>Ga0160456_100180_pt1 | contig 45381 bp, 50 predicted proteins | sample HID1972K_E6MG_FD_108261 | JGI IMG/M metagenome (GOLD analysis project Ga0160456, IMG submission 108261) | Enriched pill bug-associated microbial communities from UW Madison campus, WI, USA - HID1972K_E6 MG | ecosystem: Host-associated > Arthropoda: Insects > Digestive system > Unclassified ... | reverse complement strand
TGAAACTACCTGTGGGGATTTTCGCAAAGGGCAAGGGTACGGTGGCGGACACAACCCTGCAAGTTCGGTGTAACGGGATTATTCGTCGCGGCCTTCCATCATCGTGCGTTTAAGCATCACGTACACCGCACCGGCGCCGCCGTGTTTGGCCTGGCACGAGCAGAAACCCAGGACCTGCGCATGCTGACGCAGCCAGGTGTTGACGTGGCTTTTGATCATCGGCCGCTTGCCGTCCAGGCGCACAGCCTTGCCGTGGGTGACGCGCACGCAGCGGATTTCGAATCTGGTCGCTTCAGCGAGAAAGGCCCAGAGGGTTTCGCGGGCTTTCTCGACGCTCATGCCATGCAGGTCGAGGCTGCCTTCGAACGGGATCTGGCCGACCTTGAGCTTGCGCATCTGACTTTCCTGCACGCCGTCACGCGCCCACATCAATTCGTCTTCCGGGCCGACGTCGATCACGAACTGATCGGACAGACCATCAACGGTAGCGGTGTCAGTGCGCACGGTGGCGGACTGGCGCAGCTTGGCGATCTGCGCGCGGTCAGCCTTGGGTTTGCCGGTGTCGGCGCGGTCGTGTTTGATCGGCTTGACGCCGCGCAACTCGTTTTTGAACAGGGAAAAATCGTCGTCTTGCATGTCAGCCTCCGCGAAGGGCGGCCAGTTTACCCAAGTCGAAACAAAACGGCCCGGCAAAAAGCCAGGCCGGTGAGTCAGTCGTGTTTTTTCATCAGGTGCGGGGACATGTTCAATTCCCGCGATTGCCGTGCGCGACGGCGGCAGCGGCGCCACAGGGCAACACCGAAATACAGAAACAGCAAACCGACCGCCAGAATGATCGCCGAGCCCATCGGCGTGGCGTTCAAGTCACCGAGTGCCGGTGGGCGCCCGAGCAGGCTGGCCGCCCCGGCCATCGCCAGCAGCACACCGAACGTCGCCAGAATGGCGGCGATCGCTGCGCCGAATCGAAAACGCCAGTTGCTTTGGCCTTTGGGCCGCAAGCGGCGTGCGTCAAATCCATCGGATAACTTCATTCCGACCTTCCTCAATGGGTATCGGCCCTTCGACCGGGAGTTGACCGGGTTGTTCCTGAGGCTATGGCATTTGCGGCAAATGAGAGGGTTTTGCGGATGAGCGGCGCCGTGAGCCGCTCATCAAAGCAGATCAGATCAGGTCTTGAGTCAGCGCGAGGGTGGCGAAGTTGTCCGCCATGATCGCCATTTCGGCTTCCTGCACCACGGCGGCGCTGAGCACGCGGCCCTTGAATGGCAGATCACGGGTGGCGCAGGCGTCTTCCACCAGGGTGCAGCGGAAACCCAGGTTCTTCGCCGCACGCACGGTGGTGCTGACGCTGGAATGGCTCATGAAACCGCAGACGATCAGGTCCAGCGAGCCAAGGTTTTGCAGACGATCGAGTAATTCGGTGCCATGGAAGGCGCTCGGCAGCAGTTTGCCGATAATGGTTTCATCACCTTGTGGCTCCAGGCCCGGGATGAATTCGCCGCGTTCGCCCTGCGGGTCGAACAGGCCACCGACGGTGCCGAGATGACGCACGTGCACGATCGGCCGACCGGCTGCACGGGCTGCGGCAACCACTTGTTTGATGTTCGCGACGGCCGCGTCCATGCCGCTCAGTGCCAGCGGGCCACTGAGATATTCTTTCTGGGCATCGATGATGACCACGGTGGCATGGCTCAGTGTGGCCGCTGCGTAACCGCGACCGCTGAGTTGAAACATCGTTTTTGGAACGGACATTCTGGGGCTCCTTGGGGTGGGGCTTTTGCGACATTGTCCTCTGGCTGAGCGGTTCTGTGAATCGCTACCATCGTAGGCACCGTCGTTATTGGCCTGCAGCGTTGTCAAGTTACACGTTCTGTTCAACGGCTGGTGCAAAAAACAGAAAACTCCTACCGTCGCCCGGATGATTTTCCTGCGTCGTCGTCATGCGTTTTGGCTGGTAGAATCGCCAGTCGTTTTTTCAGGAGTTTTGCCCGTGATCACTTCCCGACTTCGTACCCTGCGCGACCACATCCGTTGGGCCGTCAGCCGCTTCCATGGGGAGGATCTGTTTTTCGGCCATGGCACCGACAACGCCTGGGACGAAGCCCGGCAGCTCGTGCTGGGAGCGTTGCACCTGCCATGGGAAATCGCCGACAGCTACCTCGACTGCGCGCTGGAAGACGATGAGTTGGTCAATCTGCAACGCCTGCTCAAGCGTCGTATCGAGGAACGCATTCCGACCGCTTACCTGTTGGGCGAGGCGTGGTTCTGCGGCATGTCGTTCATCGTCGATGAGCGCGTGTTGATCCCGCGTTCACCTATCGGCGAACTGATCGAAAACCATTTTGCCCCGTGGATCGGCACCGAACCGGCGCGGATTCTTGACCTGTGCACCGGTTCCGGTTGCATCGGCATTGCCTGCGCCTACGAGTTCCAGAACGCCGAAGTGGTGCTGGCGGATCTGTCGTTCGAGGCGCTGGAAGTGGCCAACCAGAACATCGAGCGTCATGGCGTCGATGAGCGCGTGTACACCGTGCAGGGCGATGGTTTCGATGGCTTGCCGGGTCAGCGTTTCGATTTGATCGTGTCGAACCCGCCTTATGTGGATGCGGAAGATTTCGCCGACATGCCCGACGAATATCAGCACGAGCCCGAGCTGGGCCTGGCGTGTGGCGATGATGGTTTGAATCTGGTTCGACGCATGCTTGCCGAAGCGGCGGATCACTTGACCGAGAAGGGGTTGTTGATCGTTGAGGTGGGCAACAGCCAGGTGCACGTTGAAGCGCTGTACCCGGAAGTCGATTTTGCCTGGCTCGACTTCGAGCGCGGCGGGCATGGTGTGTTCATGTTGACCGCAGAGCAGTGCCGCGATCATCAGGCCTTGTTCGCTTCCCGCGTCTAATCAAGACTGATCATTCCCACGCTCTGCGTGGGAATGCCTCAATGGACGCTCTGCGTCCGCTGTTGGGACGCGTAGCGTCCGGGGCTGCATTCCCACGCGGAGCGTGGGAACGATCAGCCATCAGCGGTGCGTGGCAATCCAGATCAACAACCCCGCCTGAAACACCGCAAACGCCACCAGACAGGTAATGGTGAAACGCAAGCCAGCGTCTTCACGCTTGAACTTGCTGACCTTGTCTTCCTGCTTCTTCAGCTTCACTTCCTGCTCGGCCAGATTCTGCTCGGCCTGTTGAAGCATTTGCGCCGCTTCAAGAATCTCGACGATCTGCAGCTTTTCGCTGTTCCAGTCGCCGAGCAAATCGCCAACCTGCACTTCCTTGACGCTGCCCTTCAAATGCTGGGCATCGGCATAGACCACATCAAAACCATGCACACGCAGGAAATGATCGCGACGCAGACGGGTGTCTTCGTTCAGCGCGTCCTTGTTGTTCAGGTCCATGCCGTCGACGGTGTAGGTCGGCCAACGCTTTTTCACCCAATTGACGCCTTGGGCGGCCATGTAGCGGCCGATGCCACGGTTCATCGGTTCGATCTGCAAGCCGCTGTCGGGGCCGAAGTGAACACGCTTGGTCGTGTGATCAACCCACACATCCAGCTGATTCTGCTCTTTGCGTACGCGCTGGCCGGGCAGTTTGATCGCCATGCGCATCAGGCTTTTTTCTTTGCTGTTGCGCTCGGCGTAACCGAATTCGACGAAGCGCAACGGCCTCCCGCCCGTGTTGCGATCGGTCTGCAGCGGGGCCAGGCGGAGCATCTTGTGGTGCTCGACGTGGACATCCGCCCACGGCAGCTCGACCGCTGGCGGTGCGTCTTTTTCCGCGGTGGTGTCGGGTGAAGTCTGGGTATCAGTCATAACGGCGAGATCCTGTCCAAGCCCTGCTTGTCGCTAGCCATTGCGCTGGCGACAAAGGCTTATCGGCCGTTTCTTTCAGGACTAGAGGGTAAACGGCGCTTATCAGGTGCGAAGTCCGTCAATAAACTCGATGATCTTCGCGCCGAGCTCTGCAGCCAGTGGCAAATTCGGATCCTTGTAGGAGGCCAGTTGCCGCTTCATGTCGTTGTGCACAATGCGCATGACATGGTTCATGCCTTCGATCACCACCAGTTCGGCGTCCGGTTTGGCAGCCTTGAGCAGCTTCGCGTCATCCACGCCGACCTGAATGTCGTTACTGCCTTGAACAATCAGCGCTGGCATCTTCAGTTGCGCGAAAGCCTTGGCCGGATCCTGACGGAACAGCGAAATCAGATACGGCTGCACACTCGGGCGGAAAATCACCTGCAATGGTTGCGGCACATTGTCATCGGTGTGGCCGGCCTTGAGGCTGTCGAGCAGTTCGTTGCTGCGCAGCATCAAGGGTGGCGGCAGGCTGCGGGCCAGTTGTTCGCGGATCACCTGATCGACCGGACGGGCGCTGCCAGAGAGGGAAATCACTGCTGCCGCATCTGCCGTCGGTGCCGCCAGCGTGGCAATCATCGCGCCTTCGCTGTGGCCCAGCAGAATCAACTTGCCGAAACGCGGATCAGCCTTGAGCTTGCGCGCCCAGGCCTGCGCATCGGCGACATAGGCTTCGACCGACAAATTGCGCTCATCCGGCGTCGCCGCCAGGCTCGCGGCCACGCCGCGCTTGTCGTAGCGCACGCTGGCGATGTTGTGTTTGGCCAGCACCCAGGCCAGGCGCTTGAGGCTGTCGTTGCGCCCACCGTCGGGGTTGTTTCCGTCGCGATCAGTAGGACCCGAGCCAGAAATGATCAGGACAACCGGCACCGGACTGTCGGATTTTGGTAGCAACAACGAGCCGAAAAGCTCGCCGGTGCCGGTATCCAAAGTTACCGGGCGTTGTAGGACCGTCGCTTGGGCAAAGCCCGTAAAGAGGGTAAGACTCAAGAGCAAAACTCGCAGCATCATCACGCCATCATTGGTCAAGGTGCCGGTTGGACTCGCCAACACCGCTAAGGTTCGAGGATGAACTACTCGGTTAGCCTGCGTATACTGGCGCGCATCACGAATTTGGGTTTGATTTCACGGAGCGTCCTGCATGTCCGGCAATACCTACGGCAAGTTGTTCACTGTCACCACCGCGGGCGAAAGCCATGGTCCGGCGTTGGTCGCAATTGTCGACGGCTGCCCGCCGGGCCTGGAGATTTCCCTCGAAGACCTGCAGCGCGACCTCGATCGCCGCAAGCCCGGCACCAGCCGCCACACCACCCAGCGTCAGGAAGCCGACGAAGTCGAAATCCTCTCCGGTGTGTTCGAAGGGCGCACCACCGGTTGCTCGATCGGCCTGCTGATCCGCAACACCGACCAGAAGTCCAAGGACTACTCGGCGATCAAGGATCTGTTCCGTCCGGCCCACGCCGACTACACCTACCACCACAAATACGGTGAGCGCGACTACCGTGGTGGTGGCCGCAGCTCGGCGCGCGAAACCGCGATGCGCGTGGCCGCCGGTGCAATCGCCAAGAAATACCTGGCCAGCCAAGGCATCGTCATTCGTGGCTACATGAGCCAGCTCGGCCCGATCGAGATCCCGTTCAAGACCTGGGATTCGGTGGAAGAGAACGCTTTCTTCAGCCCGGATCCGGACAAAGTCCCTGAGCTGGAAGCCTACATGGACCAATTGCGTCGCGACCAAGATTCGGTCGGCGCAAAAATCACCGTGGTTGCCGAAGGCGTGATGCCAGGTCTCGGCGAGCCGATTTTTGACCGCCTCGACGCCGAACTGGCCCATGCGCTGATGAGCATCAACGCGGTCAAAGGCGTGGAAATCGGTGCCGGATTCGCCTCGGTTGCCCAGCGCGGCACCGAACACCGCGATGAAATGACCCCGCAAGGTTTCCTCAGCAATAACGCCGGCGGCATCCTCGGCGGCATCTCGTCCGGTCAGCCGATCGTTGCCCATCTGGCGCTGAAGCCAACGTCGAGCATCACCACGCCGGGCCGTTCGATCGACATCCACGGCAACCCTGTGGACGTCATCACCAAGGGCCGTCACGACCCGTGCGTCGGCATCCGCGCCACGCCGATTGCCGAAGCGATGATGGCCATCGTGTTGATGGATCACCTGCTGCGTCACCGTGGCCAGAACGCCGATGTGCGCGTGAGCACCCCGGTGCTGGGTCAGCTTTGATGGCGGGCCCTGAAGCCGTCGCGGCATAACCGTGGCGGCGCTCCCTTACTGGCGGCTGTCCAGTTTCTATCTGTTCTATTTCGCCTTGCTCGGTTCGACAGCGCCGTTTCTGGCGCTGTACTTCGATCATCTCGGCTTCACTCCGGCGCGGATCGGTGAACTGGTCGCGATCCCGATGCTGATGCGCTGCGTGGCGCCGAACATCTGGGGCTGGCTCGGTGATTACACCGGCAAACGCCTGGCCATCGTGCGCTTCGGCGCGGTGTGCACGCTGCTGACCTTCTCGTTGATTTTCGTCAGCAAGACCTATGCCTGGCTGGCGATGGTCATGGCACTGCACGCGTTTTTCTGGCACGCGGTATTGCCGCAATTTGAAGTGATTACGCTGGCGCATTTGCAAGGGCAGACCTCGCGTTACAGCCAGATTCGTTTGTGGGGCTCTATCGGTTTCATCATCACCGTGGTCGCGCTCGGTCGTCTGTTCGAATGGCTCAGCCTCGACATCTACCCGGCGGCGCTGGTGTTGATCATGGCCGGCATCGTCCTCAGCAGTCTGTGGGTGCCGAACGCGCAACCGCCGCAAGGCAATCGACCGACCGGCGAGGGCTTCCTCAAGCAACTGCGCAATCCCGGCGTGCTGGCGTTTTACGGCTGCGTCGCGCTGATGCAAATGAGCCACGGCCCGTATTACACCTTTCTGACCTTGCACCTGGAACGACTTGGCTACACACGCGGCACCATCGGCATGCTCTGGGCCGTGGGTGTCGTCGCCGAAGTGCTGATGTTCATGGCGATGAGCCGGATTCTTGCGCGGTTTTCCCTGCGCCGGGTGTTGATGGCGAGTTTTCTGCTGGCGGCGCTGCGCTGGTTGCTGCTAGGTTCGTTCGCCGAGTTCCTGTGGGTGCTGTTGTTCGCGCAGGTGCTGCACGCGGCGACCTTCGGCAGTTTTCACGCCGCGGCCATTGCCTTCGTGCAACGTAGCTTCGGCGCCCGCCAGCAAGGGCAGGGCCAGGCGCTGTACGCGGCGTTGGCAGGCACCGGCGGTGCGCTCGGCGCGTTGTATTCCGGTTACAGCTGGAATGCCCTCGGCGCGACATTGACCTTTAGTATTGCCAGTCTCGCGGCGCTCGCTGCTGCCGTTATCATTGCCACACGTATGCAAGAGGACAGGCCATGAGCCTTACGCGTGAACAACTCGCCCAGCAAATCGTCGACGCCGGGCGTTTTCTGTATGGTCGCGGCTGGTCGCCGGCCACCAGCAGCAATTACTCGACACGCCTGTCGCCGAGCGAAGCGCTGCTGACGGTGTCGGGCAAGCACAAGGGCCAATTGGGCCTGGACGATGTGCTCGCCACCGATCTGTCGGGCAACAGCCTGGAACCGGGCAAAAAACCGTCCGCCGAAACCCTGCTGCACACCCAGTTGTATAGCTGGCGGCCGGAGATCGGCGCGGTGCTGCACACCCATTCGGTCAATGCCACGGTGCTGTCGCGCCTGACCCCGGAAGAATTTATCGAGTTCGAAGATTACGAACTACAGAAAGCCTTCAGCGGCATCTCAACCCACGAATCGCGGGTGCGCGTGCCGATTTTCGACAACGATCAGGACATTGCACGCCTCGCCGCCAAGGTGCAGCCTTGGCTCGACGCCCATCCCGATTGCGTCGGTTATCTGATTCGCGGCCACGGCCTCTACACCTGGGGCGCGCAGATGAACGACGCGTTGCGGCAGATCGAGGCCTTTGAATTTCTGTTTGAATGCGAGTTGAAAACCCGCAGCGTCATGAACCGCCAAGGCTGACTTCACCAGAAGTAGCCCATTTGCCTGATGAAATGCTGTGCCCGACCGGTCTGCAAGAACCGGACGGCAAGGCCGATACCGAGGAATTGCCCCAATGAGCAGCCTGTCCGTCTATCACGTTTCCAGCCCCGATATTCCCAACAAGGTGCTGACCCACTTTGAAGACATCGCCTCGACCCTGGCCGAGCAGGGCGTGCGCTTCGACCGCTGGCAAGCCGCCGCAAAGATCCAGCCCGGTGCTACCCAGGAAGAAGTGATCAGCGCTTATAAAGAACAGATCGACCGACTGATGACCGAACGCGGTTACATCACCGTCGACGTCATCAGCCTCAACAGCGATCATCCGCAAAAAGCCGAACTGCGCGCCAAGTTTCTCGAAGAACACCGCCATGGCGAAGACGAGGTACGATTTTTCGTCGCCGGCCGTGGCTTGTTTACGCTGCACATCGACGATTACGTCTACGCCGTACTCTGCGAGAAGAACGATCTAATCTCGGTACCGGCCGGCACCAAGCATTGGTTCGACATGGGCGAGCATCCGCACTTCGTCGCGATCCGCCTGTTCAACAACCCTGAAGGCTGGGTTGCCAATTTCACCGGCGAAGACATCGCCGGTCGTTTCCCGCGTCTGGAGGACTGATTCGATGTCGATCAAAGCCATTGTCACTGACATCGAAGGCACCACCAGCGCGGTGAGTTTCGTGTTTGACGTGCTGTTTCCGTACGCGGCCAAACATTTGCCGGATTTCGTTCGGCAGAACGCCGAACGCGCCGATGTTGCCGAGCAACTCGACGCCGTACGCCGTGACAGCAATGCGCCGCAGGCCGATGTTGAGCGGGTCGTCGAGATTCTCTTGAGCTGGATCGAGGAAGATCGCAAAGCCACGCCGCTCAAGGCCTTGCAAGGCATGGTCTGGGCCCAGGGTTATCACGCCGGGCAGTTGAAAGGGCATGTTTACCCGGATGCCGTGGAAGCGCTGCGACGCTGGCATGCTGCCGGTTATCAATTGTTTGTGTATTCGTCGGGATCTATTCAGGCGCAGAAGCTGATTTTCGGCTGCTCCGAGGCGGGGGATCTGACGCCGCTGTTCAACGGTTACTTCGACACCACGTCGGGGCCCAAGCGTGAGGCGCAGTCGTACATCAATATCCAGAAAGCCATTGGCGTCGAACCCGAAGAAATCCTGTTCCTCTCGGATATCGTCGAAGAACTCGACGCCGCGCAAGCAGCCGGCCTGCAAACCTGCGGCCTCGCCCGTGAAGGCGGCGAACTGGGCAGCCACATCACCGTCGACACCTTCACCGGCATAGAACCCGAAGCCTTCTAACCCACACAATCCCGGTAGGAGCAGCGTTCCGCAGCTCCTGCAAAGAGTTCGCGATCACGATAGAAATCGCGCACAAAAAAACAGGCCGTGAAGCGCATGCTCCACGGCCTGTTTCGTTTAAAGCGGTTTAAGCGTTACAGCGAGTGATAAGTCGGCAGCGCAAAACGCTGCTGGCTCTGCAGCATGGCAATTTGCGGCAGTTCACTGGCTTGTTCAGCCAGGTCACGGCGAATTGCACTGATCGCCCACGACAGTTGGTCGCCGGCATGCAGTTGTTGATAAGTCAGTGCGCGCTTGAACACTTTGCCGTCGCTGCTGCGCAGAGTCAGCAGAATCCCGCCATCGGGACGTGGCGCAGTGGTGACGTCGAAGTTGGAGAACAGCGAGGTAAATTTTTCTTGGATCAGGCTCATGTCTTTCAGCTCCGTATGCACTTGAATGGCAAGCATGCAGAGGAGGTTGCAGCGATTGTGCCAGCATTTGAAAATAAAATTATCGTTATAAATCAATGGTTTAAAAACTATTAAAATTCAGGGTGTCGTGCAATCTGCATGAATGGCCATCGTGCATCCTGCATTTTGAGGGATTGTGGTCGATCCTGCGGAACCAATCGTTCTGTTGAGGATCACCGCGAGTCCCGGCAGGTCGGCGGATACAAAACATTGCAAAAACCGCGTGTACAGCCCGAGAAGCGCTGACGTATTTTCGATCTCGACCTGCGCTCGGATGCGTCGGTTGCTTCAAGCCAAAGCCCGAAAAATAAAAACATCGGCCTGCACGCCAAGGTCGAACGGGGAGCTTCCATGCGTCACGCGCCAAGCGACACGATTACCTGGAGCATGATGCTCCGCAAACTGCCGATGATTGCCAAGGCCATCCCGCGGGTGGTCAAGGGCATGAAGGTGGCCAACGTCACGGATCCGACCCAAAGCTGTGGCCTTGGCTTTACATTCGAGCAAGCGACGCTGCGCAATCCCGACGGGCCGGCGTTATTGCACGGTGACGTGGCGCTGACCTATTCGCAGGTCAACCAATGGGCGAACCGCATTGCCCACTATCTGAACGGGCAGGGCATCGGCAAGGGCGATGTGGTCGCGGTGTTCATCGAAAACCGCCCGGAATTGCTGGTGACCATCCTGGCGCTGGCCAAGGTCGGTGCGGTCAGCGCGCTACTCAATACCTCACAAACCCGCGACACATTGATCCACAGTGTGAATCTGGTGGCGCCGGTAGCGATTGTCGTTGGCGAAGAATTGGTTCCGGCTTATGCGGCAATTCGCGATCAAGTGGCGATCACGGCAGCGCGCACCTGGTTTGTCGCCGATCAGGACACCTACAGTCATCCGGGCATTGCGCCCGAAGGCTACGTCAATCTGATCAGCGTCAGCGCCGACGCAGCCAGTGAGAATCCGTCGAGCAGCCAGCAGATCTTCTTCGACGATCCGTGTTTCTACATTTACACCTCCGGCACCACCGGCCTGCCCAAGGCCGGAGTATTCAAGCACGGGCGCTGGATGCGCAGTTCCGCCAGTTTCGGCATGATCGCCCTCAATATGGGGCCCGAAGACGTCGTCTACTGCACCTTGCCGCTGTATCACGCCACCGGTCTGTGCGTGTGTTGGGGCTCGGCGGTTAACGGCGCTTCGGGCTTCGCGATCCGCCGCAAGTTTAGCGCCAGCCAGTTCTGGAACGACGTGCGCCGCTATCGCGCGACGACCATCGGCTACGTCGGCGAGTTGTGCCGGTATCTGGTCGATCAACCGGCCAGCGCCGACGACAACCGCCACGACGTGCGCAAGATGATCGGCAACGGCTTGCGCCCCGGTGCGTGGGCGCAGTTCAAGACGCGCTTCGCGGTGGATCACATCTGTGAGCTGTACGCGGCGAGCGACGGCAACATCGGTTTCACCAACATCCTCAACTTCGACAACACCATCGGTTTCTCGCTGATGGCCTGGGAGCTGGTGGCTTACGATCACGACAGCGGCGAGCCGCTGCGTAGCGAGGACGGCTTCATGCGCAAGGTCGGCAAGGGCGAACAGGGCCTGTTGCTGGCGCGGATCGATGAGAAAGCGCCGCTGGATGGCTACACCGATCCACAGAAAACCGCCAAGGTTGTCCTTCACGACGTGTTTAGCAAAGGCGACCGTTTCTTCAACACCGGCGATCTGTTGCGCAACATTGGTTTCGGTCATGCGCAATTTGTTGATCGCCTTGGCGATACCTACCGCTGGAAAGGCGAGAACGTCTCCACCACGGAAGTGGAAAACCTGCTGCTGCAACACCCGCTCATTTCCGAGGCCGTGGCTTACGGCGTGGAAGTGCACAATACCAACGGGCGCGCAGGCATGGCCGCGATCACGCCGGCGGAATCTCTGGCCACCCTGGATTTTGCCGAATTGTTGAGTTTTGCGCGCCAGCGTATGCCGGCTTACGCGGTGCCGTTGTTTCTGCGGGTCAAGGTGAAGATGGAAACCACCGGCACCTTCAAGTATCAGAAAACCCGCCTGAAAAACGAAGGTTTCGACCCCGGCCAGACGGGGGATGATCCGATCTTCGCCTGGCTGCCGGGCAGCGAAACCTACGTGCAGGTCACCGATGAGGTGTTGGCCGACATTCATCAAGGCAAATACCGTTATTGATTCTGGCTATGGCTGGACTTGAGAGAAAGGGGGTGACAGCGTCCGTCGCGCTCGGGAAACTGTCGGCTTTCCGATTGACCGAAAGTGGAGTTGCCCCATGTCCGACCAAAGCCGCCAGATGACCCCTGAGGAAGCTGCTGAATTCACCGAGCAGGTTTTCAACAAGGCGCGTGACGGTGATGCCGAGATGCTCGATCGCCTGGTCACGGCCGGTTTGCCGGTGAACTTGAAGAACAGCAAAGGCGACACGCTGCTGATGCTCGCCAGCTACTATGGCCATGTCGATGCGGTGCAGGTACTGCTCAAGCACAACGCTGACCCGGAAATGCGCAATGGCAACGGCCAGAGCCCGATTGCCGGTGCGGCGTTCAAAGGCGATCTGGCGGTGGTCAAGGCGCTGGTCGAGGCGGGCGCCGAGATTGAAGGCTCGTCATTCGATGGCCGGACTGCGCTGATGATGGCGGCGATGTTCAACCGTGTTGAAATCGTTGATTACCTGATCAGCAAGGGTGCCAATGCGCAGGCCAAGGACGCCAATGGCGTGACCGCACTGGATGCGGCGCGCACCATGGGTGCCGTCGATACCACCGCTCAACTGGAAAAACTCCAGGCCTGATAAGGTCAAAAGATCGCAGCCTGCGGCAGCTCCTGCACTGATCCCTTGTAGGAGCTGCCGCAGGCTGCGATCTTTTGCTTTGTGCGCTATCCTCCGCGCCCTCAAAATTCAAATCCACAGGATCTGCCCTCATGAAAGCCGCACTCGTCGAACTCATCAGCAAAATCAGCTCCGGCTGCATGGGCGAGGACGAGATCCTGAACGTGGCCGACGAAGCGGCGCAGGCCTACGCCGATGCCGACGCCTTTCTGACCGCCAATCCGGACATCAACTACGACGACAGCTTCCCGATCCCGTTGGGCGAGTGGGTGGTGGTTGGCAGCTTGCCGGAAACCGTGCTGTTCCAGGCCGACACCTACGTCGATCTGTTTGCACAGATCGTTGCCTCGTTCGGCCCTGGCGTGGATTTCAACCTCATGCCCAAGCAACTGGCCAAGACCGAAGCGCTGACCGCCCTCAACCGCATCCAGGTGCAGATGAGCAGCATGAACAAGGAAAACGGCGGCTACACGCTGATGAACTTCAGCCAGTTGCTCGACGACGAACTGCAAATGGTGCTGGTTTACGGCAACGACGTGCCACGCGTGCTGGAACTGTGCGCCGAAGTCGGCATCGCCGCCGCGCCATCGCTGGAAGCCTTGAAGATCGCCGTTCACGTCTGAACGCAATAAAAGGGAACCCTGCGCCCGACCGTCTATCCTAAAAGTGCATGCCACTATTCTGGAGCGACACCATGGGTTCCACGTTCAACGGTCTGATCGGCCTGATCATCCTCGCCCTCGACATCTGGGCTATCATCAATGTGCTGAAAAGCGGCGCCACCACCGGGATGAAAATCGTCTGGGTGCTGCTGATCATCCTCCTGCCGGTGCTGGGCCTGATCATCTGGGCGATTGCCGGACCACGGGGCAACGTGCGGATCTGAATCAGCTAACACCGCAATACCCCTGTAGGAGCTGCCGAAGGCTGCGATCTTTTGATCTTGCTTTTAAAAATCAACGTCAAAAGATCGCAGCCTTCGGCAGTTCCTACAAGGATTGTGGGTTGCCGATGAAGTGAGGTTCGACCTGTCATCTTCGGCAACGTAGAATGCGCGCCTTTCCCGGGCAATCGTCCCCACGATTGACGCCCGCGCATTCATCGGAGCACTTGACCATGACCGTCACCAAGACCAGCGAGTACCTGGAAACCCTCTACGAAGGCTACGGCCAGCGTTTTCGCATGGAAAAACTGCTGCACGAAGTGCGCACCGAACACCAGCACCTGGTGATCTTCCAGAACCCGCGCATGGGCCGTGTCATGGCGCTGGACGGCGTGATCCAGACCACCGAAGCCGACGAATTCATCTACCACGAAATGCTCACCCACGTGCCGATCCTCGCCCACGGCAGCGCCAAGCGCGTGCTGATCATCGGCGGCGGTGACGGCGGCATGCTTCGTGAAGTGACCAAGCATGCTGGTGTCGAGCACATCACCATGGTCGAGATCGACGGCACCGTGGTCGACATGTGCAAAGAATTTTTGCCGAACCACTCCAGCGGCGCCTACGACGACCCGCGTCTGAACCTGGTGATCGACGACGGCATGCGTTTCGTTGCCACCACCACCGAAAAATTCGACGTGATCATTTCTGACTCCACCGACCCGATCGGCCCGGGCGAAGTGCTGTTCTCGGAGAACTTCTATCAGGCGTGCCATCGCTGCCTGAATGAAGGCGGCATCCTCGTGACTCAGAACGGCACGCCGTTCATGCAGATCGACGAAGTGAAAACCACCGCTGGTCGCCTCAATAGCCTGTTCCCGGACTGGCACTTCTACCAGGCAGCCGTGCCGACCTACATCGGCGGTTCGATGACTTTCGCCTGGGGCTCGACCAACCCGGCCTACCGCAAGCTCAGCCGTGAAACCCTGCAACAACGCTTCATCGGCAGCGGCATCGTCACCCGTTACTACAACCCGGAAATCCACATCGGCGCGTTCGCCTTGCCACAGTACGTGCTGCAGGCGATCAACAAGCCAAGCAACGACTGATATCAAGCCTGTAGGAGCTGCCGCAGGCTGCGATTTTTTGATTCTGATCTTAAAAACAAGATCAAAAGATCGCAGCCTGCGGCAGCTCCTACAGTGACAGATGTCGTTTTTTTCATCTTCGTCCGCTGTAATCCTTTTGAACCAACCCCCGGCGTATAAGTCGAGATAGGTGTAAGCCCATTTGCGGGTTTGATCGAGGAGGCACCGATGCAAAAGTGGAAAGTCACTTTCGTGGACGATCATGGTGAAATTGTCGATGAGGTGTTCGAGCGCGCGGAATGCCCCAGCGACGATGAGGCCGCTCGATTGATCAAGGCACGGCTTCTGCCCGTTGCCGCCGAACTGGACCTGAACGATCTGGAGGGGCGCACCGCCGATGCTGGCGTGAAAAGCCTGAAAACCCAGAACAGCATCGAAATCCGCAGCATCACTCCCGTCTGACATTCTTCCTGTCACCTTTCACACCAGGCCTTGGCAGCGGCTCTAACTTGGGGCTACTCTGCAAGCGAGATCAGCGAACGGATCGCTAAGGTCTGGTCTTGTCAGCTACATGCTTGTTTCCCGCGTGCAACCACGTTGCCGTAGTACTTAGGCCAAAGGCCCGGGGCGGGAATACGGAAAGTCTATCCATCTATGCGAGGGGGACGATTCATGAGCACAGCCTATCAAGAAGACATCAGCAGCAATGTTCTGCGCCGCATGAAAGAAGGCGGTTTCGATTTTTCCCGGTTCCATCCCATCGAGTTCTACGCCATTTTCCCGGACGAGGAGCGGGCGCGCAGGGCGGCAGGCAAATTTCGCGGTGAATCCATCAATGCCCAGGTCAGTCTGCGGGATGACGGTGCGTGGGCGCTGGAATTGAGCAAAGTGATGTACGCGACGTATGACGATATTGGCGATTTCGAGCAGGGCTTTTCGGCAGTGGTCGAGCCCTTGGGCGGGATAATCGAGGGGTGGGGGGTGAAACAGGAGGTGCGTAGCCGCCACCGGTTGAATTGAATTTTTACAGATAGAAGATCAAAAGATCGCAGCCTTCGGCAGCTCCTACAGGTGATCGGTGTAGGCGCTGTCGGGGGTTGCGATCTTTTGCTTTTGCTTTCAAAACATTTCCAAAAGGCAAAAAAAAGCCACCGGAGAGGGTGGCTAAAAGGGAAGACCGATAAGGAGAGGAAACCGGTCAGGGTTACAGCGGGGCGGGCTGCGAGGGCAGTCCAGATCAGTTGAGCTGGCGACTTCGAGGCGCTGAGCGCGGCGAAGTTTTGCAGCGAATGCGCGGATTATCCGCAGGCAGTGCCGGGCAGTGAAATCAACTCTGACTATGCTGGTGATAGGCGATGCAGTGCGTCGCAATGAAGCGGGGGCAATCCGGTTGGGGCATTTGCCGCACAGGAATGGTGCGGTGCCTGCGAATTGAATATCCAACCGATTGAAATCAAAGCGTTTATGCCGATGGCACGGGCCTTGCGAAGGCCTGTATGTCCGGGTGACAAGGAGTACGGCATGATCCGCACCTATTTTGATGAGATGTACGATACCGGCGGCCAGGTTCGCCCGCATTATCGGGAGTTCGCCCGCTGGCTGGCCGACACGCCTGACGAGCTGCTGGCCCAACGGCGACGCGAGGCTGACTTGCTGTTCCATCGCGCCGGGATCACCTTCACGCTCTATGGCGACGAGCAGGGCACCGAGCGCCTGATTCCTTTCGACACCATCCCGCGCAGCATCCCCGCCAGCGAATGGCGGATCGTCGAGCGCGGCTGCATCCAGCGGGTCAAGGCGTTGAACATGTTCCTCGCCGACCTCTATCACGAGCAGCGCATCATCAAGGCCGGGATCATCCCCGCCGAACAGGTGCTGGCCAACGAGCAGTATCAGTTGGCGATGCAAGGCCTGGATCTGCACCGTGATATCTATTCGCACATCTCCGGTGTCGATCTGGTGCGCGATGGTGACGGCACCTATTACGTGCTCGAAGACAACCTGCGTACGCCGAGCGGCGTCAGCTACATGCTCGAAGACCGCAAGATGATGATGCGCCTGTTCCCGGAACTGTTCGCCGCCCAGCGTATCGCGCCGATCGATCACTACCCCAACCTGCTGCTCGACACCCTGAAAAGCTCCAGCCCGATAGATGACCCGAGCGTGGTGGTACTGACGCCCGGGCGCTTCAACAGTGCGTTTTTCGAACACGCGTTTCTTGCCCGGGAAATGGGCGTGGAACTGGTCGAAGGCGCGGATCTGTTCGTGCGTGACGACAAAGTCTTCATGCGTACCACCGACGGGCCGAAAGCGGTGGACGTGATCTACCGCCGGCTCGACGACGCATTCCTCGACCCGCTGGCGTTCAACCCGGACTCGATGCTCGGCGTGCCGGGGCTGTTGTCGTCCTATCGCTCCGGCAATGTGGTACTGGCCAATGCCATCGGCACCGGCGTGGCGGATGACAAGTCGGTCTATCCGTTTGTCACCGACATGATCCGGTTTTATCTCGACGAAGAACCGATTCTGAAAAACGTGCCGACCTGGCAATGCCGCAACCCGTCTGAACTTTCCCACGTGCTCGCCAATCTTCCAGATCTGGTGGTCAAGGAAACCCAGGGTTCCGGCGGTTACGGAATGCTGGTGGGGCCGGCGTCGACGAAGGCGGAAATCGACGCCTTCCGCGAGCGCATCAAGGCCAAGCCGCACGCGTACATCGCGCAACCGACGCTGTCACTGTCGACCTGTCCGACCTTTGTCGAAAACGGCATCGCGCCGCGCCATATCGACCTGCGCCCGTTTGTCTTGTCCGGGCGCGAAACCCGTGTGGTGCCTGGTGGTTTGACCCGTGTGGCGCTGCGTGAGGGCTCTCTGGTGGTGAACTCATCACAGGGCGGCGGAACCAAGGACACCTGGGTGGTCGAGGATTGAAGGAAGCTTGCCATGTTAAGTAGAACTGCCTCGGATCTGTATTGGATGTCGCGTTACCTGGAGCGGGCGGAAAACCTCGCGCGGATGCTCGACATCAGTTATTCGCTGTCGCTGATGCCGCAGGACGGTCGCGGCGACGGTCTGCACGAACTGGCCATGCCGCTGCTGATCACCGGCACCCTGGATGATTATCTGGAGCGTCACGGCGCGTTGCATGCCGAGCGCCTGTTGCACTTTTTTGCCCTCGACGCGGCCAATCCGGCGAGCATCTACAGCTGCCTCGGCGCCGCGCGGGCCAGTGCGCATGCAGTGCGTGGGCGCATCACCGCGGACATGTGGGAGAACATCAACGCGACGTGGCTGGAGATTCGCGGGATCGCCGAGCAGGGCCTGAGTCGCTACGGCATGAGCCGTTTCTGCGAGTGGATCAAGGAGCGTTCGCACCTGTTCCGTGGTGCGTCCTACGGCACGATCATGCGTAACGATGCGTTTCGCTTCATCCGCCTCGGTACGTTTATCGAGCGCGCGGACAACACGCTACGACTGCTCGATGCACGTTATGAAATGGCCGGCGATCAAGCCGAAGCGGTCAGCGATGGCACGGCCCACGCGTATTACCAGTGGAGTGCGCTGTTACGTGCACTGTCGTCATTCGAGGCCTACACCGAAATCTACCGTGATGCGCCAGGCGCCCGTCACGTCGCCGAGTTGCTGCTGTTACGTGCCGATGTTCCGCGTTCGCTGAGGGCCTGCACCGAAGAGATCGACCAGATCCTCGCGCAGTTGCCCGGCGCCAACGGTCGCCCCGCGCAGCGTCTGGCGGCAGAAATGGACGCACGTCTGCGCTACACCGGCATCAACGAAATCCTCGAAGAAGGCCTGCACGCCTGGCTGACTGAATTCATCCCGCTGGTGCGCCAGTTGGGCAACGCCATTCACAGTTCCTACCTGGAGGCTGCATGAGACTTTCCATAAGCCACGAGACCACCTATCACTACGAAGATCAGGTGCGGGCGAGCATCCAGTACCTGCGGCTGACACCCCACGACAGCGAGCGTCAACACGTGCTGAGCTGGCAGCTCGACCTGCCGCGTCCGGTGCGCGCGCAGCTCGATCCGTTCGGCAACATCCTGCACGTGCTGACCATGGACGAGCCCCATGAAGCGATCATCATTGGCGCGCGCGGTCAGGTCGATATCGACGAATTGCGTGAGGCCGAGCATGAGAGTCAGTCGGCGCTGCCGTTCCTGCGCTTTACCCGCTTGACCGAGGCCGATGAAGCGCTGCGATCGTTCGCCGAGAAATCCTGCAAGCAGCGACGGGATCGCACGGCGCTGATTGATTTGATGCACGGCTTGAATCAGCACATGACTTACACGCCGGGGTCAACCGAGGTCGATACCAGCGCCGCTGAGGCCTTCGCCGGGCGTGCGGGTGTTTGTCAGGATCACGCTCACGCGTTTCTGGCGTGCGCACGCAGCCTCGGGATTCCGTCGCGTTACGTGTCGGGATACTTGTACAGCGAGGATTGCGAGCATCTGGCCAGCCATGCCTGGGCGGAAGCCTGGCTGGATGACGCCTGGTACAGCTTTGATGTGACCAACGAACTGGCGCGGCCGGAACGGCATCTGAAGCTGGCGGTGGGTCTGGATTATCTGGATGCCTGCCCGGTGCGCGGCATGCGCCGGGGCGGTGGGTGTGAGCAGATGCACGCGAAAGTGTTCGTCTCGCCGACCCCGATCATCTCCGTCCAACAACAGTAACGGGTTCACACATAACCTTTGTAGGAGTGAGCCTGCTCGCGATAGCGGTCTGACAGTTGAATTATCAGTGTCTGACACTCCGCTATCGCGAGCAGGCTCACTCCTACAAGGAAATGTGCTCAGGGCTTAACCTTGCGCCCGGCCATATGCTGCAAATACCCGATCAACATCTGCAAATCCCCCTCCGGCAACACCTCTACCGAAAACCCCGGCATCTTCGCCTGCGGCCACTGACGCAAACTCTGCGGATCACGAATGTAGCGCTTCAAGAAATCCACCCCGAAATACTCAGTCGGGCTATACGGAATATTCAAATCCGGCCCGAACTGGGCATCCCCCGCACCGTTCAAACGGTGACACGCCAGACAATTCTTCTGAAACAGCGCAAACCCTAGATTTACCGGATCATCCGCCTTCAGCGCAGGATCCGGCAACAGGGCAGGGAAGCGCTCGGCCACCGGCGCCATGCGCTTGATGCTCGCCACTTCGAACGGCCATTGCTCGGGGCTGATATTGCCGGCTTGCGGGTCAGTCCACACCAGATAGAACGGCCCGGCGCTGTGCTTGCCTTCGGACAACGGCGGCCACGGCTGGGCTGGGTCTTCGATTGCCAGCCAGGCTCGCGAGCCTTGGCTGTTGAGTAGCGGCGCAGCGGCCAGTTCTGCGGCGAAGCCGTCCAGCGCCACCGCTTGCAGGTGATCGTCGGGTCTGATTCCGGTGAGCAGCGCGGCCATGGGCACGGCGCGATAGGTCATGTCCTTCTTGTAGGACACATCGTTTTTAATCGTGAGGGTTTGCACCTGAGGATGCTTGAGCAATTCCTCGGTCTGCCAGGTGCGGCTGTTTGCGCCCAACTGCAATTGCAGCTGGGCGGCAGACAAGGGCATGCTCAGCAGCATGGCCGCGAACACAATGAGCGCTTTCAAATGATCGCCGTCCATGTCGTGGGAGTGCGCAAAGGTTGGCACAGCCACGCTGGCCCGGGTAGCGGGCCAGTCATATTTTCAGTGGCGATAGATAGCACCTGCCGCTCGATTCAGCCGATTACCTTGGTCAAATTCGGCAAAATCAACAACAGCGTCGTGGCGAAAAGAATGAGCCCTGCTTGACGAACTTTCGGTTGTTTGAACATGGCTTGACCGCCTTTATTGTTATTTCCTGATGCCTGCCTGCATATCCATGACGGCAAGCGCTGCACTTCCTGTTGAAGGACGCCGGCCTCGGCAAAACCCGACGACTCTGACGTACAAGTACTACCTTAGGGCCCGCGTCACGCTTGGCTTAGATCCATTTCATATGGAGATGTTGTCATTTGCGATTAAAAAGGCATGAGGCGTATTGCCAGCTTCTTTGCCGCCCGCTTGCTAGACAACTCGCCGACCTGAACCGGTTCACCCAAGGCATGATGACCGTCCGTCTGAGCGTGCGGGTCAAGCGCATTGAGCGCTGTGGTCATTGAATGAATGGCTGCTCGGGGCAAGAGTGGAGCCACAGGAAATCACTCACCGCACTGGTTCGAGGACGTCATGACCCAAGCTTTGATATTCGATGCACTACGCACGCCGCGCGGCAAAGGCAAGGCCGATGGTGCCCTGCACAGTGTCAAACCGGTGAACCTGGTTGCCGGTTTACTGACCGCACTGCAAGCGCGCACCGCGCTGGACACCAGTCAGGTCGATGACGTGGTCCTTGGTTGCGTCACGCCGATTGGCGATCAGGGCTCCGATATCGCCAAAACCGCCGTGCAAGTGGCCGACTGGGACGTCAGCGTGGCCGGCGTACAAATCAACCGCTTCTGCGCCTCGGGGCTGGAAGCGGTGAACCTCGGCGCGATGAAAGTGCGCTCCGGTTTCGAAGACCTGGTGGTGGTTGGCGGCATCGAGTCGATGTCGCGGGTACCGATGGGCAGCGATGGCGGCGCCTGGGCGCTGGATCCGCAGACCAACCTGCACAGCCACTTCACCCCGCAGGGTGTCGGTGCGGATTTGATCGCTACACTCGAAGGCTTCAGCCGCGAGGATGTCGATGCCTACGCGCTGCATTCGCAACAGAAAGCCGCACGGGCGCGGGCCGATGGTTCGTTCAACAAATCCCTGGTGCCAGTGCAGGATCAGAACGGCATTATTCTGCTCGATCACGATGAGTTCATTCGTGCCGAATCGACGCTTGAGGGCTTGGGCAAGCTCAAGCCGAGTTTTGAAATGATCGGCCAGATGGGCTTCGACGCAACCGCGCTGCGGGTCTACAGCCACGTCGAACGGATCAATCACGTGCATACGCCGGGCAACAGTTCCGGGATTGTCGACGGTGCGGCGCTGATGTTGATCGGTTCCGAAGCCAAGGGCCGCGCGCTGGGCCTGCAACCTCGGGCGCGAATTGTCGCCACGGCAGTCACCAGCACCGATCCGACCATCATGCTCACCGGCCCTGCGCCTGCCACGCGCAAAGCGCTGGCCAAGGCTGGCCTGCGCGTGGAAGACATCGACCTGTTCGAAGTCAACGAAGCGTTTGCCTCGGTGGTGTTGAAGTTCATCAAGGACATGGCCGTTGACCCGCAGAAGGTCAACGTCAACGGCGGCTCCATCGCCTTGGGCCACCCGCTGGGCGCCACCGGTTGCGCGATCCTCGGCACCTTGCTCGATGAACTGGACGCGCGGCGACTGCGCTATGGCCTGGCGACGCTGTGCGTCGGCGGCGGCATGGGCATTGCCACCATCATCGAACGCCTCTGAGCCCCGAATCCAAGGAACCTTGTTATGAGCGAAGCCATTCGTTACGAAAAAGGCCAGGACGCCATCGTCGTGTTGACCATCGACATGCCGGGCCAGAGCGCCAACACCATGAACGCCGTGTACCGCGAGGCCATGGCCGGGTGTGTCGCCCGGCTGGTCGCCGAAAAAGACACTATTGCTGGTGTGATCATTACGTCAGCGAAAAAAACCTTCTTTGCCGGCGGCGACCTCAATGAACTGATCAAGGTCGGCAAGCCGCAAGCCAAAGCCTTCTACGACATGGTACTGACCCTGAAAGGTCAGTTGCGCACTCTGGAAACCCTCGGCAAACCGGTGGTCGCGGCGATCAACGGTGCAGCACTGGGTGGCGGGTGGGAAATCTGTCTCGCCTGTCATCACCGCGTGGCTTTGGATGATGCAGCGGTGCAACTCGGTCTGCCGGAAGTGACACTTGGCCTGCTGCCGGGTGGTGGTGGAGTGGTGCGCATGGTGCGCATGCTCGGCATCGAGAAAGCGCTGCCATATCTGCTCGAAGGCAAGAAGGTCCGTCCGCAGCAGGCGATGCAGGCTGGTTTGATCGATGAGCTGGCGGCGGATCGCGATGAACTGCTGGCCAAGGCTCGCGCCTGGATTGTTGCCAATCCGGCAGCGGTACAACGTTGGGATGTGAAGGGCTATCAGCTTCCTGGCGGCACGCCGTCGAACCCGAAAGTCGCGCAAATGCTGGCGATTGCGCCGTCGATCCTGCGTAGCAAGACCCAAGGCACGATGCCCGCGCCGGAGAAGATTCTGTGTGCGGCGGTTGAGGGCGCTCAGGTCGATTTCGACACCGCGCACTTGATCGAAACCCGTTATTTCACCGAACTGACCACCGGGCAGATTTCAAAAAACCTGATTGGCACGTTCTGGTTTCAGCTCAACGAGATCAACGCCGGTGGCTCGCGGCCACAGGGTTTTGCGCCGTATAAAACGCAGAAGGTCGGCGTGCTCGGTGCCGGGATGATGGGCGCCGGGATCGCTTTCGTCAGTGCTTCGGCCGGTATCGATGTGGTGCTCAAGGACATCAACCTGGCGGCGGCAGAGAAAGGCAAAGCCCATTCGGCGGCGTTGCTGGACAAGAAAGTCGCTCGCGGCCAGATGACAGTCTCACAGCGTGAGACTGTGCTGGCACGGATCAAACCCTGCGAGAACGATGCGGATCTGGCCGGGTGCGATCTGATCATCGAAGCGGTGTTCGAGGATCGCGAACTCAAGGCCAAGGTTGCTTCTGCTGCCCAGCAGGTTGTCGGCGCGCAAGCGGTCATCGCTTCAAACACCTCGACACTGCCGATCACTGGATTGGCGACTGCTGTGCCGGATCAAAGCAAATTCATCGGTCTGCACTTCTTCAGCCCAGTGGAAAAAATGCCCCTGGTGGAAATCATCAAAGGCGCGCAGACCAGCGATGAAACCCTCGCGCGCGGCTTCGATTTCGTCCTGCAAATCAAAAAGACCCCGATCGTGGTCAACGACAGTCGCGGCTTCTTTACCTCACGCGTATTCGGCACCTTCACCAATGAAGGCATCGCGATGCTCGGCGAAGGCGTGAGCGCGCCGATGATCGAGACCGAAGCGCGCAAGGCCGGGATGCCGGTCGGGCCTCTGGCGATCTCTGACGAAGTTTCCCTCAGTCTGATGAGCCATATCCGCAAGCAAACGGCCAAGGACCTACAGGCGGAAGGGAAACCGCTGATTGAGCACCCGGCTTTCGCCGTGATTGACTTGCTGCTCAACGAATACAAGCGTCCGGGCAAGGCCGCAGGTGGCGGTTTCTACGATTATCCGGCGGGAGGCCAGAAGCATTTGTGGCTGGAACTGAAGGCGCGTTTCGAGAGGGCCGACGGGCAAATCTCGCCGAAGGATGTGCGTGATCGTTTGCTGTTTATACAAGCCATCGAAACCGTGCGCTGCGTGGAGGAGGGCGTGTTGACCTCGACGGCGGACGCCAACGTCGGCTCAATCTTCGGTATCGGTTTCGCCGCGTGGACTGGCGGTGCGCTGCAATTCATCAATCAGTATGGGGTGAAGGATTTCGTCGCCCGGGCGCAGTATCTGGCCGAGCAGTATGGCGAGCGCTTCACACCGCCGGCGCTGCTGCTGGATAAAGCCGCAAAAGGTGAAATGTTCTAAGGGCAGCGGGGAGCGAGCACTTCGGGGCTTGCCTTGCCAGGGTGTTTCAAGGCAGGCTCTGGGGTGTTCATTATTCCCATCACGTGTCAGGTATTTTTTATGTCGCTACGCATCTGCATTCTGGAAACCGACATCCTGCGTCCGGAACTGGTCGATCAATATCAGGGTTACGGGCAGATGTTTCAGCGCCTGTTCTCGCAGCAGCCGATCGCCGCCGAGTTCACCGTCTACAACGTGATGCAAGGCGAATACCCGAGCGACGATCAAACCTTCGATGCGTACCTGGTCACCGGCAGCAAGGCCGATTCGTTCGGCACCGATCCGTGGATCCAGACACTCAAGGAATACCTGCTGAACCGTTACGAGCGCGGCGACAAGCTGCTCGGCGTGTGCTTCGGTCATCAATTGCTGGCATTGCTGCTGGGTGGCAAGAGCGAGCGTGCGACTCAGGGCTGGGGCGTCGGCACTCACAATTACAAACTGGCTGCCAAGGCGCCGTGGATGAGCCCGGTGCGTGAAGAACTGACGCTGTTGATCAGTCATCAGGATCAGGTCACTGCGCTGCCGGAAAACGCTACGGTCATTGCTTCGAGCGATTTCTGCCCGTTTGCGGCGTATCACATCAACGATCAGGTGCTGTGCTTCCAGGGACACCCGGAATTCATCCACGATTACTCCCGGGCCTTGCTGGATTTGCGTCAGGAAGCGCTGGGTTCGCAGATTTACAGCAAAGGTGTCGCGAGCCTGGAGCAGGAGCATCACGGCGCCACGGTTGCAGAGTGGATGATGCGGTTTGTGGCGCATAAGCCAGAAACTGTTTAAAGCTAGAAGCTTCGCGAGCAGGCTCGCTCCCACATTAGATTTTCGGTGCGCCACCGATCAATGTGGGAGCGAGCCTGCTCGCGAATGTTCCAGACAACTCGGTCTGCTCTACAACCACCCCGACTTCTTGAAACTCGCCCACAAACTCACACACCCCACCGTAATAAACCCCAGCACACCGAAATAGCCGTAATGCCAACTCAGCTCCGGCATGTTCTGGAAGTTCATCCCGTAAATCCCCGCCACTGCCGTCGGAAACGCCAGAATCGCCGCCCAGGCAGCGAACTTGCGCTGCACCACGCTCTGGCGTGACGCCTCAAGCAGCACACCAATTTCGATGGTCTGGCTGGCAATGTCGGCCAAGGTGCTCAGGTCTTCCATCTGCCGTGTCACGTGGATCTGCACGTCGCGAAAGTACGGGCGCATGTTCTTGTCGATAAACGGGAAGCTCAGCTTCTGCAATTCCTCGCCAATCTCCACCATCGGTGCCGCGTACCGGCGCAGGCGCACAACGTCGCGGCGCAAACCGTGCAGCTTCTGAATGTCACGCTCGTTTAATGCGCTACACAGCACGTTACGCTCCAGCTCATCAATCTCGGCATGGATCGCTTCACCGACCGGCTGATAATTCTCGATGACGAAATCCAGCAGCGCATACAGTACGAAATCTTCCCCATGCTCCAGCAACAGCGGACGCGCCTCACACCGTTGGCGGACATGGGCGTAGGACGCCGAGTGGCCATTGCGCGCCGTAATGATGTAGCCCTTGCCAGCGAAGATGTGCGTTTCAATGAACTGCAGGACGCCGTTTTCACGGATGGGCGAGTAGGTGACGATAAACAAAGCGTCGCCAAAGGTTTCCAGCTTTGGCCGACTGTGTTTTTCCAGCGCATCCTCGATGGCCAGTTCGTGCAAGTTGAACTGACGTTGCAGGTTGGACAGCTCGCGCGCGTCGGGCTCTTCCAGGCCGATCCAGACAAAGTGGCCGGTTTTTGCGGCCCAGGCCGCGCCTTCATCAAGGGAAATATTGGTGACTTTCTTACCTTCGCTGTACACCGCAGCAGCAACAACTCGACCCATGGTGGTGATTCACTTCTTCTTGGCAGATGGCAGGGAATGCAAGGCTTCAGCTTAGCCGTGTCGCTGCTTGAGAGTCAGTGAAATCTGCACAGTTCAGCGGGCAAAAGAAAACCCGCACAGGGCGGGTTTCATTTTCAGGCAGCTTGCAACTGCCGATCCATCGATTCGATGCACTCGCGCATCTGCTCGCGGCACTGATCGATGAGCATGGGCATGTCGTCCATCGTCAATCCGGCGGTAGGAATGGCCGGCAGCGAACGTATGAGGATTTTCCCACTGCGCCAGCGATTCAAGTGCATATGTTTGATGTAGCTGCTGACACATACCGGAACGATCGGCACGCCAGCGGCAATCGCCATCTGGAACGCGCCTTTCTTGAACGGCAACAGCTCTTCGCCGAGATTGCGTGTGCCTTCGGGGAACACCCAGATCGAGGTGTCTTCGTTCTGCAGAGTGTTGGTTGTCGTGAGCATGGACTGCCGTGCCTTTTGCGCATTACCCCGGTCGATCAACACATTGCCCGCCAGCCAGAACAGTTGGCCGAACAGCGGCACCCACTTCAGGCTCTTCTTGCCGATACACACAGTACGACGGGGCACGACGTTGCCGAACACGAACAGATCGTAGTTGGACTGATGGTTGGCGATGATCACGCAGCTGTCAGGCTTGTTCATCAGGCCGCTGACGTCCGTTTTCACCCGCAGGCGCAAAATGCACATGGCTGGCAATGCGTAGAGGCGGGCGCACAGGCGGCTGTTGTCCGGATTGAACGGGCGGCAGATCCCGAGGATCACCCCGAGTACGCCTGCCAGGATAAAGTGCAGGCCCATCAATAACATACGAAACACGAACAGCATTTTCAGGCCCCACCGGGACAAAAGGTGGCGCAGTGTACGGATGTGCACTGTTTTCGGCAATTGCCGCTATAGAGTGCGGAGATAGGCGATGTTTAAGCGCATGTTTCCAAGCGGCTCGTCAGTGCCGTCCTAGAGCCGCTACAGCGATTTTCAATCGAGCGTGCAAGAAAAAGCCCGACACGATGGTCGGGCTGTTCTTCGCCGCAGAGTTTTGGGGATTAACCCAGATGTTCCTGATCCTGAACGATCGCATTGTCCAGGGTTTCCAGCAGCGCTTTGCGCACCTTCAGCTTGGTGTTCTTGTGCGCGAGCATGTTGATCTTCTTCAACTGGCGCGCAGCGGCAAGGGCGGCACCTTGCAACTCCTCGGCGGAAACCACCTTGTCAAGGAAGCCGGCATCCACGGCGCTTTGCGGATCGAACATCTCGCCATTGATCACCGAGCGGTGAAACGCCGAGCGACGCAGACGATCACGGGCCAGCTCAATACCGGCGTGGTGCATGGTCATGCCGATCTGCACTTCGTTCAGACCGATGCTGAACGGGCCATCGACGCCGATGCGGTAATCGGCGGACAGCAGGATGAAAGCGCCTTTGGCCACGGCATGGCCCGGGCAAGCGACAATTACCGGGAACGGGTGAGAGAGCAGGCGACGCGCCAGAGTCGAACCGGCAGTCACCAGCGCCACCGCTTCTTTAGGGCCGGCGGTCATCACTTTCAGGTCATAGCCGCCGGACAGAATTCCCGGCTGACCGGTAATGATCACGATGGCACGATCAGTCACCGCCTGATCCAGCGCCGCGTTAAACGCCGCAATCACGTCCGGGGAAATGGCATTGACCTTGCCATTGCTCAGGGTCAGGGTCGCGATACCGTCTTCGAGGTGGTAGGAAATCAACTCACTCATGACGCTATTCCTTGTAAGAAAGATGGGCAGACGTTACCCACCGACGCCAGCCAGGTAAAGCGCCGTGACTGACCCGCCAGTCACCGTTTTCAGCCCCGCCCGGCGCAGCACGCCATTCTCCTTCTATATAGAAGAGGCGCCATTACCAAAGATTGGCCGGTTTGCCATGGCCCGTCCGCGGCCAAAACCACTTTTTCGCTTAACCGCATGAAAATTCTGAAAAAAAGTTTGCCATCGGAAAAGCTTTCGACTACATTAGCGCGCCTCGACAGACAGAACATGTTTGAAGAGATACGGTGAAGTGTCCGAGTGGCTTAAGGAGCACGCCTGGAAAGTGTGTATACAGGAAACTGTATCGAGAGTTCGAATCTCTCCTTCACCGCCACATTTAAAAACGCCTGTAACTTCAACGAGTTACGGGCGTTTTGCATTCTGGGTTGTACTACTCAATTGTACTACTCGTAACGTCCCGCCTTCAGTCGCTCCGATTTAATCCCTTCGCTGTCCCGTTTTCTTCGTTCCGCTCGCCACTACCCTCAATGGCTACCGTTAGTCCGTTTCTGAGTTTCTGCCTATGTGGCATCAAGCTGCGGCGCCCGATAACATCGGGCCACTACACGCCATAGCTGGAGTACATTAGCCATCCAGCCATCCAGCCATCCAGCCATTTAGAGCCAGCCTGCATGACCGCTCAGACACCACCACCTACGAAAAAAGAATTCTGTATCGCCTATCCCTTGTATGAGGAATTCACCTTTGCTGAGGAGGACGATGAAGCTGGCTGGGACTTATTCTTCTCTAGAGAGCCAATCGACACCTACTGCCCCGGATGTAATGCACAAAGCATTTTCCATCTGCATATCACCGCGGACATCCCTCGTGATCTCGACGCATGGGTCGGGAGTAAGCGTTTAGCCGTCGTGCTTAAATGCTCTAGGGATGCGGCCCATAAATTGTTTTTTCTGTTCAACATTGAGGGCAGGACGGTGCAGAAAATCGGACAGTATCCGTCTCTTGCTGACCTTAATACCTACGATGTGCGTCTGTACTCTGCTGTGCTATCTAAAGGGGACTTCAGGGAGTTCACCAAAGCTATCGGTTTGGCTGCACACGGTGTAGGGGTAGGCTCATTTGTCTACCTGCGGCGAATCTTTGAGAACCTCGTAAATGCTGCTTACCAGATCGCGAAAAACGATAGCGGCTGGGATGATGACGCTTATCAAAATGGGCGGATGGCAGAGCGGATACAACTGCTGGCAGGGCACCTTCCCGAGTTTCTCGTGGAAAATCGTTCGATGTACAAAATTCTTAGCCAAGGCATACACGAGCTGACAGAGAATGAGTGCTTGGCGGCGTTTCCGGTCGTAAAGATGGGAATCGAGCTAGTCCTTGATGAGAAGTTGGCTGCTGCGGCGAAACAACGAAAGCTAGAGCAAGCAGCGAAGGCCATTCACGGCCTAGTCAGCAGAGCAAGCGCTGAGGCTCGCTCCGGTACCGCTGAGTAGATCGCTGATTATTCTTCAGGGCGTTTTCCTCACTAAAACCATCGCCCGCGCTGCGTTGGAGGGCATTGGGTTTTGCTCCTGATTTCTCAGTCAAGCAATAACTACTAAGGGACGCGCAATGAAAGCAGGGTTAGCGGTGGTTGCACTCGCAGGTGTGTTGGGGGGTGGGGTTGCTATGGCAGATGGAGACCTTGTAATAGTGCTCCAGCATGCTGCCAAGGTTGTAGAAAAACTTCCAGATTCAAGTTCTCAAGTTACGGTGGTTGTTAGTGTTGTTGGTGCTGTTGTTGGATTGATTGCACTGACTGTAGCTTGGTCACAGATGAAAATTGCGAGTGCTAAAACCAAGCTTGATTTGTACAATAAGAGATTTGGTGTCTATCTTGCTGCACTTGAGTTCTACCAATGCGCGTACTCTAAAACTAGAGAGGGCCATAATGAAAAAGCGAGTAAACTGACGCACGCTTACAGAGAGTCAAAGTTCTTGTTTGATGCGAAGGATGGGATTTACGAGACTTTAGGGCGATTCCAAAAAGCAGGTGCCGCCGTTAGGGCATATGATGAGTTTAATAAACACGGCGCTATTTCTGATTCGGATAGGTCAAGAAAGCTGTTTGAGAAGTACTCAGATGCCCTCCTGAATATGGAGACTGATATTCTGAAGTTAGAAGGTTAACTCAAGGCTTACCTCAGCTTCCATAATGTCAGGGGTTGGACGTTCTTCTAATGTCTCCACACTAAAGGAGTAGATAATAATGAGTAAGCCTGCAAAGATTTTCCTCCTTGGTGTGGTGGTGGGTGTGATCGTATTAATGGTGGGCTACGTTCTAGATAAGCGTCAGCAGGATTCACTTGAGTCGTTAGTTGCGAAGTGCAAGACAGAAACGATGGAAGCACCTAAAGGGCCGTGGCAGAAATATCAAGAAGCTCCTCTAGTGTGTGAGCCTTCTGAATTAGTAATTTATCCGGATATCATTGGCGTACAGAAAGAGATTAGACAGAGCTATTTGGGACGGGGATATTACTTCTTCTGGAGTCAGCTACTTGCTATGGCGCTCCTGGGAGTGTTTGCCCTTCCATATGCTTGGTATTTTCTGTTGAGAAGGGTTAGAGAGTTAGTTAAGGCGATAACTGGAAAATGAAAAAGGACTGGTTGATTCTCGTTTGTTGCGTCGGGCTATTTAGCTCTGGTTTTGTGTTTGCAAGATTGCTGGCACAGTTTGGCTACCTGCCAGCAGTATTTTTTGTTTGGGAAGAAAAGTTAGACATAGGAACCATGTTTAATATTGTGGCCGCTATTGCTACGGCATTGGCTGCTTATGCGGCCTTCAGGTCTGCTGATACTGCAAGGATTGCAGCGATGGATAGCAGGGCATCCACGCGAATTCAGACGTACATCCAGCATCAACAACAGTTCGACAGGCTTCTCGATGAATCTCAAGCGGAGATGGGAATAGCTTTCTTCAGGCGTATTGAGCTCTACGATAAAATGTTCCCAGACAACCGACACGCTGATAAATCATTTTCATTGCTTGCTGATCCCACCGTTATCCTAAATTGGGCAAATCGTTATGATCAGCTCAGGGATATAGCTGAAAGCGAATTGCCACCAATTGAGGAAAGCTTTCCACAGTGGATGATCGGTTGCATGGAGCTCGCCAATAGAATGAACTTTACACACATGGAACCTAAGGAAGGGCAGGTCTATATAAATGGAAGAAACTACTCATATTTTGACAGCGACCCTGCCAAGCCACTTCATAATCTTGCTGAGGTAATACACCGATTAGCAAGGTTTGGTTTGATAGACAGAGCACCAAAGATTTTATTCCATCGTCATATGCCAGCTTTTGTAACGGCGTACAACAGCTTCTACTGGAGTATCCAAGAAGGGAGGACTCCACACAAAATTATTTAATAAGACAACTGCACCAAACCCCCACCATCACTTAATATCATAAGTTAAACCAAATACAAATAAATAGTGTTCAAAACATCCGTTACGGTATTGACAATCATTCTCATTTGTGTCGTACTGTTTATATTGGAGTTGACCAGATCACGTCGTCTTTCCAGTGTCCTCGAAAACACTGCGGCACCTTTCAAGCAAACCCTGCCTTCCTTCTCGGTTTGTTGCGTGGTCTGACCCTCCAATTAATCTTTCCTGAAACCAAACCCATGTTTTTTAACTAGGACATGGGTTTGGTTTTGTCTGCCGTAAACAGTTCCAAACACTATTAATCATCTCAAGAGGTAGCATCCTATGCCTATCACCCTTTGCCGTGCCTGCAATAAACCTTTGTTTAACCGACGACCACAAACACGGACATGTAACGCAGCCTGTCGTGCTAAGCACTGGCGTTACTCAAAAGTAACAATGATTCCAGTGTCTATGATGTTGAATCTAACCAATTATGCACTGGTTAAAAAAGCTGCTGAATCTGCTGGCAAGTCAATCAACGACTATGTGCATGGTCGTGTAATTAGTGAGAGTGCATGATGCGAATATCATTAAATGAAAGGGCGGTTCAACAACTTCAGATGATCATGAAAGCAACGGGATATACAAATCATACGCATTGCATTCAGACAATGCTGACCCAAGTGAATAGCAAGCTACAACTTTCTAATGAAAAGAAAGCAGCAAAGAAAGCTTCAAGCATCTAACCCACCATTCAATCTAAATACTATCAACCTACACAGTAGAGGATAGAACATATCGCATAGAGGAAAAGCAAATGAGCAACTACATTGTCGTACACAAACCATCACAACTCATTCAGACCGTTGTAACCAGTTAATTGCCACCGACACCAAATGGTGATCATGCATTCCATGCTGCTTCTGAGATAGTGCTAACCAAGTACTACAGGCTCAAATCTAAGGCTAACCGTCAAGGTGTACTTGTATCAGTTGGTGATCTAGCAGCAGTATCACCTTCGTTCTTGGAATCACTGATGGCATTAAAGCGTAAGCGTTAAGCCGATTTCATTGGCCCAAACCGATTAAATATGCGTACTCCTGGCTACCCTACAGGGTACGTTGGTTGTCATGTCCACACCCCTTGTAAGCCGGGCATCTAAAATGCCCAAAACACCTTATCTCAGGTGTCTTTCAAAAAAACAATCTAAGGAATAAAAATGAGTATGAAGTTTGATTATTTCTATCGTGGAATCACGAGGGCAGAGCGACGACGTGCAATGCAGCAACAAGCAAAGCATTACACTCAAACTACACAGCAGATTGATACCAGTGTCGTAAGTGCTACAACTGCCAAGCAGTCAGACAAAAAACTTAATGATCAAGTATACAAAGAATCTTTGTTGAGCAAGATGAGAGAGCGGCTTGCACAAATTAAAGCAGATGATAAAAACAAACCAACCAATCATAAGGAATAATTTAATGACCAATACAGCTACCAATCCACGAACACGCATTTCAATCAAGGGTGCACCTCGGAAGTATGATGCTAACGAACTGCTACAACGCCAGCAGGGTTATCACTCTATGTATCGCTCAACTGACCAGAATTGTGAGATGGTGCGGGGAGAGCTTCCATATCTCTTTCTAACCAAGGTAATTGAGAAGGTCAGTGAGGGGTACATCTTGACTGATCGTTATCCTATGACCATGAGTAACATGAACTATCACTGTCACATGATCAAGCCGGAGCGTTTGCAAACTGCCGACTTGGCGATCATTGATGAGAAAGTAAAGCAAGACTACATTGCTGAGTTGGAAACAGAGCTTGCCCAATACCGAGAACTCCTCACCCAGCAATTGTTGGAGAAAGCGGAACTGGCTGAGCAGAAAAAGCTGGCCGATAAACGAGCAAAGTTGCTTGCTGAGGTTGAACGTGAAGTCAACGATGTTTGGGGAGAGCGCGTAGTGATTGCGTAACCCAACACAGCTGCTCATGGTGATCCTTGCCAGAAGCTCGCATAACGCGATTACAGACCGTTCCTCATGAAACCCTACCCATCATTGCCCCGACAGCTTACCAAAGGCTGTGCGGGGCTTTTGTTTGCGTGTAGGAAAGGTGGTGAACTGATCCACTTTTCTAAACGAGACTGATCACCAAATGAGAATAGGTCTTGACAAAACGCGATTTGACGTGTAGAATAGGGGTTATCCGCCGAGCGTAGCGAGGTGGGTAAGATCAAAAGCTTTATATTAAAGATCAAGAGCTTGTTATATAGAAGAATATTATATAATTATAGGGTGATAACCCTATAGTATTTATTAAAGAACATTAGAAAGAAAGAGGTAGGAGTAAACCTACCTACAAAGAGTATTATATTTAAAGAATAATATTATCAGCTATAGCTGATAGAAGTTATTACCTAAAGAATGACTATTCTGTCGTTACGACAGGTAATCACCTGTTCTGTTTCACAGAAGACAAATCAAAAGCTGGTGGGCTATCGCTATTTCCACCTATTGAAGAGCATTCGCCTATCGGCTCACCTTGCGATCATGTCTTGGTATGTAGAGTTGACAAACTCTAGAAGTCATTTCCTGATTGTACAATCAGATATCCAACAATCTCTGTGTAAACATACACAGAATACAGTTGGTGAACATTCAGGAAAGGTAGACACGAAGTGGAACCAAACACAGGTATTCACCTACCACCGTTACGGTGAATACAAAATTCTCATCAATCATACTTTGGTGGTTTACCATCGTTATTTGATGATGGCTGTAACACTCCATAGTCACGCCTGAGAGCCTTTACGCTCAATCCAATACCAGTCCAAACCTTTCGGCCTCTGACTGCTCACACAGCGTCAGGGGCTTTTTTGTGGGCGATAATATGTTGAAACTACAATCAGTTATCAGGCGACATATCAGGGTTACCACTACACCCCTTATATACAAGCTTGTACACCAATACCGCTACAGGACTGATTGCACCTGGCCTTCAGCCGTTTTCGGTTAAGCACACGTTTCACTTTCTCCTCATTTCATTTCTCATGCTAGCAATTCGATTGAAATGAGGGAGAGACCTTGATCATTCCTGCGCATCACTCCAGCGTTTCCCTCTTTAGTGACGCCAACGCAATTCCTAAGTCATCCCAAGGACGCGATCCTTGACCGGCGTATCCACAGCCTGCAAGGTGTTCGAATATCACAGCCTTATCGGCCTCCTTCTGTGATGCTCCGCATGTCTTGCAATACACGGTGCTGTCCTTCAGTCGCCAGCGGCTGTTCCATGTGATCAGGTGATCTGTTGCGGATATCACTATCGTTCCCAAGCAAAATTTCTGTACAAGATTATAGGTTTTGTAAGGGATTTAATTGTGAAGTTCCGTTGCTTACGAATCGAGCTGCGGTGCAAGAGTGATGCGACTAATCGACTCTCATGACACCTAGGAAAACTGCCATGTCAAACAACATCGCCATCGCCATCGCCATCGCCATCGCCATCGCTGACGCTTTGACCCTTCTGCTGCACAACCAGCACGGGCTTGCCGCTGCCATTGAAGAAGTCGCTTTATGGGCAAAGTCTTCAGGCTCACCCGACGTGCATGAGAGCGTCATATCCGCCTTGGAAACCATCGACGGAAACGCATCGGCCATCACTGACGCAATCAACCAAATACGGCAAGCCTGATCGTATTCAATTGGGTACACCCTTAAGACCGCTTATCGGTGAATACGAAAACCGTATTCAATAGAGTTGATTTCTCATAATGAACACGACTACCATCCTAGCCTCTAGAGGCAAATGAATACATTGGTGGGCATTATGGCAAGCATCGGCTACATCAGGGTTTCATCGGCAGACCAGAACACAGCCCGCCAGTTGGATGTTGTAGCGCTGGATGAAGTGTTCACGGACAAAGTTTCAGCAGCCACAACAGACCGTCCAGAGTTACAGGCAATGCTTCGTCACATCCGCAAGGGCGATGTGCTCCACGTCCACAGCATCGACCGTCTGGCTCGTTCACTGGAAGACTTGCTTTCTTTGGTCAAAGGCTTGATTGCAAGAGGTGTAGCGGTGCAGTTCCATAAGGAGGGCCTTCACTTCACTGGCGAAGCCAATCCAATGCAGGAGCTGATGCTAGGTTTACTGGGTAGCGTTGCTCAGTTTGAGCGGGCATTGATCCGAGAACGTCAGGCAGAAGGCATTCAGAAAGCCAAGGCAGCAGGCATTTACAAAGGCCGTGTGAAGACGATAGATGATGAAGCCATTCGCAAAGCAATGGCGGAAGAGGGAGCATCGTTCCGCAAGGTGGCAAAGTCTCTTGATGTGAGCCTGTCGACAGTACAGCGTGCTATGAAGAAATAACGCAATCGAGACGCCACGCAATCACTCGCGAGCAACGATAACCATTAGGTGCGACTGTGACGCTGGCGCTGAGATAAACAGCCCGCACGCAATCCTGCAAAACCTCAGGTCGTATTCAGACCATCACCACCATCGGATTTGGCGAAAGCTTGGCATAAGCCCGGCCTTAATCGCCATACCGGTTGGATATGCCTGACCAATATCTAACACCCACCACGGATTCCAGCACTATCAATATACAGATTCAACCCAGAATCGAGATTCAAAATAAAGGGGGTTGGGATTCAGGGGTAAAAAGTGGTGGTGTAATATTTGGAATCACTGCGTGCATCAATTCCGTAGGTTCTGACCTTCACGACAGTCGTCTGTCTTTTGGGCGTGCGCCATTACCGTGTGACGCCAAGTTGCTCCATGGCTGCCCAGTGATACCTATCTGCTCTTGCTAACATTTCGCTCGCTACTGGATCGTCTTTATACTTTACAATTTCGCGTTGAAGTTCGTTATGAATAATGTCCGTGACATGATCAGCATAATCGAAGTCTTTGAGTTTCTCTATCTCTTTATAATCCGCAAAAATTGTTGCTAGCTGCCGATAGGTTTCCTCAAGCATTCTTTCAGTAACAACAATATGCTGCTGGCTATCTTCATAAAGGTCATGGAGGTGGGGAAGAGCTTCTATTTTATATCGAATTTCAAACGCACCTTTCGCTCTATAGTAAGTAGTCAATGTTTTGTAGAGGGAATCCCGAATTAACCCTCCTTGACCTTTGTGGTGTATTGGAGCGACGTTTGGATTGCCCGTATAAAAAAGGATGGAGTTAAGTACATTTTCGATTCTAAACAATGTTTCATCGATGTTGTAAATATTTAGTCCCGCATTCCGACCTAAGAAGAAAATGTCGCCTTCACGATGAGGGCCGATGTATTCGATACCAAGGCAACCTTGTATATGATAAATTTTCTCCACAAGCCGCAGGTGCTCTTCGTTATCCCTGTAATTTTCTAGTAGTTCACCAACAGATTTATAAATAGCTAAACAGTCAGTTAGGTCGTAGGCTTTAGCATTTTCAGGTTCTACTATTTTCACATTATAGTCACAACGACTTGGGCTGTTATTAGGAAACATAGCTGTATAAACCCGGTCAGGGTCTGCGAAGCGAATAGTACCTTTAAAAAAAACAGCTTGTTCATTGAGCCTTTCAATAAATACCTTTCGATGATTAAGGTATTGTTCAAAAATAAGAGCGGCTAATTGCTTCTCTACAACAATGTCGTGCTTTTGTTGCTTGACTAAATTTTCGGCATCCAATGCGATTTGTCTTTCTTCGCCTTTTACTTGTTGGAGATAGAGGAAAAGTAGTGTGCCGATAGTGGCGAATGAGCTTAATAAAGTAAATGCACCACTCATCACTGAACCGAAGCTGCCCCAGTCAGTTGTAAGTCGAGAGATTGGCCCGAGGTAATACCCATAACTACATAGAACCCCCGCAGCAACAAAAACACCAACTCCAACAGCTATGCCTACCCCGGCTAATATCCAATTTGTTTTCATGATGACTCCTGGCTATATCTTGTTTTTTGCTAAACCTTATGAAAGGTGCAAAGATATTGCTGATGGCAACCGTGGCGCGGTTGGATAAGGAAAAGAGTATCAGGCAAGGTTGGGATAAAAAAGCTGCTAATCTCCAATGAAGGCCATCAAAGCTCGGAATGTTGCCGTAGGTAAAGGTATTCTCGCTAATGCGCGCACCTAATGATGTCCGCGATGAGCTTTTCTAACATGGCTGATTGCTATGGGCCAAAGTTACCACGCCAAATGAGATGCGAACGTTGCATAACTTAAAGCTTGCCTAATTTATCACTGCAAACCGTCATGCTTCTCGCCGTCAAACAGAATGCCCCGAACTCCAGTTCACTCAATGATCTAGAGTGGGGCGAGGCAACTTCCAATCAAGAAGAAATATTGTGGAGCTTTGGAAGTTTCCAGCGAGCTGAATTGTTTAATTTAAGGGCAAGTGTTCTTTTTAATTTGTCCAAAAAAGGCTTTACCCGAATTTCATTTCGAACACTCGCAGCCTCATCATCTGAACTAACAATGCTAACTGCAATTTCGGAGTACAACTCCATCGCCTTTCTCGAGTACTTGGCTACTGCATTTTTGAAATCGTCTCCCGTCATCTTTTTCAAGGTTAGTTTCGAAACGTCAGTGCCGAGGCGATCAACTAGGAAATTAGCAACAAAAATACCCCATGGAGTACCGTGTATACCCAAAATAATTTTCATCACTTTATCGCTAGGTACACCAGCCGCATTAAGTAGTGCAGATCGCTCCACTTCAACTTCGTGAGCTATCAACCACGCAAGGAAAACTTTTTCCGCCGTTAACCCTCGAGGGAATACCATTTTATAAAAACGGTCGAAAAGTTCCATTTTTCTCGTAACCGCTTCGAGTATCGTATCATCGGACATAGCAGCTAAATACTGAGCGGCTTTATCCAGTTCTATCCTCTTCGAGTTTTTCATTACCCTTGCACCCTCTTGCTTAGGTGCATAGGTATAGTCGATAGAAGAAAATGAGGTGCGCAAGCTCTCTTGTATTGGGTCAAGCAATCGGACGGCAGCCAGCTTAACCGGGTTTTGAGTATTGTTATACCTAACAATATCAGTCAGCAATGCTTTTTTAGCAGCTACCACTCGCACTAACACCTGAGACTGCCCCGCACTGGGATTATTTTCAATAGCCTTAGATAAACTGACCGTTGTTTGACAGCCGTTGACAATTGAAAAGCTTCTTATGGTGTATTTGTTCTCACCTATCTGCTCAAATGAATCTGCGACTATTGTGATACCGTTATTCAACGCCCAAAAATCGCCATGCCGGTTTTCTGCGGTCTCGACTATCTTCTCGTTTATACCACCTTTTCGCTGACCGATAAAAAGCCGAACATTGCCCTCAAAGAGTTGATTTTCATACTGGCTATACAGGCGAAATAGCTCTCCCGCATATACAGAGCCAACTATTGAATATCCAAACTCTCCGCGCAACTCAGCAATACCGCCATTGAATTGCAAGTTATCCTGCGGCACGTTTCGATCAGCAGCCTTTACTACTAAATACTTATCATATAGAGTATCTTGGTATTCATAGAAAAATGAGACATCTCCATAGCTTTTTGAGCGAACAGTTGCTTCTCTATTTCTTGAAATAGTATCAGATTTAGCAGCAAGCGTTACTAACCCAAAGACCATGCTGTAGCCCTCGGTATCTCCATCAGTCAATCTATCGTATATGTCGTTTCGACCTGCGTATTGGAACATAATAGGGTCTTTAACACTTGCGACAGCGCCAATTAACGCGTTCCACTTTTTCAAGCCTGCACTTTTATCTGATCGCTCAGATACATATCCTTGAAGCACATAAATAGTTTGCTGGTCATCGTCGATATAAATAAAATCACAGCCAGCATCTTCCGGCCCGTCTACCGAAGCAGCATCAATTGCCTCGTCTTCATCAATACCCAGAAGAGTAGACGCATACCATGCAGCTAAGGCTCTATCACGACTTATCCCACCCCTTTTAGCTAGCGAGTCAATCGCAGCAAGCAGTTCCTTGCGTTGGGCAGGGGTTTTTTGGGTGGGTGACAGAGCCATTTGTTAGAAGTCCTTTTGCACTGATTTGAGAAGGCGTTTGCCTCGATGTCGTAATGCTATCATGCGGAACCACCGAATTCACACCCGCCCCAGTAAGTCGCCTCATATTCGGGGCCAGCGTCTCATTTTAAGGCTGTGACCACCTGAGAAATACTTGCTGTCTGTGGCTCCGCTTGACGGCTACAAGCTGAAACGCTAGTGCGTTCTTTCAATCGTACAGCTGGAGTCTTTCGCCGCCCATGCGTTCCGTTGTCGCTACAATTGCGACCGCTGCAACTGCCTTCATGATGGCGCCATCGATATGTAATCTGGCAAGATTACATAGGGTTACCTGCACGTCAGGCGACCAGAGCAAGTATTTCCTTCAGGAGCGGAAATTTTGGAACACAGGTCAAGCGATGTGTTTTCTCAGAGCATCGTCGCCTAACTTATGCGTCCGGACGCAAGATAGTAGTTCTGATGGCGTAGACAATCCTCTCGCCGATCATTCTCGCCGTCTTACGCTCCGAATCACGCCGGTACATGTCTTACTAACTCTACCGGACTTGAAGAAAGTGGAGGTGGGTGGTCTTCTACAGCACCGGTTCCAGCTAAGTCTGCTAGCTGAATATCTTCGGATTTTCACCACCATCAACAGGTGGTTGTGACGTCAATGGGCAACTCTGCTTTCAGGGCAGGGAGTTTGGAGATTGCTGTCAGCTTCTGTGCCGTGCTCGCGCCTTTCGAATACACGTCGTGAGTGACTGAGCCCGTTTCATGTCCAACTAGCTCTTTTGCCAAGGCGTCTGGTACGTCAGCTCTGATCAGCTCAGTAACTACGGTATGGCGAAAGCTGTGGAAGACGTGGAGCTTGCTGAAGCCTGCTGTTGTACGCAATCTACCAAACGCCTTGGATATCGCGTGGGAGCGTTTGCCGTAGTGGTCGTGTGAGCTGGTGGGGATTAGGAAGGTATCAGTAGTTTCTTCGCACAGGCGGTCAATGGTAGTGGTCAGGCTCGGATGGATTGGCACCACACGCTTGCTCGCCTTGCTCTTGCTCTTCGGAAAGTCGAAGCAGCGGATGCCGTCAACAGTGATCACGCTGTCTCTGTTCAATCGACATAACTCTTCGATCCTGGCCCCGGTGTACCAGCCTAATGCGATGAGGTCTGCAAGCGGTTTATCCCCGTTGTCCAGTGCTGCTTGGTGCAGCTTGAGGGTATCAGCACGGGTGTATATTTCCCTGTCTTTGCCTGCTGTCTCGGAGCCACCGCCCTGTGGCAGTTCGTGTGCTACGAACGGGTTAACCTTGTCTTTGTATTCTTCACGCCATGCCGCGTCATATTTCATCGCCCACTTCCAGAGCGCCGTACCAGCCATGAGGTACTGGCCTAACGTAGCTGGTGCACGATCCAGCGATTTGAGCCATGCGTCTACCGTGTCGAAGTTGAGTGGGAGTCCCTCTTTCTTGAGGAAGTCTGACAGTCGTTCCATTTTGCCCACTTGCTGATCGATGTGTTTTGGAGCGCCACCACGACTCTCCCTGAATTCTCGATAGGTTTTCAGGCGAGCGGAGGTGATGGGTGACTTTGGCTTGAGGACGGTTGGGTCCAGAGCTATCGCCTGCCCTTCGGCGACCTCAAGGGGGGTCAGACCATAGTCAGCCGCAATCACCTTCAGCATAATTTCACGATTAACTTGAGCAACATGTTGTACTCGCTCTAACGGATTAGAGGGCATTCTTGCTAGGCTTTCGTTGAGGAAATCGATGACACCTATCACTCCGGCGGCCTCCAACTGGTTTGCCGCCGCAGACATGATGGCAAAATTATTCTCTTCGGAATCCTCGGTTTCTTCGGGTGAAAGCTCGTTGATTTTCTTGGAGTTTCTCTTTGTAACCTCCATAAAATGCGAAACTGTATCCGCGTCGAGTTCGCTACCCCATTCAGCTAATTCAGGACGCCAGTTCTCTTTGCGAATCTGTGCCTCTGTTCTTGCTACTGCAAATTCCGCCTTCCACTGGGTGAGGTAGGGTAGACGTGCGTCCATAGCTTGCTTGCGAAGTCCCGTCTTCAATGACTGAATCCGCACTTTACAGCCGATAGCTTTCTGTAGATCGGCAGGGACGGCCAGCCTTACGTACCAAGTGGATTCACCTTTCTTTTGAATCAGGTTGTCTGCCATTGGAATGCCGTGAAGTGGAGGAGTGGTAGCGGATTGTACTACTCAATTGTACTACTATGCACGCTGAAAGCCCCAAGTTACGGGGTTTTCTGGTCGAAAGGGGTGTTGAATTAGAATCTCTCCTTCACCGCCACATTACAGTACACAAAACCCCTGATTTCGAAAGAAGTCAGGGGTTTTGTGGTTTCTGGCGTCTGGATTTTATTGGCTGCGCAGTGATGTCTGCTGTGACCGATTACAATCGCGGGCTTATTTTTCAGTAAAGGGACGACATGCCATGATCATTTCCACCACTCACGCGATTGAAGGCCGTCAGATCACTGCGTACCTGGACATCGTCAGCGCGGAATCGGTGCAGGGCGTCAATGTGATTCGCGATATGTTCGCCGGTATGCGCGACTTTTTCGGTGGCCGTTCGCAGACCCTGGAGCGGGCTTTAAAGGAAGCTCGCGTTCAGGCGACGGAAGAACTCCGCGAGCGAGCCCAGGCTCTGCAGGCAGATGCGGTGGTCGGGGTGGATTTCGAGATCAGCATGCCTGGCGGCAAAGGCGGAATGGTTGTGGTATTTGCGACCGGCACGGCGGTGAAGTTGCGCTGATTTGCTATCAGGCCTGTGAGCCCATTCAGAATCGAATGGGCTGTTTTGGTTGGCGCTCAGCCCTGCGGCTTGAGGATCACCAGCCCTTTATTGTCATAGGTCAGCGGTGTGTCGATAGCGACAAGCGCAGGCGTGTCGGAGGGTTGACCCGGCTGCACCGGCTGGCTCGGATGGTAAATGACGCCAGGCTGTAGAACCGGTGTATCCGGACCTGGTTGTTTGATGGTTATTTCACCGGAAGCGATCTTGTCCTTGAGTTTTTCCGCCCCGGTTTTGCCGGCTGCGATTTGTTCGTCCGTGAGCTTTACGACGGGCAGGTTTGAAAATCCGTTGATTTGCATGTTCTCTCCTTGAGATTCATTTGTGTGAAAAAGGGCAACGGCCTGTCGGTGGAATTCTTTAGCCCTGTGGGATCAATGGCCCATGTCCGTGTTTAATTTTCCTAGGCCATTCGTCGGGCATCAGCGGATCTGAATAACAAGTCCAGGAATGACCGACTAGTCTCAAAAGCCTGGGAGGTCGATATTTTTCAGGCAGAAAGGTTTTGCCGGTGTCGACCTGTGGCGAAGAGGCGAAGGTATGACTGATCCGTATATCGAAGACGATGGCGCTGAATTTTCCTTCAACAATTGCGTGCGGTGCGGCCAGACCGAATACCAGGCAGGCTTTGGTGAGGATCCAGTGCTGACCGGCAAGATCAAATCGACGCCACCGAAGGGACCGAAAGCGAAATTTCTGCCGAAGGTTACCGTGAGAGCCAGAAAGTAAGTATTTGGCGAACAACCCCGTCTTTGAGCGGGGTTTTTTGTGTCTGACGAATGGATTGGGAAGCGTCCTACAGGTGATCGAGCTGTTGCTGGTTTTTTTTCACAAACTTTTCACGTCGGGCAAAGTAGGGTGAAGCCATCCGTTAGAAAGCAAGTCTCCAGCCCGTCTCCCCAGCGGGCTTTTTTTTGCCTGTCATAAAACCTTTCGCAGAATCGCTGTCCAATCGGCGCCGAGTGCGCGCGAGCCTGTGCTTGCGTCTGGACTTTTGTGCGCCGAGCGCATTAAATCCCGGCCCATTTTGTCATCCCATTTTTTGAGGTTTTTGTCATGCGTTTAACTCTGCCTGCTCTGGTTCTAGGGCTTCTGGTTGCTCAAGGTGCATTGGCTGCCGGCGATGGCACGGCTGCGCTGGGCGGTGGCCTGGGTGGCGCGTTGGGTAATGTGCTCGGTCAGAAAATGGGCGGCAGCACCGGTGCCGCAGTGGGTGCCGGCGTCGCGGGCGCGGCGGGCAGCGCACTGGCGGCGCGCAAGGGAAGCCGTACCAAAGCGGCCATCGGCGGTGGTGTCGGTGCGGCGGGCGGTTCGGTGATTGGCAACAGCCTCGGCGGCAAGACCGGCGCGACCATTGGTGCTGGCCTCGGCGGTGCAGCCGGCGGCGCAGTCGGCAGCAACCTGTCCAAAGGCCACAAGCGTCACTGAGACTGATCGTCTCGCAGAAACAGCCCGGCTCGATGCCGGGCTTTTTCGTTGCTGAACGTTTTTCCCAAAGGTGCCTCCAATCTCACATAGGCCCTTGTTTGGGCGGACTGTCCCGATTCGGGAACTGTGAGGTTCATATGCGATTGTCATTATCTGCACTGTTTTTCGGATTGCTGGTGGCGCAAGGCGCAATGGCTGCCGGAGATGGCTCGGCAGCCGTCGGAGGTGGACTCGGCGGCGTGCTGGGCAACGTGGTCGGCGGACAGTTGGGCGGTAGCACCGGCGCGGCGGTCGGTGCCGGGGTGGGTGGCGCGGCTGGCAGTGCGGTCGGGGCGAATAAACATAATCGCACCGAAGCCGCCATTGGCGGTGGCCTCGGCGCCGCAGGTGGCTCAGTGGTCGGCAATAGCTTGGGCGGATCAACCGGTTCGGCGGTCGGTGCAGGATTGGGCGGCGCGGCGGGTGGTGCGGTCGGCAATAACCTGGGTGACGATGGCGGATCTCATTCGGGCGGCCACAAGCACAAGAACAAACACAAGAACCGCCATCATTGATAAGCGGTTCAGCAGAAACCCGGCCTCGTGCCGGGTTTTTCGTTTTTGCCGGTCAGACTCAGGAACGATTGGCCGTAGGACTTTTCGAACTTCATACACTCCCCCGAAATGATGAGGTATGCCATGACTCCCGAAACCGAAGGCAAGGAAGAAAAAGGCCCGAGTGGGCTGCCGTTTATCAATGATCCGGGGAATGAGGATCCGGGGTCGTTGATGGATGATGCGACGGTGCCGTTGAATGATTCGGATGAGGCGGATATGGAGTATGAAGAGGATGAGGATGAGCAGTGAGCTACTGTCGAGCCGAACGTGCTGACAACATGAATATCGTATATTTAGGGCCTGTTTCCGCAGGCCCTTTCGGTAAACGGTTCGTTTGAAGATGAGGGCAGACTCGTTCAATGATTTTCAGACGAATCATTAAATTAAGATTTTAACCAGTTTAGGAAAAAATCTTTTTGTTCCTCCGGGCAGTTCGTCAGATTTTCATTGTCGTAATCAAAAATGAATACTAAATCTTCCATTGAAGCTTCCAGTCCCGGCGTTAGTTCATAGGCCTTTAGGCCCAGAGACATTTGCGAAGACATGCTTGATGGGTGGACGTTTATTTTTGAGCCTTTGCAGAAAAAAGTTATGTGGGAGTTGTCTTTTCGTAATAGGCCAAAGCATTTATAGAAGTTTTTATCTATGTACGTTTTTGGCGGTTGATTGTCGAGTTTAAGAGTTATGGATATTGCCTCGTTATCGCAAAGCAGCTCGATCTGCCGAGATGTATTTTCTATACCAACAGTGATTTTGAATTTAGAGATCATTTATCGATTTTCCTATAGGGGTTGGGAAGTGAATAGCCAAGTTCTCTGCCGTCGTCAATGATGATGGTAGCGCCTAGGATGTCTTCATTTTTTATCTGCCTAGGTATGGCGATTTCCTGTTCTTTACCGAATTTATAATTCGAACCTAGCTCCTTCTTAAGGTCGCGGCCAGGAACTTTTTTTAGTGTGTAAAGAAATCCGGTTTTTGTGAAGAAGCCGGTAGCAAACTCTTTTCCTACATCTCGGGACGGTGATGTGCTAATAAATCCGCTTGGAGGGTCATCGCTGTCGATTGAGTGAAGTAGTAAATCGTTACTTTCTCCCTTGCTTTTAAAACCGTTAACAAAGATATCTGACGGATCTCTTTCATCTCCACGGTATAGGTATTCTTGTTTGTTTTTCGGGGCAGGGCGCTGAGGTTGACCTTCATTTACCTTCCCAACACCTACATCACCCGGCACCTCACACCCCGGCCTGTTCGGCGGCGGACAATTGGAACTCAACCCCAACGGATCCACCCACCCCGTCGGATTCGGCACGTACTGGTACTGATTCAACCCACCGGCCAACTTGATGGGATCCGGCGTCAGA
>Ga0160456_100176_pt1 | contig 46238 bp, 33 predicted proteins | sample HID1972K_E6MG_FD_108261 | JGI IMG/M metagenome (GOLD analysis project Ga0160456, IMG submission 108261) | Enriched pill bug-associated microbial communities from UW Madison campus, WI, USA - HID1972K_E6 MG | ecosystem: Host-associated > Arthropoda: Insects > Digestive system > Unclassified ... | reverse complement strand
TTCTTGATGTCCTTGGCGCATTCCGACATCAGTTGACGACCGATTTCGGTCGAACCGGTGAACGACAGTTTGCGCACGATCGGGTTGCTGGTCAGCTCGCTGCCAATGTCGCCGGCGCTGCCGGACACGACGCTGAACACGCCCGCAGGAATGCCCGCGCGCTGAGCCAGTTCGGCCAGGGCGAAAGCGGAGAATGGAGTTTGCGAAGCAGGCTTGAGCACCATGGTGCAACCGGCGGCCAGGGCCGGGCCGGCCTTGCGGGTGATCATCGCCGCCGGGAAGTTCCATGGAGTGATCGCAGCGGTCACGCCGATTGGCTGCTTGATCACGATCAGACGCTTGTCTGGCTGGTGACCCGGAATCACGTCACCGTAGATGCGCTTGGCTTCTTCGGCGAACCACTCGATGAACGAAGCGGCGTAAACGATTTCGCCCTTGGCTTCGGCCAGCGGCTTGCCCTGCTCGAGGGTCATCAGGCGCGCGAGGTCGTCCTGGTTCTCGATCATCAGTTCGAACCAGCGACGCAGCTTGCCGGCACGCTCTTTGGCGGTCAGGGCACGCCACGCCGGCAGCGCCTTGTCAGCGGCTTCGATGGCACGGCGGGTTTCGGCAGCGCCCATCTTCGGCACGGTACCGAGAATTTCGCCGGTGGCCGGGTTGTTGACCTTGATCGTCTGACCGCTGTCCGCATCGACCCAAGCGCCATCAATGAAGGCTTGCTGGCGGAACAACAGGGTGTCTTTAAGCTGCATGTCGGCTTTCCTTAACAGCACCGCGGCCTGCGCGGAGCAAATTATGATTGTAGAAAGGCGCCTCGCAAGGCTGCCGTCAGGGAAATCAGTGACCGGGTGTGGCGCATCAAACCGTGGACGATTCGAACCACCGGCGCTTCAACACCCCGTCAACGAGCGTTTGAAATCTCAAACGGATCGTAGGATCAAAGGGGTTAAAGGACAATAGGTCGTTCGAAAAAAAGAACAAAAACCCTGCTTTTGCTGGATTTTTCAGATCAACGAGCCAAAAGCCTCAGCCGCAACAAAACCATAGAACAGTCCCGAGAAAGCGCCAAGCGAGGGTTTTGCAGGACGTTACAGCTTTATGGAATGCAGTGATTTCACTGACACGCGCACTGACAATACCCGGCAAAACCCAGCATGGACGCCCCGAGCCGACCTAGGTATGATGTCGCCCGCTGCACCAGTAGCTCAGCTGGATAGAGTACTGCCCTCCGAAGGCAGGGGTCGTGGGTTCGAATCCCGCCTGGTGCGCCATTGATTTAAACGAGAAAGCCCCGGACTGTGATGGTCCGGGGCTTTTTTGTGGGCGGTCCAAAAGGACTGGAGCGACGTCACTCCGTCGTCCAGTCAAACTCATCGTAATCATCGTCGTCCTCTTCCTCCCCAACCTCCTCCTCAAAAACCTCGTCTTCATCAACGACATCTTCTTCCGGCTGGTTCAGCAGAAACTCTTTACGCGCTTCAGTAATCGCTCGCCGCATCTCTTCGCCCTTTTCCGGGCAGTTGAGCAGTTGGGCAATGCGGTCAATTTTCGATGCCACGTTGTCCTCCAGCGTATTGGCAATGCCCCGATAGTGCGCGTTTTTGCGGGGTAATGCCAAATGGCTGGAGGATCAGGCGGTCATTTTTTCTGCAACTGTTCGAGTCGGGCGTCGAGATCGGCGTTCGGGTAGCGTTTGTGCAGGTTGTTGAACAGGCTGTCGGCGGCCTGCAGTTGGCCGGATTCGCGCAGGCGCAGGACTTCGCGCAGTTGCGCGTCGAGGCCATTGACCGGGGTGGCGGTGCGTTTGCTGAGTTTGGCTTGGTCAGCGCTGATGGCTTCGCTTTGCATCGGTGCGGCCATTTCTGCCATCGGTGCCGGCGCGGGCATGGCACCTGCGGGCGCCGACAATGCTTGCGGCGCCTGCTTGCGCGCCAGCGGTGCGGCGGGTTTCGCTGCCGGGGCGAAGTCGAATTGCCCTTGCGGTTCGGGAGCACGCTGCACCAGTGACAACATCAGGGCGACGCCAATGAGACTGGCGAATGCGACTTGCCAGCGTGGTTTTCGGCACGCATCGAGCCAGCGTTGCAACAGGCTTGGCTTGGGCGCCGGAACCTCGCGGCGGGCAGCGTTGAGGATAAATGCATCAAGGTGCGCCGGTGGTTCAGTGTTGTGTTGTTCACGCACATGTTTGATCAGCAGATCTTCGGGTGTCTGGCGGGCGTCAGTCATGTCAGTACCTCCTCGGCCAGCAGCCGACGCAGTTTTTGCTGGGCGTAGCGCAAGCGGCTTTTGACGGTTTCCAGCGGTGCTTCGGTGAGGCTGGCGATTTGCGCCAGATCGAGATCGCCGTGGGCTCGCAGCAGGAACACTTCGCGCTGTTCGGCGGGCAGGGTTTGCAGGGCGCTTTCCAGGCGCTGGCTGTCACGGCTGAGGCTCAGCAGTTGTTCGGGATCATTCGTCTCATCGCTGACGGCGTGGCTTTGTTCGTCATAGCTGTCGTGCAACGGTTGGTGAACCCCGTGTTTGCGCCAGTGATCGATCAGGCGATTGCGGGCGATCTGGAATAGCCATGTACGAAAAGTCGCCCGGCCTTGTGGCTGACTGGCGCTGCGGATCAGGCTCAGCCAAGTCTCCTGAAATACTTCGTCGGCCAGTTCCGGTTTGCCGCTCAATCCGAGTAGAAACCGGTACAAGCCTTGGCGATGGCGGCCGTACAAGATCTCGAACGCGGCGCCGTCGCCCTCGCGATAACGCGCCAGCAACGATTCATCGCTGCTGGCGGCTGAGCTGTCTGCGGAGGCAAACAGCTGACTGATAAACCCCTTCAGACGATTCACTTATTCAATCCGTCGTTCAGTGGCCTGCGCATTCGATGCGGTAGAAGTGCGCAGACTCTGCGCCAGTTGCACCAGTTGCACGAACTCGTTGCGCAGGCCAAAGCGGTCATCGCCGCGCGCGCCACGGGCCAGTGTTTCCGTATCTTTCAGACTGAAATCGCCGGTGTAGCGGCCGTCCTTGAGTTGCTGGGAAAATGCGGCGACCGCAGCAGCAAAACGCAGGTCTTCGCTGGCAGATGCGACCTGATTGGTTATCGGCCGTTCGATCAGCAGACTTTTCCCTCCTTCGGGCTGTTGATAACGCACACGCAGCATCGCCAATTCACCGCTCTTTGTCGAAACAGCGGCGTCAGATTTGCCGTAGCGCAGCGGTTCCAGCCAGCCCTTCTCACCCGCCGGGACAATTTCGTACAGCGCGGTCACCGTGTGTCCTGCGCCGATTTCGCCGGCATCGACTTTGTCATTGCTGAAATCCTCACGCTTCAAAGCACGATTCTCGTAGCCGAGCAGGCGATATTCGCTGACCTGCGCCGGGTTGAATTCCACCTGCAGTTTGACGTTTTTCGCCACCACAGCGAGGGTCGAACCCAGTTGATCGACCAGTACTTTGCGCGCCTCGCGCAGGTTATCGATATAGGCATAGTTGCCGTCGCCCGCATCGGCCAGTTGCTCCATCAAGTGTTCATTGTAGTTATCCACACCAAATCCCAATGTGGTCAGCGAGATGCCACTTTTGCGTTTATCCACAGCCATTTGCTTGAGGCTGTCGAAGTCGCTGATGCCGACATTGAAATCGCCATCGGTGGCCAAGAGGATGCGGTTGATGCCTTTGGGGATAAAGGCCTGCTGCGCCATTTGGTAGGCCAGTTCGATACCTGAAGCGCCAGCGGTCGAACCACCCGCAGTCAATTGCTCGATGGCTGTACGAATTTTCGCCTTCTCACGTCCGGAAGTCGGCTCCAGCACCACTCTCGATTCGCCGGCATACACGACCAGCGACACACGATCCTGATCGCGCAATTGATCGACCAACAATTTCAGCGTGCTTTTGACCATCGGCAGGCCTTCGCGGCGATCCATCGAGCCGGACACATCGACCAGAAACACCAGATTGGCCGGGGCCAGTTCCGCTACCGTGCGGTCGGAAGCCTGGATGCCGATGCGCAGCAAGCGGGTGTGCGGATTCCACGGTGAGGCGGCCAGTTCGGTGGTCACACCGAAGGGCGAGCCATCGTTGGGTAGCGCGTAGTCGTAGGGGAAATAATTGACTAATTCCTCCAGCCGCACCGCGCCTTCCGGCGGCAGTCGCCCCTGATTGAGCAAGCGGCGCACATTGGCGTAGGCGCCGGTATCGACGTCAGCGCTGAAAGTTGAAACCGGGGTTTCGGCGACGCTGTGGATCGGGTTGTCGGCCAGCGCCTGATATTGCTCGCGCTGCTCATCACGATAGCCCTGTGGATAACTGTCCGCAGACGGCGTCACTGTAAAACTGGCTAGCGGGGCGGGGTGTGCCATGCGCTTGGCCATCGCGCCAGCGACCGGCATCGCTTCCTGCTGAACCAGCACTTCGGGCTGCGCCGGCGCTGGCACAGCGGCGGAATCGGGTGTGGACGAAGCACCGCAACCGGCGAGCGCCAGCAGCACAGCAACCGCAGCAGGGCGTAAGAGAGGAAGAGACATGGGGGCTGACCTCGGGATGAAATTGATCATTCATCCACTGAGACGGGCAGCCCTTTCAGTTCGGGTTAAACGCCGCTAAAAATTTTTTCAGCGGTGATAACGCCGCACCGCACTGCTGTTACGCAGCACATGACCTTTGATTTTTTCCATCAGCTCGGCGCGAGTCAGACCGGCCGGCAAGGCATCCGGCGCCAGATCCAGTGCGTAGATCTGGATGATGTAGTGGTGCGCACTGTCGCCCACTGGCGGACACGGCCCCATGTAATGGGTGTTGCCCTTGCTGTTGGTGCCGCCGACACCTTCGAACGCGGATTTGGCGCCGACGCCTGCCGCAATCTGGTGCGTGGTGGATTTGATGCCGTAGTGAATCCAGTGATCGACGCCCAAACCTTTCTGGCCGTCCGGGTCATGCATGACGATTGCGTAACTCTGGGTCCCGGCGGGACCTGCGTTCCAGCTCAGTGCTGGCGACTGGTTCTTGCCGCCACAACCGGCCGCGTCGCTGGCCGCTGCCGAAGTGAACAGGCGGTTATCGGAAACACCCGGGATGCTCAGGGTGAAACGCTCCTGGGCCTGCGCCGGAAACTGCACGCAAAGGGTGACAGCGAGTGCTGCCAGCCAGGGGTTGAGAGAGGTCAATCGGGTCATTCCGGGAGCACCTTGTGCAGTGGGGCCGTCGTAGGCCTGCAAACTATAGCTGTACCGTTCGTGCCATGGCAGTGGCAAATGGCTGAACCTCGCAGCGATACACAAACTCACAAGAGAAATGCCCGCGAGGAAGCCGCACATGTCCCTGCACCGCGTCGCCCGTTGCGCCGATGTCCCCCACGACCGTGGCCTGGCCGTTGAAATCGGCGACTGCAAGATTGTGCTGCTGCGCGCAGGCGAGCAGTTGCGGGCCTTTCAGGGCGAATGCCCGCATGCCGGTGCGCCTTTGGCTGACGGTGCGTTGTGTCACGGACGCCTGATCTGCCCGTGGCACAAGGCTGAATTTCGCGCGGAGGATGGCGCGTTGTGCGAGCCGCCCGCGCTCGACAGCCTCAAGCGTTATCCGCTGGAACTGCGTGGCGAGGAAGTCTGGGTCGATGACCTGCCGCTGGAAGATCCGCATACGCCGCCGGCAGACGATGCGCGCACGTTCGTGATTGTCGGCGCGGGCGCAGCAGGCACCGCGTGTGCCGCTGCGTTGCGGGAAAAGGGTTTTGGTGGCCGCATCGTGATGATCGACCGCGAGGCCGATGCCGGTTATGACCGCACGGTGCTGAGCAAATTTGTCCTCGCCGGGGAAATGCCACCGGAAGATACACCGCCGTTGCGTGATGAAAGTTTCTATAAAGAACAGCGCATCGAACGCCTGCAAAACCAAATCACGTCCATTGATGCCCAGACCAAAGCCCTCCATCTCAGCGACGGCCAAACGTTGAGTTACCACGCTGCAGTACTCGCCACTGGTGGCGAACCCAATCCCTTGGAATTACCCGGTGCCGAACTGCCGCAGGTGTTTTTACTGCGCTCAAAAGCCCAGGCCGAGCAGATCATGAAAACAGCCAGCCCCGATCAACACGCGGTCATCATCGGCGACAGCTTTATCGCCCTCGAATGCGCCTCCGCGCTGCGCCAGCATGGTCTCGACGTCACGGTACTCGCGCGCCACGCCATTCCCTTCGCCGCGCAATTCGGCGAAGCGGTGGGTAAAGCGATCCGCGCGCTGCACGAGGAAAACGGCGTGAAGTTCATCACCGAGCACGAGGCGACAGAGATCATCGGCGACGGCAAGGTTGAGGCGGTACTGCTGGACAACGGCCTGCGGCTTTCTGCGGATCTGGTGCTGGCAGGGATCGGCGTTCATCCAGCGACAGAAGCGTTCGCGTCACTGCCTAAGGAAAAGGATCAATCGTTGCGCGTCGATGGCGGCATGCGTGTCATCGAAGGGCTGTGGGCGATCGGCGACATCGCCACGTTCCCGCTGAACGGCCAGCCGCAACGCATCGAACACTGGCGCCTGGCTCAGCAACACGCGCGAATCGCTGCCGCCAACATGCTCGGTGGCGACGAGCATTACCTCGATGTGCCGTTCTTCTGGACCTGGCATTTTGGCAAGAACTACGACTACCTCGGGCATGCCGAACATTGGGATGAAGTGGAGTTTCTTGGCGAACCCGAAAATCCGCCCTTTATCGGTCTGTTCGGTAGAAACGGTGTGGTAGTTGCCGCCGTGGCTTGCGAGAAAGAAAGAGCGATGGCGTTACTCACCGAGCGCATGAAGCAACCACTGCCGATGGAAGATGCCTGGGAACTGATCCGCGATTAGCGGCCGATTGATCGTTCCCACGCTCCTGCGTGGGAACGATCAAAGCCGGGTCAGGGGCTCGCGATTGTCATCATCCTCGGCATGCAAAAAGATCACTCGCGGATGCTCCAACGGTGCCAGTGGCGGCGGCAATTCCTCCTGCTGTACCGGCCAGAAATGCGTCACCACATGGCTGATATCGCCTTCCTGATCGTTGTGAATGGTCATCACCCCGGGCGTGCGCAGCTTTTGAAAGCGGTCATCGCAGAGTTTGAAGCTCCTGCTCAGGCCTTCATCGTCGATCACCGGCGACGGCAGCCGGCGTTGGGCGAAACTGCGACTCTTGCGCTGCTGATAACGCGCCCAGGAAATCAGAATCACCGCGTTGACCAAGGCAATCCACAGATAAATCTGCAGGGTACCCAGTGCGTCGAACGCCGATTTATCGATCAGCGGCCCGCCCGCGTGAGTTTCGATCAGCGGCCATAAGCCGCGGATCAGCAGAAACAGCAGGCCAACCCAGGCCACCACGGTGAGGATCACATCGATCACTACCAGAAAGGGCCGCTGGCGAGTCCGGATGATTTTCATTTGATGACCTCCTCTTCGTCGTCGCCGATCGGTTTGATGCCCCGATCAGGACTGACCCAACGCGCACGTTTCTGATGTTGGCCGAACAGCACTTTGGGGAAGCTGACCAACGTGGTCAGCAGGCTGATAAGCCAGAACACCAACGGATACCAGACCACCCAGAACATCGTGCGACCCAATCCCGGCTCATAGCGCCGGTCGATGATGATGCTGACGGCGAACTGCACCAGGCAGACAAATGCCAGCAGCAACCCGGTAAATGCCGGCGGCATCAGGTGATCCACCGCGATGGCCTCCGGCATGACCACAAATTTGCCCACGCCCCAGAAAATCACCGACAACAGGAAGGTAAACGCCCAACCGGTCGACAGGCAGTATTCGAACAGCAACGGCCACAGGTAACGATGGCGGTACTGCCAGATGCCACGAATGTTCTTGAACAGCACTTCCGCGCCACCCTGAGCCCAGCGCAAACGCTGCTTCCACAGGCCGCCGAGGGTTTCCGGCATCAGAATCCAGCACAGCGCGCGCGGCTCGTAGAAGATGCTCCAGTGATCGAGTTGCAGCTTCCAGCTGATGTCGATGTCTTCGGTGATCATGTCCGGGCTCCAGTAACCGACGCGGTTCAGCGCGGTACGGCGGAACGCGACGATCACTCCGGAGACGGTAAAGATCCGTCCGAACACCCGTTGCGTGCGCTTGATCAAACCGATGATCGACGAGAACTCACCGACCTGCACCCGCCCGACCAGCGTTGAACGCGTACGAATCCGTGGGTTGCCGGTCACGGCGCCAAGCCGTGCGTTATCCAGCATCGGTGCGACCAGATAGGCGGCTGTGTTCGGCGCCAGCAGTGCGTCACCGTCGATGCACACCAGATACTCACTGCGCGCCGCGATGGCGCCCATCCGCAGAGCAACAGCCTTGCCCTGGTTTTCCGCCAGGTGCAGCACGCGCAGGCGCGGATCTTCCTTGGCCAGCGCATCGAGCACTTGCGCGGTGTTGTCCTTGGAGCCGTCGTTGATCGCGATGACTTCGATGTTCGGGTAATGCTGGGCCAGCGCCGCGTGGATGGTGTCGGCGGCGTTGTCACCTTCGTTGTAGCAAGGGATCAGGATCGAGATCAGCGGCTCACCTTCCAGCGGTGGCGGCAGCGTGTCGTCTTTCCATGGCCAATGGCGCTCCCAGTGCAGCCAGAAATACAGGCCACCGGCGATCCACAAGCCAGACATGAACAACGGGTAGAAAAACACGAAGTCCATCAGGAACTGCCCGGTGACCAGGAAGATCAGGCCCAGCGGCACGCCGAGGACGAGCGCCAGAACAAGCAGGGCTAACAGTCTATCCAGCATGTTATGGATTCCATTTGTTGGAGAGCGCAGGCCTTACGGTTTTCAGGTCCGGCAGGTTGTCGAGGAAGTTGTCCGGGTAGTAACCGAAACTGGTCGCGCCCTGACGTTTGAGGCGACCCATCCAGTCCGCCATCACTGCCGCGTCAATGTCGGCCTGATCCTTTTTGGTCCAGTCTCGCGCCTGCAATTCGAACACCGTGCGATCCAGTGCCCCGGGACGTTGTTTGACGATTTCGACGAGTGCTTCCAGCCACGGGCCGGACTGCGCCTGCGTCTGTTTTTCCATCAATGGCATGGCCATTGGCGCCGTCCAGTCGTAGGTCGCGAGGAAGTCGTCGAGGTTCTGCGCGAACCACGCTTCGCTCTGCGGGTTGATCATCGGCTCGGCGAAAATATTGCGCGCGGTCTGCACCTGCGGGCCACGAATGGCGCGGACTTTGGCAGTCAGCTCGTTAGTGAAATCGATGAGGTATTTGCTCTTGAAGCGCGTCCAGCGTTGCATCGCGGCAGGATCGTCGCGCAGGGCGGCAATCGAACCCGGCAAACCGTGGGCAGCGTAGGCTTTCAAGGCCTCAGGACCAGCATCTTCGAAATCCGACAGCACCGCGTCGTCGTGGTAAAGAATGCCGTCGACCGAGGTCAGTCGCGCGACGTCTTCGTATATTTCGCCGATGATCCGCCGTACTTCCGGATCAAACGGCGACAGGCGCTTGTACTGGTCAGGATCGACAGAAGTGGTGCCGGTTTTCGGATCCCAGCGAGTGACGCGTGGCAGTTTCGAATCAAGGCCGAAACTCAGTACAGGCATCCAGGCAAAAACTTTCACGTGGGCACGAGTGCGCAGCTGCCAGGCGACACGGTCGAAGAGGTCGGCACGTACCGGCAAATGGCGGTTGGGGAAGTACAGCGAGTGCACCAGACCGTCGCCTTTCGGATCGGCGAAAGCTTGCAGGAACACCGTGTTGGCGCCCATGTCAGCCATGCGCTGCACCAGTTTGCCGAGATTGATGTCCTGTTGCGCCGGATCCGGGTCGTAGACGTTGTCCAGATCGACATGCACCACGCGCATGGCAAAATCCGACTGCACGCCGACGACGCTGTTGGCGAAATGCTCGCCGTCAGGATCGGAGGCGACAAGGAAGCGCGGGCTGCTCATCAGGTTATCGAGGGCATCGAGACCGTCGTCCAGGGTCAGGGCCATTTCATAGCCCTGCTCGCCCACCACAGTCAGCGAAGTACCGTCGGCGGTGCCGTACGGCCAGACCCAGACTCGCGGCTTCTTGCCGGTAACCTTACGGATTTTTTCCGAGATGTTGTTCACGTCGGTGCGGATCCGCGCCTGGAATTCGGCCTCGGATTCATAGCGCTTGGTCAGCGGATCGTAGCGCCGGGTTGCGGCAGCAGGCTGCAGGTTGCCTTGCGGGTTGGCCAGAATACCTTTGTGGTTGGCGTCGGTGTGGGCAGCGATTTCCACCAGACCGGATTGCGAGATCTCGCGCACCTGATCCCAGGTCAGGAAGTCTGAACGTGCGCGCGGGGCACCGGCGAAATCCACTGGCTGATTGAGCGGCGTATCGATCCAGCTGCCGACCGGCGCCAATAGCGCGTGCCAGTTATAGGCGCGCAGCACCGGCAGTACGCGGGTGTAGAAGCTCGAATAACCGTCGTCGAAGCTGAGCAGAATCGCTTTCGCCGGTAACTCCGGACCACCCTTGCGCGCGGCCATGATCTGGTCAACCGTCACCGGTTTGTAGCCATTTTCACGCAGCCACGCGAGCTGTTCGATCATGCGCTCGGTGCGTACCGCCACCACCGCCTGATCGGGATCGCGGTCTTCAACGTCGTGATAGGCAATACCGAGCACGTGGTTTTTCGGCCACGGTTTTTCACTGGCCGCCAGCGGGCGTTCGGACGGCGGCGCAAAGGCCGGGGCTTGCTGGGCGCAGGCGCTGATCAGCAGCACTCCCAGCAGAAGGATGAAACGCGAAATCAAAGGCATCTTCAAACTCTTCTAGAAGCGGAAAGTGAGGTCGACGAGCAGACGCAGATCGGTCTCCCGATCACCGTCGTAGGGCCGGTTGATCACACTGAACAAGCCGCCCACCTCGAACACATCGTTCCAGGCATAGCGTTGCCCATAACCGAGCAGGGCCATGCCGCCGGTGCCGTGATCACGCTGGCTGTACGTCCCCGCGCCGGCCTGGAATTGCTGACTCCAGGAAGTTTCGTAGCGGTGGTAGAGCACGTGATTGACGTTGACCAGCGGCATCACGCTGAGGTCGGATTTGGGGTTGAAGTACGGCACGTCATCGGACTTGGAGTTGTGGCTGGTGCCGACCTCCAGACCGGCGTCGACCTGCACGTTCGGCGCGCTGTAGACGCCCTCGCGACCGGTGAGCAAGGCTTCGACGCGATTGTTGCCGTCGCTGAAATGCGACGGGCTGACCGACAGACGCCACTCGCGGCTTTCGTTGGCGCGCCAGCGGATGAACCCGCTGCCGCCATTGGCCTTGATATCGCTGTTGAGCGCGCGCAGCGGCGTCTCGGCCGACAGATATTCGAGGCTGCCGCCGTACTGCCAGTGGTCGTTGATGTCGCGGGCGATTGCCAGACGCGCGCCCTGCTTGTCGCCAAAACCGTAATCGTGATTGGACACTTCTGCTTCGAGGGTCATGTCACGAGTGCGGCGTTCCAGGCCAACGCGCTGGAAGCGGTGGTGACCGGTGCCTTCGGTGAAGTCGCCGGTGGCATAACCGGCCCCGGCGAACACCCGCCAATCTTCATCGATCGGCGGGCTGTAAAGGGTGGTCTGAATGCCGAAATCGCGGCTGCCGCTGACGGCGCCTGCATCGCTGTCGCCGCCACCGTTGGCTTTGCCGCCATAGGCTTCGACGCGCAGTTCGGACATGTCGTGGACTTCACGCTCGCGCGCCAGACGCTGCACCTGGCGGTTATCCGGATAACGCGCGACGACGTCGTCAGTCAGCGCATCCATTTGCCGCCATTCCTGCAATTCCATCGCAGTGTGCGCCTGGCCAATTTCCAGGCCCATGTCGCGCGGCACCATGCTCTCGGTTTCCTTGAGCTGCATTTCTGCGCGGCGCGGCCAGTTGCGGGCCAGGTACAAATCGGCCTGAGCCAGACGCAGACCGGTGTTGCCCGGTGCCTGATCGACCAGTGTCTGCAAACGTTCATCGCCATGGGGCAGATCAGAACCATAGGTGCCGGCCTGCGCCGCCAGTTGCTGGGCGTCCATCCATTCATCGTTGGGGTTGCCGATCGGCAAGCCCTTGAGTTCGATGCGCGGGCGCTGCGACCTGGCAGCGTCCTCAGCGACTTTACGTGCCTCATCGGCGCGGTCACTTTCCAGCAACGCGTAATACAGCGCGGTGGTGTCTTCGAGGCGGTCGCCGACATCGGCGTCCGGCGCGGACAGTACCTGCCGATACAAGTCAGTCGCGATTTCCGGCTCACGCTGGTCCAGATACGACGCTGCCACCCAACGCTGGGCGTAGGTCGGAATCTTCACGCCTTCGGCTTGCAACTTCTGGTACTCAGTAATGACGTCGGCGGTGCGCGCCCGGGCCTTGAGCGCGCCCATGCGGTCGATACGCCAACGGGTCACGTCGTCCTTAGCGCTGGTGTCCGGCGTCCAGGTGGCGAGCAGTTTGTCGTAGTCGGCCAACGCGCGGTCAGCGATCACGTAGCGCTCTTTCTCACTGCGAGTGGCGAGTTCGGCAAGGCGTACGCGCTCGGCAGCAAGATCGCCTTCGAGGCGGCGCAGGGTCACCGGATCGATCAGACCCGGACGTTGATTGGCCAGACGCAGCGCCGGCTCTGGCAGACGCGCCTTTTGCAACGCGACCACGTATTCACGGGCGACTTCCGGCTTGCTGCCGGCGCGCTTGAAGGCTTGATCGTATTCGAACAACGCGTCGTATTGCTTGCCCGCGCGGGACAGCGCATAGCCCAGCGCCAGACGGCGGGAAGGATCATCAGGTTTGGCTACGACCAGCGCTTTGGCGCGGGTCACCGCTTCATCGGGTTTACCGGCATCAGCCTGGGTCAGGGCTAGCCCGAGTTGCAGGTCGGCGTTATCCGGCTCCAGCGCCAAAGCCTTGTTGTAGACCTGAGTCGCCTGATCCCAACGCTTGAGGTTGCGATACGCGCGGGCGGTGGCGGTCAGTGCCTGCACCGGCAGGACACGGTCACGGCCCTGGGTTTCATAGACCTGCACCACTTCGCCATCTAGTCCCGCCCAACTGGCGATTTGCAGGTGATCGCTGATCTGCCCGGTGGTCGATTGGCCGGGTGGTACCTGACGCAACACCGTCAGCGCCGGCGTGGTTTGCCCGGCACGGGCATCACGGACCATCTGATCGTAGGGTGTGTCGGCAAACGCCAGCGCCGGCCAGAGCAATTGGCTGCACAGCGCGACTCGAAACAAAGGGCGTAAACCACGATGCAATACAGGAACATCAATACGCGGCATTCGTCAGCATCCTTACATGGCCAGCCGGGTCGCAATGCCCTCCTTGCCCTTTCGTAACGGTGGCCGCCCATGCACATGCAACGGCCAAGCTTAGTCAGGCAGTCTTGCACGCAAGCGTAGACCAGAATCCAGAACACAATAATTGTTCAGAATCGTCCCGACGGTTACGCCGGGACAGCCAAAACCCGAACGCCAGACAGCAAAACGCCCGGCGTCTGTAGCATCCAGAGGCCGGGCGTTGCTATTAAGAACGCAGAATTACTGCACTTGCGTGACGCCTGCGAACTTGCTCATCAGGAAGCCGACGAACTGCTCGACGGTCATCTTCTGGCCGTTGAATTCGACCTGATTGGCGGCGTAATGCAGCTTGGTCACGACGTTGGTGCCATCGACAACGGCCAACTGCGAACCGACCGCCATGCCGGCGAACATGTCGGCGGCTTCCTTGGACTGATCGACAATCGCTTTGGCATCGGTCTGACCGTCGAGTTGCGCCTGCACGCTGAGCAGATCGACCAGCATCGGCTTGGACACCTGGATATTCAGGTCAAGCAGCGCAATCAGTTGTTTACCCAGTTGATCCGGCGGCAGATCCATCGATTGCGGTTTGGTCAGGTCAATCACCAGATTGGCCTTGCTCTCGCCGTTGGCGGTGTTGAACGAGAGGTTTTCCAGCGCAAACTGTGGGCCGGCAGCCAGCAGTTTCTGCAGGTCAGCTTTGACCTGGGCGTTTTCAGCCTCGGTCAGGTTCAGCTCCGGCGCTGGCAGGCCTTGGGCTGCTGCCTCGGCGGCGGCTTTTTCGTAAGGCTGCAGTTTGGTCTGGTAAATCTGCATCAGCGACATCGTCGACGGGATGTCGAGGTTTTTCAGGCTCATGGCCATGTTGGCCGAACCGATTTTCTTGTCGTTGAGGCTGACTTCGCCAATCTTGTAATCGGCGCGACCGGAGGCATTGCTGCCGTTTTCTTCGGTGAGGTTCTTCATTTCAAACTTCTTCACACCCAGCACCGACTGCTTGGGCCCGAAGGTGGTTTTGCTGTCGGTCAGCTCCAGAGTGTTCTCGCCGGTGTAGTAGCCGTAGCTGCTTTTGGCGAGGTTGCTGGCCAGGGTCAGACCGTTGAGTTCGACCTGCACCGGCGCCTGATCTTCAGCCACCGTGACCAGTTTCAGGTTGTCCATGTAGCCGTCAGCCTTGACCTTCTGCGCCTGCGCGTTGGCCGAGATATTCATGGTCAGGCCGGAGAATTTCAGGCTCGACTGCTCATCCAGTGCGGTTTCGAAAGGCAGCAGGTCGAGGGTGCTGGTAGTGGATTCGTCGTAGCCGATGCTGGTCACGCCTTTGAGCGGCGCGGCGCCCTTGGTGGCGGCGAACCACTTCTCGGTGGCCGGGTTCTTTTCCAGCTCATAGTTGCTGGTGGCCATGACCGGCAGCCATTTCAGCGAAACCAGGCGCGAGAACGGTAGCGGGCCGTGCTCGATGTGGTCGACGAACAGCAATTCGACCGGCTTGTCGCCAAACATCTCGCCTTCACCCTTGAGGCGGTAGTGCGCTGTGCTGGTGAAGGTATGGCGGTCGAGCGACACCAGTTCCAGCGACGCGCTGCCGTTGGAACCGGCCATCGCGGTTTGCAGCTCTTTGTTGGCATTGCTGACGGCGTTGTTCAACACGCCTTCGATCTTGGTCCCGGTGTACCAGGCCCCGCCTGCGCTGATCGCGCCAATGGCAACAACAATTCCGAGGAGCACGCCTGCTGATTTATTCATGAATGACCTGATCGATTTCCGTGGCTGTGAGTGTGGTCGTCTTCCCTGAACCCGTGAGCGGGTCGCGGCTCGACTGCGCTGAAATTAGCGATGGAGATTAGCACCGGGCGCGCAAGGTGGCCCAATGTTTAAAGGTTAAAGAGTGTCTATGGGAATTGTGGACAGTCGACAGGCGGGAAGAGTTTCGGTGTTTTTTAGGGCGCTATCGCGAGCAGGCTCACTCCTACAGGGGAACGCATTCCAAATGTAGGAGTGAGCCTGCTCGCGATGAGGCCGGTCGATTCAGCCGAGAATCAGGAATACTGAACCTCGATTTCATCCAGCTGATGATCAAAGCTTTTGAGTCGCGCGGTCCAGGTGTAGACCAGCACTTCAAAATCCCGATCGATCACCGCCCCGCCCGGCCCGTCAGCGCGCGGATCGCAGAAATCCAGTTGATAACGCTCACGAGCCATGGCCGTGGCGACATCGGATAATTCGCGGGCGTTGTTCAACCAATGCCAGCCCTCGTTATCGATCTGCTTGTCGAGTTCCAGGCACTGTTTTTTCAGCGCTTCGAGGCTTTTTTCCAGCGGCGTGCCGGTGAGTTCGCCCATGACTTCGGCGAAGGTGCGCCCCGGTTGCCAGTAACTGCCCCAGAAATACCGGTCGAAGACCGTTTCGACCCGGCGCAGGGCGACTTTAGTGTCCCAGATCAACACCCGGGTCTTGCCCTGTTCGAGCTGGCGTTTCTTGACCCGCTGCACCTGAACCGATGCCCACGCCACGACGACGATAGCCATGACCGCGATCAGCGCGACAGCGCTGTCGAGAAAGACCATGGCCTTGTCGATCTGATGGGCCAGCATGATGCCGTAGAAATAGGTGGCCGAGAGCAGCATCAGTGCTACCAGGGCGCACCAGAAGCCGAGAGCGTAAGGGTTTTTCATTATTGGTTTCCCCTAGACCAGCGCTAGCAATGTGCGCTGAAGGGGCGCTTTGCACGGGGCGCCCCTTCAACACTTCAAAGCATAGCAACGGCCTCAGGGTTTGCCGGGGCTTGGAGCGTTCGTTCGTCCGCTTTCCCAACCGCCGCCCAAGGCGAGGAACAAATCGATCTGGCTCATCGCAACCTGGGTGTTGGCGGCGGCCAGTTGCGCGGTCACATCGGTGTAGGTGCGGGTTGCTTGCAGGTCAGCCAGGAACGACTCGCGGCCGGCCTGGAAGAAGCGGTGGGTCTGGTCTGCGGCCAGTTTCGCCGATTGCTCGGCATCGGCCAGTGCGTCGCGCCGCTGAAGTAGTGCGGTGTACTGAGCGAGGCCGGTCTGGGTTTCGCGAATGGCGTTGAGCACCACGCCGTCGAAGTGCGCCAAGGCGCCTTGGGTCGCCGCTTCTGCCTCGCGGATTCGCGCGCGGGCGCCGTTGGTCGGCACCGTCCAGCTCAGCGACGGGCCAAAGCCCCAGCGGTTGGTCGACGGATCACCGAGGTCATCGAGAATGCCGACAGTGCCGATGGTCGCGCCGATGCTGATGTCCGGGTACAACTCGCCGGTGGCCACGCCGATGCCGGCGGTCGCGGCGGCCAGACGTCGTTCCGCCTGACGAATGTCCGGGCGACGTTTGAGCAAAGCGGCGCCATCACCGACCGGCACCAGTTGAGCGATTTTCGGCAGTTCAGCGCAAGTCGCGGTGCCGGCCGGCAATTGGTCGACCGGTTTCGCCAGCAGCATCGACAGACGGAACAACCCGGCCTGACGCGCCGCTTCATAACGCGGCATCTCGGCGCGCAGGGATTTGAATTGGGTTTGCGAACGGGTGACCTGGGTTTCATCGCCACGCCCGGCGTCGCGCAGACGCTGAATCAGCGTGGTGCCTTGCGATTGCAGGTCGAGGGAATGCTGGGCGATTTCGCGTTCTTCGTTGGCCGCGCAGACTTGGGTGTAGGCGCGAACCACGTCCGCGACCAAGGTGATGCGCGCGGTATCGGCGGCGGCTTGGGTCGCGTCGGCGTTGGCCTTCGCGCCTTCGATGCCGCGCTGCAACGTGCCCCACAGGTCGAACTGATACGAGGCGCTGATGCCGATGTCACCGATGTTGGCCACCGGGACTTTTTCCGGCAGCAAGAATGCCTGACCGGATTCCTGCAAACGCTGGGCACCCATTTTCACCCCGCCGCTCCAGCCACCGGCTGCTTCGGCCTCATCGACCTGCGCACGGGCGCGCTGCAAATTGGCAGCGGCGACGCGCAGATCGGTGTTGGAAGCCATGGCCTGCTGCACCAGTTGATCCAGCCGCGCATCCTTATAAAGACGCCACCAATCCGCCGGCACCGGCGCCGAGACCACCGGTTTTCCGGCAACCGCCAGTTCGCCCTGAAAATCCTTGCGCTGCACCGCTGCATCCTCAGGCACCTGATAGTCCGGGCCAACCATCTGACACGCCGACAACATCACGCCCAACCCGGCGATCATCAGGGCCCTGCTCATTGCGCGGGCTCCTGCTTTTTATCGTCGACTTTTGAGTCTTCAATGATCGACACCGTAGCGGTACGCCCGGCGATCATGCGGAAATCTTCCGGCACATCATCAAAGGCAATCCGCACCGGGATCCGCTGCGCCAGCCGCACCCAGCTGAACGCCGGGTTGACGTTCGGCAGCAGGTTGCTGCCGCTGGTGCGGTCGCGGTCTTCAATGCCGGCGACGATGCTTTCGACATGCCCGCGCAATTTCGCACGGTCGCCGATCACACGGATATCCACCGACTGACCGACATGAATGCCGTCGAGTTTGGTCTCTTCGAAATAGCCGTCGATGTGGAAGGAATTGCTGTCGACCACCGACAACACCGGACGCCCGGCGGTGACGAACTCCTGCGGACGCGGCGCACGGTCGTTGACGTAACCGTCCACCGGGCTACGGATCACCGAGCGGTCGAGGTTGAGCTGGGCGCTGTCCACGGTGACCATGGCTTCGGCCAGTGCCGATTGCGCACGGGCGACCTTGGATTGGCTTTCTTCCAGCTGTTCGGCCGGCACCAGGTTGCCGAGGCCACGGTTACGCTTGGCTTCGCGCTGGGCTTGGGCGAGGGTTTCTTCGCGGTCGGCAACAGCCGCTTTGGCCTGACGCAGGGCCAGTTTGAAGCGATCCTGGTCGATGCTGAACAGCACCTGGCCGCGCTTGATCAACTGGTTGTCTTTCACTTCAACCTGCTGGATCAGCCCGGAGACGTCCGGGGCGATCTGGATGATGTCGGCGCGAATGTGGCCGTCACGGGTCCACGGCGCAAACATGTAATACATCACCATGCGCCAGACGAGGACAACGGCAAAAGTCACGATCAGCAGGGTCAGTACCACGCGACCGATGGTCAAAAACGGTTTTTTCATGTCATCAGGTATCGACTGAGTGAGTCCACGCCGTACAGCAGTACCGCGTAGAGGGCCACGTTGAACAATGCCCGGTGCCAGACCAGACGGTAAAAGTGCACGCGCGTGAGCACGCCATGCACCAACAAAAACAGCACATAAGTGATGCCCATCAACACCAGCAGGGTCGGCAGGAAAATGCCGCTGATGTCCAGATCACCGATCATAGGGGCGCTCCATCGGGCAGCGGTTCTTCGGCGTCGGCACTGGAGACGAATTCGACGCCGGGCAACAACGCCAGACGCAAACCGCTCAAGGCGTGCAACAGGTTCAGACGGGTTTCGTCATCGCCGTGGCCATTGAGCGCACGGCGGGTGCGATCAAGGGTCATCAGCAACGGCGCTGGCGCCGGCAAGCGTTCGCCAGCCTTGAGGCAGGCGCGGAAATACTCGCCGACCTCACTGACCACTTGCTGCAACAGCGCGTTCGGCGCGCCGGTCACCCGTGGGGTGTAGGCGAGCAAATCGAGCAGGTTCAGGCCCACCCGCACTTCGCGCATGGCGATGCCGGTGTCTTGGCCGGTGAGGGCCAGACGCGGCAGGTGCTGCATCAGTCGATCGAGCAACTGCACGCCCAATTTGCGGTGTTCGGCAAGGTTGGCCGGTTCGGTCATGTGGACAATGTCTTTCCAGCTGAAACGGGTCAGGCGCTTGGCCGCCAGCTCGGCGCCGAACGGACGCGCCACCAGCGTCCAGATGAAAGCGAACAGCAGGCCGATCGGTCCAGCGAGGTTGGAGTTCACGAAGGCGAAAAAATCCGCATCGTAAGCGCCCTGAATACTGATGAACGAGGAGGTGTTGACCAGCGTTAGCAGCATGCCGAGGAAGAAGCGCGGCTGTACCGTTAACGTGCCGACGCAGATGAACGGAATGGAGAACGCCAGCACCAGCATCGGGAAGTCATGCAGGTTGGGCAGAATCAGAAACAGATAAAGGCTGGCGAACAGCACCGACATGCCGGTCCAGAAAAAGAACCGGTAAATCTGCGGTGCCGGGTCGTCCATCGAGGCAAAGAAACTGCACGCCACCGCGGCGAGAATCACCGCACTGCCGCCGTCCGGCCAGCCGAGCAGAATCCACAGCACCGAGGCGGTGATGATCGCCAGAACGGTCGAGGCCGCCGAATAGAGCATCAGCCCACGATCAATGAACGGCGTCAGACGACCCAGGCGCCAGTGACGGTAGACCGCGCGCCAGCTGTCCTGGCGCTCGCAGAGAATCGCGTCCTGCAGACTGCGGCAGTCCTGCCATAAATCGATGAATTCGCCGAGGCGATAAATCGAGTTGGAGAACAGCAGTTGTTTGCGATCCTCAAGCGCCTCGACGCTCGGTTGCAGGGCTTCGAGCTGATCTTTCAGCGCTTGCCAGCGGTCGAGATCGGCGTCCTGATGAGCGAGCCATTCGCGGGTTGCGGCAAGCAGCGGTGCGAATTTTTCCACCAGTTCCGGCGTGCGTCGTTCGAGGGCGTAGAGCGAATCTTCCAGCGCATCGATCACCGGTAACAGATGAATCATGCGCCCGCGCAATTCTTTGGTGTTGCGCACGGTTTGCGGTCGCGCGCCTTCGTGGGGCAACTGGCCGATCATCAATTCGAGGCTGTTGAAGTTGGCAACCATGGCCATGCGCAGCGCGGTGACCTCTTCGGGCTGCACGTCGCGGCTGAGGAATTTCAGGCTGTAGGTCGTTGCGTCGGCGAACCACTTGCTCACCGCGTCGTTGAACACCGGCGCCAGACGCCGTGGCCAGAACATCGCACCGACCACCGCAGCGACGGCGATGCCGAGGAAAATCTCTTCGGTGCGCGCCTCTGCTACGTCCCACACCGCCAGCGGGTTATCCACCACCGGCAAGGCAATCAGCGGCAAGGTGTAACCGGCGAGCATCAATGCGTAGTTGTTGGCCGTGCGCAGTTGCAGGGACAGGAACAGTAAAATCCCCGTCCACAGCGCGATGACTACCACCAGCACATACGGGCTCTGCACGAACATCGGCACGAAAAAAACCGCCGCCGCGGCACCGAGAAAAGTCCCGATGGCGCGGTATAGGGCCTTGGAACTGGTCGGCCCGAGAAACGGGCTGGAGACGATATACACCGTGGCCATCGCCCAATACGGACGCGGCATTTGCATAAGCAAAGCGATGTACAGCGCGATCATCGACGCTGCAAACGTACGGACCCCGTAGAACCAGTCGCGGGCCGGCGGAATGCCGGAGAAAAAACCGTTCAAGAATTGATCACCACAGGCGGATGGGACGCCTCAAAAGCTCTGAGTACCCGAAGCGTAGCCTCCAGATCGCTCTGGTCGATGCCCTCAAGCACTTCATGACGCAGACGCACCAGTTCGATCTCGACCGCTTGCACCAGTTCACGACCGGTGTCAGTCAGGCTCAGGCACTTGGCGCGGCGATCCTGGACATCTTCGGTGCGGCAGACGTAGCCGGAATGACACAACTGATCGAGCAGACGTACCAGCGACGGACTCTCCATCCCGGCCGCCTGCGCCACCTGAACTTGTCGCACACCCTCGCCCAGACGCCCGATCATCAAGAGCGGCACGGCGCAGGCTTCGGAGATTCCATAGTTGACCAGCGTGGTCTGGCAGATCTTCCGCCAATGCCTGGCGGCCACCACCATGGCACTGCTGATATTCATCTGGAGAGCGTCGAGATCGTTCGGCACGAGGAAATGCACACTGTTAGTTTGCTAACTATCAATATCGCATTGGAGGGGAATTTCAGTCAAGTTTTGAAACAAATTGCCTACTGGGGCGAAGAGAGCCGCCGCTGAGAGATAAATCAGCGCTTTTTTGCATTCTCATAAACGCTACTGCGCTCACGTTTACCGACCGCTACGACTGAAACGACGACCCTCTCGTCAATGACCTGATAAACCAGACGATAGCCTGAAGCCTTCAATTTGATTTTGTAGCAATCAGGCATTCCATGAAGTGCGTCAGCGGAGACTCTGGGCAGCTTCAATCTCTCACCCAGCTTCTTTTTGAATTGTTCTCGTAGTGTATGACCCAACTTGTTCCACTCTTTGTGAGCGGATGGCAAAAATTCGAGCTTATAGGTCATCCAGGCTCACCGAAATTGGCGTCTCATGGCTGCGGGCGCGAACGATTTCAGCAAGCTCCAAATCATCAAGTCGCTCCATCATTGCTTCGTACACATCCGCTGGCACCATATAGCCCATAACGCGATTGTGGTTAAGAACAGCCACGGCACCGCCATGCGCACCGCTCAGCACAGCGGAAGGGTTTTTCTTTAATTCTGAGACACTGACAGCCATATCGGCCAGAACGTTTTGCATAATAAAAGACCTCAATTGAGGTCGTGATTTTGGTCTATTTTTTGATCCTCAACAACCGTTCCACTCAATTGAATGACAAGAGGTTGGCTTTCAGTCAGCTCTCACGCCCCTTGCGCAACAACACATTCAACTGGTCCACCACCTCCGCCCAATCGGCGTCATCCAGAATCTCGTCACGCAAGAACTGCGACTGGCTCTTCGTCCAGAAAAACGCATCAGCCAGGTGCAGCTCTGGCTTGAGCGGGGAATGGGTGGTGAGGAATTTGTCGATGTTGACCGGATCATCCGGAAGGCCGAGTTGTTTGAACAGGGATGGCAAGCTGTGCGTTGGGCTTTCCATTGAGCAATTCCTTGATGAATGGGGTGTTTGGAAGATTATTCGCGAGCAGGCTCGCTCCCACAGGGGAATGCGATCAACCTGTGGGAGCGAGCCTGCTCGCGAAGGCGTAAGTGCCGGCGCCACGAAACCTAATCACTCAACTCCCGCACCTCGGCATGCGGCACCATTTTCAGAAACTCGGGCATGCTCATGTGCAGCAGATAATTGTGGTTGCCCGCCTCCAGATAAATATCCTTCTGCCGCGTCAGCAACGGGTCGATGACCATGTCCAGGCCATAAGAGCCACCCAGCGGCGGCACCGCGCCGCGTTCGCAATCATCGAAAATGTGCGCCAGATTGCTTTCGCGGGTCAGTTGCCATTCGCCGCTGGTCCGCACTTTGCTCAGGTCCAGGTGACGGCTGGCCGGGAGCACGGCCATCAGGTAATGCCCGTGGTGGTCGTCGAGGATGATCGATTTGGCCACGCGCTCGGCGGGCACCCCGGCGACCCGTGCGGTTTCCAGGCTGCTGGACGAGTGTCGGTGGGCGACGATGTCGTATTCACAGTGCGCCCGGTTCAGGCTGCTCTGCACCTTTCTTGCCATACGCATGATGCACCTCGGTGTTGCGCTGAACGGTGATTGCCGTGTCTTTGAGTCTAGTTCGGCGGGTGTTTGGCGCAGGGAAATCCGCTCACCGGACATATCTGCACATTGATCAAAATTCATACAGGACAACCCTCAACTAGACTGAAAGAACCAGCCCATGACGCTCGCGGAGGGTCACGTGAACAGCCGATGTTGTGCGTTTGCCTTGCTCCTGCTGATCAGCGGCTCAGCCCTCGCCGCTGACACCCCGTTGCCGCCAATGAGTCCGGCCGGTTTGTGGCTGATTACCTTGGGCATCGTCTTTCTGATCGCCGAAGCGGCGCTGCCCAATTACGGCGTAATCGGCCTGGGCGGGATCATCATGTTCGTCATCGGTGCGCTGATTCTGAGCAACGCCGAGTTGCCGGTGCCGATGATGATCGGCCTCGGTCTGATCAGCGCCCTGCTGTTGATCGGACTGCTGATACGCGCCCTGAAAACCCGCCCGCGCCACGCCGTCAGTGGCGACGCCGGCCTGCTCGGCAGCGTGACCGCGATCACCACGGTGCAACCGGGCGATGCACGCAATGGTTGGGTGCAACTGCAAGGTGAACGCTGGCAAGTGCTCAGCGCCACGCCGCTGCACACCGGGCAACCGGTACGCGTGGTGGCGCGCAAGGGATTGTTGCTGCAAGTGGCCGCGGCTGACGCGGCGCCACTCGGAGAGCGATCATGGGTCTGCAAATCGGTTTTGTTGCGCTGCTGTTACTGGTCATTGCCCTCGCCGGCTCGACGTTTCGCATCCTGCGCGAATACGAACGCGGCGTGGTGTTCCAGCTCGGCCGTTTTTGGCAGGTCAAAGGCCCCGGTCTGATCCTGCTGATCCCGGTGGTGCAGCAAATGGTCCGGGTCGACCTGCGCACCGTGGTGCTCGACGTGCCGCCGCAGGACGTGATCACCCGCGACAACGTCTCAGTCAAGGTTAACGCCGTGCTGTATTTCCGCGTGCTCGATCCGCAGAAGGCGATTATTCAGGTCGAAGATTTTCTCTCGGCAACCAGTCAGTTGGCGCAGACCACTTTGCGTGCGGTGCTCGGCAAGCATGAACTGGATGAGTTGCTGGCCGAGCGCGAGCAGTTGAACATCGACATCCAGCAGGTACTCGACGCGCAGACCGACGCCTGGGGGATCAAAGTCGCCAACGTCGAGATCAAGCATGTCGATCTCAACGAATCGATGGTCCGCGCCATCGCCAAACAGGCGGAAGCCGAGCGCGAACGTCGGGCCAAGGTGATTCACGCCGAAGGCGAACTGCAAGCCTCGGAAAAACTCATGCAGGCGGCGGAAATGCTTGGCCGACAGCCTGGGGCAATGCAGTTGCGCTATATGCAGACCCTGAGTTCGATTGCCGGGGACAAGAGTTCGACCATTGTCTTTCCGTTGCCGATTGAGTTGCTCAAGGGCATGGCGGATTTATCCGGCAAGTCCTGACCCGCTTATCCACCCGCAGACTTGGCCACAAACAAGCGTGCTTGCATCCCGCCCGCGTGGACTTCAGCGCTGGCCTGCCAGGTCGCAGGTAGCGGTGAGAACTCTTGTGGCTCATCGACGGTTCCGACCAGCCAGACCCGGCCTCCGGCTGGCAGCTCCGTCAGGCTGTTCAGATAGACATCGGGCGTCACCAGCGTGCCGAACCCGTACTCATTCGGCCGCGTCGATTGGCCATCGGCGTTCGGTGGAGTAAAGAGGCGCACCTGCGCCCCGGTGCGATCGTAGTAGACGTAGCTCAGATACCAGAGCATGTCGCTGGTGACGATGCGATCACCCGGCAGGAAATGCTTGTTGACGTACTTCACGACCGTGTCGAGCTGATCATGAGTGTCGACCGTGGCATTGTTGTTTACGCCGATCAGTTCCACCGCGATCAGCGACACCAGTACCGCCAAGGCAAAAATCCGCACGCGGCTGTACAAACGGTCGATGGCCAACGCCGTCAGCATCGGCAAGCCAAGGGCATACGCCGTCAGATAACGCTCAATGAATACCGGCGTAATGAACGACACCAGATACACCAGCAATAGCGGCAGCCCGGTGTACAGCGCCAGCAGAACACTGCCGCGCGACACACTGCGATCGCGCATCACAGCAATGACTGCCAGCCCCAAAATCGCCAGCGGCAACGCCGCGAAAATCAGCCACGGCAAACTTTCACCGTCATCCTGAATCAACCATGACCAGATCATCGACGGCAGCGAACTCAACGTAACGGCAGGCTCCCAACCAACATCACCACCGGCCTCGAGCTGCTGCATGTGCTGCATCAAATCAAGCAGGTTGGGCAGCCAAGGCAGATACAAAGCAACGATGGCCAGGTTCGCCAGCCACCAGTTCCAGCGCTGGATGTGCCGGAACCGGTAACCACGCTGTACGCGGATCGCGATCAGATAAAGCCAGTGACACAGCGCCGCGAGCACGGCGAAATAGTGGGTGTAGAGCGCGGCGCTCATCAGCAGTACGTAATACACCAGATAGCGCTGGCGTTGCGGGCGGCGGATCCAGTAGACCAGCGCCAGGCTTGCGGCAATCAGCAGCGCTCCGAGCAGCGCGTACATGCGCACTTCCTGGCTGTAGCGCACCGCCGTCGGTAGCAGTGCGAGCAACAATCCGGCGATAAACGCGGCGCGTCGAGTGGCTAGGCGATCCACCAGCCACACACCCAGCCCGACCGCCGCAATGCCGGCCAGCGCACTGAGTGTGCGCACCGCAAGAATGCCGTCCCCGAACAGTTCGACCCAGCCATGCAGCAGCATGAAGTACAGCGGCGGATGCACATCGAACGCAGCGTGTTGCCAGATTTCACTCAGCGAGTAGCGCGCCAGCAGCAGGCTGGAGCCTTCATCGCCCCAGATCGCCGCCGCCGTCAGGTCATAAAAACGCACGAACGCGGCCAGCGCGAGAATCGGCCACAGCCAGTGATTTTTTACCCAGCGCACCCAGCGCAGACTACCGAACCAGGAGCCGGGCGCGGCAAACGGGTCTTGCGTGTCGCCCATCGGCGTGACTCGATTGACCGCCATCGCTTCCTCTTGCCGCACCGCAGCGCCACGAGAGTATGACGCGCCAACCTGCCAATCACTTTAGGTCAGCCACAGCAGAACCGTCGATGTCGGCAGGCGCTTTCACGACACCCGGCAACCCGGCGACGATTTTCTCTTGCGGATACACCGACTCCCACCCCCCGCCCAATGCCTTGTACAAACCGACCATCGCCAGCGAAACCCCGGTCGAACTCTCGACCCACTGTTCCTGCGTCGCCAGCAACGCGCCTTGCACAGTAAGAACGTTGACGAAGTCGACCACGCCTTCGACGTATTGCTGTTGCGCGGTGCGCAGGGCGATCTGGTTCTGGCGGACGGCTTCGGCGAGGCTGTCGCGGCGGCGCTGGCTGGCGTTGTAGGCGGTCAGCTGATCGTCGATTTCATGCCAGGCTCGCAACACGGTCTGCTGGTAGGCGATGGCCGCTTCCTGCTGCTGGGCTTCGCGCAGTTGCAGCACGCCGCGCAGGCGTCCACCGTCGAACAGCGGCAAACTGAACTGCGGGCCGATGCCGAAGGCACGCGACCCCCACGAACCGAAATCGCTGAGTTGCATGGCTTGCGAACCGAGGTTGCCGGACAGGGTAATGCGCGGATAGAAATCGCCTTTGGCCACGCCGATATTGGCAGTAGCGGCGTGCAGGCGCGCTTCGGCCTGGCGGATGTCCGGGCGGCGTTCGGCCAGTTGCGACGGCAGGCCGATGGCGACTTGCAGCGGCGACTGCGGCACGGCGGCGTCTGTGGATAACTCTTTGGCGAGGGCCTGTGGCGGTTCGCCCATCAGCAGGCTGATCGCGTTGATCAGTTGCGACTGGCGTTGTTCCAGCGCCGGCAGACGCGATTCGATGGCGGCGACTTGCGCGGCGGCTTCGGCGACGTCCAGGTCAGTGGCAACGCCATCGGCCAGGCGCAGTTGCGAGAGTTTCAGGCTGTGCCGGGCGACGTCGAGGTTTTCTTCGGTGACCGCGCGAGTGTTCTGTACGCCGCGCAACTGGATGTAGTTCTGCGCGGTGTCTGCCAATACCGCCAGCAACACACCGCGACGGTCGTTTTCAGCGACTTCGAGGTTGGCGTCGGCAGCTTCGGTTTCGCGGCGCACGCGACCCCAGAAATCCAGTTCCCATGAGGCGGAGAAACCGGCGTCCCACAGGTTGAAGGCGGAATCACCGTTGTGGCCGGATGGGTCGTTCAGGCCTTTGCCACTGTTGCGTTCGCGCGAGTAACTGCCGGTGGCCGCGGTGTTTGGATAGCGCTCAGCAGTGATGACCTGGCGGGCGGCGCGGCTTTGTTGCAGACGGCTGCTGGCCAGTTGCAAGTCGAGGTTGCTCTGCACCGCACGCTGAGTGAGCGCGGAGAGTTGCGCGTCGTGGAAGACCTCCCACCAGCGTTCGTTGAGGGGTTCGCTGACCGCTTGGCTGGGGGCGGACTTGGCGGGTTTGGCCCAGTCGGTGATTTGTGTGGCTTCGGGTTTCTGGAAGTCCGGGCCGACGGTGCAGGCGGCGAGACTCATTGTGAGCAAGGCACTCAGAGTGATTTGCTGCCACTGGCCTCTTCGCGAGCAGGCTCGCTCCCACCTGTTGGAATGCATTCTCCCTGTGGGAGCGAGCCTGCTCGCGAAGGCGTCGGTTCGATCAACACGGCTCATCGCTGAGTCACCTCACGCACCGACGTCGCCGAACTGGCGGTATCAATACTCGCCTCCACCGACATGCCCACGCGCAAGCGCTCGGCCAACGGCTGACCCGGTTCGAGCATGATCTTCACCGGAATCCGCTGCACCACCTTGGTGAAGTTGCCGGTGGCGTTATCCGGTTTGACTGCTGCGAAGGTCACTCCCGTGGCCGGCGCAATGCTCTCGACACGACCGGTCAGCGCTTCACCACCCAGGCTGTCGACGCGTACTTGCACCTCTTGCCCTGGCTGCACGTCGGTCAGTTGTGTCTCCTGGAAATTCGCCACCACATAGGCCTGCTTCAATGGCACCACCGCCAGCAGCTTGCTGCCCGGCGTCACATAGGCGCCGACGCGCACGGCGCGCTCGCCGATCATGCCGTCCTGCGGCGCGGTGATGCGGGTGTAGGAGAGTTCGAAACTGGCGATTTCCAGCGCCGCTTGTGCGTGCTTCAAACTGCCTTCGGCAGCGTCACGCTGGGCGCTGAGGATATCGACTTGCTTGCGCTCCGCCGCCAGTTTCGCCGTGGCCGTGTCGAGATGAGCCGTGGCCTGATCGATGCGGGTGCGCGCCTGTTGCGCGTTCTGCACAGTCCCGGCACCGACGCCGGCCAAATGGTTGTAGCGATTCAGTTCTTGCTGGGCGAAGGCCATTTCCGCCTTGGCCGACACCACCGAGGCTTGCGCCTGAGCGATCACCGAGGTCTGCCGCTCCAGCGTTGCCTTGGCGTTTTGCAGTTGCGCCCGCGCCACCAGAGTTTGTGCATCCGCGGCTTCTGCCGAAGCACGCAGATCACGATCATCGATCAACGCCAGCAACTGCCCGGCTTTGACCTGCTGGTTGTCTTCCACCAGCACTTCCTTGATGAAACCGGCCACACGCGGCACCACCAGGGTGTAGTCGGCGGAGACGAATGCGTCGTTGGTATTTTGCTGGGTGCGTTTGCCAAACACGCCGGGCAGCGCCAGGTACACCAGCACGCCGACAGCCAGCGCGGCCGCTACAGCCACCGCGAGTTTTTGCTTTGCTTGAGTCGTCATAAAAACCTTCTGTTTCAGTACAGCCATCAGGTCGGTGCGCGCGGCGGATAGATCCGCGTCGGCAGCCAGAAAATCAGCAGGATCAACGCCACTGCGACGCCAGCCATGCACACGTAGAGATCGGAAGAAGTCAGCACCACGGCCTGTTCGTGCAGGCGATGGGCGAGGCCCGGATCGCTACGATCGGCCAGCGGCGAATTGCCGAGGCTGTCGACCAACATGCTTGAGTGGAAATGCAGGCGCGACGTGGTAAGCGCCTCGATCACCCCGGTGGCGACCACGGCCGACAGGCCTTTCACGGTGTTGAACCATGCCGATGCGAAGGGACCGTCCAGCGGTGTGATGCTGCCGGTCGAGAGCATCAACAGCGGCAGCACCGCCATCGGCTGACCAAAAATCTGCAGCCATTGCAGAACATAGAAGTCGTCGCGAATCCACTGCGAGGTCAGCTGCGATCCGCCCAGGCAGGACAGCGCCAACATGCTCAAACCGATGCCGAGTACCCAGCGGCAATCGACCCAGCGCAGGTTGCACAGCGCGGCCACCAACGGCAGCGCAATCAGTTGCGGCAATGCGGCGATGAGCATGATCGGCGCGGTCTGCACCGGGCGATAACCTTGCACCTGGGCCAGATAGCTCGACGGAATCAGCACCACCGCCAACAACACCACCAAAACGCCAGCCAGGGTCATCAGTGCGAACGAAAGGTTGCGGATACCGAGCATCTGCAATTTGAAAAACGGAATCGGCTGCGACCACTCGTTGATCAGAAACGCCACCAGCAATAGCGAGCCGGCACCAAGCAACCCGCAGATCAGGCTCGATTCGAACCAGTCCAGCCGATTGCCTTGCAGCAAACCGATCACCAACATGCAGATCGCCGGAAAGCCCAGCAGCAGACCTTTCCAGTTGAACGATTTGAGGCGTTCCAAACGCAGCGGGTCCTGCGGAATGCCCCACGCGACCATCGCCATGGCGATCAGGCACGGCACGATGATCTGCCAGAACGTCCATTGCCAGCCGACGTATTCGGTCCATAAACCGGCCAGCGGCGTGCCGAGACCGGGGCCGAATGTCGCCGTTAGCGCATAACCGGCCAGACCATAAAGCTTGATGTTGGCCGGCAAAAAGCGCAGGGCGACGGTCATCAGCATCGGCGGTAACGCACCGCCGGCGAGGCCTTGCAGGATGCGCATCAGCAGCAGGCTTTCGTAATTGGGGGCGAACGGGCACAGCACGCCGAGCAGAGTGAACAGACCGATCGCGCAGAGGGTGAAGCGGCGCAGCGAGAAGGTCACCGAACACCACGGCGCGAAGGCCATGGCCGCGACCGAGGTGGCGGTGTAACTGGCGACCAGCCAGGTGCCTTCGTCGTAACCGATGCTCAGCGCGCCACGGATGTCGGCCAGGGCCACCTTGGTGACCATCTCGTTGAGGCCCGACACCAGCACCGCCAGCAGCACGCCGACCAGGCCAATGATGATCCGCGCCCCGAACACCGGTGGCGTGGCCGCCTTCGCCGGGCTGGCCGCAGCGATGGGCGCTGCTGCCGTCAGGGATGTCATGAATTCACACTCCGGAGGGAAAAATACCGGAGCATCTTAGTCGGGCTTGGCAATGACGAAAATTGACTTATTGGCAGGTTATAAGTGCGCCAGACACAACAATGAACATCCCTTGTGGGAGCGAGCCTGCTCGCGAAGGCGTCGGGTCAGTCAATATCATGGGTGACTGATCCAGCGCTTTCGCGAGCAGGCTCGCTCCCACAGGGTTTTGTGTTTTCTCGGGGATTAAGGCTGGGCCGCCAGCCACGTTTCGTCGCAACAGGCCTTAAGCGTTTCGCGCAGCCAGCGGTGCGCCGGATCTTTGTCGAAGCGCGGGTGCCAGGCCTGGGTCAGCATCAGTGTCGGCAATGGAATCGGCAGGTCGAACGAACGCAGTTTCAAACCCAACCGACGCACGCTCAGCAACGCTTCCTTGGGCACTGGCAGGATCAGGTCGGAATCCGGCAGCGCAAACATCGCCGCATGAAAACTCGGCGCAATCACCGCGACGCGGCGCTCCAGCCCCAAGGCATTCAGCGCGGTATCAATCGGGCCACGGGCGATGCCACGACGCGACATGCTGATATGGGAAAACCCGGCATAGCGCTCGGCAGTGATTTCGCCGTCAAGCAAGGGATGGTCTTCACGCACCAAGCCAACGAAGTGTGTAGAAAACAGGTTTTGTACTTTAACTTCAGGGGTGACGGGCCGGGTATTGCTGACGCTCAGATCGATGCGCCCTTCTCGCAGGGCTTCATCATCGCCATCGCCTTCCGGGACAAAGCGCAATTCGCAGTGTGGCGCCAATTGATCGAGGGTATCGAACAACTTGCCGCCGTAGACGCCGATGAAAAAATCGTTGGCGCGGATGCTGAAGCGCCGACGCAGCGTGCCCAGCTCCACGGTGTCGGCGGAGCGGAACAACAGCGCGGCCTGCTCGACCACATCGCGCACCTGTTCGCGCAGTTCCAGCGCTTTGGGCGTTGGCACCAGACCTCGGCCGGCACGCACGAGGATCGGGTCGCCGATGGCTTCGCGGATTCGCGTCAGGGTGCGGCTCATGGCTGCCGGACTGAGGTTCATCCGCCGCGCAGCGCCGACCACACTGCCCTCGTCGAGCAAAGCGTCGAGGGCGACCAGAAGGTTCATGTCCGGGAGTTGCATGCTGAGCACTCATGGCTGATCAGGATTGATCTGGGCGCAATGCTAGCAAACATCCTTCAAGTATTGCGGTGGCATGACTGACGCTATCGCGAGCAGGCTCACTCCTACATTAGATCTTCAGTGCCTACAGATTTTGTGTCCTACACAGATCCCTTGTAGGAGTGAGCCTGCTCGCGAAGGGGCCAGCCGCCACGCCAAAAATTACCGCTGCATCCCCCACCGCTTCACGGTCACCCGCTCCAGCGTATCGAACACCAGATTCTCCACCAGCAAGCCAATCAAAATCACCACCGCCAACCCGGCAAACACCTTGTCGGTGTACAGCTCATTACGGTTCTGAAAGATGTACCAGCCCAACCCACCCTTGCCACTGGTCGCGCCAAACACCAATTCCGCCGCGATCAACGTGCGCCAGGCAAACGCCCAGCCGATCTTCAACCCGGCCAGAATCGACGGCAGCGCCGCCGGGATCAGGATGAACAGCACCAGCCGCAAACCCTTCAGACCATAATTGCGCCCAGCCATGCGCAGGGTGTCCGAAACCCCGAGAAACCCGGCATAGGTGTTCAGCGCCAGTGCCCACAACACCGAATGCACCAAGACGAAGATCAGGCTGTTCTGCCCCAGGCCAAACCACAGCAACGCCAGCGGCAACAGGGCAATCGCCGGCAACGGATTGAACATCGAAGTCATCGTGCTCAGCAGATCACGGCCCAACTGCGTCGACACCGCCAGCGTGGTCAGGGCAAAAGCAAGGACGATACCGATCAGATAGCCCTTGATCAGCACCACCAGCGATATCCATACCTTGGCCAGCAGCTCACCGCTGAGCAGGCCCTCGAACAGCGCATGGCTGGTCTGCAGGAAACTCGGCAGCATCAAATCATTGTTCTGAATCCGTGCGACCACTTCCCACAGCACCGCCAGCACAATCAGGATCAGGCCTTTACGCAGCCAGCCCTGTTGCCACAGCCGCGTGCCGAGCGACAGCTCTCGCTCGACCGGCACTTCGGTCAGCGGCTCCAGAACAATTTCAAACTCTTCACGCCCAGATGATGAATAGCTCATCGGGTAGTCCTCCTGGCCGCTCAATAGGCGATGCGAATGTCGTTGAAGTCGTGGTCACGCTCGGTTTCCGGCGACTGGCCTTCGTCGAACAGCAGACGATGAATGCGCCGCGCCGATTCCTGAAACGCCACGCCACCGAGGCTGTGCAAATCGTATTGATGGCTGTGCACTTCGGCGCGCACCCGCCCCGGATGTGGCGACAACAGCAGGATGCGATTGCCGACCACCAGCGCCTCTTCAATCGAGTGGGTGACGAACAACAGGGTGAAACGCACCTCTTCCCAGAGCAGCAGCAATTCTTCCTGCATCTTGCGGCGGGTCAGTGCATCAAGGGCGGCGAATGGCTCGTCCATCAGCAGGATTTTCGGCTGCATGGCCAACGCTCGGGCAATCGCCACGCGCGCCTTCATGCCGCCGGACAAGGTGTGCGGATAGGCATCGGCGAACGCCGCCAGGCCAACTTTTTCCAGATAGTGCAACGCGCGCTCTTCGGCTTCTTTTTTCTTCAGCGTGCGCGATGCCAGCAGCGGAAACATCACGTTCTGTTTGACGGTTTTCCACGGTGGCAGTTGGTCGAATTCCTGAAACACCACGATGCGGTCCGGCCCCGGCGCATCAACGCGCAGGCCTTGCAGACGGATCTCGCCTTCGCACGGTTGAATGAACCCGGCCACCGCTTTGAGCAAGGTGGATTTGCCGCAGCCGGACGGGCCGAGCAGCACGTAGCGATCGGCCGGGTCGATTTCAAAACTGACTTGGTGAGTGGCACGCACCACGCGTTGCGGCGTGCGGTATTCGAGGCTGACATGATCGACCGCCAGCAACGCGTCGCTGCGGGCGATCGGGTTGCTGGCCGCGTGGCCTGGCAAGGGAGCGTTCATTTTTTGATCAATCTCCGGCGAATCAGAAAGGCGCGTCGCCCTGAATGGTCGTGCGATACAGCTTGCGGCGCAGGTGCGCGGGGCAGCCGGCGGCGAGATGGATCAGCGAGCGGTTGTCCCAGAACACCAGGTCGTGGGGCTGCCACTGATGGCGGTAGATGTTTTGCGGCAGCACGCTGTGGGCATAGAGCTCGCTCAGCAGTTGCTGGCTTTCGTCCTCCGGCAGGCCAACGATGCGCGTGGTGAAGCCTTCGCTGACGAACAACGCCTTGCGGCCGTTTTCCGGGTGCGTACGCACCACCGGGTGCACCACTTCGGCGACTTGAGCGAGTTGCTCTGGGGTCAGGGTCGGGCGCCAGTTGCCTTCGAATTTGGTTTCGCTGTAACGGGCGGTGTAGGAATGCGCGGCCGAGCGGCCCTCGACCGCTTTGCGCAACGCTTCGGGCAGGTTGTCCCAGGCTTTGTGCATATCGGCGAACAGTGTGTCGCCGCCCTCAGACGGCAGTTCTTGCGCGTGGAGCATCGAGCCGAGGCTTGGCAGCTCTTTATAGGAGAGGTCGGAGTGCCAGAATTTGCCGGCATCGCCGAGGCCGATGTTCTGGCCGTTCTCGATGATGTTGGAAACGATGAGGATTTCCGGGTGATTGGCCAGCAGGAACTGCTTGAGCACGTGGATCTGCAGCACGCCGAAGCGGCGGCTGAAGTCGATCTGTTGCTGTGGGGTGATTTGCTGGTCGCGGAACACCACAACGTGGTGATCCAGGTGCGCGCGGTGAATGCGCGCAAAATCCTGCTCATTGATCGGCCGGCTGAGGTCGAGGCCAATGATCTCGGCGCCGACGGCACCACTGAAAGGACGGATTTCAAAGGATTGCGGCGCGGCAGTCGCGGCGCTTGGGGAAGCAGTAGCTGCGGACATCTTTCCATCTCCCACGCACGGCACGCTCACGGGCGCGCTCGTCGATCAGACACTCACGCTGGATTGCGTGTTGGTTCAGCTCGTGCGGCGCGCCGATTGGTCGGCAGGTACGCAGGGGGATGACTTTATAGCTATAAGAATCGGAAATTAAATACCGTTAATGAATAACGATATGGCGAATGGTGAGGAATGGACTGAGTGGTGAGTGACGGTTTTTGTCACTTCCTGACAGAGATGTGGTGTTTGGGCTGCCGCCATCGCGAGCAGGCTCACTCCTACAGGGATCGCATTCCATCTGGAGAAATGCGGTTACTGTAGGAGCGAGCCTGCTCGCGAAGAGGCCGTCAGCAGCGCTGAAGATTTAGCGCTCGTGCAACGCCTCGGCCCGCGCGCGGATGATCGGCTTGAGCAGGTAGCTCAACACCGACTTCTTGCCGGTAATGATGTCCACCGACGCCACCATCCCCGGAATGATCAGCAACGGTTTTTCATCGGTGCCCAAGTGGCTGCGTTCAGTACGCACCTTGATGATGTAGTACGTGGTTTTCTTGTCTTCGTCGGTGATGGTGTCGGCACCGATCTGCTCAAGCTTGGCCTTCAGCCCGCCGTAAATGGTGTAGTCATACGCGGTGAATTTGACGATCGCTTCCTGTCCCGGATGCAGGAAGGCAATGTCCTGCGGGCGGATCTTCGCTTCGACCAGCAAGGTGTCGTCCAGCGGTACGATTTCGACCATGTCGCTGCCTGGCTGGATTACGCCGCCGATGGTGTTGACCAGCAACTTGTTGACGATACCGCGCACCGGCGATGTCACCAGCGTGCGGCTGACGCGGTCTTCCAGCGCCTTGCCGGTAGCACTGGCCTTGTTCAGGTCGGTGCGTGCTTCGTTAAGCTGAGTCAGCGCTTCGCTGCGGAATTTGCCGCGTGTCTCGTCGATCTTGCGCTGCACTTCCTTGATCGCCGATTCGGCACGCGGGATGGCCAGCGTAGTAGCGTCGAGCTGACCGCGTGTTTCCACTTCGGCACGCTTCAACCGCAAGACTTCCACCGGGGACACCGCGCCCTGCGCCACCAGCGGCTCGGACATGTTGATTTCCTGGCGCTGCAAACCGAGCTGCTGACGATACTGCGCTTGCTTGGAGGCGAACTCGCGCAGCTCTTGCTGACGCTGGATCAACTGTTCCTGCAACCCGCCAATCTCGTCGTGCAATTGCTGACGGCGGCTGATGTACAGCGATTCTTCACTTTTCGCCTGACCGGGCACGGCTTTGAGCACGTCTTCGGGGAAATTCAGCGGACGGTCATCGACTTCGGCGCTCAGACGCTCAACGCGCAGCAGCATCGACAGACGATCGGCCTCGGTTTCGCCGACGTTGGAGGCGAAGCGCGTGTCGTCGAGACGAATCAGCGGTGCGCCAGCCTCAACGATCTGGCCTTCCTTGACGAACAGTTCGGAGATGATCCCGCCCTCAAGGTTCTGGATTTTCTGAATCTTCGACGACGGAATCGCCTTGCCGTCGCCCTTGGTCACTTCGTCGATCACGGCGAAATTGGCCCAGAGCATAAGAAAAACGAAGAAGCCGATGATCGCCCAGATGGTCAGGCGCACGACGCGCGGGGCGTCTTCGATCAGCGCCTTGTTGACTTCCGGCAGCGGCTGGCCCTGCAGCGATGCCGAGCCCTTGAAGTAGCGACGGATCGAATCCTTGAAACCCAACTTAAGCAACACTGATCTGCCCCTTCTTCAACGCTTCCATCACGGCGGCTTTCGGGCCATCGGCGAGAATCTGACCACGGTCGATCACCAGCAAACGATCCACCAGCGACAACAGTGAAGCCCGGTGCGTGACCAGTATCACGGTCTTGTTTTCAATCACCGCCGCGAGGCGTTGCTTGAGGCGTTCTTCGCCGGTGTTGTCCATCGCACTGGTCGGCTCGTCCATCAGCAGAATCGGCGGATTGAGCAACAGCGCCCGGGCCAGCGCGACGTTCTGTCGTTGACCGCCGGAGAGGTTCTGCCCGCGCTCGCCGACTTGCAGCTCATAGCCTTGCGGGTGCAGTCGGGCGAATTCGTGGACACCCGCGAGCTCGGCGGCTTGCAGAACAAGTTCGTCTTCTACATAGCGCGCGCCAGAGACGAGGTTGTCACGCAGGGTGCCAGCCAGCAGTTGAATGTCTTGCGGCACGTAGCCGATGTTGTAGCGCAGCTCGCTGACGTCGATCTGGCGGATATCCACACCGTCCACCAGCAACGCGCCGTCGTCCGGCTGATACAGGCCGACCAGCAGTTTGGCGAGGGAGCTTTTGCCCGAGCCGCTGCGGCCGATGATGCCGATCTTCTCGCCGGGACGGATCACCAGATTGATGTTCTTCAGCGCCGGGTTCTGTTGTTCCGGGTAGGTGAAGTTGAGCTGGCGGCATTCGATCGCACCCTGCAACACCTTGCGGCTGAGTGGGCGCTCTTCGAAATTGCGCTCTTGCGGCAGCTCCATCATCTGATCGACCGAGGTCATGGTCACCCGTGCCTGCTGGTAACGCGTCAGCAGACCCGACAGCGACGCCAGCGGGCTGAGTGCGCGGCCGCTGAGCATGTAGCAAGCGATGAGACCGCCCATGCTCAGGTTGCCGGCGATGATCTGGTACACGCCGAAGACAATCATGATCACCCCGGCCAGTTGCTGGATCAGCAGGGTGATGTTCATCGCCAGGCCGGAGAGCATTTTCACCCGCAGTTCGAGGCGACTGAGGGTGCCGATGGTCTGTTCCCACTGATACTGGCGTTCGCTTTCGGCGTTATTGACCTTCACCGCGTCGAGGCCGGCGAGGGTTTCGATCAGGCTCGACTGGCGCTCGGCACCGAGGGCCATGGTGCGTTCCATGGTGGCCACCAGCGGCTTCTGCAAGGCGTAACCGATCAGCAGGGCAATCGGGAACGCCAGCACCGGAATCCACACCAGATGCCCGCCGAGAATGGCGATGACTATAAAGATGAGGATAGTGAACGGCAGGTCGATCAGGCTGGTCAGGGTCAGCGAGGCGAGGAAGTCGCGCAGGCTCTGAAACTCATGGATGTTCTGCGCGAAACTGCCGACCCGTGCCGGGCGGTATTTCATCGACATGCCGACGATGCGTTCGAACAACGTCGCTGAGATGATCAGGTCGGTTTTCTTCCCGGCAAGATCCAGGCACAAACTGCGCAGGCTCTTGAGGATCAGGTCGAAAAGGTAAGCGCCGGTAATACCGAGGGCCAGCACCCACAGGGTCGCCTCGGCCTGGTTCGGCACAACGCGGTCGTAGACGTTCATCACGAACAGCGGCGCGGCCATGGCGATGATGTTGATCAGGAAACTCGCGGCAATCGCATCGGCATACAGCCAGCGCGAACGCTTGAGGGTGTCGCGGAACCACGAGCGTGCGCGCGGAATCAGTGTGCCGTGGTTAACGTCGAATTTGTGTTGCGGCTGAGCGAAGAAGACTTTGCCGGTGTAATCGTCGGCGAGCAGTTCGCGGCTGACAATCGACTCGCCGCCATCGCTTTCGCTGAGCAGCACCCGCGCTTCGTTGTCGCCCTGCCAGCCGAGCAGGACAGCGCTGCGGCCATCCTTGAGCAGCAGCAACGCCGGCATGGCGATCGCCGGAATTTCTTCCAGTTTGCGCTGCAGCACCCGACCTTGCAGGCCGGCACGAGCCGCCGCACGGGGCAGCAACTCGACACTCAGGCGTTGTTTGGGCAGCGGCAGGCCGGTGGTCAGCATCGCCGCGCTGGCGGGTTTCTGATGAAGCATGCAAAGGGCGAGCAGTCCGTCCAGTAAAGGATCGTCGTGCAACGCGCGTGGATCATGACTGAGTTGAACTCGACTGACTTCTGATTCCACGCTCGACACTCTTTGACAGTTGAAAAGGGATAACTCAATTCATCCCAGGCAGCTGGACCTTGGGCTTCACGTCGTTTTGCACAACGGATGCCAACGGTGCGACCACTCCCTGGCTTCTGAGCAACTCGCCCATGGTCGCCTTGATTCGATACTGAGTAAATAACTGAATGTTTTTGATTTCCGCCAGACGCCGCGAAGCGGTGAACAACTCGTTTTCGCTGTCGAGCAAATCGAGCAGGGTGCGTTCGCCGAGGCTGAACTGACGCTGGTAGGCGGTGCGCACCGAGGTGCTGTGGTCGACGTATTGCTGTGCAATCGGCACCTGCGCGTTGGCATTGTTCAAGGCGTTCCAGGCCAGACCGAGTTCTTCGTTCAACTGACGCAGGGCGTTGTTACGGATGTCCAGCGCCTGGTTCGACAGGTACGACTTGGATTCCAGATCGGCCTTGTTGCTGCCACCGGAATAGAGGTTGAAGCGCATGCGCAGCATCGCCTGCCATTCGTTATTGTGACCGTTCTGACCATCGAGATCGTTGTCAGCGGTGCGGCCCAGTTCGGCGTCGAAACGTGGGTAGAAGGTCGACTTGGCGGTTTCGTACTGCTTCTCGGCGGCGGCGATATCGGACTCGGCCGAACGCAGGATCGGGCTGTTTTCCAGCATCTGCTGGCGCGCTTCATTGAGGTTGGCCGGCATCATTGCCATGAACGGCGCCGGACGCTCGAGTTGATCGGGCATCTGGCCGACGGCGCTGAGAAAGTTGGTTTCCGAGTCGGCCAGATTGGTCTGCTCGGTGATCAGGTTGTTGCGCGCCTGAGCCATCCGCGCTTCGGCCTGATCGAGGTCGGCGCCGCTGCCGACGCCGCGCTGGGTGCGCAACTGGATCTGGTCGTAGATGCGCTGGTGGCTCTTGAGGTTTTCTTCGGCCAGACGCACGAACTCGCGACGGGTCAGCACGTCCAGGTAAACCTGGGCAACGGTCAGCGCCGTGCGCTCGGAAGTACCCAGCAAAGAATAAGCGCGGGAATTAACGGTGGCTTGTTGACGCCCGACTTCGCTGGACGTCGCAAAACCGTCAAAGACCATTTGCGAGAGACGTAAACTTGACTCGCTGCGGTTCAGGGTTTCCCAGTGGTTGCTGTTACCGGCGGCGCGGGTGGTGACGCTGTCGGTGCCTTCACGGCCATAACCGCCCAGCAGATCGACCTTGGGCAGGTATCCACCTTTCGCCGCTCTTAATTGATAATCCGCGGCCAAACGACTGTTGACCCCTGCCTGGATTTCCGGATGGACATCCAATGCCTGCTGCATGGCTTCTGGTAAGGATTGTGCTTGTACAAAAGAGGCGGCGAGAGCGAAGGGTACAGCCAGAAACAGGGGCGAACGCATGATAGGAATTTCCCAGAACTTCTTGTCTTGAATCACAGCAAAACGTGGCGCTGCGTCGGATGATGGCAACCAGATTGACCGTATGTCGGAAAGTTCAAAACAGGAACTGGATCACACGCTGAAGGACAGGTCGCCGCGGAAATATCAATGTGACATTAGTGGGGCGATTGTTTAGGATGGCACCCAGAAGGTCAATAGTTTGGCATAAAGTTAATAGCGAAAGAATCTAGCCAAAATATTGACGAAAGCATGCGTCAAACTTGTTTCGCAAATTTTTAAAGTACGTCCAGACTGAATCGGCGCCCATGCCCTCAGGTCCATGGAAGTCAACTGAACGTGACACCCCGGAGAGTCTTCAATGAGCAGTGTTGTTGCCATCGTCAAAAGCATTGTCGGTCAGGTATTCGTGGTGTCCCCAGAGGGCGTGCGTCGCGTACTCGTTGAAGGCGATCGCCTGTTTGTCGGCGACCAGATCGACACCGGCCTCTCCGGCGCCGTGTCGCTTGAATTGGCAGATGGCCGCACCCTCGATCTGGGCCGTGAAACTCAGTGGAGCGCCAACACCCCCGACTCCAGCACTGACCTGGCTGAGGCCACCGCGCAGGCCGCACCTTCTGTAGCAGAACTGCAGCAAGCCATCGCTGCCGGTGTCGACCCGACTACCGCGCTTGAGTCCACCGCTGCCGGCCCGAGCGCCGCAGGCACTGGCGGGGCCGCTGGTGGCGGTCACAGTTTCGTGATGCTCGACGCCACCGCTGGCCGCGTTGACCCGACCATTGGCTTCCCGACTGCAGGCATCAATGCTGCCGGTCAAGCTGCGCAGAACATCACCGGCGGCCAGACCACCGACACCACCACCAACGCGCTGCGTGATTCGACCCTGAGCCTTAGCGCTACGCCGAGCATCACTGAAGCCGGTGGCGTGCTGGTCTACACCGCGACCCTGACCCAGGCGCCATTGACCGACCTGACCATCACTCTGTCCAACGGCGCGGTGATCGTAATTCCTGCCGGTTCCACCACCGGCACCGTCAACGTGCCGCTGGCACCGAACGACACGGTTTATAACGACCCGAGCCAGATCGACGTGACCGTCACCGGCACCACCGGCGGCAACGGCATCACCGTGACGCCGCCGACCACCCCTGCCACGACCCAGGTCACTGACACCATCGACACCACCACCGTCACCCTGACGGCGGGGTCGAGTGTCACCGAAGGCGGCCAGATCACTTACACCGCAACGCTGACCAACCCGGCGCAAACCCCGGTCACCGTCACCCTGTCGAACGGCTCGACCATCACCATCGGCGCGGGCCAAACCACCGGCACCGTCAACGTGCCGACCCCGGCCAACGACGTCTATAACAATGGCAGCACCGTCACCACCACCATCACCGGTGCTAGCGGCGGCAACTTCGAAAACCTGGTGCCGAACCCGACGCCAGCGGTGACCACCATCACCGACTCGATCGACACCACCAACCTGACCCTGACCGCCACCGGCACAGTGGTCGAAGGTGGCCAGATCACTTACACCGCGACCCTGACCAACCCGGCGCAAACCCCGGTGACCGTCACCCTGTCGAACGGCTCGACTATCACCATCGAAGCCGGCCAGACTACCGGCACCGTCAACGTGCCGACCGCGGCCAATGACGTCTACAACAATGGCGGCACCGTCAGCACCACCATTACCGGCGCTACCGGCGGCAACTTCGAAAGCCTGGTGCCGAACACTACGCCGGCGACCACCACGGTTACCGATTCGATCGACACCACCAACGTGAGCCTCACCGCCACCGGTACGGTCGTCGAAGGCGGCCAGATCACTTACACCGCAACGCTGACCAACGCCGCGCAGACCCCGGTGACGATCACCCTGTCGAACGGCTCGACCATCACCATTGAAGCCGGCAAAACCACTGGCTCCGTCAACGTGCCGACCGCGGCCAACGACGTTTACAACAATGGCAGCACGGTCAGCACCACGATTACCGGCGCTACCGGCGGCAACTTCGAAAACCTGGTGCCGAACACCACGCCAGCGACCACCACCATTACCGATTCGATCGACGATACCAACCTGTCGCTGACAGCGACCGGGACGGTGGCCGAAGGTGGTTCGATCGTTTACACCGCGACCCTGACCAATCCTGCCGGTACACCGGTGACCGTGACCCTGAGCAACGGCTCGGTGATCACCATCGAGGCGGGCAGGACCACTGGCACTGTGACCGTTCCGGCGCCAGCCGATGACGTCTATAAAGACGCCGGCAAAGTTGAAGTGACGATCAAGGACGCCAGCGGCGGCAACTTCGAGAACCTGGTGCCGAGCACCGTGCCAGCCGTGACCGAAGTGACTGACACCCTCGACACATCGACCGTGAAACTGACGGCTGATACCTCGGTTGCTGAAGGTGGCACCGTCACTTACACCGCCACCGTCGGTGCGCCGGTCACCGGTTCGCCTGTCGTGGTAACCCTGGCCAACGGTCAGAGCATCACCATTGAAGTCGGTAAAACCACCGGCACCGTGACCACTACCGCCCCTAACGATGCGTTGACCGGCAATGCGCCGCTGACCAATTCGATCACTGGCGTTTCGGGTGGCAATTACGAAGATCTGGTTGCCGACAAGACCCTGGTTTCGACCAGCGTTACCGATGTCGCCGACACCACCAACCTGTCGCTGAGCGCGACCGGCTCTGTGGCTGAAGGCGGCCAGATCACTTACACCGCGACCTTGACCAACGCCGCAGGTTCGCCTGTCACCGTAACCCTGTCGAACGGTTCGGTGATCACTATCGAAGCCGGCAAAACCACTGGCACCGTGACCGTCGCAGCACCCGCCGATGACGTCTACAAAGACGCTGGCAAAGTCGAAGTGACCATCAAGGACGCCACTGGCGGTAACTTCGAGAACCTCGTTCCGAGCACCGTTCCAGCCGTCACCGATGTAACCGATACCGTCGACACCACTACCGTCAAACTGACGGCTACCGAAAGTGCGGCTGAAGGTGGCACCGTCACCTACACCGCCACCGTTGGCGCTCCGGTGACCGGTTCGCCTGTGGTCGTGACCCTGGCCAATGGTCAGAACATCACCATCGAAGTGGGTAAAACCACCGGCACTGTGACCACCACTGCACCGAATGATGCGTTGACCGGCCACGCGCCGATCACCAACGCGATCACGGGCGTGAGCGGCGGCAATTACGAAGATCTCGTCGCCGACAAAACCCCGGTCAGCACCACTGTTACTGACACCACTGACACCACCGACCTGACACTGAGTGCGACCGGCACCGTGGCTGAAGGCGGCCAGATTACCTACACCGCGACCCTGACCAACGCCGCAGGCTCGCCTGTTACCGTGACCCTGTCGAACGGTTCGGTAATCACCATTGAAGCCGGTAAAACCACCGGCACCGTGACCGTCGCTGCTCCAGCCGATGACGTCTACAAAGACGCCGGCAAAGTTGAAGTCACCATCAAGGACGCCACGGGCGGCAACTTCGAGAACCTGGTGCCAAGCACCGTTCCCGCCGTCACCGACGTCACTGACACCATCGACACCTCGACGGTCAAACTGACCGCCACCGAGACTGCCGCTGAAGGTGGCACCGTCACCTACACCGCTACCGTGGGTGCGCCGGTCACCGGTTCGCCAGTTGTCGTGACTTTGGCCAATGGCCAGAACATCACCATCGAAGTGGGTAAAACCACCGGCACCGTGACCACTAACGCGCCAAACGACGCGCTGAACGGCCACGCGCCGCTGACCAACTCGATCACCAATGTGACCGGCGGCAATTACGAGAATCTCGTCGCCGACAAAACACCGGTCAGCACCACCGTGACTGACACTAACGACACCACCAACCTGACGCTCAGCGCCACCGGCACCGTGGCTGAAGGCGGCTCGATCGTTTACACCGCAACCCTGACCAACCCGGCTGGCACCCCGGTAACCGTGACCCTGTCGAACGGTTCGGTAATCACCATTGAAGCCGGTAAAACCACCGGCACCGTGACCGTCGCTGCCCCTGCCGATGACGTCTACAAGGACGCCGGCAAAGTCGAAGTCACTATCAAAAACGCCACCGGCGGCGACTTCGAGAACCTGGTGCCAAGCACCGTTCCAGCCGTGACCGACGTCACTGATACCCTCGACACCTCGACGGTAAAACTGACCGCGACCGAAACCGCCGCTGAGGGTGGCACCGTCACTTACACCGCCACCGTCGGCGCGCCAGTCACCGGTTCGCCTGTCGTCGTGACGTTGGCCAACGGCCAGAACATCACCATCGAAGTGGGTAAAACCACCGGCACCGTCACCACCACTGCACCGAACGATGTGCTGGCCGGTCACGCACCGCTGACCAACTCGATCACTAACGTTTCCGGTGGCAACTACGAAAATCTGGTCGCCGACAAAACCCCGGTCAGCACCACCGTGACCGACACCGTCGACACCACCACCGTTTCGCTGACCGCCACTGGCAACGTCAACGAAGGCGGTTCGATCGTCTACACCGCGACGCTGACCAACCCGGCCGGCACGCCAGTGACCGTGACCCTGAGCAACGGCTCGACCATCACCATCGACGCCGGCAAGACCACCGGCACCGTGACCGTTCCTGCGCCTGCCGATGACGTCTACAAAGACGCCGGCAAAGTCGAAGTGACCATCAAGGGCACCGACGGCGGCAATTTCGAAAACCTGGTGGCCAATCCGACGCCAGCGGTGACCAACGTTGCCGACACGATCAACACCACGCACCTGACCCTCAGCGCCGAAAGCTATGTGCTTGAAGGCACGTCGATCACCTACACCGCGACCCTGACCAACGCCGCGCAAACGCCGGTCACCGTCAACCTGAGCAACGGCCAGACCATCACCATCGAGGCTGGCAAAACCAGCGGCTCGGTGACCATCGCCGCGCCGAGCGATGACGTCTACAAAGATGTCAGCAAGCTCACCGTGACCATGACCGATGCGACTGGCGGAAACTTCGAGAAACTCGACGTCAGCAAGACCCCGGTCAGCACCACCGTCAATGACACCGTCGACAAAACCACGCTGACCCTGAGCGCCAGCGACACCGTCAGCGAAGGTGGCCAGATCACCTACACCGCGACCCTGAGCAATCCGGCTGGCACCGCCATGACCGTGACCCTGGCCAACGGCGCGGTGATCAACATCGCTGCCGGCGCCACCAGCGGCTCGGTGAACTTCGCCGCACCTGCCAATACCCCGTACGTCGATGGCGGCAAAGTACAAACCGCGATTGCCAGCCACAGCGGCGGCAACTTCGAGCAGGTCGATGCCAACCGTTCGGCGGTGGTTACCACCGTCACCGATACGGTCGACACCACCAATATCAGCCTGAGCGCCACCGCTTCGGTCGCCGAGGGCGGCTCGATCGTCTACACCGCGAGCCTGACCAACCCGGCAGGCACGGCGATGACCGTAACCCTGAGCAACGGCGCGGTGATCAACATCGCCAAAGGCGCGACCACCGGCACCGCGACTGTCGCAGCGCCTGCCGATGACGTCTACAAGGACGCCGGCAAGGTCGATGCGAGCATCACCAAGACCACCGGCGGCAACTTCGAGAACCTGGTGGTCGACAAGACCCCGGCCGTCACCGACGTGACCGATACCATCGACAACAGCACCGTGTCGCTTACTGCCACCGCCAGCACCACTGAAGGCGGCGTGGTGGTTTACACCGCCGCCGTGACCGCTCCAGTCACCGGCGCGCCAGTTGTGGTGACCCTGTCCAACGGCCAGACCATCACCATCCCGGTCGGCGCCAGCAGCGGCAGCGTCAACTTCACCGCACCGAACGATGCACTGGCCGGCGGCAACACGCTGAGCGTGAAAATCGACGGCACCAGCGGCGGCAACTACGAAAATCTCGTGGCCGATAAAACCCCGGCCGTGACCTCGGTGACCGACACCGTCGACACCACCAACCTGTCGCTGAGTGCGACTGGCACCGTGGCGGAAGGTGGTTCGATTGTTTACACCGCAACGCTGACCAATCCGGCTGGCACGCCAGTCACCGTGACGTTGAGCAACGGCTCGGTGATCACCATCGACGCTGGTAAAACTACCGGTACCGTGACCGTCGCAGCGCCTGCCGATGACGTCTACAAGGACGCCGGCAAAGTCGAAGTGACCATCAAGGATGCCACTGGCGGCAACTTCGAGAACCTCGTTCCGAGCACCACGCCAGCTGTGACCGACGTCACTGACACCATCGACACCTCGACCGTCAAACTGACGGCCGACACCACTGTGGCTGAAGGCGGCACCGTCACTTACACCGCCACGGTTGGCGCGCCGGTCACCGGTTCGCCAGTCGTCGTGACCTTGGCCAACGGCCAGAGCATCACCATCGAAGTCGGCAAAACCACTGGCACCGTGACATTCACTGCGCCGAACGATGCGCTGACCGGTCAGGCTTCGCTGGGTAATTCGATCACTGGTGTCAGCGGCGGCAACTACGAAAACCTGGTGGCCGACAAAACTCCGGTTTCCACCACCGTCACCGACACCGTCGACACCACTGACCTGTCGCTCAGCGCCACCAATTCGGTCGCCGAGGGCGGTTCGATCATCTACACGGCGACCCTGACCAACCCGGCCGGTACGCCGGTGACCGTGACCCTGAGCAACGGCTCGGTAATCACCATCGAGGCCGGCAAAACCACCGGCACCGTGACCGTCGCGGCGCCTGCCGATGACGTCTACAAAGACGCCGGTAAAGTCGAAGTAACCATCAAGGACGCTACGGGCGGCAACTTCGAAAATCTGGTGCCGAGCACCGTGCCGGCCGTAACCGACGTCACCGATACCATCGATACCTCGACGGTCAAACTGACCGCCACCGAATCTGCGGCTGAAGGTGGCACCGTCACTTACACCGCCACCGTCGGCGCACCAGTCACCGG
>Ga0160456_100174_pt1 | contig 46650 bp, 42 predicted proteins | sample HID1972K_E6MG_FD_108261 | JGI IMG/M metagenome (GOLD analysis project Ga0160456, IMG submission 108261) | Enriched pill bug-associated microbial communities from UW Madison campus, WI, USA - HID1972K_E6 MG | ecosystem: Host-associated > Arthropoda: Insects > Digestive system > Unclassified ... | reverse complement strand
GTTCTTAGGCAAGACCGAGTCGAGCCGAGGTCGACCGTTATTCGATTCGGGCGGGGAACGCGGAACCACGCCTCGGACCCCATCGACGCCCCTACGCAGGCGTCCGGCGCGGACGTCCGCTGATTGCTCCATATCGGCCTGCTTCAAAGCGACTAGCCTTGCTTGCACAGGCAGGCGGCCTGCGCTGTAGCCGCCGAGCTGTGATGATCGGCAAGTGCATAGATGGTGGGGATCAGGACGCCGAGCATCGGGCGATTGTCCGGCCTGCACCGCCATGGACCTGCATCCGTTCGATTCCCCACTAGCACTTCGGGATCTGAAACGTCCTTCAGGTTCTGCTCCGGTGCAGGACGGACAGCAATACGCCGTTGGATTCGGTCCGTGTTTGATCCGGGCCGCCAGTTCCGGCCGGTGAGCGCTGCATCTGCCAGTGCCCAGCGCACACTATCCAATGCCTGCTGCAGGGCCTGGGAGCCGTTAGCGAAGGGGAAGCCGGCATCACCATCGTCGACTTGCGCATCCAAGATTCCGCGCTTTCCGCGGAACCGGCCAAGCGATCAGCTCACGCTCAATGCCTGGCCACGTCGAGTATTGCGCCCGCCGCTGCTCGACACGCATCGCCCGACAGCTCTGGCGCGATACGGGCGCGGCCTTGCCCGCTCGCCATGACAGCCATGCACAATGCGGGCTTGCCCACCCTTTAGAAGATGCACCGCATGGCCGGAGCCAGCCTGTTCACTCTGCTTGACGACATCGCCTCCATGCTCGACGACGTGGCGGTGATGACCAAGGTCGCCGCCAAGAAGACCGCCGGCGTACTGGGCGACGACCTGGCCCTCAATGCCCAGCAGGTGACCGGCGTCAAGGCCGATCGCGAGCTGCCGGTGGTGTGGGGCGTGGCCAAGGGCTCGCTGCTCAACAAGGCCATCCTGGTCCCGGCGGCGCTGGCGATCAGCCTTTGGCTGCCGGTGGCGATCCCGTATCTGATGATGATCGGCGGCGCCTACCTGTGCTTCGAGGGCGTGGAGAAGCTTGCGCACAAGTTCCTGCATTCCAAGCAAGAAGACCAAGCCAGGCACGCGCAGCAGGTGCAGGCGCTGGCCGATGACAGCATGGACGTGGTGGCCCTGGAAAAGGACAAGATCAAGGGCGCGATCCGCACCGACTTCATCCTGTCGGCCGAGATCATCGTACTGGCGCTGGGCGTGTTGAACGAGCGCACGCCGCCACTGCCGTTCCCGCAGCAGGTGCTGGTGTTGGTGCTGATCGCGTTGGTGATGACCGTGGGCGTCTATGGGCTGGTCGGCGCGATCGTGAAGCTCGACGACCTGGGCCTGTGGCTGACCAAGAAAGGCGCGGGTCCGGCCGTCATCGGCCGTGGCCTGCTGGTCGCCGCGCCGCTGCTGATGAAGTTCCTGTCCATCGCCGGCACCATCGCGATGTTCCTGGTCGGCGGCGGCATCCTGGCACACAACATCGGTCCGCTGCATCACGTCATCGAAGGCATGCTGCCGCGGGGCATGACTGGCACCATCGTCGGCACGCTGTCCAATGCGGCGATCGGCATCGCGGCAGGCGCGATCGTGCTGGGCATGGTGATGCTGGTGAACAAGCTGCGCGGCAAATCGGCCGCGCATTGACCGTACATGCCGGGCGCTTGCACCCGATGTGGATCAGGCGTCCGCGTCTTGCGTCCGCAGACGCGCCTGGCGCAGTTGGCACAGCGATACCGCGCCCAGCCAGCCCAGGATCACGGCGATCACCGATTTCTGGCCCAGGCCGATCATCGATTCCGGGCACAGGCCCAGCACCCATAGCGACAGGAAGCAGCCGATCGCCCACGGCAGTACCCATACAAGATGGCGGCGCCAGTAGCTGTCGTAACGGAAGCAATGCGCCTGCCAGTTGATGCCGAGCGCGGCGGCCAGAAACGCGGTGGTCGCGGCGCGGCCATGCACGCGGCCCTGCAGCGTCACCGGCACGCCTGGCATGTCCATCCATGCATAGGCGGTGATGCACAGCGCGATGGCGGCCGTGCCGAACAGCAGCGGTGGCATCAGGCTGCGCGCGCGCGGCTGCAGACTGCGCTGCAGGCCATATACCAGAGCCAGCATGCCCATGCTCAGCAGGCCGTAGGCCGACTGCAGCAGGTGGCCCCAGGGACCGATCAGGTACAGGCTCATCTGGTTGTGCACCACGTCCAGGTCCGGTCGCAGCAGATGCACGGTCAGGGTGATCAACACGAACAGCGCCAGGCTGGTCAGCGCCAGGCGCGGCCACAGCGCGGCGACGCGCAGGCCCGGGGTGGCGTCCTGCACGGTGGCAACGGGAGAATCGACGAAAGGTGCCGGTCCTGGCATGTGATTCGGCTTGGGCGCTGGCTTTGCTTCTTGCAAGGACACGATTCTAGTCAACCTGGCCTGCTTTGAGGAACCGGCGCGCGCGCCATCGGCCTGTTCAGGTGCGGCAGACGGCCGCGGCGGCCTGCGTCGTCGTTCCGGCAGCACCAAACTAAAGGGACCTTCTGCCGTAATCACCTCGCGCTGGCTAGCATGGCCGGCATTGCACACCGCGGGAGCACGTACCATGGCATTCAAGGCATTGCAGATCACCCAGGCCGCTGGTGGACTGGCGACGAATCTGGTCACGCTGGAAGACAGCGACCTGATGGAAGGCGACGTCATCGTCGCGGTCGAATATTCCACGGTCAACTACAAGGACGCGCTGGCGCTCAGCGGCAAGGCGCCAATCGTGCAGGCGTTTCCGCTGATCGGCGGGATCGACCTGGCCGGCAGCGTGGTCGCCTCGTCCAATCCCGGCTTCAAGGTGGGCGACCCGGTCGTGCTCAACGGCTGGGCGCTCAGCCAGACCCACCACGGCGGGTATGCACAGCGCGCGCGGGTGAAGGGCGAATGGCTGGTGCATCGCCCCGAGGCGTTGGATGCGCGCCAAGCGATGGCGATCGGCACCGCCGGTTACACCGCGATGCTGTGCGTGCTGGCGCTGGAGCACAACGGAGTCAAGCCCGGTGACGGCGACATCCTGGTGACCGGCGCCAATGGCGGTGTGGGCTCGGTCGCGATCGCGCTGTTGCACAAGCTCGGCCATCGCGTGGTCGCCTCCACCGGCCGGATGGCCGATGCGGCGCATCTCCAGTCGCTGGGTGCGGCCGAGGTCATCGCGCGCGGCCCGCTGGGCGAACCGGGCAAGCCGGTGCAGAAGGAACGCTGGGCCGGCGCGATCGACAGCGTCGGCAGCCACACGCTGGCCAACGTGCTGGCGCAGACCCGCTACCGCGGCACCGTCGCGGCGTGTGGCCTGGCCCAGGGCAGCGATCTGCCGACCACGGTGCTGCCTTTCATCCTGCGCAACGTGACCCTGGCCGGCATCGATTCGGTCAACGCGCCGCAGGCGATCCGTGAACAGGCCTGGCAGCGCCTGGCAAGCGACCTGGATCCGGCGCTGCTGGACACGATCACCACGCAGGTCGGCCTGGCAGATGTCCCGCGCGTGGTCGAAGACCTGTTTGCCGGCAAGGTGCGTGGCCGCGTGGTGGTGGACGTCAATGCCTGAGCCCACGGCGCGGCGTGAACGCAGCCACCTGCGCTAGGCTTGCACACCGTCAGGTTGGATGTGCGGTGTGGTGACGATGATGCAGGTGATGTTGGTCGGAGCGAGCGGGCTGGTCGGTGGTCAGGTGCTTTCGCAGTTGCTGCTGGAAGACACGGTGGCGCGCGTGGTCGCGCCGACGCGCCGTCCGCTGGAAACCGTGCACGCCAAACTGCTCAATCCGGTCGTGGACTTCGATGCGCTGCCGCTGGATGCCGGGTGGTGGAACGTGGACAGCGTGATCTGCGCGCTGGGCAGCACGATGAAGCAGGCCGGTTCGCGCGAGGCGTTCCGCCGCGTGGACCACGATTATCCGTTGCAGGTTGCGCGGCACGCACTGGTCCATGGCGCGTTGTCGTACGCGCTCAATTCAGCGGCCGGTGCGGATCCGGCGTCGCGCTTGTTCTACAGCCGGGTCAAGGGTGATCTGGAACGCGATCTCCAAACGCTGGGTTACGTCTCGCTCACTCTGGTGCGTCCTGGCCTGATCGACGGGCCGCGCAGCGAACTGCGCACCGCCGAACATTTTGCTGGCATCGCATTGCGCGCACTGGCGCCGGTCCTGCCGCGCCGCCTGCGCGTGAATCCGGCCGAGCGCGTCGCCAGCGCTTTGGTGGACGCCGCCTTGCAGGCGCGTCCGGGCACACATGTGGTTGCTGCGCAGACGCTGGCAGCGTAGACGCACGGCGCGTCTGTTTTCAGCCATCAACAGGGATGGCGCGCACGGAATATCTCGGCAGTTCAGGGGCTTTGGTAACCCCTGCAACCAAAGTCGGCATGCGCGGCCACCGGTGGTATAAAGCACGCCGCTTTTAACGTGCGGTAACGAAACACGATGTCCAAGGTTGCCTGCTCTCCCCGTCGCACCTGTGCCGCAATCCCTGCGCTGTGCGTGTTGGCCCTTGCCGTCGCCGCGCCTCTGCATGCGACCGAGTTCAAGCTCGCCGATGGCGAAGTCACCGGTACCTGGAACACGCGCGTCAGCTTCGGCACCGGCATCCGCACCACCGGGCGCTCGACGCATCTGGTCGGCAAGGGTTTCCGCTCCGATGGCCAGGTCAAGGGCGGCGACGGCGCCGACACGGCCGACGACGGCAACCTCAACTACGGCGCGGGCGATGTGTACTCAGCCCTGTTCAAGCTCACCACCGGCGTGGACCTGCAGTGGCGCAATTTCGGGCTGGCCGTCAGCGGCCGCGCCTGGTATGACACCGCGCTGAAGGACAACGACGTGCCGCAGGGCAACCAGCCCAGCGGTTTCGAGCCCAACGCGCCATTGAGCGACCACGACTTCTCCCGGTCCAACCGGTTTTCCGGCGCGATGCTGCTGGATGCGTATCTGTATGGCCGCTTCAACCTGGGCGATGCCGCGCACTGGGATGCGCGCGTGGGCAAGCAGCGGGTGAAGTGGGGCGAGGGCGTGTTCTTCACCGGCCTCAACCAGGTCAACCCGACCGATGTGACCACGCTGCGTCGCCCCGGCACCGATCCGGCCACCGAGGCCCAGCTGCCGGTGGAGATGGTCTGGAACAAGCTGAGCTTCGACAACGGCGTCAGCGTCGAAGCCTTCTACCAGTGGAAGTGGCGGCCGACCGAACTGGATCCGTGCGGCACGTTCTGGTCCGGCGCGGACATCGGCATCGACAACGGCTGCTCGGGCCTGCAGTCCAACGCCTATTACCCGATCAACGCGCGCTCGGCCGGCGCCGCTCAGTGGCTGAGCGATGGCTACATGAACGCGGTCGGTGCCTACCTGCCGCGCGGCCAGGACATCGAAGGCAAGGACCGGGGCCAGTTCGGCATCGCTGCGCATTACACGCTCCAGCCGATCGCCACCGAGATCGGCGTGTACTGGATGCGCTACACATCGCGCCTGCCGATCCTCAACGCGTCCACGCCCAACGCCGCCCACGTCGATCCGACGCTGGTGGCGCGCATGGTCGCCGATGGCGTGCCGCTGGCCTACGCGCAGCTGTCCTCGACCCTGTCCACCATCACCGAATCGTGGGAATACCCCGACGCGCTGCATCTGATGGGCATTTCGGCCGCGCACAAGGCCGGTCCGTGGAAGTTCGCCGGCGAGGCCAGCTACACCCAGGACCTGCCGGTGCAGATCAACACCGCCGACATGTTCGCCGCATTGACCCGCAACGGCGGGCCGGTCGGCGACCGCACCCTGGGCCAGGACCCGGGCTTCCTGCTGAAGGGTTACGACCGTTTCGACAAGGTGCAGGCGCAACTGTCGGCCGCGCGCACGCTGGGCCCAGTATTGGGCGCGAAGAGCGGCGCGCTGGTCGGCGAGGCCGCCTGGCAGCACGTTAACCTGCCAGGCCTGGACACCACGCGCTACGGCCGCGGGTTTGCCTGGGGCTACTCGCCGCAGGGCTTCGACGGCAGCTGCAGCGCGGTGCAGAACCCGCAGGGCTGCGTGAACGAGGGCTACTTCACCAAGATGGCCTGGGGCTATCGCGTGCGCGGCCAGCTGAACTACGCCGTCGGCAGCACCACCCTGTCGCCCAGCCTGACCTTCGGCCAGGACGTGCACGGCTATTCGGTGGATAGCGCGCTGGTGGAGGATCGCAAGACCGTGGCGCTGGGTCTGGCCGCGAAGCTCGCCGGCAACTGGTTCGCCTCGGCCGCCTACACCAACTACCTGGGCAACAACGATTACGACGTGCTGGCCGACCACGACAACGTGGTGATGGCGATCGGCGCGACGTTCTGAGTATTGGGCACGCCGCCGCGTTCCAGCGCCGCCATCGCCGGATGCGTTCACGCCGGATCCGCGCTTCGGCCTGAGCTTTGCCCCGGGCTTGGCCCGGCAATGACCATGATCGGGCGCTGCGCAACGCGGTGCTGACCGATGTCCAGGCGCCTTGCCGGTTGCGCGCGCAGATCGTGCGCCATCCAGATGCCCCAGTATTCGGCCTTCGAGGGACGAGGCGGCCGGTGCTGTCCCTAGCGCCCGTCATGGAACAAATCGCGGTAATTGATGGGCGCCTGCGAAGGCGCTGTTTTTTGTACGTGGGCAAGGATTACCGGCACCACATCGTCGCCGATGTGCGAGGCCGTCGGGAACTTCAGGACGTGCCTTGCGTCGTCACCAGCAGCGGACTGGAGCGGCATTGGTCTGCTCCGATCCCTGTTCATTTCCCTCATACCAAAGGGCTAGGGAATCCCGCTTGCGACCAGTCATATGAATGTTGTAAGCGTTTCACGCGTCCTTTATCGGGCCGTTCGTAGATTCAATTCGAGAGGCGTCGGTGGACCTTGCGTCCACGCGCTTCACCACACTTTCCAGCGTCACGCCGCCCGGCTTCGTGTCAGGCGGCGGTTTGTGCTCCGCGCTATTCCGCTTTCGCTGTTCCGTCCAATCCCCCGCCCTGACGGATAACCCCCCGCCATGATCGCAACCGCGAGATCCGAAGCCCTTGGCCCGCTGCCTGCAAAAGGCGCATCGATGGCGTTGCCTGCTCCCCTGCCTGAGAGCAAGCCGCGCGATGCGCGCGGCCGTTTTGCGCCGCGCGCGGCCAACGATCCGGACACGTTGCGCATCGGCACCACGCCGCGCCGGACCTCGCTGTTCGTCACCTCGGAAATGGCCGATTTCATCAAGGCCGGCGGTCTGGGCGATGTCGCCGCGGCGTTGCCACGCGCGCTGCGTAGCCGCTATGACGCCCGTGTCCTGATTCCCGGCTATCGCGCCGTGCTGGCGCGCGCCGGCCAACTGGACATCGTCGGCCACATTCCCGCGCATGCGGGCCTGCCGGCATGCCGGATCGGCTACACCACCCAGGACGATGGACTGCCGGTCTACGTGCTGCTGTGCCCGGAGCTGTTCGAGCGCGAAGGCTCGCCCTACGTCTCCAGCCTGGGCGCGGAATGGGAAGACAACGCCATCCGTTTCGCGACGCTGTCGCACGCCGCGGCGGAAATCGCCGGCGGCCGCGCCGGTATGCAGTGGACGCCGGACCTGCTGCATCTCAACGACTGGCCGTGCGCGCTGGCCTCGGCCTACGTGAAATGGTCCGGCGGCAAGACGCCGTGCCTGCTGACCATCCACAATCTGGCCTATCAGGGCCTGTTCCCGCATGCGGTGGCGCCGCTGCTCGGTATTCCCGAGGCCGGCCGGACGGATCTGGAGTTCTACGGGCAGATGTCGTTCCTGCGCGGCGGCATCGTCCACGCCGCCCACGTCAACACCGTCAGCGTCAGCTACGCCGCGCAGATCACCCTGCCGGCCCTGGGCTGCGGCCTGGACCGCCTGCTGGCGCGCCGCGCCGCGGCCGGTGGCCTGACCGGCATCCTCAACGGCATCGACGCCAGCTGGGATCCCCGCAGCGATGGCCACCTGCAGGCCCACTTCAGCGTCAACGATTGGGCAGGGCGCAACGCCAATGCACGTCAGGTGCGTCGCGAATTCGGCCTGCCCGAACGCAAGGGGCCGCTGTTTGCAGTGGTCTCGCGGCTGGTCCACCAGAAGGGCCTGGACCTGATCTGCGAGGTGGCGCCGCAGATCGTGGCAGCAGGCGGCCAGATCGTGATCATCGGTGGCGGCGAGCCGCAGATCGAGCAGGCCGTCGCGCGCCTGACCCGTCGCTATCCAGGGCATGTGGGCGCGTACATCGGTTTCGAGGAACAGCTGGCGCGGCGCATGTTTGCCGGTTCGGATTTCCTGCTGATGCCCTCGCGCTTCGAGCCCTGCGGCCTGAGCCAGATGTATGCCCAGCGCTTCGGCAGCCTGCCGATCGCCCATGCCACCGGTGGCCTGATCGATACGGTCGATGACGGCGTCACCGGCTTCCTGTTCCAGGAGCCTTCGGCCGACGCGCTGCGCCGCTGCCTGCAGCGCGCCTTCCGCACCTTCCACCTGCCCGGCCTGATGCACGCGATGCGTCGGGCCGCGATGCTCAAGCCCAGTGGCTGGGACATCGCCGGCAACAAGTACCTGGCGCTGTACGACCGGACCACGGCGCTGGCATGAGCGAACGGATGTCAGCAACGCACGCGGTGAGGCAGACCACGGGAGAAGGCGAAGCAAACGAGGAGTACCAGGCGTTGCGATTGGATCCGATGTTGGAAGCGCTGGTGCATGGCCAGGGTGGCGACCCGTTCGCCTTGCTGGGCCCGCATGCCACCGAACAGGGCACGGTGCGGATCCGCGCCATGGCCCAGGGCGCCGAGGCGATGGCCCTGCTCAATACCAACGGCAAGGTGGTGGCGCTGATGCGTTGCCTGGACCCAGCCGGCCTGTTCGAAACCGAACTTGGCGCCGCGATGCCGTACCGCCTGCGCATTGCCTGGCCAGAGACCCTGCAGGAAACCGAAGATCCCTACGCCTTCGGCCCGGTGCTGGAGGAAGCCTGGCTGCACGGCCTGCTGTCCGGTGATGGCGAATCGGCCCGGCTTGCACTGGGCGCGCATCGCATGACCCACGAAGGCGTGGATGGCGTGCGCTTTGCGGTATGGGCACCCAATGCCCGCCGCGTGTCGGTGGTCGGGGATTTCAACAGCTGGGACGGACGCCGCAATCCGATGCGCCTGCGCCACAGCGGCGGGGTTTGGGAGCTGTTCGTGCCACGGGTCAGTGCCGGTGCCCGTTACAAGTTCGAGATTTCCACCGGCGATGGCGACATCCTGCCGCACAAGGCTGATCCGCTGGCCCGCCAATGCGAGCTGCCGCCGGCGACCGCGTCGGTGGTGCCGGTCGCCGAGGAATTCGGCTGGAGCGACGTGGAGTGGATGGCGCAGCGCGCCGCGCGCGCGGGCACGTCCGAACCGATGTCAATCTACGAGGTGCACGCCGGCTCCTGGCGCCATGCCGCCGACGGCGGACCGATGGACTGGGACCAGCTCGCCGCCGAGCTGATTCCGTACGTGCAGTGGCTCGGTTTCACCCACATCGAACTGCTGCCGATCACCGAATATCCCTTCGGCGGCTCCTGGGGTTACCAGCCGCTGGGCATGTACGCGCCGACCGCGCGGCATGGTTCGCCGGAAGGTTTCGCGCGCTTTGTCGATGCCTGCCATGGCGCCGGTCTGGGCGTGATCCTGGACTGGGTCAGCGCGCATTTCCCCAATGACGAGCATGGCCTGCAGCGCTTCGATGGCACCGCGCTATACGAGCATGCCGATCCCAAGGAAGGCTTCCACCGCGACTGGAACACCCTCATCTACAACTACGGCCGCCATGAAGTGTCGGCCTACCTGGTGGGCAGCGCGCTGGAATGGATCGAGCGCTACCACATCGATGGACTGCGCGTGGACGCGGTGGCCTCCATGCTCTACCGCGACTACAGCCGCGGCGAAGGCGAATGGGTGCCCAACCAGCACGGCGGCCGCGAGAACCTGGAAGCGGTCGAGTTCATCAAGCGGCTCAACAGCGAGGTCGGGCGCCGCTTTCCCGGCGTGCTGATGATCGCCGAGGAATCCACCGCCTGGGGCGGCGTCACGTTGCCGCCGGAGCATGGCGGGCTGGGCTTCACCCACAAGTGGAACATGGGCTGGATGCACGACACGCTGGAGTACATGAAGCGCGATCCGATCCATCGCAATCACCACCACAGCGAAATGACCTTCGGCATGGTCTATGCGTTCTCCGAGCGTTTCGTGCTGCCGCTGTCGCATGATGAAGTAGTGCACGGCAAGGGCTCGCTGCTGACCAAGATGCCCGGCGATGCCTGGCAGAAGCTGGCCAACCTGCGTGCGTATTTCGGCTTCATGTGGGCCCATCCCGGTCGCAAATTGCTGTTCATGGGCGGCGAATTCGGCCAGCTGAGCGAGTGGAACCACGATGCCGCGCTGGATTGGCCGCTGATGCAGCAGCACGAGCATCACGGCCTGGCGCAGCTGGTCGGCGACCTCAATGCGCGCCTGAAGGAAGAGCCGGCGCTGTATCGCAACGACCACACCAGCGATGGCTTTGAATGGTCGGTAGGCGATGACCACGCCAACAGCGTGTTCGCCTTCATCCGCCACGATCGTGACACCGGCAGCGCGCCGGTGCTGGCAGTCAGCAATTTCACCCCGCTGCCGCGCTATGGCTATCGGGTTGGCGTGCCGCGCGCCGGCCGGTGGCGCGAGATCCTCAACACCGACAGCGGCCATTACGGCGGCTCCAACGTGGGCAACGCCGGCGCGGTGATCACCCAGGCCATCCCGCTGCATGGGCACGCGCAGTCGCTGGCACTGACCCTGCCGCCGCTGTCGACCATCTGGTTGAAGGCGGACTGATGGCCGCGCTGGTGTCGCAGGCCGGTCGCCCCTGGCTGGGCGCGATGCCGGCCGGTGGCGGCCGCACGCGCTTCCGCATCTGGGCGCCGGATGCGCAGGAGGTGCTGCTGGACCTGGCCAAGGACGGGCGGCATCGCCTGCAGCGCCACGACGACGGCAGCTTCGACATCACCCTGGCGGTGACGCCGGGGGCGCGCTACCGCTACCGCATCGACGGCGGCGATCCGGTCCCCGATCCGGCGTCGCGCTGGCAGCCCGACGGCGTGCACGGCCACAGCGTGGTGCTCGATCCGCACGCCTATGCCTGGCAGCACACCGCCTGGCAGGGACGTCCCTGGCGCGAAACGGTGCTGTACGAACTGCATGTCGGCGCCTGTGGCGGCTATCTCGGCGTGATCGACCAGCTGCCGCGCCTGATGGAACTGGGCATCACCGCGATCGAGCTGATGCCGCTCAACGAGTTCCCCGGACGCCGCAACTGGGGTTACGACGGGGTGCTGCCATATGCGGCCGAGTCGGCCTATGGCACGCCCGACCAGCTCAAGGCGCTGATCGACGCCGCGCATGGGCATGGGCTGATGGTGCTGCTGGACGTGGTGTACAACCACTTCGGCCCGGAAGGCAATTACCTGCACCAGTACGCGGAAAGCTTCTTCAATGCCGATACGCCCACACCGTGGGGTCCGGCCATCGACTTCCGCCAGGAGGCGGTGCAGCGCTACTTCATCGACAACGCGCTGATGTGGCTGCACGAATACCGCTTCGACGGGCTGCGCCTGGATGCAGTGCACGCGATCGTGCCCAATGATTTTCTCGAAACCCTGCGCCAGGCGGTGGTCGACAGCATCCCGGACGGCCGGCATGTGCACCTGGTGCTGGAGAATGAAGCCAACCAGGCCTTCCGCCTGGCCGACGGCTACACCGCGCAGTGGGACGACGACTTCCACAATGCGCTGCACGTGTTGCTGACCGGCGAGGAAGAGGGCTATTACGCCGGCTTTGCCGACGATCCCACCGCGCACCTGGCCCGGGTGCTGGGCGAAGGCTTCGCCTACCAGGGCCAGGCCGATCATCATGGCCATCGCCGCGGCGAACCGTCCGGGCACCTGCCGCCGACCAAGTTCGTCGTGTTCGCCCAGAACCACGACCAGATCGGCAACCGCGCCAGGGGCGACCGGCTGAGTACCCTGATCTCGCCGCCGGCGCTGCGCGCGGCGCTGGCGCTGACCGCGCTGACCCCGATGATCCCGCTGTTCTTCATGGGCGAACCGTGGGGCGCGCGCGCGCCGTTCCTGTTCTTCACCGACTATGCGCCGCCGCTGGACGCGGCGGTGCGCGAGGGCCGGCGCAAGGAATTCGCGCATTTCGCCGCGTTCGCCGACGAGGCGGCGCGCGCCGGCATTCCTGATCCCAACCAGCCGGCGACCTTCGAATCCTCCAAGGCCGACATCGCCGCCTCCACGCACGGCGAGGGCGCGGCGTTCGCGCATTGGTTTGCCCAGCTGCTGGCGAAGCGCCAGGCACATCTGGTGCCGCATCTGGACCAGACGCGCGCACTGGGGGCCGGCGTACTGGCCCCGGGTGCAATTGCCGCGCGCTGGGCGCTGGGTCCGCACGTGCTGCAGGTGGAATTCAATTTCGGGCGCACGGATGTCGCCGCGCCACCGGCCTCCGGTGTGCTGCTGCATGCGGAGAACGCCGGTGCCGACGACACGTCGCTGGCACCCAATGCGTTGCGCGCATGGCTGCGGGAGGGCACCGGGTGAGTCCGCCCGCGCTCAACGCGCTGGCCGATGCGGCAGGCCTGCTGGTGGAATGGGTGGACGTGGCCAGCCAGACGCGCACCGTCGCGCCGCCCACGCTGCGCGCGGCGCTGGACGCCATGGGCCTGGCCTGCGCGACCGAGGCGCAATGCCGCGACAGCCGGCAGCAGCTGGCCTCCCTGCAGCAGGCGCCAGGACTGATCACCGCCAGCATCGGCGAGCCGCTGGAAGCCGGTGGCTCGCCGGGGGCGCGCTACCAGCTGCTGGATGAAGGCGGCCGTACGCGCGAAGGCACGTTCGATGCGCAGGGCAGGGCGGCGGCGCTGTCCGCGCCCGGCTACTACCGGCTGCTGCCCGGCGGCCACGGCCGCGGGGAGCTGCAGGTCGCGGTCGCGCCTGCGCGCTGCTGGTCGGTGGGCGATGCCTGCGACGATCCGCATGCGCGCGCCTGGGGCGTGGGCCTGCAGGTGTATTCGGTGCCGAGCCGCTTCGACGCGTCGATCGGCGATGCCGATGGCGCGCTGGACTGGGTCGGCCGCGTGGCTGCTGCCGGTGGCGATGCGCTGGCGCTGAGCCCGGTGCATGCCGCGCGTCCGGTCGGTCGCTACTACAGCCCGTATTCGCCCAGCGACCGGCGCTACTTCGATTCGCTGCAGGCCGCGCCCGCGCAGGTGCTGGGCGCGGCGGCCGCCGGGGCCTCGCTGCAGGCCGCCGGCCTGGAAGCGCGCTTTGCCGAACTGCACGCCGGCGACCTGGTCGACTGGCCGGGCGGGGCGCAGGCCAAGTGGGCCTGGATCAAGCAGCTGCACGCGGATTTCAGCCGGGGTGCGGAGCACCGCGATTTCGACGCGTTCGTGCGCGACGGCGGTGCGGCGCTGGCCGCCTACGCCGCCTTTGCCGCGCGCGATGCCGGCGACGACGATGTGTCGCTGCAACTGTTCGCGCAGTGGCTGGCCGCACGCAGCTGGTCGGGCGTGCAACGGGCCGCGCGCGAGGGCGGCATGCGGATCGGCCTGATCAGCGATCTGGCGGTCGGATTCGACCCGCACGGCGCCGAGGCGGCGGCCTGGCCCGATGCGGTGCTGCCTGGGCTGGTGCTTGGCGCGCCGCCGGACGCCTTCAATCCCGATGGCCAGGCCTGGGGCATTGGCAGTTATTCGCCAACCGCGCTGCGTGCGAACGGTTTTGCGCCCTTCATCGCGCTGCTACGCGCGGTGATGCACGGCCGCGGCGGCGTGCGCATCGACCACATCCTGGGCCTGCTGCGACTGTGGGTGCTGCCCGAAGGCGGCAGCGCCGGCGACGGCGTGTACCTGCGCTATCCGTTCCAGGACATGCTGCGGCTGCTGGCACTGGAGTCGTGGCGCAACCGCTGCATCGTGATCGGCGAAGACCTGGGCGTGGTCCCCGACGGCCTGCGCGAGGAGCTGGCCCAGCGCGGCGTGCTGGGCATCGACGTGCTGATGTTCACCCGCGATGCGCAGGGCGCATTCCTGGCGCCGTCCCGGTGGCGCGACTCCGCGGTGGCCACCACCACGACCCACGATCTGCCCACGCTGGCCGGCTGGCGGATCGGTCGCGACCTGGACTGGCGCCAGCGCCTGGGCACCGGCGGGCAGGTCGATCGCGAGGGGGAAGGCGAGCAACGCGCGGCCGATGTCGCGCGTCTGGCCGTGCAGGTCGATGCCGACGGCGGCGATGGCGTGCAGCTGCAGGACTGGCTGGGATTCGTGGCGCATAGCCCATCGCCGCTGGCCCTGCTGCCGGCCGAAGACGCGCTGGCGCTGGAAGAACAACCCAACCTGCCGGGCATCGTCGAGGGCCATCCGAACTGGCGCCGGCGCCTGCCCGAGCCCGTGCCGGGCGCGCTGGATGCCACGCTGGCGGCCTTCGACCGCGCCCGCACGCAGGACACCCATCCATGACCGAACTGCGCGCCACCGCCCGCCTGCAGCTGCATGCCGGCTTCACCCTGCGCGACGCGGCGGCCCAGGTGCCGTACTACGCGCAGCTGGGCGTCAGCCATCTGTACCTGTCGCCGATCGGCACCGCGGTGCCCGGTTCGACCCATGGCTACGACGTCACTGACCCGGGCCGGGTCAATCCCGAACTCGGCGGCGAAGCGGCGTTGATGGCGTTGCATGCCGCGGTGCGGGCGCACGACATGGGCCTGCTGCTGGACATCGTGCCCAACCACATGGCCGCCCACGCACGCAACGCGTGGTGGTGGGACCTGCTCAAGCACGGCCGCCGCAGCAGGCATGCCGACTGGTTCGACATCGACTGGCGCAGCCCCGGCCACGACGGCAAGCTGTGGCTGCCGGTGCTGGACCGGCCGTACGCGCAGGCGCTGGCCGAAGGCGCGTTGAAGCTGGGCCTGAGCGAAACCGGCGAGCTGCAGCTGGAGCACCACCAGGACTGCTTCCCGGTGCGCGTGGATGGTGCCTCGGGGCCCCAGGACCTCAAGCTGCGCCGCGACTGGGCGTACCGCATCAGCCAGGGCACCGCACGTGGCGAGGACACCCTGCATCGCCTGCTGGAGCGCCAGGCCTACCGCCTGGCGTGGTGGCGGGTGGGCAACGACATGGTCAATTACCGCCGCTTCTTCGACATCACCTCGCTGGCGGCGATCCGCGTGGAACGGCCGGACGTGTTCAACGCCGTGCACGCGCTGCCGTTGCGGCTGATCGCCGAGGGCGTGCTGGACGGCCTGCGCCTGGACCATGTGGACGGCCTGGCCGATCCGCGCGGCTACCTGCGCCGCCTGCGCACGCAGGTGGACAAGGCCGGGCGCAGGCGCGGGCTGCGTCCGGGCAAGCTGGTGCTGCTGGTGGAGAAGATCCTGGCTCCGGGCGAACGCCTGCCACGCGACTGGCCGGTGCAGGGCACCACCGGCTACGACTTCATGGACCAGGTCTCCGGCGTGCTGCACGACGCCCGCGGCGAAGCGCCGTTGAAGCAGCTGTGGGTCTCGCGCAGCGGCCGCAGCGGCGATTTCGCGCAGGAGGAATTCCAGGCGCGCGGCGAGATCCTGGACGGCGCGCTGCAGGCCGAGTTCAACCGCGCGCTGCAGGCGGCCACGGCGACAGCGCGCCTGGATCCGGCCTGCCGCGAATTCAGTCCGCAGATGCTGGGCGCCGCGCTACGCGCGGTGATGCGGCGCTTCCCGGTGTATCGCACCTATGCCGGCAACGACGGGCTGGATACACAGGACAGCGCCCTGTTCGAACGTGCCGCGCTGGCCGCGCGCGAACACGCCGATCCGCGCGTGCAGGCCGGCATCGATGCGCTGCGGCGCTGGATGCACGACGATCCCGATACGCCCGCCGTGCAGCGCAGCCTGCGCCGGGTGCTGCGCCGGCGCATGGAGCAGCTGTCCGCGCCGCTCAATGCCAAGTCGGTGGAAGACACCGGCTTCTATCGCCATGGCGTGCTGCTGTCGCGCAACGAAGTGGGCTCGCACCCGCAGCATCTGGCCTTGGACGTCCATGCGTTCCACCAGGCCTGCCAGGCGCGTGCGTCAGGTCACCAGCGCGCGATGCTGGCTACCGCCACCCACGACCACAAGCGTGGCGAAGACCTGCGCATGCGCCTGGCGGTGCTGAGCCGCCTGCCGCAGTGGTGGGCACAGCAGGTCGCCGCGTTCACCGCATTGGCCAGCCAGCTTGGGCGCGCACCTGGCCACGGCGGTCCGGACGCGGGCGATGCGCTGCTGCTGTGGCAGATGCTGGTCGCGGCCTGGCCGCTGGCGCTGCAGCTCGACGACCGCGCAGGGCTGGCCGACTATGCCGCGCGCCTGGCCGATTGGCAGCGCAAGGCGCTGCGCGAGGCCAAGCTGCACAGCACCTGGACCGAGCCGGACCAGGCCTATGAGTCCGCGGCGCGCGCCTTGCTGGACAGCGCCCTGGTCGACGAAGCCGGCATCGCCCTGCGCCGCGCCCTGTACGACGCCGCACAGGCGTTGGGGCCTCACGGCGCGATCAACGGCCTGGCCCAGGCCACGCTGCGGCTGACCACACCCGGCGTGCCCGACCTGTACCAGGGCACCGAGGGCTGGGACCTGTCGCTGGTCGATCCGGACAACCGGCGGCCGGTGGATTTTGCTCTGCACCGGCAATGGCTGGATGATGCCGCGCCCTGGCCACAGCTGTTGGCGCACTGGCGCAGCGGCCAACTCAAGGCGCGGTTGACCGCGCAGCTGCTGCAGCTGCGCGCGTCGCTACCGGAGCTGTTCGCTCGCGGCGACTACCGTGTGCTGCATGCCGATGGTGGCTATGCGGACCGGGTGCTGGCCTTCCGGCGCCAGCATGGCGATACCGCGCTGGTGGTCGCAGTGCCGCGACTGCTCGCCGAAGGCGGCGTCGACATTGCCGTGCCATTGCTGCCGGCAGGCTATTGGCAGGACGGCACGCTCGCCCTGCCTGATGGCCGCTACCGCCACGTGCCTGACGGCCGTGCGCTGCAGGTCAAAGGCGGACACATTGCGCTGGCCGACCTGTTCCTCCATTCCCCAGTGGCCGTGCTGGCTACCCTGCAATGAATCCCGCCATGGACGCGACCGCGCGCGAACAACGCATTCAACAGCTGGCCCACGAAATCTGGGAGGCCGAAGGCCGGCCCGATGGCCAGTCCGCTCGGCACTGGGCCATGGCCGAACGTCTGGCCGATGCCGAAATCCGCGCAGCCGAACAATCCGGCGCCACCGACACGCCATGACATCCGACCAGGAGCAAGATCCATCGTGAGTTCCGCCCCCGCCAAGCCCCGTCCCCCACGCCCCCCGACGCCGCTGCGGCGCGCGCTCCGCCGCTCGCGCATCCGTGAGGGCCGGCCATTCCCGCTGGGCGCCAGCTGGGACGGCCTGGGAGTGAACTTCGCGCTGTATTCGGCCAACGCCACCAAGGTGGAGCTGTGCCTGTTCGACGAGCGCGGCCGCGAGACCGAGCGCATCGCCCTGCCCGAATACACCGACGAGGTGTTTCATGGCTATCTGCCCGATGCGCGCCCCGGCCAGCTGTACGGCTACCGCGTGCATGGACCGTATGCGCCCGACGCCGGCCACCGCTTCAATCCCAACAAGCTGCTGCTGGATCCGTATGCCAAGCAGATCGTGGGCGAACCGAAATGGGCGCCGCACCTGTTCGGCTACACCGTCGGCCACAAGGACAAGGACCTGTCCTTCGACAAGCGCGACAGCGCCGGCTACATGCCCAAGTGTGCGGTGATCGATCAGGCCTTCACCTGGGGCAATGACAAGCGCCTGCTGACGCCCTTGCAGCGCACGGTGATCTACGAAGCGCATGTGCGCGGGATCAGCATGACTCACCCCGGCGTGGCCGAGAACCTGCGCGGCACCTTCTCCGGGCTGAAGAGCGACGAGCTGGTCGAGCACATCCGCAGCCTGGGCGTGAGCGCGGTGGAACTGCTGCCGATCCATGCCTATGCCGACGACCAGCACCTGCTGGAGCAGGACCTGTCCAATTACTGGGGCTACAACACCCTGGCGTTCTTCGCCCCGCACTCGCGCTACATGGCCACCGGCTCGGTGTCCGAGTTCAAGCAGATGGTCGCGCGCCTGCACCACGCCGACCTGGAAGTGATCCTGGACGTGGTCTACAACCACACCGCCGAAGGCAACGAACTGGGCCCGACCCTGTCGTTCAAGGGCATCGACAACGCCAGCTACTACCGGCTGGCCGACGACCGGCGCTTCTACATCAACGACACCGGCACAGGGAACACCTTCGACCTGACCAACGCCGGCGCGCTGCGCATGGTGATGGATTCGCTGCGCTACTGGGTGGCCGAGATGCATGTCGACGGCTTTCGTTTCGACCTGGCCACCATCCTGGGCCGCGAGCGGCATGGTTTCGATCCGTCCGGCGGCTTCCTCGATGCCTGCCGCCAGGATCCGCTGCTCAGCCAGGTCAAGCTGATCGCCGAGCCCTGGGACGTGGGACCGGGCGGTTACCAGGTCGGCGGGTTTCCCCCGGGCTGGATGGAGTGGAACGACAAGTTCCGCGACAACGTGCGCGCCTACTGGCGTGGCGACGAAGGCAAGCTGTCCGAACTGGCCACGCGCCTGACCGGCAGCGCCGACCTGTTCAACCGGCGCGGCCGCCGTCCCAGTGCCTCGGTCAACTTCATCACTGCCCACGATGGCTTCACCCTGCACGACCTGGTCAGCTACGACCACAAGCACAACGAAGCCAACGGCGAAGACAACCGCGACGGCACCGACAACAACATCTCCTACAACCATGGCGCCGAAGGCCCGACCGACGACGCCGGCATCAATGCGCTGCGCGCGCGCCAGCAGCGCAACCTGCTGGCGACGCTGCTGCTGTCGCAGGGCACGCCGATGCTGCAGGCCGGCGACGAGTTCGGCCGCACCCAGCACGGCAACAACAACGCCTACTGCCAGGACAACGAGCTGAGCTGGCTGGACTGGGAGGCCGCCGCGCTGCCGGAAGGCAGCGGGCTGACCCGGTTCGTGCAGCGCCTGACCGCGCTGCGCCGCCGTTATCCGCTGCTGCACCGGGCACGCTTCTTCGACGGCAAGTTCGACGAGGAACTGGGCATCAAGGACGTCACCTGGCTCTCGCCCACGGGTGAGGAGATGACTGAAGAGGACTGGCACAACCCGCAGGCGCGCGCGCTGATGATGCGGCTCGATGGCCGCTCGCCGGCCAGCGGCCTGCGCCAGGCCGGCGCCAACGTGACCCTGCTGATGCTGCTCAATGCCAGCGCCGACGAGGTGGTGTTCCATCTGCCGGTGGTGCAGGGCGAACATTGGCGCGTGCAGATCGACACCGCCGAGCGCCACGCCGAACGCGCGGTGCCGGCCGGCGCCGAATGGACCGCGGTGGGTCGCTCGCTGGCATTGATGGCGGTCGAGCAGGACAGCGCCGTCGCCGCTGCCATGGCACTGATGCCGGGGCGGTAGCAGCAAGCGGAGCTGGAGACGGGCTTACTCTGCCTCACTTATTGGGTGAGGCGAGCATGGTGGCCAGATCCGCTCCCGCGCCTGGCGGACGCTCCAATGGCTCAGCGACGACGTAACTGCGCTAGTCGCCCACGACCTGGGCCAGGGCGCTGTCGATGTCCGGATACAGGAACTGGAAGCCTTGGCCCTGCGCGCGGGCGGGGATCACCCGCTGGCCGTCAACCAGCATCTGGCTCATTTCGCCGAACGCGGCCTTCAGCGCGAATCCCGGCGTCGGCAGGATCGCCGGACGGTGCAGGACCCGGCCCAGCGCGGCGGCGAACTCCTTCTGCCGGACCGGCTCGGGCGCAGTGGCGTTGACCGGGCCGTCCAGCGTGCTCTGGTCCAGAATCCACAGGATCAGACGCACGATGTCGTCCCGATGGATCCAGCTGAACCACTGGTTGCCATCGCCGATCGGCCCGCCCAGGCCCATCCGGTAGGGCGTCAGCAATTGCTGCAGGGCGCCGCCGCCGGCGCCCAGAACCACGCCGGTGCGCAGCAGCGTGGTGCGCACGCCCAGCTCGCGCGCCGGTGCGGCGGCCGCTTCCCAGTCGGCGGTCAGCCGCGCGCCGAAGTCGGTGCCGGCCTCGGCGGTTTCGGGCAGCGGGGTGTCGTCGCGCGGGCCGTAGTAGCCAATGGCCGAACCGGACACCAGCACCGCCGGGCGCACGGTCAGGCTTTCCATCCAGGCCATCAGGGCTTCGGTGGTGCGCAGGCGCGATTCGCGCAGGGTCTGCTTGTAGTCGTCGTTCCAGCGGCGGCCGGCCAGCGGCGCGCCAGCCAGGTTGATCACCGCATCGGCGCCGCCGGCGCCCTCGATATCGGCCAGCAGACGCACCGCGGCCGGCAGTTTGCCGGCCGCGGCCTGGGTGTCGCGCGAGACCACCGTGACCTGCCAGCCATTGGCCAACAGCGCCGGACACAGCGCCTGGCCGATGAAGCCGCTGCCGCCGGTGATCAGGATCTGCATGGAGGCCTCGCGCATGGTAGAGAGGCCCGCAGCCTAGGCCGGGCCGCGTGACGGAGCCGTGGGCCGGCGGGTGCTCCATCCGTCTGAATACCCGGTTCAGCCCGAACACAAACTGAGCGAACTGTGCACTCCGGTGAAACCGTTTTCGTGGCATGGCGTTATGCTTCCGGGGTTCCCCGTTCCGGTACCGCCATCCCCCATGCGAACTTCCCTGTTGCGCTGTGCTCCCTTGGCTGCCGCCATCCTGCTGGCGGGGTGCGGTCATGTGCCCTTTTCCAAGCGCGGCGAGATGCTGGCCACAGAGACCTTCGACTCGGACGGCACCTATTCGCGCACCTTCGATCGCGGCCCCGACCAGGTTTGCGAAGCCGCACGACGCGCGCTGCTGAGCCAGGGCTATGTGGTCAGCCGCTCGGATGCGTCCACGGTGGAAGCCAACAAGAATTTCCAGCCCGAGCCGGAAGTGCACGAGCAGGTCGCCCTGCGCGTGTCCTGCGTCGGCCAGGCCTCGGGCGATGCATGGGTGTTCGCCAGCGCCACCCAGGATCGCTACAACCTGCGCAAGTCCAATACCTCGGCCAGCGTGGGTACCGCGCTGGGCTCGCTGTCGCTGCCCTTTGGCAGCACCGACGACTCGCTGGTACGCGTGGCCAGCCTGACGGTGCAGGATCCCGATTTCTACCGCTCGTTCTTCAAGCTGGTCGACCGCTATCTGCCGGCGCAGGTGAAGAAGCCGGCTGCCGCGCCCAAGCAGGCCGAGGAAGCCCCCCCGCCGGCGCCCCAGCCGCTGCAGCCGCAGCCGGTCGGCGAAACCATTCCGATGCCGGTCGAGACCCCGGCGGCCGGCACGGTGGTGCCGGCACCGCCCGCCACCGAGGTCAATCCCCAGGGCGATAGCGACAGCACCAATACGCCGTAACCGCTCAAGGTTTCAGGCGCATCAAAAAGGCCGACCCGCGAGGGTCGGCCTTTCTGTTGACGAGTTCGTCCGGCCCATGTGCCGAACCGTCCCGGCCGCCGGATGCGGCCGGGCACCTTCCCGGTTACGGCGTGCCGCCCACCTGCGGCAGCGCGTAGGCGATCAGGTAATCGCCGGCGGGCGTCTCCATGAAATGATGGCCGCCGGCCATGATCACCAGGTACTGGCGACCGCCGGCCTCGTACACCATCGGCGTGGCCTGGCCGCCGGCCGGCAGCTTGTCCTGCCACACGGTCTTGCCGGTATCGATGTCGATCGCGCGGATCAGGTCGTCGGTTGCCGCGGCGATGAAGATCAGGCCGCCGGCGGTGACCGCGGCGCCGCCGTTGTTGGGCGTGCCGATCTCGATCGGCAGTCCGGAGCGCAGGCCGAACGGACCATTGCCGCGGGCCGAGCCGAACGGACGGTCCCACAGGGTCTTGCCGGTCTTCAGGTCGATCGCGGTGATGCCGCCGTACGGAGGCTCCTTGCACAGCAGCTTGGTGAACGGCAGACGCCAGCCGGCATTGACGTTGATCGCATACGGCACGCCGATCTGCGGGTCGCCGGCGCCTTCGCCGTGGGACTCCGGCTTGCCCTTGAGCTGGTCGCGCGGCAGCCAGCCCAGCTTGTTGGCCTCATCGCGCGGCACCAGCTGGTTGTAGTTGGGCATGTCGTTGTAGTTGGCCACGATGATGCCGCGGTCGGTGTCGATGGCAATGCCACCCCAGTCCGAGCCGCCGTTGTAGCTGGGATACTCGATGGAGTGCTGCTTGACCTCCGGCGGGGTGTAGAAGCCCTTGTAGCTGGCGCCACGGAACTGCAGGCGGCAGGCCAGTTGGTCCATCGGGGTCATGCCCCACATGTCCTGCTCGGTCAGGTCCGGCTTGCGCAGGGTGGCGTACAGCGAGAAGGGCTGGGTTTTGGAGCGCACCTGCGGCTCCACGCCGCCGCCCGGGACCGGACGCTCTTCCACGCCGCCGGCGATCGGCTGACCGGTCTGGCGGTTCAGCACGAAGATCTCGCCCTGCTTGGAGGGCAGCACCAGGCCCGGCACGCTGCCGCTGTCGGTGGGGAAATCCACCAGCGTGGCCTGCGACCCCAGGTCGTAGTCCCACACGTCGATGTGGGTGGTCTGGAACTTCCAGACCGGCTTGCCGGTATTGACGTCCATGGCCACCAGCGAGGTGGCCCATTCGTTCTCGGCCGGCTTGCGCGAGGAGCTGTAGTAGTCGGCACCGGAATTGCCCATCGGCAGGTACACGTAGCCCAGCTGCTCGTCACCGGAGGCGGTGGTCCACATGTTCGGCGTGCCGCGGGTGTAGGTCTGGCCGTCGGCCGGCTTGCCGGTGATGGCCGGGTTGGCCAGGTCCCAGGCCCAGCGCAGCGCGCCGGTGACCGCGTCGTAGCCCTGGATCACGCCCGAGGCCGCATAGCGGTACTGGCCGTCCAGCACCTGGTGGCCGGTGACGGCCACGCCCTGGACGATGGTCGGCGGCGAGGTGATCGAGACCAGGCCCGGATAGGTTTCGCCCATGCCCTCGGTGATGTCGACCTGGCCGTTGTTGCCGAAGCTCGCGCAGGGCTTGCCGGTGGTCGCGTCGACCGCGATCAGGCGGCCGTCCAGGGTGCCTTCGATGATGCGGGTCGGGCAGTCGGCAGCGGCGACCGGAGCAGGCGCCGGCGCGGCTGGCGCGACCGGAGCGGCATTGCGGGCCGTGGTGGCGGCCGAGGTCGCGGAGGCCACTGCATCGTCGGTGGCGCCAACCGGGACGGCCGGCGCGCTGCCCGGTGCGGGCACGGCGTAGTACGCCACACCGCGGCAGGCGGCGGTGTAGGGGATCGATTCCTCGCTCACCTTCGGATCAAAGCGCCACTTCTCCTGGCCGCTGACCGCATCCAGCGCGATCAGGATGTTGCGCGCGCTGCACAGATAGACCGTGTCGCCGACTTTCAGCGGCGTGGTTTCCGCGCCCCAGCGCTGGTCGGGCAGGTCGCCGGTGCGATAGGTCCAGGCCTTGGCCAGCTGGCTGACATTGTCCTTGGTGATCTGCTTCAGTGGCGAATAGCGGGTGGCGTCATAGCCGTGGCCATAGGCCACCCAGTCCTTGGCGTCCTGGGTATCGGTGGCTGCCGGCTGGGCCAGCGGCGTGGACGCCTGGCCGCTGGCCTCGGTCACCCCGTGCGGCACGAAGGCCAGGCCAAAGGCGACCACGAAGATCACCGCCAACACACCGGCCAGGCTGCGCGAAACTGCCCTGGAGGCCCCGCGGTCCAGCCGCGGCAGCAGCAGCGCGACGAAGAAGCCGATCACCACCACCACGTCCAGACGCGGCACCCAGCGCCAGTAGTCCGCGCCACTTTCCCACGCGGTCCAGACCAGGGTGACGACAAAGACGGCGGCGAACCACCACGCTCCGGACGTCCTGGCACGCGCCAGCTGCACGCCGGCGATGATCATGCCCAAGCCGGCGGGCAGGTAATACCAGGAACCGCCACGGGCGATCAGCATGCCGCCGCCGATGGTCAGGAACAGCCCGACCAGCACCAGCACGATGCCGATGATGGGCAAGAGCCAATGGCCCCTGCGGGGTGAATGCGGGTAACGCGACATGGGGGTGCCTCTTTTCAGCAGGAAATCAGGTTGGTGAACCTACGCCTCACTTTGAAAACTTCCCGTCAAAAACTGACCGTTCTGACAGCTTTGAGCCAGCTGTCTGGACGCGATAGCGTCTTTCGGCGGCCACCAATGTGGCAGGAGCGACACATCGCCTTTGCGTGCGTGCAAGCGTTCTTAATGTGTGTGCGCCTAGGCTGCCCGGACATCGCACGCCTCGGAGGACATCACGATGGAAAACCGCTACTTCATCGCCCAGGACAGCACCGGCGAACGCCGCCGCGTCCGCATCCTGCCATCCGACCACGACACCGACGCCTCCGGTCATCCTGCGCATCTCTATGCCTTGGACGATGGCAGCCCGGTGCGGCGCGTGGACAACGACACCTTCCAGGTGGTCGGCAGCGGCGCCTATGTCACCCTGGTCCGCGACTAGCCGGCAACACGCGATGCACCGACGCCTGCAACGCACCGGTGCAGCCATATCGGCAGGTCCTGACCGCCTGCTCACGTGCACTGCCCGAAGCTTGCCGGCGCGCGATCGGCGCGGGCTTTAAGGAGCCAATGATGGAACTGGGCATGGTGGGGCTGGGGCGCATGGGCGCGAACATGGCGCAGCGCCTGGTGCTGGGCGGCCATGCAGTGACCGGATTTGATCCTTCGGCCGAAGCGCGCCAGCGCGCCGCAGCCACGGGCGTCACCCCGGCCGGCTCATTGGCCGCGCTGGTCGCCGAACTGCCCAGGCCGCGCGCGATCTGGCTGATGGTGCCGGCCGGCAGGATCGTCGACGACACCCTGGATGCGCTGCTGCCGCTGCTGAGCGCCGGGGACATCGTGATCGATGGCGGCAACTCCTATTACAAGGACAGCGTGCGGCGCGCGGCCCGGCTGGAAGAGGCTGGCATCGCCCTGGTCGACTGTGGCACCAGCGGTGGCGTCTGGGGTCTGACCGAGGGCTACAGCATGATGATCGGTGGCAGCGACGCCGCGCTGGCCCAGCTCAAGCCGCTGTTCGAAACCCTGGCGCCGTCGTCGACCACCGGCTGGGGCCACGTCGGTCCGGTCGGCGCGGGCCACTTCACCAAGATGGTCCACAACGGCATCGAGTACGGAATGATGCAGGCCTACGCCGAGGGCTTTGCGATCCTGGAGCGCAAGGCCGACTTCCACCTGGACCTGCACCAGGTGGCGCAGGTCTGGCAAACCGGCAGCGTGGTGCGTTCGTGGCTGCTGGATATCACCGCCGACGCGCTCAAGGACAACCCGACCATGGCCGGCATCGCGCCGTATGTGGAGGATTCGGGCGAGGGCCGCTGGACGGTGGCCGAGTCCATCGACCTCAACGTGTCCGCACCGGTGATCACCTTGTCGCTGCTCGAGCGTCTGCGCTCGCGCGAGAAGGATTCCTACGCCGACAAGCTGCTGGCCGCGATGCGCAACGGCTTCGGCGGGCATCGCATCACCAAGGAATAATCGCGCCGCCACCGGCGACGCACCCAAGCGAGGAAGCACCATGCATCGTTCGATCTGGATCGCATTGAGCAGCGCACTATTGATGGCCTGCGGCGGCAATGGCCTGGCCCAGGTGTACACCGGGCCCGATCCGCAGCTGCCCGCGCCGGACGTGCAGAAGATCCCGCTGGTCAATACCGCCAAGGCAGTGGGCTGGAAACCCGGCGCCAAACCGACCGCCGGCCAGGGACTGGCCGTGAACGAATTCGCCGATGGCCTCAACCACCCGCGCTGGCTGCAGGTGTTGCCCAATGGCGATGTGCTGGTCGCCGAAACCAATGCGCCGCCCAAGCCGGGCGAGCGTGGCTTCAAGGCGTGGGTCACCGGCAAGGTGATGGCCAACGCCGGTGCCGGCGTGGACAGTCCCAACCGCATTACCCTGCTGCGCGACACCGATGGCGACGGCCATGCGGACGTGCGCTCGGTGCTGATCGATGGGCTGCGGTCGCCGTTCGGCATGGCTCTGGTCGGCGAGCGGCTGTACATCGCCAATGCCGACGCAGTGGTGTGGGTGCCGTTCAAGCCGGGCGAGCAGACCATCGATGCCAAGCCGGTACAGCTGGCCGCGCTGCCGGGCGGGCCGCGCAACCATCACTGGACCAAGAGCCTGCTGGCCAGTCCCGATGGCAAGCATCTGTACGTGGGTGTCGGGTCCAACAGCAATGTCGGCGAGAACGGCATGGAGAACGAAGTCGACCGTGCCGCCGTGCTGGAGATCGACGTGGCCACCGGGCAGAAGCGCGTGTTCGCCGCCGGTCTGCGCAATCCGGTCGGGCTGGGGTGGGAGCCGCGGACCAAGACGCTGTGGCTGGTGGCCAACGAACGCGACGAGATCGGCAACGATCTGGTCCCGGACTACCTGACTTCGGTCAAGCGCGGCGCGTTCTATGGTTGGCCGTACAGCTATTGGGGCCAGCACGTGGACCCGCGCCCGGATCCGCAGCGTCCGGACCTGGTGGCCAAGGCCATCGCCCCGGATTACGCCTTGGGCGCGCACGTGGCGGCGCTGGGTCTGGCCTTTGCACCGACCCAGAACCCATGGCCGGCGCCTTTCAGCGAAGGCGCGTTCGTCGGCGAACACGGTTCCTGGAACCGCAAGCCGCGCAGCGGCTACAAGGTGGTATTCGTACCGTTCCAGAACGGCAAGCCAACCGGCACGCCGGTGGACGTGCTGACCGGTTTCCTCAACAAGGACGAGCAGGCGCAGGGCCGTCCGGTGGGCGTGGCGTTCGATGCACGCGGTGGCCTGCTGGTCGCCGATGACGTGGGCAATACGATCTGGCGCGTGACCCCGGGTGCGGCCAACACGCCGCGCTGACGCGGGATCGCCATACTCCGCGCGCCATGCGCGTGCTCCTGTTGCTGCCGTTGCTATTGATTGCCACGCCGGCGCAGGCGCGCACCGTCTATCGGTGCGTCCGCGCGGGCACGCTGAGCCTGGCCACCGCGCCGGAGCCGGGCTCCAGATGCGAAGCGGTGCAGCTGGACGACAACGCCGCACAGACGCCCGACCTGTGGGGGCGCATGGGCATCTTCAGCGGCACGCTCTATGAGCGCGACCAGGACGGCGCCAAGGTCTACAGCACGCGCAATCTGCCGGGCTCGGTAGCTTATTTGCGGTTCACCGTGACCACGCCACCGGGCGAGCCGGCCCACGCCGGACTTGGCCAGATTGGCTCCCCGCGCCTGGACGCGTGGCCCAAGCTGTTCGCCGCGGCCGCCAGGCGCAGTCAGGTGGAAGACGCGCTGCTGCGCGCCATCGCCCATGCCGAAAGCGGTTTCGACGCCAAGGCGGTGTCAGCGAAGGGCGCGCAGGGCGTCATGCAGCTGATGCCGCAGGTGTCACGCGAATACGGCGTGGCCGATCCATTCGCGCCGGTCCAGTCGATCGACGGCGGCGCGCGCCACCTGCGCTGGCTGCTGCGGCGCTACCACGGCGACCGCACCCGCGCGGTGGCTGCCTACAACGCCGGCGTCGGTGCGGTCGAACGCTTCGACGGCATCCCGCCGTACGCCGAAACCCGCGCCTACGTGGACAAGGTCGAAGCGCTGCTGGTCCGCTATCGGCAGGCGCTGGGCACCGGTCCGCTGCGCCCGGCCGATACCGTGCCGGTCGAACCGGCCAGGCCGCTCACGCCGCCGGCGTGAGCTTCAGCAGACGTCCGGCATCGCGGCCTTCGCCGTCTTCCAGCAGCCACAGCGCGCCATCGGGCCCTTGCTCCACTTCGCGGATGCGTTGGCCCATGTCGTAGCGCGCGGCCTCCCTGGCCGTGGTGCCGTCGAACTCGATCCGCACCAGGCTCTGCGATGAGAGCCCGCCGATGAAGCCATCGCCCTTCCAGTCCGGGAACAGGCTGCCGGAATAGATCACAAAGCCCGCCGGCGAGATCACCGGATTCCAGCTGACCTTGGGCGCTGCGAACTCGGGCCGGGTGTCGTGGTCGGGGATCTTGCGGCCGTCGTAGTGGTTGCCGTTGGAGACGATGGGGTAGCCGTAGTTGGCGCCACGCTCGACCAGGTTGAGCTCGTCGCCACCCTTGGGCCCCATCTCGTGTTCCCACAGCCGGCCCTGCGCATCGAAGGCCAGCCCCAGGATGTTGCGATGGCCCAGCGACCACACCTGCGCCGCGACGCCGCCTTGCGCTGCGAACGGATTGTCGGCCGGCGCGCTGCCGTCATCGTTGAGCCGCACGATCTTGCCCAGGTTGGTGGCCATGTCCTGGGCGGGGTCGAACTTCTGCCGTTCGCTGGAACTGACCCACAGCTTGCCTTCGCGATCGAAGGCCAGGCGATGGCCGTAATGGCCCTGGCCGCTGACCTTGGGCTCCTGGCGCCAGATCACCTTGAGGTCCTGCAAGGTGCCGCCGCCGGCCGGGTCCAGGGCCAGCCGCGCGCGCGCGACCGCACCGCCGCGCGTATCGCCCTGGCCCGGTTCGGCGTAGCTGACATAGACCATTTTGTTGCGTGCGAAGTCCGGATGCAGCACCACATCGCCGAAGCCGCCCTGGCCGCCATAGGCCACGCTCGGCACGCCGCTGATTTCGCTGGCCTTGCCGGTCTTGAAGTCGTACAGCTGCAGGTGCCCGCGCTTCTCGGTGACCAGCAGGCGTCCGTCTGGCAGGAAGGTCATCGCCCACGGCTCGGCGAAGGCATGCACGGGCGTCACTACAAACGGCAGGCCGCCGCCGGCGGCCTGCGAGACGCTGCCGGTAGAGGCGGCCTGCGGTGCGACGGCGCCGCCGCAGCCGGCGACCGATAGCAGGGCGGGCAGCAGGACCGTAAGGATGGCGCGGGCGGGACGGGACATGGAAGCTCCTGGTCGAGGGCCGCGGGAGCACGGCAACGTCGCGTTGTAACGGCTGGCCCGGCGCCAGATGTTCAGGACGTGTCAGTTCTGACCGGTTCGTCACCCAGTCCAAGGCGCTGCGATCCGGGCCGTCACCGCCATGAGGTGACACTTGGCACCTTGTGTACCGGTCCAATCGGTTTCACTCTGCACCTGCCGCTTGTCTGCCAGGAAACCGCGCCATGCCCGCCCACGTCGTTTCGCCGTTGACGCCGTATCTGTCGATGGCCGCTTTCGCCTTCATCTACTACCGCCGTATCCGCCGCAGTTTCGGGCGCCAGCAATGGAAGCCCACCCGCGCCATGATCCGCCTGTCGGTGCTGGCACTGGTTTTTGCCATGCTGGTCCTGGCGGCGTGCTTCCTACCGCATGTCGCGCCCGGCATCGTGCTGGGCGCCGTGCTGGGTGCGGGCCTGGGCGTGTTCTCGCTGCGCCATACCCATGCCGAGTGGGCCGATGGCAGCGGCTGGTACACGCCCAATCCGTGGATCGGCGGCGTACTCAGCGCGGTGCTGTTGGGACGGCTGATCTGGCGCTGGACGCAAGGCGCGTTTTCGATGGGCGGCGGGACGCCGGGTCAGAACGCCAGCCCGCTGACCATGGGAATCGCAGCGGCACTGGTGGTGTATTCGCTGGTCAACGTGACCGGCCTGTGGCTGCGCATGCGCCAGCTGCCGCCGTCGACCACGGTGAACTGAGCGTCGCGTTTCGGTTCAGCGCGTTCAGGTCATCGCGCTGGGCTGTTCGTAGGGCAGCAGGCGCGCGCCGGTCGCCTGCAGGGCCGCGTCGGCGCGGCGCAGGCCTTCGTCTTCGGCATCGACCACCACCAGCACGCGGCCCGCTTCGATTTCATCCTCGAACGTGCGCCGCACCGAATCGGGCACCGACGATCCCACCAGCGCCGCCGACCAGGTGCCGACGGCAGCGCCCGCCAGCGCCAGCGCGCCGGCGCCGGCCAGGGTCAATCCCAACGGCGGCACCGCGACACCGACGATGCCGGCGATCAGGCCGGCGGCACCGCCGCCCAACGCGCCGCGCAGGGCCGCTGGCTTGAAGTCGGTGTCTGACTCCTTCAACGCATCGGGCACCTTGTCCATCTCGACTTCGCCCTTGGCGATCAGCGAGACGTCGTCGCGATCGATGCCGGCGTCGGTGGCGGCCTGCACGGCCGCCCGGGCGGCGGCGATATCGGGGGTGGCGTAGACGTGGCGGGTCTTCATATGGCGGACTCCCTTCAGGACAGGTGCGCAGCGTCGGCGCGCGGCGGTTACCCAGACGTGATCGGGCCGTCACGGGCATATCGCGATGCTGCCGGCCATGCTCGACTTCCGCACCATCTACTGCCCGTACTGCGGCGAACCGCTGGAGATCGCGCTGGATACGTCTGCCGGCGATCAGCAGTACATCGAAGACTGCCAAGTCTGCTGCAGGCCGATCAGCATCGGCCTGGTCATCGGTGAGGATGGCGATCCACGCGTGTCGGCCCGCGCGGAAAACGACATCTGAGTCGGGCCGGCGCGCTGCTAGAGTAGGGTGCTTCTCCTTCTCGAGCCGGCGTGCCTGGTATGCCGACCATTCCATGAATCTTCCGCTGCACTTTGGCCTGCTGGGCGCCCTCGAAGCCGGCGCGATCGCGCTCCTCATTGGTGCGCTGGTGTACGCAATCTGGCACTGGATCGCCGCACGCAGTGGGCTGCATCACGCCCATGCCATCGGCTGGAGTTGCCTGATCGCGGTGGCCATCGGTGCGGGCATCGATACCTGGCACATGTTCTATCTGGGCATGGTCAAGCTGGAGTCGCCGCTGTACGCGCGCATCGCGCTGCAGAAGATCCATGATCCCGAAGGACTGGGTTCGCGGATCACGATGGAAGTCATCGCCGCGGTTGTCGGTGTGGTGTTGTGTCGACTGGCATTCAGCGCGCGTTCGCGCGATGCCGACAGTGCATCACCGTCCACGCCAGCCGATCCCAAGCGCTGAAACCGCAATCCCGTCACACGGGCAATGGATGGCTTACATCGTGCCCACATCCGGCTAACGTTCGCCCTAGCCTGTTTTCCCGGACAGCAGGTTAACAAGCTGTTTTGCGGGATTTGCCGCAGTCTTTTTCATTCAGACGCCGGAGGTCATGGTGTCGGCGTGCGCTGCATGGCGCATTGTCCCAATGGAAAGCACAGGAGTAACTACACCCATGAAGACCACTTATCACAAGCCACTGCTGGCCATGATCGTCCTGAGCGCCGCGTTCGCCGCGCCGGCCTTTGCCCAGCAGATGGACCAGACCCAGCAGGATGTCCAGGACGCCGCCGTCCGCGAACAGCAGCAGATCCAGTCGCAGGCCGCCGCTACACCGGCGACTGGTGCGACCACCCAGCAGCCGCAGCAGTCCACGGCTGCATCCTCGGGCCAGGGCCAGCAAGGCTGGAACGATCTTGACACCGACAAGGACGGTGCGATCAGCAAGGCCGAGTCCAGCGCCAATCCCGGCCTGTCGCAGATCTTCAGCCAGGCCGACGGCGATGGCGACGGCAAGCTGACCCAGGAGGAATACAAGGCCTTTGTGGTCAAGAACTACGGTGGTGACGCGGGTCAGTCTTCAGGCCAGTAAGCAAGCGCAAGGCAGGGGAGAAAGTCCCGAAGGCCGAGCAGGGCTGACTTGACCGTGACCGCTGGACGTCGTTACATGCAGGCAAGGCATGCCGGCCGCGGTGCCTTGCACTGCAACGCGCTGTCCAACCCCCGCGCCATCTGCGCCACGGCGCGCAGACCCATCACGTCATAGGAGCTTCTGATGAAGATTCGCAACACGTTTATGGCACCGGCCGCGCTGGCCGTCGTGCTGTCCGGCTCGCTGCTGCTGTCCGCTTGCGGTCCGAAGGCTGAAGATACCGCTCCGCCGGCCGAAACCGCCCCGGTTGAAAGCACCATCCCTCCGGCTGAGTCCCTGCCCGCCGACTCTGCCCCAGCCGAAACCGCGCCCTCCGAATCGGCTCCGACCGAGACCACTGCGCCGTCGCTGGAAACTCCGCCGGAATCGTCGCCTCCAGCAGAGAGCACACCGGCCAGGCCCTGATTGCGTTGCGGGCCTGGGTCCGCGACAACGTCGGTACAAAAAGCGGGCGACCTTCGGGTTGCCCGTTTTTTTGGGCCATCCCGGGCGACCCCGGTATGCTGGCTGGCCGTAAATATGCAGGACTGGCCATGGCCCAAATCGAATGGGTGGGATTCGATGGCGACGACACGCTGTGGAAAAGCGAAGACTACTATCGCGCCGCCGAGGCCGCGTTCGAGCAGATCGTGGGCCATTACATCGACCTGTCGGACAAGCGCACGCTGGAGCATCTGCTGGCGGTGGAGCGCCGCAACCTGCGCATCTTCGGCTATGGTGCCAAGGGCATGATGCTGTCGATGATCGAGTCGGCGATCGAGCTGACCGACGAGTGCATCAGTGCCCGCCACGTGCAGGACATCATCGCCATCGGCCGGGCCACGCTTGACCATCCGGTCGAACTGATCGACGGCATCCGCGCCGCGGTCGAAGCCATCGCTGCCCGGCACAACATCGTGCTGATCACCAAGGGTGATCTGTTCCACCAGGAAGCCAAGATCGTCCAGTCCGGGCTGTCGGACCTGTTCCACCGGATCGAGGTCGTGTCGGAGAAGGACACGCCGACCTATCAGCGCGTGCTGCGCGAACTGGACGTGGCGCCGGCGCGGTTCGCCATGATCGGCAACTCGCTGCGTTCGGACATCGCACCGGTGGTCGGCCTGGGCGGCTGGGGCATCCACATGCCCTATCACGTGACCTGGGCGCACGAGGCCGAACACGACCTGGCCGAGAACACTCCACGCCTGCTGCAGGTCGATGCCGCGTCCGAACTGCCTTCGGCATTGGCACGGATCGAAGCGGCGGTGGTGGACGTATGAGTGGCCGGCGTCTGCGGATGCTGCTGTCCGTTGCCTTGCTGGCGGCGCATCCGCTGCATGCGCAGACCCCGGCGCCGTCCACGTCCATCTCCGCATCGCAGCCGCCCTATGAGGCGCAGACCGGCGATGCCTGGATCGATGCGCGCCTGAATGACCTCAACGCGTATGCGCCGCGCTATCCGGATGCGTTCGTCGACGAGATCTCGCGCTACCTGGAGGTGCCGCGCGGCTACGTGGTGGCCTTGGGCCAGCAGCCGGGATGGGCGCCGGGCGATGTGTACTTCGCCTGTGCGCTGGGCAAGGTCCTGGCCCAGCCGTGCCGCAACGTGGTGCGCGCACGCGCGCTGAACGCCGAAGGCGGCTGGAAGGGCGTGGCCGGCCGCGTCGCCGGCGAAGGCAAGCCGGTGCCGATGCGCACGCTGCGCAGCCTGTTGCGCAGCAGTTATGCGCATTGGGAACGCCCGCTGGACTGACCGCGATGCGCGCGATCAGCGCGTGATGCGGAACTCCTCCAGTTCCAGCTTGACTGAAGCATCATCGCCGGCCTTGAGCGCCTATACCTGGGGCGCCGATTCAAAAGTGAAGTGTGGCGCATGCAAGGTCCTGCGCCGCGGCATGCCGACATGAAGCAGCCGGTACAGGGCGTGGTGCCAGCTGGCGCAGCATGCCGGTTACGACCGGACGCAAGTGTTGCCGGCGCCCAGTGAGATTGGCGGTGCGTCGAAGACGCTTGGCGGGCATGCACGATCGTGACGTTCGGCAGGCGTTATTCGCAGCTGATCGCGAACACAATCTGCGCAGAGCCATCAACACGACCGATACGGGTCCCAGGGGAGCTAATGAATTTGGCAGTTTTCGGCGGCGGCGCGCTGCTGATGGGATTTGTGTTGTCGGTACCGGCGAAAGCCTCAACGTCCGTCATAGCGTTGCAGGCAGGTCCGGACGCAGTCGGGATTCGTGTGATCAAGCAGTACGATTACACGCGGGAGTTCAAAGCCCCGATTGACCCCGTTACGGGACAGATCGTCTTGGGCGAGCGCGGCCGCCCCATGCAAACGCTGATCTGGTATCCCGCAAAGCCATCTGCCTCGAAATTGACGTATGGCGATTACGTGCGCACCCGGGTCACGGAGCAGCAATTCGAACTTCCGGTTGCCGAAGAAAGCCGGCTTTTCAACAGCCGGCGGCAGGCCTTGGCATCTCATGTGGGAGAGCAGGAAATAGCGCAAGTTCTGAGCGCCCCAATGTCCGCCGAGCCGGACGCTGAGCCACTGCCCGGTAGATTCCCTGTCGTGCTATATGCCGCAGGAGCCGGGGGCGCAGCCGACGAGAATGCAGACCTGTGCGAATACCTCGCCAGTCATGGCTATGTAGTCGTCGCCAGCACCAGCCTCGGAACGCACACAAAATCGATTGCTTATGCATTGGAGGACGCTGAATCGCAGGCGCGCGACATTGAGTTCCTATTGGCCTACTCGCGGTCACTTCCGCAGGCCGATACAGAACATGTCGCCGCTCTCGGTTGGAGTTGGGGCGGGATGAACAACGTATTGGCCGCCTCTCGCGATAAGCGGATATCTGCAACCGTCAGCTTTGACGGTACGCGGGAGCCAGCGTTTACTAAGCTGATTCCGGTGCAGCAGCTAACCGCGCCATGGCTGTACATATCTCGAACGCCAGACACCATTCCGCAAATCAACAAATCGGAAATTGATACCACGTTTAGCCTGCTGAACGAGGCGAAGTACGCCGACGTCTATCAACTGACGATGTACCCGATGAAGCACGTCGACTTCGTTTCCCGGCACCTCCGGGAATCGACTAGCTCTGACTTCGGCGAGTATTCAAAGGCCGAGGTCGCGCAGGCCTATAGCACTGTCGCCCAGTACGTGCTCGCGTTCCTCAATGCAACATTGAAGTCGGATGTTGAAAGCCAGGCCTTTCTGCACCGAACGCCGCGTGAGAACGGTGTGCCAGCCCACACGATGGCGGTTGATATTCACCAACGGGAAGCGTTGCCGCCGTCGCAGGCGTCAATGGCTGCCGAGCTGGCTCGTGATGGCTACGCAAAAACGAGCGAAGTTTACGATGCCGCGCGAAGGAAGGACGAAACGTTCCAGCTGTCCGCCAGCGAGCTCAAAGCCTGGGGCTACGGACTGCTTGGCCGAGACCAGGCGCGTGCAGCGATTGAAGTTCTGAAGCTATGGCTGTCGCTCTATCCCAGCGATTGGGACGCAGCCGACAGTCTGGCAGAGGCCTACGATGCGGCGGGGGACACCAGTTTGGCCATCCGGTACTACAAGAGGTCACTCGAGTTGAATCCGGGCAACATCAACGCCGAGAACCAGCTGAAGGCGATGGCCGCGCGCGCGCCCTGAACTCCGTGCCGGTGTTCGGCGATGAGGCTTCCGTCGCGGTAAAATGCCGACATGCACCTCGTCGATCCCTCAGCCTCCCGCCTGTCCGTCGCGCCGATGATGGACTGGACCGACCGGCACTGCCGGGCGTTCCATCGTGTGCTGGCGCCCCATGCGCTGCTCTATACCGAGATGGTGCACGCCAATGCCGTGCTGCAGGGCGACCGCGAGCGCTTGCTGGGGTTCGACGCAGTCGAGCATCCGCTGGCGCTGCAGCTGGGCGGCAGCGAGCCGGAGCGTCTGGCCGCAGCGACGCGTGTGGGCCAGGAGTACGGCTACGACGAGGTCAACCTCAACGTCGGTTGCCCGTCCGACCGCGTGCAGGCCGGGCGTTTTGGCGCCTGCCTGATGAAGGAACCGGCCCTGGTGGCCGAGTGCATTGCCGCCATGCGCGAGGCGGTGCGCGTCCCGGTCACGGTGAAGTGCCGTCTGGGCGTGGATGAGCTGGAGGACTACGACCACTTCGCCGGTTTCATCGACACCATTGCCGCCACCGGCTGCGATACCTTCGTGGTGCACGCGCGCAAGGCCTGGCTGGACGGACTGTCGCCGAAGGAAAACCGCGAGATTCCGCCGCTGCGTTACGAATGGGCCTACCGGCTCAAGCGCGAACGTCCGCAGCTGACGATCTCGGTCAACGGCGGCATCAGCACGCTCGAGGCGATCGACACGCATCTGTGTCATGTCGATGCGGTGATGCTGGGCCGCAGCGCCTATCACGATCCGTATTTCCTGCACTGCGCCGATGCCCATCTGGCTGGCATGCCGGTGCGCTCGCGCGAGAATCTGCTGCGCGCAATGCAGCCGTACGTCGAAGCCGCACTGGCGCGTGGCGTGGCGCTCAAGCACATTACCCGCCACGTGCTGGGCCTGTTTGCCGGCCAGCCAGGTGGCCGCCAGTTCCGCCAGGTACTGAGTGAAGGCGCCCATCGCCCCGGCGCGGACTGGTCGCTGGTCGAACGTGCGCTGGCAGTGACCGGCGCCGCATTGGCCAGCGCGGCCTGAGCCGTTGAAAGGTCTGCCTTGATTACCCGGGACCCGGACGCCTTTCTGGCCTTGGCCCGGACGCTGGCACCCGATGCCGGTCCGGCCACGGCGCGCGGCGCGTTCCTGGTGTCGCCCGACGGGTTCGCCCGGGCCGATGAGTCGGCGCGCGACAACGTCTACATGGCGGAGGGCGGATTCGACGCCGGCGCGGCGCTGGCCGAACATCGCGCGCTGCACCAGGCGCTGTCGGCGCAGCTGCCGGTGGTGACCTTTGCAGGCGATGCCGCCACGCCGGACGCGCTGTTTCCCAACAACGTCTTCGCCACCGCGCCGGGCCGGGTCGTCATCGGACGCATGCGCCATCCGGTCCGCCAGCGCGAGGCGCAGCGGGCCGACATCCGCGCTTTTTTCACCGGCGTGCTGGGTTATGCCGAAACCGATCTGTCCACCCAGCCGCATCCATGCGAACTGACCGGCGCGCTGGCGATCGACCGTGCACGCGGCATTGGGTTCTGCGGCCTGTCTGAACGTTGCGACGCGCAGGGCGCGGCGCTGATGCATGAAGCCTTCGGCCTGCGCGCGACCCTGGTGTTCGACCTGGCCGCAGGGGAATACCACACCAACGTGGTCCTGGCGCTGCTGGCAAGCCGGGCGGCGCTGGTCTGCCCCGACGGACTTGCAAATCCGCGGCGGGTCCTCGATGTCCTGGCGGCGCTGTATGGCCCGCATGTGGTGGCGCTGTCGCCTGCCGAGAAACTGGCGTTTGCCGGCAACGCCATCAGCCTGGCGCCGGATGCGGTGTGGATGAGCCGGCGCGCGGCCGAAGCGCTGTCGACCATCAGCCGGCAGGGGTTGGCCGCAGCGGGCTTTCGTATCCATAGCGTGCCGCTGGCCGCCATCGAGGCGGCGGGCGGCTCGCTAAGATGCTGTGTGGGCGAGATTTTCTGACGCTTCAGCGTCCTGAATCGTGGCATCGACCTGTTCAGAAAGTTCAGAACGGATTCACCGCGCGGCGCCAAGACTGACCGTCCAATCACAGCCGGACTGTCGGTAGCGGTTCATCCATCCATTGGATATAGCCGTTACGATCCCGTTATGCCCAAGCTTCGCGCTACTCACTTGTCTCTAACCGCTGCGATCACGTGCTGCGCCGCTGGTTCCGCTTGGGCGCAAGCCTGGCCGCATGGTGGAAACGGTCAGGCACCACGTGGTGGTTTCGACGATAACAGTCGCGGTTCCCGCAACGATGCGGCCGACGCGGTCCGTCGTGCCCAGGCCGAGAGTGGCGGCCGCGTGCTGGGCGCCGAACGCGTCCAGTTCGATGGTCGCGACATCATGCGGGTCAAGGTGATGGACGAGAGCGGCCGGGTCCGCTACATGGACGACGATCCGTCCACGCGCAGCCGCCAGCGTCGCGGCGCTGGATCTGAACGGAACGACATGCCGTCGCAGCGTCCACGCGGGCCTAACCCCCAAAGACCGTAATCTGAACGGAATGGCTCCTTGTTCAGGGTGCCTCCATTCCAACAAGCACCGCCGTATTTAGGGAGAGCCCATGCGCATTCTGCTGGTCGAAGACGAAGCACCCCTGCGTGAAACCCTCGCCGCGCGCCTGAAGCGTGAAGGTTTTGCCGTCGATGCCGCCCAGGATGGCGAGGAAGGTCTGTACATGGGCCGCGAAGTGCCGTTCGACGTCGGCATCATCGATCTGGGTCTGCCCAAGATGTCGGGCATGGAGCTGATCAAGGCGCTGCGCGACGAAGGCAAGAAATTCCCCGTGCTGATCCTGACCGCGCGTTCGAGCTGGCAGGACAAGGTCGAGGGCCTCAAGCAGGGTGCCGACGATTACCTGGTCAAGCCGTTCCACGTCGAAGAGCTGCTGGCGCGCGTCAACGCGCTGCTGCGTCGCGCCGCCGGGTGGAGCAAGCCCACGCTCGAATGCGGTCCGGTCGCGCTGGATCTTGCCGCGCAGACGGTCAGCGTCAACGGCAGCAATGTCGACCTGACCAGCTACGAGTACAAGGTGCTCGAGTACCTGATGATGCACGCGGGCGAACTGGTCTCCAAGGCCGACCTGACCGAGCACATCTACCAGCAGGATTTCGACCGCGACTCCAACGTACTGGAAGTCTTCATCGGCCGCCTGCGCAAGAAGCTTGACCCCGATGGCGCGCTCAAGCCCATCGAGACCGTGCGCGGCCGCGGTTACCGCTTCGCGATCCCGCGCAACGAGGGCTGATGCCCGAAGCATCGGCCCCTCCGCAGGCGGCTGGCGGCGGTCGCGAACCGATCGTCAAATGGCGCCCGCGCTCGCTGCGCGCGCGCCAGCTGCTGGCCGCCAGCATCGGCCTGCTGGCCTTTCTGGCGTTGGCCGGATATGCGCTGGACCGCGCCTTCGTCACCACCGCCGAGGACAACCTTGAGCGGCGCCTGGAAGGCTACGCGTATTCGTACGCCAACAAGATCGATTTCGCCCGCGACGGAGAGCTGTTGCCGCCTTCGGACAGCCAGATCGACCCGCGCTTCGCCCAGCCCGGCAGCGGCCTGTATGCGGAGATCGTGCTGCCTAATGGGCGCAGGGGTTGGGGCTCCGATTCCACGCTGGGCCCGGTCCTGCCCGCCAGCAGGCTGCTGAAGCCCGGGCAGAAGGAGTTCGAAGGTCCGTTGGAGATGACCCAGCTCGACGGCAGCGAGGGCAGCGTCTACCGCTTCGGACTTGGCACCATCTGGGGCGCACGCGGCCCGGAGAGCGAATTCTCGTACTCGATCTACGTGCTGGAAGACACCGAGGTGCTCAATTCGCAGCTGCAGACCTTCCGCCATGCGCTGTGGGTGTACCTGGGCAGTGCCGGCGTGGTCCTGCTGCTGCTGCAGGGGATGATCCTCAATTGGAGTCTGCGTCCGCTGCAGCGGGTGATCGCCGAGCTCAAGCGGGTGCAGCGTGGTCAGGCCCAGGGGATGACCGAAAACCATCCGCGGGAGCTGGAGCCGCTGACCGAAAGCATCAACGCCTTCATCGATTCCGAGCGCGAGAACCTGGAGCGCCAGCGCAACACGCTGGCCGACCTGGCCCATAGCCTGAAGACGCCGTTGGCCGTGCTGCGCGCGCAGCTGGACGATGGCGTGCACGCGATGGCACTGCGCGACGAGCTGGACGTGCAGCTCAAGCGCATGAACGACCTGGTGTCCTATCAGCTGGCGCGCGCGGCCTCGACCGGGCATGCGCTGTTCGCCGCGCCGGTGGCGATCGAGCCCTACGCCGATGTCATCGTGCGCGGGCTGGAAAAGGTCTATGCGAACAAGGGCGTGATCTGCGAATTCGAGATCGACGAGGACGCGCGCTTCCACGGCGAGCCGGGCGACCTGCAGGAGCTGATGGGCAATCTGCTGGAGAACGCCTTCAAATGGGCGCGCTCGCGCGTGCTGCTGACGGTCGCGCCGATCACCAGCATCGGCAATCGCCGCGCAGGCCTGTTGATGGCGGTGGACGACGACGGCCCGGGCATTGCCGAGGAAGACGTGGCCAAGGTGCTGCAGCGTGGCGTGCGCGGCGACGAGCGTGTGCAGGGCCACGGCATCGGCCTGGCGATCGTGCAGGACCTGGTCCGCGGCTATCGTGGCGAACTCACCGTCAGCCGTTCGCAGGAATTGGGCGGGGCCCGGTTCGAAGTGCAGCTGCCGCCGGGCCTGTAACCCGGCTCTCGATCGGCGGACGAGGCGCGCTTCAGAGCACCCGTGGCGGCGGGCCGTAGAGCCTGGCCAGATGCTCGGCCACCTCCGGCATCGCCTCGCGCAGCACCTGTGGGGCGGAGAAGTGGTATTCGCTGGCCACGGCGAAGAATTCCTCCGGCGACTCGGCCGCGTAGCCATCGATGCGCGTGCGCTTGCCCGCATCCACTCGCGCACAAAGCGCATCGTAGTGACGCTGGAAATCGCGTGTCCACGCGCGCTGCCAGGAGCCGGGCAGCGGCGGGCTGCCATCGGCCTGGCCGTTGAGCGCATCCAGCTTGTGCGCCATCTCGTGTACCGCTACGCAGAAGCCCGATGCCGGATCGGCGATGTCGGCCTGCACATCGGCCCAGGACAGGATCAGCGGGCCGCTGTCCCAGGCTTCGCCGGCCAGTTCGTCTTCCCACTCGTGCAGCACGCCGGCCGCATCGACATGGCTGCGCTGCACGCGAAACGCGTCGGGATAGACGATCACCTGCGACCAGCCGCGCAGGCCGCCGGGGCCGAATTCCAGCAGCGGCAGGCAGCACAGCGCGGCCAGCTGCATGCGGGCGCTGCCGTCCAGGGAAAGTTCGCCCAGCGGCGTGATCGTCTTCTGGTAGAGGAAGCGCGCGGCCAGTTCGCGCAAAACCAGACGCTGCGCCTGGGTCAGGCCGCGCACCCACGGCAGCGCTTCACTGGCCTGCTGCCAGCGTGCATCGTCGATCGGAGGAGGCTGGCCGCGCAGCCAGCGCAACAACGGCTGGATCAGCGGAACATCCCGGGCAGGAAGCTGTTCCACTTGGGCACGCGCATGCGCATCACCGCGTCCTCGTCACCGCCACCGCCGCCCTGGCTGGTCGCTGGCGTCGCCGGGTGGACGTAATTGTGGGCGGCGGCGGGCTTGTCCTGTGGCGCGGTCGTGCCGGCACCGGCGTTGCGGCCGGAGGTATCGGCCGTGCCGGGCACGGACACCTCGTCGCGCCCGTTCTGCGCGAGCACGGGCGAGACGGCACAGGTCAACAGCACAACGGCAAGGCAGGCGCGAAGCATCGGAGGACTCCGGGGCGGGCACACAGCAGCGGACCCGCATCATAGCGCGGTTCTGGCGGTCCGGCGGGTGTCGCATAATGGAGCGGATGCGTGCTTCCCCTGTTCAGTCTTCCGCGCCTGCCGAGCGCGAACGTCAACTGCTGCTGCGCCTGGCGCAGGGCCCGGTGTCGGGCGACCTGCTGGCCCAGGAGACCGGCCTGACCCGCGCCGCCATCTGGAAGCGGGTCCAGGCCTTGCGCGAGGCCGGGGTGGCCATCGTCGGCAGCGCCGGCCAGGGCTACTCGCTCGAGCAGCCGCTGGATCTGCTGGATGCGAAGGCGCTGCTGGCGTCGCTGCCGGGCGCGGCGCGCAAGCAGATCGCGGCGCTGGAGGTGGTCTGGAGCCTGGATTCGACCAACTCCGAGCTGCTGCGCCGGGACACGCCGACCGCCGGCTGCGCGGTGCTGCTGGCCGAGCGCCAGACCGGCGGGCGCGGCCGTCGCGGCCGCAGCTGGACTTCGCCCCTGGCCGCGCACGTCTACCTGTCGCTGGCGCGCGGTTTCAGCGGTGGACTCGCGCGGCTGGGCGGACTGAGCCTGGTCGCGGGCGTGGCCGTGGCCGAGGGCCTGCGTGACCTGGGGCTGGCGCAGGTGGGCCTGAAGTGGCCCAACGACCTGGTGATCCAGGGCCGCAAGCTGGGCGGACTGCTGGTGGAGGGCGGCGGCGAGGCCGGCGGTCCGGTACGTGCCGTGATCGGCCTGGGGCTGAATGTGCGCATGCCGGAACAGCAAGCGCGGACCATCGACCAGCCGTGGCTGGATCTGGTCCAGGCGCTGCCGACCCCGGTTTCGCGCAACGCCGTGACGAGCGCCGTGCTGGCGCGGCTGCTGCCGGCGCTGGATCTGTTCGATGCGCAGGGGCTGGCGCCCTTCCATCCGCGCTATGCCGCGCTGGACGCCCTGCGCGGCAAGCATGTGGTGGTGCGCCTGGACGGCGGCGATGTCGTCGGCACCGCCGAGGGCATCGCCGACGACGGCGCGCTGCGCCTGCATACGCCGCAGGGGCTGCGCGATTTTCACGCGGGCGAAGTCAGCGTGCGGGCGCTCTGAGATGACCGCGACGTTGCCGGAACGCTGGCTGTTCGACCTGGGCAACACCCGGCTCAAGTGCACGTGCGTCCAGGCCGACGGCCGGATCGGCCCGGTCGTGGCGCTGGGCCATGGACAAGGCGATCTGGTCCAGGGCCTGGCGGCGCAGCTGCCGCAGGCCGGCCTGTCGGCATGCCTGGCCAGCGTGGCGGCGCCTGCGCTGACGAGCGCGGTGCTGGAGGTGCTGCAGGCGCGCTTCCGGGTGGTGTCGCTGGCGCGGACCCAGGCCTCGCTCGCCGGCCTGCGCGTGGCCTATGCCGAACCGGCGCGGCTGGGCGTGGACCGGTTCCTGGCGATGCTGGGCGCGCGCACGCACGGCGATGGGCCTTGGCTGGTGGCCGGGGTCGGCACCGCGCTGACCATCGACGTGATCGGAGCCGATGGCCGTCACCTGGGCGGGCGCATCGCCCCGTCGCCGCAGCTGATGCGCCAGGCGCTGCATCGCGCGGCCGCGCAGCTTCCAGCCGAAGGCGGAGTATTCGATGAATTCGCCGGGGACACTCCCGCTGCCCTGGCTTCCGGCTGCGAGGGCGCCGCGGTGGCGCTGATCGAGCGCAGCCTGGCCCAGGCCGCAACGCGCCTGGGCCAGAGGCCGACCCTGCTGCTCCACGGCGGCGGCATCGAAACCCTGCTGCCGCTGCTGCCGCAGGCCCGACGGGTGGACGGCCTGGTCCTGGAAGGGCTGGCGGTCTGGTCGGCCGCGCCCGTCCAGCCTGCGGTCAACCGCTAGAATCCGGCGCATGCTGATCCGCGCGCTGATCGTCCTGCTGGTGGTCCTCAATCTGGGTGTGGCCGGCTGGTGGCTGACACGCGCGGCGCCAGTGCCGCCGGTGGCCGAGCAGCGCAAGGATGTCGCGCTGCTGGAGCTGACCGACGTCCGTGCGCCCCAACCACAGGTCCCGGCGGTCGCCGCGCCTGCGCTTGCCGTGGAAACGCAGGCCGCCAGGCCGCCACCGGCGTCGACGCAGCCGGTCACAACGCCACCAGAGGCCGCTGCCGCTGCCACCGCGCCCGCTCCGCCGACGCCCTCGCCCGAGTCGGCAGGCGCCGTGCAGTGCCTGGCGCTGGGCCCGTTCGAAGATCAGGCTGCCGCGCACAGCGCGCAGGCACGCCTGGTGCCTGCGCCGCGCAGTGCCAGCGTGCGCGGCCAGACACCGCCGGCCAAGGCCTACGCCGTGCTGCTGCCGCCGCTGGCCGACCGCGCCGCGGCACAGGCTGAGGTTGAGCGCATCAAGACGGCCGGCTTCGATGACCTGATGGTGATCAACAGCGGCCCATCCACAAACGGCGTGGCCTTGGGCCGCTATGGCAGCCGCGAAGCGGCCCAGCGTCGCCAGGCCGAGCTGCGCGCCGGCGGCTTCGAGGCCCAGATCCAGCCGGTGGGCCAGGACACGCAGTGGTGGCTGGACGTGGAACTGGGACCAGGTCAGGCAGAAGCTGCCCGACGCCAAGCGCAGGCCGCGCGTGCCGTGTCGCGTGACTGCGGCTAGAATGCGGACCCGGCCGCGCGCCGGCACGTGCCGCTTTAGCTCAGCTGGTAGAGCAACCGCCTTGTAAGCGGTAGGTCATCCGTTCGATTCGGATAAGCGGCACCATCTTCGTCATTGAGCCGGTCAACGACCGCGTTGGTATTCCACTTCTCCCTGCCTTGCCGAAATGGCGGCTGACCGCCGTTCAGCGGGTTCACGCAGTTTCCACGGCGCGCTCGTCAGCCTGCGCACAAGGTTTTCCGAAGGGGAAAACCGGGAAACCAAACTGGAGAATTCCCATGAAGCGCATGATCTGTCTGCTGATGCTGTCGGCCTTCTTCGCCGGTTCGCTGGCTGCCTGCAACACCGTCAAGGGTGCGGGCCAGGACGTCCAGAAGGTAGGCGGCAAGATGGAAGATTCCGCCGACAAGACTGGCGGCACGGGCACCAAGTAAGTCTGACTTGGGCCATGCCCATCGCAGCAGAGAAGCCGGCGCAAGCCGGCTTTTTTGTACGGGATGCATGCAGCAATGCCGGACGTACTGAAGATAACGTCGCCTGCACGTATGCCTCATGGCTGGGCAACGCATGGCTGGGCATAGTGGTGGCGCGACAGCAAGACATCATCAACAAACGAATGAGGTGACATATGAACAAGGACATCATTGCCGGCAACTGGAAGCAGCTCAAAGGCAAGGCGCAGGCCAAGTGGGGCGACCTGACCGACGACGTCTTCGATGTTGCCGAAGGTAATTCCGAATATCTGGCCGGCAAGCTGCAGGAGCGCTACGGCTGGGACCGCGATCGCGCGGAAAAAGAAGTCACCGCCTTCGAGCGCGATCTCGACCGGAATTATTGATCGTTCGATTGCATAGCGATTGCACAGCAGACGACAACGGGCCTTCGGGCCCGTTGTCTTGTCCGGGGCCAGCATCAGGGATCCTGTACGAAGTCGCCGAAGGACATTCCGACACCACCAGCACGCTTGGATCGCCAGGTCGGTCTGATGCAGTGTGCCTCCCGCCTGGTCATCCATGCGCGCCAGCGGGCTGCCGCGGTGCGGGCAGGTAAACTGGACGGCCTGCTTCCGCTGAATTCCACTGCGCATGACCACCCGTGTCCTGACCGGCATCACCACCTCCGGCACGCCCCACCTGGGCAACTACGTGGGCGCCGTGCGTCCGGCCATCGCCGCCAGCCGCGCCGCCGACACCGAGAGCTTCTACTTTCTGGCCGACCTGCACAGCCTGATCAAGGCTCAGGACCCGGCGCGGACCCAGCGCTCGACCCTGGAGATTGCCGCGACCTGGCTGGCCGCCGGCCTGGATCCGGACAAGGTCTGGTTCTACCGGCAGAGCGACATTCCCGAGATCCCGGAGCTGACCTGGTTCCTGACCTGCGTGGCCGGCAAGGGCATCCTCAACCGTGCCCATGCCTACAAGGCGGCGGTGGACAAGAACCGCGCCGACGGCGAGGACGACGATGCGGCGGTGAGCGCCGGCCTGTTCATGTATCCGGTGCTGATGGCCGCCGACATCCTGCTCTTCAACGCACATCAGGTGCCGGTGGGCCGCGACCAGATCCAGCACATCGAGATGGCGCGCGACTTCGGCCAGCGCTTCAACTATGTCTACGGGCGCGAATACTTCACCCTGCCCGAAGCGCTGATCGACGACCACGTGGCCACGCTGCCCGGGCTGGACGGTCGCAAGATGAGCAAGAGCTATGGCAACACGATTCCGCTGTTCGCCAAGCCTGCCGAGCTGAAGAAGCTGATCTTCTCGATCCTGACCGACTCGCGCGCGCCGGGCGAGGCCAAGGACACCGAAGACTCGCCGCTGTTCCAGCTGTACCAGGCCTTCGCCACGCCCGAGGAAACGGCGGCGTTCGCGCAAGCCTATGCCGACGGCATCGGCTGGGGCGAGGCCAAGCAGCAGCTGTTGGATCGCATCGAGCGCGACATCGCACCGCTGCGTGAGCGCTACGAAACGCTGATCGCAAAACCCGCCGACATCGAGGCGATCCTGCGCGACGGCGCGCAGCGGCTGCGAGCCAGGTACGCCACGCCGTTCCTGCGCGAGCTGCGCCATGCCGTGGGCCTGCGCGATCTGTCTGCGGTCCCGGCCATGGCAGTGCAGACCACGGCCAAGGCGGCGCTGCCGGTGTTCAAGCAATACCGCGAGGCCGACGGCCGCTTCTACTTCAAGCTCTCCGATGCACAGGGCCGTGTGCTGGTGCAGAGCCAGGGCTTCGATTCGCCGCGCGATGCCGGCCAGCGGGTGGCGGCGCTGAAGAACGCGGAAACCCTCGATCAGATGCAGACGCCGGACATCATGCTGCAGGTGCCCGCCGAAGAGGTGCTGGCCGCGCTGGCGCAGCTGCGCGAGGCTGTGGCGCAGTCATGAGCAACTGCGACCAAGAGCGCAATCGCCTGCATGCGATGCGCGGCCGCGCATCAAGCGTCGCTTCTCCGATCCGACGCGCGCCATGAGCCAGCACGGCATCCACACCGTCGATACTGCTTTCCAGCGCAACCAGTTCGATGCGTGTTATCTGATTGTCGAAAATGGGCGAGGCGCCTTCGTCGACAGTGGCACCAACCATTCGCTGCCGCGGCTGCTGGCGGCGATCGACCACGCGGGTTTGCAGCCCGAGGACATCGACTGGATCCTGGTCACCCATGCACACCTGGACCACGCCGGCGGCGCCGGCCAGCTGGTGCAGCATCTGCCCAATGCGATGGTGGTCGCCCATCCGCGCGCCGCGCCGCATCTGATCGATCCGAGCCGGATCATCGCCGGCGCCACCGCGGTCTATGGCGAAGCAGAGATCGCGCGCAGCTATGGCCAGGTGGTCCCGGTGGCGGCCGATCGGGTGGTGGTGGTGGCCGAAGATGGCCATGTGGTCGATCACAACGGCCGGCCGCTGCTGTGCCTGGATACGCCCGGTCACGCGAAGCATCACT
>Ga0160456_100160_pt1 | contig 54002 bp, 45 predicted proteins | sample HID1972K_E6MG_FD_108261 | JGI IMG/M metagenome (GOLD analysis project Ga0160456, IMG submission 108261) | Enriched pill bug-associated microbial communities from UW Madison campus, WI, USA - HID1972K_E6 MG | ecosystem: Host-associated > Arthropoda: Insects > Digestive system > Unclassified ... | reverse complement strand
GCGCCGGTCATTGCCACATAAAGGTACTTGTCCACACTCTTTCCTCTGCATGCCGGACGTTTGCCGCCCACCGCTGTACTGCTGAGCCATAAGCAATTTGCAGACCAACTTTCTTCTGGCGGCGCGATACCCGGTAAACAAAGGACTTGAGGGATAACGAAGGGGAATTTGAAATGTATCGAAGTCGAAAAACCGGCGGTGTTATGCCGCTTGGCGGCAATCCCCTCGAATGATCGTTCCCACGCTCCGCGTGGGAATGCCTCAATGGACGCTCTGCGTCCGCTTTGGGACGCAGGGCGTCCCGGGCTGCATTCCCACGCAGAGCGTGGGAACGATCACGTGCTGCCCGGATCTTTGCCGACTTCGTATTCACGCAGCTTGTTGGCAATGGTGGTGTGTGAAACCCCCAGCCGCTTGCCCAACTGTCGACTGCTCGGATGCTCGGAATACAAGCGCTCCAGCACCGCTTTCTCGAAACGCCCGACAATCTCGTCCAGCCCGCCCTCCAGCGAGAAATCGCCAAGCGGCTGACGCACACCGTAATCCGGCAGACGAATGTGCTCGGCCTTCACAGTGCCGCCATCACACAGCGAAACCGCCTGGAACAACACGTTTTCCAGTTGCCGCACGTTGCCCGGCCAGTGGTAATGACTGAGCCGGTCCATCGCCGCCGGCGCCAGTTTCGGCAGCGAACATCCGATCTGCCGACTGGCCTGATCGAGGAAGTGCTCGACCAGCGGCGTCAAACCGTCGAGGCATTCGCGCAGCGGTGGAATGTGCAGGGACAGCACGTTCAAGCGGTGATACAAATCCTGGCGAAACTCGCCGCGTGCACACAGCTCGGACAAATCCACCTGGGTCGCGCAGATCACCCGCACATCCAGATAAACCTCTTCATCACTGCCGACTCGACGGAAGCAACCGTCCTGCAGAAAGCGCAATAATTTCACCTGCAAACGCGGGCTCATTTCACCGACACCATCCAGGAACAACGTGCCGCCGGCGGTCAACTCCAGCAGCCCGAGCTTGCCTTCGGCACGCGCACCTTCAAACGCGCCAGGGCCGTAGCCGAACAGTTCGGTTTCAGCCATTGATTCCGGCAGCCCTGCGCAATTGAGCGCCATCAATGGCGATTGCCCACGCGGGCTGGCGAGGTGACAGGCCCGCGCCAGCAATTCCTTGCCGGTGCCGGTTTCCCCTTCTATCAATAGCGGCGCGTCGAGCGGCGCCATTCGACGCGCTTCACGCACGACGGCGGCCATGACTTTCGAGCTCTGGAAAATACTGTCGAAGCCGCGCAACTCCTGCTTGCGCACGTTGTAGATGCGCTCACCGACGCGATCCGCGCGGTGCAGGGTCAGCACGGCGCCGGCCATGGCCTCACTGTCGTCGTGTTCCGATTGCAGTGGCGCGATGTCGGCGAGAAAGATGTCGCCCCTGACCTTGACGCGCATGCCGTTGATCCGCGACTTGTTGGCGCGCACCAGTTCCGGCAAATCGAAATCTTCGGCGTAGCGCGACAGCGGAATCCCGGGCACTTCATCGACCCGCACGCCAAGCAACTGCGCCGCAGCACGGTTGGCCGCGACGATCGAGCCGCCCATGTCGATCGACAACACCGGAAACTCCAGCGCGCCGAGCAAGGCGTTCAGCTCCATGTGCCGACGTTCGCTCGGCATCAGCCCTACCCGCTTGACGCCGAACACCCCGGCAATCGCCTCGAACTTCGGCCGCAGAGCCTGGAACTGAATGTTGATCAGGTTCGGGCAGTGCAGATAGATCGCATTGCCGTGCTCGCCACCGACCTCGCCGCGCGCGACGTTGATCCCGTATTCCACAAGCAGATTGAGGATGTCGCGCAGGATGCCGATGCGGTTCTGGCAGTGGACTTTGATGCGCATATAAATCGCCCGAATAAACGATGAAGAACCTTGTAGGAGTGAGCCTGCTCGCGATGGTTTTGGGTCAGTTGATATTGATGCTGACTGATACCCCGCTATCGCGAGCAGGCTCACTCCTACAGGAGAACGGCGCCGGACTTTTCTGTGGCGGCGCGCAGATAATTGTCAAGATTATGTGACAGTCGCTGGCCTTTTCAAACCTGCGAATCACCGTAAATGCGCGATAACACCTAAAGCGTAACGAATAGTTTACGAAATCCACCGATTTTTCCTACGCGAGCGCGTAACCACCTACTGCATACCACCCCACTCTCAGGTAATTCTGAATCCATCGCTGGACATAACAAGAACGAATTCCCCTAGCAGGAGAGCAGTATGAAGCAGACGCAATACGTGGCCCGCGAGCCCGATGCGCAAGGTTTTATCGACTACCCCGCCGAAGAACACGCGGTGTGGAACACGCTGATCACCCGCCAGTTGAAAGTGATCGAAGGGCGTGCCTGCCAGGAGTACCTGGACGGTATCGAAAAACTCGGTCTGCCCCACGACCGCATTCCGCAACTCGGCGAGATCAACAAGGTGCTCGGCGAGACCACCGGTTGGCAGGTCGCCCGCGTTCCGGCACTGATTCCGTTCCAGACATTTTTTGAATTGCTCGCCAGCAAGCAGTTTCCCGTCGCGACTTTTATCCGTACCCGCGAAGAACTGGACTATCTGCAAGAGCCGGACATTTTCCACGAGATCTTTGGCCACTGCCCGCTGCTGACCAACCCGTGGTTCGCCGAATTCACCCACACCTACGGCAAGCTCGGCCTGCAGGCGACCAAAGAAGAACGCGTCTATCTGGCGCGCCTGTACTGGATGACCATCGAGTTCGGCCTGGTCGACACCCCGCAAGGCAAACGCATCTATGGTGGCGGCATTCTGTCTTCGCCAAAAGAAACCGTTTATTCGCTGTCGGACGAGCCTGAGCATCAAGTCTTCGACCCGCTCGAAGCGATGCGCACGCCGTACCGCATCGACATCCTGCAACCGCTGTACTTTGTCCTGCCGAACCTCAAGCGCCTGTTCGACGTGGCTCATGAAGACATTATGGCCATGGTCAGACAAGGCATGCAGCTGGGTCTGCACGCGCCGAAATTTCCGCCCAAGCCGAAAGCGGCCTGAGCAGAACCCGCTCGCGACTTGCGTGCAAAGATAGTAATTTCCAACAAGAATCGAATTCAGGAACAGACCATGTCCACATTGAACCAAGCCCACTGCGAAGCCTGCCGCGCCGATGCGCCACAAGTCAGCGACGAAGAACTGCCGATCCTGATCAAGCAGATCCCTGACTGGAACATCGAAGTTCGCGACAGCATCATGCAGCTGGAGAAAGTTTTCCTGTTCAAGAACTTCAAGCACGCACTGGCGTTCACCAACGCCGTCGGCGAAATCTCCGAGGCCGAAGGTCATCATCCGGGCCTGCTGACCGAGTGGGGCAAAGTCACCGTGACCTGGTGGAGCCACTCGATCAAAGGCCTGCACCGCAACGACTTCATCATGGCCGCGCGCACTGACGAAGTGGCCAAGACCGCAGAAGGACGCAAGTAATGCACTTCGACGCCATCGGCCGGGTCCCCGGCGACCCGATCCTCGGTTTGATGGAGGCGTATGCGCAGGACAGCAACCCGCGCAAATTCGACCTGGGCGTTGGCGTCTACAAGGATGCCCAAGGCCTGACGCCAATCCCGGAAGCGGTGAAAATCGCCGAAGCGCGCCTGGTCGAAAGTCAGGACACCAAAACTTACATCGGTGGCCACGGCAACCCGCTGTTCGGTAAAGTCATCAATGAGTTGGTGCTCGGCGCTGACTCGAAGCTGATCGCCGAACAACGTGCCGGCGCCACGCAGACCCCGGGCGGCACCGGTGCCCTGCGTCTGGCCGCTGACTTCATCGCCCAGTGCCTGCCGGGCAAAGGCGTATGGCTGAGCAACCCGACCTGGCCGATCCACGAAACCATCTTCGCCGCAGCCGGGGTCAAGGTCAGCCACTACCCATACGTGGGCAGTGACAACCGTCTCGACGTCGAAGCCATGCTCGCCGTGCTCAATGAAGTGCCCAAAGGCGATGTGGTGCTGCTGCACGCGTGCTGCCACAACCCGACCGGTTTCGACTTGAACCATGACGACTGGCGGCGCGTGCTCGACATAGTGCACAGTCGCAATCTGCTGCCGCTGATTGACTTTGCCTACCAGGGTTTTGGCGACGGTCTGGAACAGGATGCGTGGTCGACCCGGTTGTTCGCCGCCGAAGTTCCCGAGCTGCTGATCACCAGCTCCTGCTCGAAGAACTTCGGCCTGTATCGCGACCGCACCGGGGCACTGATCGTCTGCGCGAAAAGCGCCGACAAGCTCATCGACATCCGCAGCCAACTGGCCAACATCGCCCGTAACCTGTGGTCGACGCCACCGGATCACGGTGCTGCTGTAGTCGCGACCATCCTCGCCGACCCGGAGCTGAAAGCGCGCTGGGCCGATGAAGTGGAAGCCATGCGTTTGCGCATTGCGCAACTGCGCAGCGGCCTGGTCGAAGCGCTGGAGCCACACGGTTTGCGTGAGCGTTTTGCGCACATTGGCGTGCAGCGCGGCATGTTCTCCTACACCGGCCTGTCGCCGGAGCAAGTCAAACAACTGCGCGAGCATCACAGCGTGTACATGGTCAGCTCGGGCCGGGCGAACGTCGCCGGTATCGATGCCACCCGCCTTGCGCTGCTGGCTCAGGCTATCGCTGACGTCAGCCAATAACACCGCAATAACCTGTAGGAGCTGCCGAAGGCTGCGATCTTTTGATCTTGTTTCTAAAGCAGGATCAAAAGATCGCAGCCTCCGGCAGCTCCTACAGTTGATCGTTCCCACGCTCCGCGTGGGAATGAAGCCCGGGACGCTCTGCGTCCCAACAGCGGACGCAGAGCGTCCATTGAGGCATTCCCACGCAGAGCGTTGGAGCGATCAATCTCTCCTCTGGGCCTCCCCTGCGGCCATCTGTCGCATTATTTTGAATTAAAAGTCTGATTGTCATTTTTCCTGCTGTATCCTGCGCAGGCTTTCCAAAAGCGCGGATCGACCAGATCTATCAACAGACTTAGCGAGGAGCGCAACCATGCACGAGATTCCTAATCTCCCCTTCCCAAGCCTGCACGTACCTGAGCAGACGACCACGCAACAAGCCGGCGCGGGGCAGCCCGAGCCGAAAGAAGCCGTTGAGAGCCGTCCGGCCGACAACGAAGAGTAAGACCCGTCGTACAGACCGTGTGGAAAGCGCTAACATGCGCTTTCCACACTGCCTGAAACTTCGAGCCCGCCATGACCGACGAATTCTCTGAAAGCCAAGCCGCCGTACTGATCGGCGCCACCGAGAAAATGATCGACATCTGGAACCGGCTCTCTCCCGAGAAACAAGCCGCCCTGCTCGCTCGATTTGGCAGCGAAGAAAATGCCCTGGCGGCGCTGGTCACCACGCAACTGGTTGCCCCGGCCAAGTCCTGAAGCGACCACCGGGTAAATAGTTTTACTTTTCCCGCCCCAGAGTGCTCCGCGCCGGTATCATAAGCAGCCTATCTAATCTGCCGTTCCCGTGGATCGTTACCCATGTCGTCCTCTATGTCCGAGCCCCAGCGCCCCCTGGCGGTTACGCTGCAAGTCGTTTCCATCGTCCTCTTCACCTTTATCGGTTACCTGAACATCGGCATTCCGCTGGCGGTGCTGCCCGGCTATGTCCACAGCGATCTCGGTTTCGGCGCGGTGATCGCCGGCCTGGTGATCAGCGTGCAATACCTCGCCACCCTGCTCAGCCGCCCGTATGCCGGCAAGATCATCGACAACCAGGGCAGCAAACGCGCCGTGATGATTGGCCTCGCCGGTTGTGGTTTGAGCGGCGTGTTCATGCTGATTTCGGCGTGGACACCGAACCTGCCGACACTCAGCCTGATCAGCCTGTTGATCGGTCGACTGGTATTGGGCAGCGCCGAAAGCCTGGTGGGCTCAGGCTCGATTGGCTGGGGCATTGGCCGCGTGGGCGCGGCAAACACGGCCAAGGTGATTTCCTGGAACGGCATTGCCAGTTACGGCGCACTGGCGGTCGGCGCGCCGTTCGGCGTGTGGCTGGTCGGCCAGTTGGGTTTGTGGAGCATGGGCGTCAGCATCATCTTGCTCGCCGCGCTGGGGCTGCTGCTGGCCTGGCCGAAAACACCGGCACCGATTGTCGCCGGCGAGCGCCTGCCGTTCATGCATGTGCTCGGCAAAGTGTTTCCCCACGGGTGCGGCCTGGCGCTGGGCTCGATCGGTTTCGGCACCATCGCCACGTTCATCACCCTGTATTACGCGACGCAGCATTGGGAAAACGCGGTGCTGTGCCTGAGCCTGTTCGGCGCCAGCTTCATTGGCGCGCGCCTGCTGTTTGGCAACTTGATCAATCGCCTCGGTGGCTTCCGCGTGGCGATTGCCTGCCTGTCGGTGGAAACCCTCGGCCTGCTGCTGTTGTGGCTGGCGCCGGACGCGCACTGGGCATTGGCCGGTGCGGCGTTGAGTGGTTTCGGCTTCTCGCTGGTGTTCCCGGCGCTGGGCGTGGAGGCGGTGAACCTGGTACCGGCATCCAGCCGTGGCGCGGCGGTCGGCGCTTATTCACTGTTCATCGATTTGTCGCTGGGGATCACCGGCCCACTGGCCGGGGCGATTGCCGCAGGATTCGGCTTTGCCTCGATCTTCCTCTTCGCCGCCCTCGCCGCGTTGAGCGGACTGGCGTTAAGCGTGTATCTGTACAAGCACACCACCAAGTATCGCGAGGACTAGAAATCCACCTTGCCGCGCCCGGCCTTGATGCTGCCACGCTTGGTCTTCGATTCAAGCCGACGCTTCTTGGAGCCGAGGGTCGGTTTGGTCGGGCGACGTTTCTTTTCGACTTTGGTGGCGCTGAGGATCAGCTCGACCAGTCGTTCCAGCGCATCGGCGCGGTTGGCCTCCTGCGTACGATATTGCTGCGCCTTGATGATCAACACGCCGTCGCTGGTGATGCGACTGTCGCGCAGCGCCAGCAGCCGTTCCTTGTAGAACTCGGGCAAGGACGAGGCCGGGATGTCGAAGCGCAGGTGCATGGCGCTGGAAACCTTGTTGACGTTCTGCCCGCCGGCGCCTTGCGCGCGGATGGCGGTCAATTCGATCTCGGCATCCGGCAGATGCACATTGTTGGAAATCACCAGCATGGAGAAGCGTCCGTATTCAGAGCGTGCAGGATACCGCGAAACCGATGCGAGGCCTGACGAAGATCCCCTGTAGGAGTGAGCCTGCTCGCGATAGCGGTGTATCAGTAGACGAATTTGTACCTGACACACTGCTATCGCGAGCAGGCTCACTCCTACAGGGGTTTTGTGTGAATCCTGAAAATGACAAACCCGGCACTTGGCCGGGTTTGTTGTTTCTGCGCGCGCGATTATTTGGCGGTCGCAGGCACCGCAGCTTGCGCACTGCGCTTGTTCTTGATCACGTAGCAAACCCACATGAACACGACCCACACCGGAATCGCGTACACCGAGATCTGAATCCCCGGGATCAACAGCATCACGCCAAGGATGAACACCACGAACGCCAGGCAGACATAGTTGCCGTACGGGTACCACAGGGCCTTGAACAGCGGCGTCTGCTTCGTTTTGTTCATGTGTTGACGGAACTTGAAGTGCGAGAAGCTGATCATCGCCCAGTTGATCACCAACGTCGCAACCACCAGCGACATCAGCAGTTCCAGCGCACTGTGCGGGATCAGGTAGTTCAGCAACACCGCAATCACGGTCACCGCTGCCGAAGCCAGAATCGAACGCACCGGCACGCCGCGCTTGTCGATCTTCGCCAGACCTTTCGGCGCATCGCCCTGCTCGGCCATGCCCAGCAGCATACGGCTGTTGCAGTAGGTGCCGCTGTTGTACACCGACAATGCCGCAGTCAGTACCACGAAGTTGAGGATGTGCGCGGCGGTGTTGCTGCCGAGCATCGAGAACACTTGTACGAACGGGCTGCCGCTGTAGGAATCACCGGACGCATTGAGGGTTTCCAGCAGGCTGTCCCATGGGGTCAGCGACAGCAGGATCACCAGTGCACCGATGTAGAAAATCAGGATCCGGTAGATCACCTGGTTGATCGCTTTCGGGATCACGGTTTTTGGCTTGTCGGCTTCCGCTGCGGTGAAACCGAGCATTTCCAGACCACCGAAGGAGAACATGATGATCGCCATGGCCATCACCAGACCGCTGACGCCGTTGGGGAAGAACCCACCGTGGGACCACAGGTTGCTCACCGAGGCTTGCGGGCCGCCGTTGCCGCTGACCAGCAGGTAGCTGCCCAGCGCAATCATGCCGACGATTGCCACGACCTTGATGATTGCGAACCAGAATTCGGCCTCACCGAAGACTTTGACGTTGGCCAGGTTGATCGCATTGATCAGCACGAAGAAGGCTGCCGCAGAAGCCCAGGTCGGAATGTCCGGCGCCCAGTAGTGAATGTACTTGCCGACCGCGGTCAGCTCCGACATGCCTACCAGGATGTACAGAATCCAGCAGTTCCAGCCCGACAGGAAGCCGGCGAAGCCACCCCAGTACTTGTGCGCGAAATGGCTGAAGGAACCGGCCACCGGCTCTTCGACGATCATTTCGCCCAACTGGCGCATGATCATGAAGGCGATGAAGCCGCAGATGGCATAGCCGAGGATCATCGACGGGCCGGCGGATTTGAGCACCCCGGCCGAGCCGAGGAACAATCCGGTACCGATCGCTCCACCGAGGGCGATCAGTTGAATGTGGCGATTTTTCAGGCCGCGTTTAAGCGTACCTGATTGCGAGGGTTGTCCACTCATGAAAAAGGTCTCACGCAAGGTTTGATGATGTTCAGTAGACGTTGCTGCAAGGTTGCGATTTCAGGCAGCCCCGATCAAACCCCAGCGCAGGCACCAGGAGTTCAGCTCATTTACAACGGTCATGCGTCACCTGTTTGTTTTTATCTGTGACGAAATCGAACCCGAAACGCTTGTGGCGCCACGGAGTGAACAAGGCGGTAAGCCTTGAGATTTGCGCGATTACGCAGAGGGTCACAGTTAAAACGCGGCGCATTGTACACCGCTAACCCCCTGCTGCCAGACCCCGCTGGATCAGCGTGGCGGTTGCCGGGATTGCGTGTGTCCGCCACGAGAACCTCGGGCGGCTGCAAAAATTGAGTCAGGCCTTTGCAAGCCATCGACGCGGACGAGGAAAAAACCGTCCCACGGAGAGAAGTGGAAATCAGTCACGGCGTTCATTGCGCCTCCTTCTTGTTATGCACCTGCACGACAGGCATGGGGCGCATCACACCCTGCAAATGCCTTTGAAACAAGCGCGCCAGAGCCTCGCAAGGCGCCTGGCAGGCAAGGCTTCGGCAGCTTTTCCTTACAGCGCCCGCACCGAGGTTGATTCACTGGGTTTTACCGCGGTTTTCGTAAATATTTCTTTACGCTACGTAACGAATAATTTCCTCTTCAGAGATTTCTGTAGGACGTCTGCAAATTGACGGTAGCAAGCTTGCTAATGAAATTGGTCGCTAGTTTTTTGTTTTTAAATAAGAAAAACGCAGCCTGAAAACAGAACAAAAAGTCTATTTAAATTTTAAATAAATAATTTTTTGCATTACAAAAAACCTTGAACTAGGTTCTTCACGTCTCGCCGGCCACCTCGACCGGCCAGTCACAACCGTGAAAGTCATCTAGGAGATCGACCATGCAACTGGAAAAAGACTTGGACACCGAACTGCAACTGGACGAATGGTTTGAAGCACCGACCCACGAGGCGGCTGTGGAAATGATGCAAGCCGACGCGGTGGTTCCGTTCGGCACGGCGATGTGGCCTCTGTAAGACATCCCCGGGCAGGCACGATCCGGCCGGTCGTGCCTGCCGCTTTCTTCACGGTCAGTCAGGGAGGACTCATGGATAAGCCCCGCGCGATCTCGCATTTCCTTTACTACCTCGAACATCACCCAGCCCTTGCCGGCCTCGACTCGGCAAAGGTACTGCTCGGCCATACGGCTGATTACGCAGCGCTGACCGGCGCCATCGCCGAACAGGCTGGCGATCATCCACGCTTCACGTTCAGCGCCCGGCGCCTGGACCTCGACAGCACCGCGACGCTGACTTCGGCAATCACCGACAGCGATCTGTACATTTTCTTCTACGACTCTTCCACCCTGCCCAACCCGCGCCCAGAAGGCCCGGAGTTTGTCCGTGCGCTGCAAGACGTGATGGCGGAAAACTGGAAGAAGTCGCTGCTGTTCAAGGACTACGGCGAGTATTTCTACGACACCTTCAGCGTCACGCCGCAGCGGATTGCCGGGCTGAACAGCCATTTGATCCAGCGCATGTCCCAGGCGACCACGCTGAGTTTCAAGGACGATGACGGCTCATGGTTTGAAACACCGCTGAGCAGCATCAAGAAATGGACCGACATCAACGGTGTCGGCAACTTCGACCTCGCGCCGGGTGAAATCGCCACGCACAGCGAGGCCATAAACGGCCATGTGAAATTCAAGGGCACCTTCCTCAGCACCATCCCGTTTGCGCGCAAGTACGGTGTGCTGGAATCGCCGCTGGAGCTATGGATCGAGAACTCGACCATCAGCCGCATCGCCACGGAGGTGCCGGGGCTGGAGCATGATTTCAACAAGTATCTGGATGCCAATCCGTCGAATCGGCGCATCGAGGAATTGGGCATTGGCACCAATGAAGGCGTGAAGGATTTGTATGCGCGCAATGCCGGGTTTGAGGAGCGGCATTGTGGCTTGCATCTGGGATTGGGTGGCGGGGCCAAGGGCAGTCATCACCTGGACTTGATCTTCTCGGGCGGGGTGCTGGCGCTGGATGACAAGCCGGTGTTTGATGGGCGCTTTGTGTTTTAGGGCCGGCACCTGATCGTTCCCACGCTCCGCGTGGGAATGCAGCCCGGGACGCTCCGCGTCCCTCTAGAGCCGAACGCGGAGCGTCCGTTGAGGCATTCCCACGCAGAGCGTTGGAACGATCGGTGTGCGCCAGACGAAAAAAAACGCCAACCCTGCGGTTGGCGTTTTTTCATTCGGCGCTAAACCCGATCACTCAGGCTTCTTGCGACCAAACCCCGGACGCTGACCAGACCCTGCCGGTGCGCCGCGACGCTTGCCCGACGGCTTGTCGCCATCAGCCAGCTTGATCCCCGGACGCTTCGGCGCAGGCTTGGCCGGGCGCTTGTTGGTGGTGTCTGCTGGACGATCCGCCACTGGCGTGCCACGACCGGCAGGTGCACCACGCTCGCCACGCTCAGTACGACCGTTGGCCGGACGCGGAGCGCGCTCGCCGTCGCGGGCAACCGGCTTGCGACCTGGACGCTCGCCTTCGATCTGCGGCTCGCGGCTAGGACGTGGGCCGGTCGGCGCGCCAGCGGCTGGACGCAGCGTGCGTACGCGCTCGGTCTTGCCCATTGGGCGCGACGATTTGCGCTGCATACGCTCAAGCTTGTCTTTGCTCTTGGCGTTGAGTTGCGGCATCGCCACCGGCGTCAGGCCGACTTCAGCACTGAGAATGTCGACTTCGTACTGGCTCATTTCGCGCCAGCGGCCCATCGGCAGGTCGGAATTGAGGAACACCGGACCGAAACGCACGCGCTTCAGACGGCTGACCACCAGACCTTGCGATTCCCACAGGCGACGAACCTCACGGTTACGACCTTCCATCACCACGCAGTGGTACCAGTGGTTGAAGCCTTCGCCACCCGGAGCCTGCTTGATGTCGGTGAACTTGGCCGGGCCGTCTTCCAGCACCACGCCCGCTTTCAGACGCTCGATCATTTCGTCGTCGACTTCACCGCGTACACGCACGGCGTACTCACGGTCCATCTCGTAGGACGGGTGCATCAGGCGGTTGGCCAGCTCACCGTCGGTGGTGAACATCAGCAGACCAGTGGTGTTGATGTCGAGACGACCGATGTTGATCCAGCGGCCTTCTTTCGGACGCGGCAGCTTGTCGAACACGGTCGGACGGCCTTCCGGGTCGTCACGGGTGCAGATCTCGCCATCGGGTTTGTTGTACATGATCACGCGGCGTACCGATTCGGCCGCCTCTTCGCGCTTGATCACCTTGCCATCAATGGTGATGGCGTCGTGCATGTCGACGCGCAGGCCGAGGGTGGCGTCTTTGCCATTGACCTTGATCCGGCCCTGGCTGATCCAGGATTCCACGTCACGGCGCGAGCCGACGCCGATACGGGCGAGGACTTTCTGCAGTTTTTCGCCTGCTGGGCCGATTTCCTGGTCGTCTTTCTGATTGATGTCACTCATCTGGGCACCTCCCGGTGTGGTCTGTTCAAGCGCTCTGAATTGGGCGCCTGAAGCATTGAAATCTGGGTTCTCGGCCGAAGGGATCGGCGAAGGGTCGCGAATCATACGCGGATGTGCGCCGTCGCGCATCAGAGACTAGCTGATCGATCGACAGTTATTTCTTTTTCCGCCGACCGGCGCTGCCGAGTTTGATCAGGCGCAGCGCGGCTTCGGCCAGTACGGTGCGCTTGTCGTCCTTGTCGAGTTTCTTCCAGGCCTTGATTTCACGCTTGCTGCGGCCGCAGCCGAGGCAGATGTCGTCGGTGAATTTGCAGACGCTGATGCAGGGGTCTTTGGTGGAACTCATCGCCTTCTCCGGAAAAACACAAATCCTTTGTAGGAGTGAGCCTGCTCGCGATTGCGGTGTGTCAGTCGACATCTTCTTGGCAGATACACCGCAATCGCGAGCAGGCTCACTCCTACAGGGGGTTCGCGGTGTCCTTGGAATCGGATCAGTCTTCGAACTCGCGGCGTTCGGCTTCGATGGCTTCGGCCAGGGCGCGGGCTTCGGCTTCTTCTTCGCTTAGCTCGGGTTCGGGCGTGGGTTGTTCGAGGGCAGCGACGGCGGCCAACAATTTCTCGCGGGCCTCAGCGACGCCGAGAATGTCCTCTTCCGGCTCGGCTTCGGGCACAGCTTCGAGTTCAACTTCGATGGTTGGCTCGGCGATCTGTGGCTCAGGCTCAGACTCAACTTCTGCTTCAACCGTCGGTGCCTCACCATCCGCCGCATCGCGCAGCAAATCGTCGAAGTCGGTCTTGATCCCCTCCTCCATGCTGTCCAGTTCCAGCAACAGCGTATGGAAACTGGTTTCCTCTTTCTCCTCCTCGGGCTCGGCGCTGGCGTCGGCCAACTCCTGCAAACTCTGCGGCACCGGTGCGTCGTCGAAATCGAGGACAGGGTCGGTTTCCATTTCACGCAGTTCGGCCAATGGCGGCAGGTCTTCGAGGTTTTTCAGGTTGAAGTGATCGAGAAACATCTTGGTAGTCGCAAACATTGCCGGTTTGCCCGGCACATCACGATAACCAACAACACGAATCCACTCGCGCTCCAGCAAGGTCTTGACGATGTTGCTGTTCACCGCCACACCGCGCACGTCTTCGATCTCGCCACGGGTGATCGGCTGGCGATAGGCGATCAACGCGATCGTTTCCAGTAGCGCACGGGAATAGCGCTGCGGGCGCTCCTCCCAGAGTCGGCCGACCCACGGCGAAAACTTCTCGCGAATCTGCAAACGGTAGCCCGACGAGACTTCCTTGAGCTCGAACGCGCGGCCCTCGCAGGACTTGCCCAGCAGCGTCAGGGCTTTCTTGAAGACCGCAGGCTCAGGCCGCTCGCCTTCTTCAAACAGTTCAAACAGGCGCTCAAGGGATTGCGGCTTTCCCGAGGCCAACAGAAAGGCTTCAAGCAGGGGCGCCAGCTCGCGGGGTTCAGTCAGGTTCATGTTTCGACTCGTTATTCGGCTCGGGCTCGCACGTGGATCGCGGCGAACGGCTCATTCTGCACCAGCTCGACCAAGGATTCCTTGACCAGTTCAAGGATCGCCATAAAGGTCACTACCACACCCAGCCTGCCCTCTTCGGCGGTGAACAGCTCGACAAACGGTACAAAACCGCCGCCCTTGAGCCGTTCCAGCACATCGCTCATGCGCTCGCGGGTGGACAATGCCTCACGGCTGACCTGGTGGCTTTCAAACATATCGCCACGGCGCAGCACTTCGGCCATGCACATCAAAATCTCTTCCAGCGCCACGTCCGGCAACAGCTTGCGCGCGCGGGCTTCCGGGGCGTCGAGCTTGGGCACGATCACGTCGCGACCGACCCTGCTCAAGCCGTCGATGCCTTCAGCGGCGGCCTTGAAGCGCTCGTATTCCTGCAAGCGGCGGATCAGTTCGGCGCGCGGGTCATCTTCTTCGTCTTCGACGGTTTCGGCGCGCGGCAGCAGCATGCGCGATTTGATCTCGGCGAGCATCGCGGCCATCACCAGATACTCGGCGGCGAGTTCCAGACGCACCGACTGCATCAACTCGACATAGCCCATGTACTGGCGGGTGATTTCCGCCACAGGGATGTCGAGGATGTTGATGTTCTGTTTGCGGATCAGGTACAGCAGCAGGTCGAGCGGGCCTTCGAAAGCTTCAAGAAAGACTTCCAGGGCATCCGGCGGGATATACAGGTCCAGCGGCATTTCCATGACCGCCTGACCATAGACCATGGCAAACGGCAGCTCCTGCTGGGCGCCGGCCTGGGGATCGACTACGGTTTCCACTGCGGACATTCAGGCCTCGACCATGAACGGCGTCGGATCGCCGCAACCGACGCGCACGACTTCCGGGTCATCGCCGGTCAGGTCGATCACGGTGGAAGCTTTGATACCACCGAAACCGCCATCGATGATCAGGTCCACCTGGTGTTCAAGCAATTGGCGCATTTCATGGGGATCGCTCAACGGGTCTTCATCGCCAGGCATGATCAGGGTCACGCTCATCAGCGGCTCACCGAGTTCGGCCAGCAGCGCCAGCGCGATCGGATGGCTTGGCACACGCAGACCGATGGTGCGTTTTTTCGGGTGCAGCAGCAGGCGTGGCACTTCGCGAGTGGCGTTGAGAATAAAGGTGTATGGCCCCGGCAGGTGCGCTTTGAGAATACGGAAGGTGCCGGTGTCGATCTTGGCGTAGTTGCCCAGTTGCGACAGGTCGCTGCAGATCAGCGCAAAGTTGTGCTTTTCATCGAGCTGACGCAGGCGGCGCACGCGCTCAATGGCGGTCTTGTCGCCGATCTGGCAACCGATCGCATAGGAAGAGTCCGTGGGATACACCACCACCCCACCTTTGCGGATGATCTCGACCGCCTGTTTGATCAGGCGCGCTTGCGGGTTTTCCGGATGTATCTGGAAAAATTGACTCACATTTTCTACCTGTTCAGACGGCGGCAATAACTGTGTCATGTTTGAACCGACACCACAGGGGTGGAAGGTCCTCGGGAACCGGCCGGTACTGGCCGATCTCGGACCAGCCGCCAGGGCCATGGAAGTCACTGCCGGCGCTGACCAGCAGACCGAACTCACGGGCAAGGATTGCCAGGCTGCCGACCTGTTCCGCAGGCTGATGGCCATTGACCACCTCGATTGCATGCCCGCCTGCTTGAATATAGTCGGCAATCAGCTTTCGGCGCTTGCTGCGAGTGAAATCGTAGTGCCACGGATGCGCCAGGCTGACCCAGGCATTGGCGGCGCGCAGCGTACCGACGGTGTCTTCCAGCGTCGGCCAATGCAATTTGACGTCACCGAGTTTGCCGGCGCCGAGCCATTTGCGAAATGCCTCGGCGCGATCCTTTACAAAACCTTCACGCACCATCCAGTCAGCGAAATGCGGACGGGCCGGGGCGTTGCCGCTGTCGCCCAGTTCCTGCTGCACCTGCCGGGCACCTTCAAGGGCACCGGGCATGCCCTTGAGGGCGAGCTTGCGGCTTATTTCTTCCGACCGCAGCCAGCGGCCATCGTGCAATTTGGCGATGGCCTCGACCAACGGCGCGGCGTTGACGTCGAAACCGTAGCCCAGCACATGAATGGTCGCGCCGCCCCAGGTACAGGACAATTCGACACCGTTGACCAGTTGCATCCCCAGTTCATTGGCGGCCGTGCGCGCTTCGGCCAAGCCTTCGAGGGTGTCGTGGTCAGTCAACGACAGGACTCGCACGCCGTTCTCGAACGCACGCGCAACCAGAACCGCAGGCGCCAGGGCGCCATCGGAGGCCGTGCTATGGCAGTGCAAATCTACATTCACGGAGAGTTGTAACCTCAAATCAGCTGGCGCTATCGCGCGCCCATATGTTTGTTATTATGCCGCCACATCCAGCTTCTGGCTCTCACTGTGAAACAATTCATCGATTTCATCCCGCTTCTGCTGTTCTTCATCGTTTACAAACTTGATCCACGGGTTGTCGACATCGCTGGCCATGAAGTGACTGTAGGCGGTATTTACAGCGCCACGGCGATGCTGATCATCAGTTCCCTGGTGGTGTATGGCGCGTTGTTCATCAAACAGCGCAAGCTGGAAAAGAGCCAATGGCTGACCCTGATCGCCTGTCTGGTGTTCGGCAGCCTGACGCTCGCCTTCCATAGCGAGACCTTCCTCAAGTGGAAAGCGCCGGTGGTCAACTGGCTGTTCGCTGTTGCTTTCATCGGCAGCCACTTCATTGGTGACCGCCTGCTGATCAAACGCATCATGGGTCACGCGCTGACCCTGCCGGATCCGGTCTGGACCCGTCTGAACATCGCCTGGATCGCCTTTTTCCTGTTCTGCGGCGCTGCCAACCTGTTCGTCGCCTTCACCTTCCAGAGCTACTGGGTGGATTTCAAGGTGTTCGGCAGCCTGGGCATGACCCTGGTGTTCCTGGTCGCACAGGGCATTTACCTGTCGCGCCACCTGCACGATGCCGATACCACAACAACACCAAAAACCGAGGACTGACATGCTCTACGCCATCATTGCCACCGACGTCGCCAACTCGCTGGAAGCACGCCTGGCCGCGCGCCCTGCGCATCTGGAACGCCTGCAAGCGCTCAAGGGCGAAGGCCGCATCGTATTGGCCGGCCCGCACCCGGCCGTCGACAGCAATGATCCGGGCGCAGCGGGTTTCACCGGCAGCCTGATCGTCGCCGAATTTGAATCGCTGAGCGCCGCACAGGCCTGGGCTGACGCCGATCCGTACATCGCCGCTGGCGTCTACGCCAACGTCGTCGTCAAGCCGTTCAAGCAAGTCCTGCCGTAACTTTCCTGCGCAAGTCTCTCCCACGCGATGAACCTTGTCGGTTCATCGCGTTCTCAATCGCTCATTATTCTCGTTTGCCTGCCGACAACCTGCCCAATATCCATTTGGAAGCAGGTGTAGCGATGCGCAAGGGTCCGTTGTGTCTGATGTTGGTCTCGTTGTCGATGATGACGCCCGCCCATGGTGAGGAATCCACCGAAGGCGGCAGCTCCACGCCATTGTCGCTGAGTGCCGGCAGCCAGATCACCGAACTGCAGCAGCGCCTCAAGGCCAGCGAGCAGCAACGGGAAGAATTGAGCAAACAACTGCAAACTGCCGACAACACCCGCGAAAGCGCCCAGCTCGCCCGGCTGCGCCAAGAGAACCAGCGCCTCAAGCTGCAACTCAAGGAAGCCCAGGCCAGCCCGGTGCCGCGTCTGTTGACCGACCAGCAGCAGTGGTTCGTCACGGGAGCAGGAGTAGCGCTATTGGCGCTGCTCTGCGGTATCTTTGCCAGTGGAGCAAGCCGAAAACGTCGGCAATGGCTAAATTGAGTGAGTCATGAGCGAGCTGTTATTGATTGATGATGACCAGGAGTTGTGCGAACTCCTGAGTAGCTGGCTGAGCCAGGAAGGCTTTCAGGTCCGTGCCTGCCACGATGGCCAGAGTGCCCGCAAGGCTTTGGCTGAAACCGCCCCGGCAGCGGTGGTGCTGGACGTGATGCTGCCTGACGGCAGCGGTCTGGAACTGCTCAAGCAACTGCGCAACGATCACGCTGATCTGCCGGTTCTGATGCTCTCGGCCCGTGGCGAGCCGCTGGACCGTATCCTCGGCCTGGAGCTGGGCGCCGATGATTACCTGGCCAAACCGTGCGACCCGCGTGAACTGACCGCGCGCCTGCGTGCCGTATTGCGGCGCAGTCATCCGGCTGCCGTGTCGACTCAGCTTGAGCTGGGCGACCTGAGTTTCAGCCCGGTGCGCGGTGTGGTCAGCATCGACGAGAAAGAGCTGACCCTGACCGTTTCCGAAAGTCGCCTGCTCGAAGCGCTGCTCAAGCAACCCGGCGAGCCGCTGGACAAACAGGAACTGGCGCAGCTCGCCCTCGGTCGCAAGCTGACCCTGTACGACCGCAGCCTCGACATGCACGTCAGCAACCTGCGCAAAAAGATCGGCCCCCACTCCGACGGCCGCCCGCGCATCGTCGCCCTGCGCAGCCGGGGTTACTACTACAGCCTCTGAACCTCCCACTTGTAGGAGTGAGCCTGCTCGCGATAGCAGTGTGTCAGTCGACATGTTCTTGCCAGATACACCGCTATCGCGAGCAGGCTCACTCCTACAAAGTGTGTTTGTCAGGTCGGACGCGAAGCGTCTTTACCCAAGCTTTACGTAGCGCTGACCGCCGCTGACCTTGATCTCCGTAATCTGAACTCATCCGGAACGTACCGGGAACGAGACAAGGAGATACACCATGCGCAAGACTCTTATCGCTCTGATGTTCGCTGCCGCTCTGCCAACCGTCGCCATGGCGATGCCGCAAGACGGCGGCCCGATGGGTGGCCCGCTCGACGGCCCACGCCACGGCGGTCAGATGCACGGCATGCACGGCAAAGGCCCGTACAGCCAACTCGACCTCTCCCGCGAGCAGCGCGAGCAGATTCGCAAGATCATGGGCGAGCAGATGCACGAGCGTAAGCAAGTGGTCGACAAGTACCTGGAAAAACTCTCGCCGGCTGACCAGAAAGCCATGAAGGACGAGATGGCGGCCAACCACAAGAAAGCCGAATCCGATGTCCGCGCCGTGTTGAAACCGGATCAACAGAAGAAATTCGACGAGATCCAGAAGAAACAGGCTGAACGCCGCGCCGAATGGGCCGAGTTCAAGGCGTGGAAAGCGCAGCAGGCGCAAAAAGCGCAATAATGTTCTGACCCATGGCCCATCGGCCAAACCCGATGGGCCTGTTTTCATCGATCCAAATGTAGGAGTGAGCCTGCTCGCGATAGCGGTGTGTCAGTTGACAGATTTTTGTCTGACCCACCGCTATCGCGAGCAGGCTCGCTCCTACAGGGATTTGTGTTTGTTTTGAGGATTTTCTGTGCGTTCACTGTTCTGGCGTATTCTCGCGAGCTTCTGGCTGGCCATCGCTCTGGTGGCAGGGCTGTCGATTCTGCTCGGGCACATGCTCAATCAGGACGCGTGGATCCTCAGCCGTCATCCCGGCCTCAACACCCTCGCCGGCGAGTGGACACAAACCTACGAAGCCCAGGGCGAGGAAGCCGCGCAGGACATCCTCGAACAGCGCAAACGCCAATATCACATCGACGTTCAAGTGCTCAACGAAAGCGGCGATCCGGTGGTACGCGGCACTTTCCCCCGGCGCGCGGCGGCCTTCGAAGCACGACAGAACAACGATGACCGCCGTCTGCCATGGCGACGCCTGACCGACGAGTTCACCAGTGAAAAAACCGGCGACACCTACCTGTTCATCTACCGCATCCCCCACCCTGAACTCGACGCCTGGCACCGCGAAAGCCTGCTCTGGCCGTTGAGTGCGCTGGGCATCGCACTGGTGGTGCTGACCCTGTTCAGTTTGCTCGTGACCTTCTCGATCACCCGCCCGCTCAGCCGTTTGCGCGGCGCCGTGCATGATCTGGGGCAGACGACATATCAGCAGAACAGCCTGGCGAAACTGGCTAATCGTCGCGATGAATTTGGCGTGCTGGCCACTGACTTCAACCGCATGGGCGCGCGTCTGCAAAGCCTGATCGGCAGCCAACGTCAGTTGCTGCGCGACGTCTCCCATGAACTGCGCTCACCGTTGGCGCGGCTACGCATTGCCTTGGCGCTGGCCGAACGGGCCAACCCTGAAGAACGGGAAAAACTTTGGCCACGACTGACCCGCGAGTGTGATCGGCTGGAAGCGTTGATCAGTGAAATTCTGGTGCTGGCACGGGTCGATGCTGACAATGCCAGTGCTGAAGAAGTGGATCTGAATACGTTGCTGGGCACGTTGCAGAAAGATGCACAACTTGGATCGCCCGAGCAGACGGTGCGTCTCGATGCCGATCCGCAACTGCACCTGAAGGGCTGGCCGACCATGATCGAGCGTGCGGTCGATAATCTGCTGCGCAATGCCCAGCGCTTCAACCCGCAAGATCAGGCGATCGAGATGCAAGCCTCACGTCAGGGTGAAAAAATCATCGTCAGTGTGCGAGACCACGGGCCGGGCGTGCTAGCCGAACATCTGAGTCAGTTGGGCGAGCCGTTTTACCGGGCGCCGGGGCAGACGGCGGCGGGACATGGCCTGGGCCTGGCAATTGCCCGGCGGGCGGCGGAGCGCCATGGTGGGAGTTTGACGCTGGCCAATCATCCGCAGGGTGGGTTTATTGCCAGTCTGGAATTGCCATTGGTGCCGGGTGCGGTGGTGCAACCCTAAGAGCCGCCCGCCCCAGAAAAGCCCCTCACCCCAGCCCTCTCCCAGAGGGAGAGGGAGCCGAACGAGGTGTCTTGCGTCAGACATCGACCTGAAACACCGAGTTGATTATGGATTCGACAGAACCGTAATCCGCGTCGATTCTGGATTCAGCGAAGAGCGTTCAGGTCGGCGTACCTCTACAGCATCCCCCAATCAGTCCCCTCTCCCCCCGGGAGAGGGTTAGGGTGAGGGGCTTTTGATCTTCAGGCGATGGCGGGCCAGGCACTAACAAACTCAGCCAGATCAACCTTCTCCGCCACACGCGGTTCTTTCTGCGGTGTGCCGAGGTAAAGGAACGCAATCACCTCTTCGCCCTCCGCCAGTCCCAAACCTTTGGCTACGTGCTGCGAATAAGCCAAGTCCCCCGTGCGCCACACCGCACCAATCCCTTGCGCATACGCCGCCAGCAAAATCCCGTGCGCCGCACAGCCTGCAGCCAGCAACTGCTCGGCCTTCGGATACTTGACGTGCTCCTGCAGTTTGGCAATCACTACAACTACCAGCGGTGCACGCAGCGGGCCGTTGCGGGCCTTGTCGATCATCGCTTCGGTGACTTCGCCTTCCTGCATCTGTGCAGCCTGAGCCAGCAACTCGCCCATCTGCTCACGTGCCGCGCCTTCGACCGTCAAGAAACGATACGGCTGCAAATGCCCGTGATCCGGTGCACGCAAGGCGGCACCAAACAGGGCTTCGCGCTGCTCGGCAGTGGGGGCCGGTTCGACCAGACGTGGAACGGAAACACGGTTGAGCAACGCGTCGAGAGCCTGCATCGGCCACCTCCTGAAAAATATGTGCGGCTATTCTAGCTGTATCTGCCAACAGGATGCCGGTTTACATGCCCTGCCCCACGGGTAGAATGGCGCCCTTCCCACATCAGCCCGAGCGGACTTCATGGCGTTGCCGACCTTACGGATCATTGGTTTCATCATCGGCATCTTCCTGATCACCCTGGCTGTGGCCATGGTCGTACCGATGGCCACCCTGGTGATTTTCGAGCGCACCAGCGACCTGCCGTCGTTCCTCTGGGCGAGCATGATCACCTTCGTCGCCGGCCTCGCGCTGGTGATTCCCGGCCGCCCCGAACACATTCATCTGCGCCCGCGCGACATGTACCTGCTGACCGTCAGCAGTTGGCTGGTGGTGTGTATCTTTGCCGCGCTGCCGTTTCTGCTGACGCAGCACATCAGTTACACCGACTCGTTTTTCGAAAGCATGTCCGGCATCACCGCGACTGGCTCGACTGTGCTCAATCATCTGGACAATATGTCCCCGGGCATTCTGATGTGGCGCTCGCTGCTGCACTGGATCGGCGGCATCGGCTTTATCGGTATGGCGGTAGCGATTCTGCCGCTGCTGCGTATCGGCGGCATGCGCCTGTTCCAGACCGAGTCCTCGGACCGCTCGGAAAAGGTCATGCCGCGCTCGCACATGGTGGCGCGGCTGATCGTGGCGGCTTATGTCGGCATCACCATCCTCGGCAGCCTGGCGTTCTGGTGGGCCGGGATGAGCCCGTTCGATGCGATCAACCACGCCATGTCGGCAATCTCCACCGGCGGTTTCTCGACTTCCGACCAGTCCCTGGCCAAGTGGACGCAACCGGCGGTGCATTGGGTGGCGATTGTCATCATGATTCTCGGCAGCCTGCCGTTCACCCTGTACGTGGCAACACTGCGCGGCAATCGCAAGGCGTTGATCCGCGATCAACAGGTACAGGGTTTGCTGGCGATGTTGCTGGTGACCTGGCTGGTGCTCGGCACCTGGTACTGGTGGACGACCAACCTGCATTGGCTGGACGCCTTGCGCCATGTGGCGTTGAACGTGACATCGGTGGTCACCACCACAGGCTTCGCCCTCGGCGACTACAGCCTGTGGGGCAACTTCTCGCTGATGCTGTTCTTCTATCTGGGCTTTGTCGGCGGCTGTTCCGGTTCGACGGCGGGCGGAATCAAGATTTTCCGTTTCCAGGTCGCCTATATCCTGCTCAAGGCCAACCTTAATCAGCTGATTCACCCGCGCGCGGTGATCAAGCAAAAGTACAACGGTCACCGCCTCGACGAAGAGATCGTCCGTTCGATTCTGACTTTTTCGTTCTTCTTCGCCATCACCATCTGCGTGATCGCCCTGCTGCTGTCGCTGCTCGGCGTCGACTGGATGACCGCGCTGACCGGCGCCGCCAGTACCGTGTCCGGCGTCGGCCCGGGCCTTGGCGAAACCATCGGCCCGGCGGGTAACTTCGCCACCCTGCCGGATGCGGCCAAATGGATCCTGTCATTCGGCATGCTGCTCGGCCGACTGGAGATCATTACGGTGTTTGTGCTGTGTATTCCGGCCTTCTGGCGTCACTGATCGCGTTCGGCGCCTGCAACAACCGCGTCCGGTAATCGCCGGGCGTGGTGTCGAACCAGCGGCGGAACGCGCGAAAGAAGTTGCTCGGGTCGGCAAAACCCAACAGGTAGGCGATTTCCAGCAAGGTCATGCTTGGCTGCGCCAGATATTGCTCGGCCAGTTCGCGCCGGGTGTCATCGAGCAACTGCTGAAAACTCGTGCCCTCTTCCTGCAAACGGCGCTGCAAAGTACGCTGCGACAAATGCAGGGTCTGCGCCACGGTATCGCGCTTTGGCTCACCTTGTGGCAGCAACCGGCACAACACCTGTCGCGCTTTGTGGGTCACGCGGCTTTCGGAAAATCGTGCCAGATACTCCCCGGCAAAGCGGTCGTGCAACAGCGCCATCGCCTCGTTGGCGGTGGGCAGCGGCGCCTCCATGTCAGCGCGTTCGAATATCAGCGCATCGTACGGCGCGTTGAACACCAACGGCGCGTGGAAGGCTTGTTTGTAGGGTTCCAGATTCTCCGGCTGATCACCCTGCACCAGCACTTTGACCGGATGCAGCGTGCGCCCGGTCAGCCAACCGCACAGACCCAACGCACAGGCCAGCGAGGCTTCGGCACTTTGCCGGGTCGGCGGCAAATGGTCGCCGTGCACGGTCAGAATCAGCGCGTAACCTTCTTCCAGCAGACGGAAGCTCAGGTCGGCACTTTCAGCGATGATCCGCTGATAGCGCACCAGTCGCTGGAAGCCTTCGGCCAGGGTATTGCTCGACATCAATGCGTAGCCGGCGACATGAAACGACGCCGGTCGCACCACTTTGCCCATATTCAGGCCGATCGCCGGGTTGCCGGACAACTCGACCGCCCGTTGCCAGAGTCGGGTCATGGAATCTTGCGGGAAACGTGCATCCGGATCATCCAGAGCCGTGTAATCGAGCCCCAGTTGCTTGAACAGTACCCGGCAATCCAGGCCGTCCATCTCCAATGCTTTGACAATCCCCATCGCCCAGCTTGCAGAAGTCGTTCGTTCGCTCATGGCGTTATTCTTTTACATGATGGGCCGCATGTTACGGCCTGATTTGCGAAGGATACTAAAGTGGCGCCGATTGTCACTGGCCCACGCCAATGATCACTCTAGACTCAAATAAGCTACCCGCAGAACAACTCGTCGCCAGAACAATAACCACAGAGAACGCGGTCGTGGAAAACATCAAGCGTTTCAACAGCTTCGCTGAGTTCTATCCGTATTACCTCAGCGAACACAACAACAGCACCTGCCGGCGTCTGCACTTCATCGGCACGACGCTGGTTATTTTCATCCTCGCGATGACCATCGCCAAAGGCGCCTGGCTGCTTCTATTGGCGGTGCCATTGGCTGGCTACAGCTTTGCCTGGGTCGGGCATTTCTTTTTCGAGAAAAACCGACCGGCGACTTTTCAGCATCCGCTGTACAGCCTGCTCGGTGACTTTGTCATGTACCGCGACATGATCCTTGGTCGCGTTGCGTTCTGAATGAGGGTCAGCCAATGAATGCCAATGCCCGCTTCACCCATATGAAGGACGGCACGCAGGAAGACTGGGCGATCATCGCCGCTGACTTCAGTGCCTACGCCAAACAGTTGCCCTCACGGATCATGACTCACCTGAAATTGCTCGAAGGCGATTTCGGCGGTTTTCCGGTGGATCGCCTGACCCACTCGCTGCAAACCGCGACCCGTGCCTGGCGCGATGGCCGTGACGAGGAATACGTGGTCTGCGCGCTGCTGCACGACATCGGCGACACCTTGGGTTCGTACAACCACCCGGACATCGCCGCGGCGATTCTCAAGCCGTTCGTCAGCGCCGAAAATCTGTGGATGGTCGAGAAGCACGGGGTGTTTCAGGGCTATTACTTCTTTCATCACCTGGGTATGGATCGGCACCTGCGCGAGCAATTCAAAGAGCATCCGCAGTTTCAAGCGACCGCCGAATTTTGCGCCAAATACGATGCGGCGGCGTTTGATCCGGAGTACGACACACTGCCGTTGAGTTTCTTCGAGCCGATGATGGAGCGGTTGTTTGCACAGCCGAAGAACTCGATTTACAAGGCCGCGATGGCTGAACACTCACCAGCGTGATTATCTTCGGGAACCGCTGCGCGGTTCATCGCGAGCAGGCTCACTCCTACAGTTGAAATGCGTACCCCTGTAGGAGTGAGCCTGCTCGCGATGAGGCCCTCTCAATCACCGAAGAACTAGGCAAGTTCGGCGACTTTGGCAGCCCTGAGCTCCGCCTCTCGCGCCTGCGCATCCGCCAGCCGATATAACTCGATCGTGCCATCCCAATGCTCGATCAGCGCCGTGCACGATTCCACCCAATCGCCGCAATTGAGGTAATCCACCTCCCCCACCTTGCGGATCTCGGCGTGGTGAATGTGCCCGCAGACCACGCCATGCAACTCGCGCTTAACGCACTCATGGGCAATGGCTTCTTCAAAGTCGCTGATGAAACTCACCGCGGTTTTCACCTTGTGTTTGAGGTACGCCGACAGCGACCAGTAACCGTAGCCATAGCGCGCACGCCAATGGTTGAGCCAGCGATTGAGCGTCAGGGTGAACTCGTAGGCCGAATCGCCGAGGAAGGCCAGCCAGCGGTGATAACGGGTGATCACATCGAACTGATCGCCATGAATCACCAGCAGATGCCGGCCGTCTGCCGTGACGTGTATCGCTTCGTCGACCAATTGGATGTTGCCGAGGATCAGCTTTGAATAACGGCGTAAAAACTCGTCGTGATTGCCGGTGACGTAAATCACTTCGGTGCCGCGCTTGCTCATGGTCAGCAAGCGGCGAATCACATTGGTATGCGCCTGCGGCCAGTACATGCCACCGCGCAGTTTCCAGCCATCGATGATGTCGCCTACCAGGTAGACTTTGTCGGCATGGTAGCCTTTGAGAAACTGCGACAAGTGTTCGGCCTGGCAATCGCGCGTGCCCAGGTGCACGTCGGAAATCCACAGGGTTCGCACCCGTTGTTTGCGGCTGGGTCTGGCGAGCTCGGCGCTGGTCATGGGCAACCCTCTGCGATGTTTTCGCCAGAGTGCGCTTGCCCGGTGAATCGACCATGACAAGCGTGAGTCAGTCCTGTGACAGCGCAGCCCGTGCCGCTCGGTGTAGACTGCAGGCCTGCCCGGAGATCTGTTCATGCGCCCGATCCTTACCCTGCGTCAGTACACCCGCGACCTGATCGTCCACAGCCACGAGCACGCCCAGTTGGTGTTCGGGCTGTCCGGCGCGCTGGACTTCGAGGTCGAAGGCTGTGGCAGCCAGGTGCGCCAGCAAAGTTTTGTGGTGATCCCTTCGGGTGCGCATCACGCGTGCGGCAGTCCCGATGGCAGTCGTTGCCTGGTGATGGACATCCCTGACGGGCAATGGCTGGTGGATTCGTTGGGTGAACATGCCGAGGCCAGCCGCCGTTTGCTCGATCAGCCTGCGCGTTTGTCGCTGGATTCCGGGCAGAGCCAATTGGTCAACTGGTTGGCGAACAGCCCGGTCAGCGATCCGCTGATCGCGCAGCAAGGCGCGGTGTTACTGCTGGCCAGCCTCAATCATGCGCAACCTGCCGAACTCGCCGCCCGCCGTCTGCCCTACGCGGCGCTGGATGCGTACATCGAGCAAAACGCTGGGTATCCACTGCAAGTCGCCGATCTGGCGCGCGTTGCCGGGTTATCCAGCGCGCGTCTGCATGCTCGGTTCATGGCCGAATGCGGGCAGACGCCGATGGATTACCTGCGCAGTCGGCGCTTGCATCTGGCGGTGCAACTGCTGCGCGATACGGTTTTACCCATGGGTGAAATTGCCTGCCGCGTCGGTTACAACTCGCAGAGTGCTTTCTCGGCCGCCGTCCTGCGTGAGTTCGGCGCCTCACCCGGCCAGCTTCGGCGCGATTCCCGCGACAAAAGACGATAGTCTGCCGACAGACTTACTGACCTCTACACGCTTAAATGTAGGAGCTGCCGAAGGCTGCGATCTTTGATCGTTCCCACGCTCCGCGTGGGAATGCAGCCCGTGACGCTCCGCGTCACTGGACGCAGAGCGTCCCTAGAGGCGTTACCACGCAGAGCGTGGGAACGATCAAAAGCAAGATCAAAAGATCGCAGCCTTCGGCAGCTCCTACAGTAAATGGTCGTTCCCACGCTGCTGCGTGTGATCGATCAACAGTTGAATTGTGTTTGCGATAGAAGGACTGCAATGACTCCGCGTACTGCCCTCGGCGCCCTGCACATTGGTGCTTTGATGTTTGGCCTGACCGGTGTGTTCGGCAAACTCGCTGCCGCCTCGCCGGCCGTGATCGTTTTCGGTCGTGCCGCCTTCGCCGTACTCGCCCTGGCTTTCTTCGCCCGATTCGCCAGCCAAAGCGCTTGGCAAAAACTCCAGGCCGTGGATTGGCGACGTCTGGCCCTCAGCGGCGTGTTGCTGGCCGGGCACTGGGTGAGTTTTTTCGTTTCGGTGAAGATCGCCGGCGTGGCCATCGCGACCCTGGGTTTTGCCAGTTTCCCGGCGTTCACGGTGATTCTTGAAGGGCTGATCTTCCGAGAACGTATTCGCGCCAATGAAATCGTGCTCGTGGTGCTGGTCAGTGTCGGCCTGATACTGGTGACGCCAGCGTTCGATCTGGGCAGCGGCGCGACCATCGGTCTGCTCTGGTCAGTGCTGTCGGGGTTGCTGTTTTCCTTGCTGTCGCTGACCAATCGCGCCAGCTCCGGGCGTATTCCGGCGGTGCAGGCGGCGTTGTGTCAGAACGTCGTTGTAGCGCTGTGTCTGCTGCCGGTCGCAGCACCACAATTGAGCGAAGTCCGTGCGCTGGACTGGTTGTGGATTGCCCTGCTCGGCGTGTTCTGTACCGGCGTCGCCCACAGCCTGTTCGTGGCCAGTCTGGCGGTGATCAAAGCACGCACGGCGGCGGTGGTGTTCGCGATGGAGCCGGTTTACGGCATCACCGTCGCCTGGCTGTTGTTCAATGAAAACCCGACCCTGCGCATGCTGATGGGCGGCGCGCTGATCATTGTCGCCATCGTGGTGTCGGCGCGGATGTCAGGCGCCAGCGATAAAAAAACCGTCGCCGCCGAGGCCGCATCTCACTGAGCGCGATCGTTGTGGCCGAGGTCGCGGTCAGGGTCGATCTGATCGCGAACCCGTTGCTTCAGCACCTTGGCCTCGGGAAAGCCGCCGTCCGCCTTGCGTTCCCAGATCTGCACGCCTGCGCAGGTAATGTGAAACACCCCGCCGGTAGCCGGCACCAGTGAGACTTTGCCGAGATCATCGGCAAACGTGCTGAGCAGTTCCTGCGCCAGCCACGCGGCGCGCAACAGCCACTGGCATTGGGTGCAATAAGTGATGACAACTTCGGCTTTTTCTACAGTCATGTTCGCTGAAACTCCTGAGACAGAGGGCGCCGCTATAATAGCCGGCTTTATCGCTTGCCCCGAGACTCACAATGCGCCGTCTGCTGTTCTGCCTGCTGCTTGGTTTACTGCCCCTGCTCGTCCACGCCAGCGTCGAAGCCACCGAAGCTTCGCGCCCCAAGGTCGGCCTCGTGCTGTCCGGCGGCGCTGCTCGTGGGCTGGCGCACATTGGCGTGCTCAAGGCCCTGGAAGAGCAAGGCATCAAGATCGATGCGATCGCCGGCACCAGCATGGGTGCGGTCGTCGGCGGCCTGTATGCCTCGGGTTACCAGATCGACGAGCTGGAAAAACTCGCGCTGAACATCGACTGGCAAGCCGCGCTGTCCGACGCCCCGCCCCGTGAAGACGTGCCGTTTCGACGCAAACAGGACGACCGTGACTTTCTGGTGAAGCAAAAACTCAGCTTCCGTGACGATGGCAGCCTCGGCCTGCCGCTCGGGGTGATTCAGGGCCAGAACCTCGCATTGCTGCTGGAAAGCCTGTTGGCCCACACCAGTGACACCCGCGACTTCGACAAACTGCCGATCCCCTTCCGCGCCGTCGCCACCGACATCGCCAACGGTGAGAAAGTGGTGTTTCGCAAGGGGCATCTGCCCCAGGTGATCCGCGCCAGCATGTCGATTCCGGCGGTGTTCGCCCCGGTCGAACTCGATGGCCGGCTGCTGGTAGACGGCGGCATGACCGACAACATCCCGCTCGATGTCGTACGGGCGATGGGCGTCGACATCGCCATCGTGGTCGATATCGGCACGCCGTTGCGCAACCGCAAGCAATTGACCACGGTGGTCGATGTGTTGAATCAGTCGATCACCCTGATGACCCGCAGCAACTCCGAAGAACAACTGGCCGCGCTCAAACCGACCGACGTATTAATTCAACCCGCACTGGCAGCGTATGGCGTCACCGATTTCGGCAAGGCTCAGGACATGATCGATGCCGGTTACCGCGCGACCCGAATCCTCGATGCACGCCTGGCCACCCTTAAACCCACAGAATCCCAGGACGCCGAACTCAACGCCGCACGCTCGCCAGGCCAGCGCACACCGATCATCACTGCCATCAAGGTCGAGAACGACTCGAAGGTCGACGACGATGTGATCCGCTACTACATCCGCCAGCACATCGGCGAGCCGCTGGATCTGGGTCGTCTGCATTCGGACATGGGCACCTTGTACGGCCTCGACTATTTCGAGCAAGTGCAGTACCGCGTGGTGCACAAGGGGCAAAATCACACCCTGGTGATCAGCGCCCGCGGCAAGCGCAGCGGCACCGACTACCTGCGCGTGGGCCTCAACCTCTCGGACGACATGCGCGGCGACAGCGCCTTCAACCTCGGTGCCAGTTACCGTATCAACGGCATCAACCGCCTCGGCGCGGAATGGTTGACCCGGGCTCAAATCGGCGACAAACAAGAGCTGTACACCGAGTTCTACCAGCCCCTCGACGTCGGCTCGCGCTACTTCGTTGCGCCGTATGCATCGTTCGAGGCACAGAACGTCGATTCGGTGCTCGATAACGATCCGGTCGCGCAATACCGCGTCGAGCGCTACGGTTTCGGCCTCAACCTCGGTCGACAGATCGGCAACAACGGTGAAGTGCGCTTTGGTGTCGGTGAGGCCTGGGGCAAGGCTGATGTGCGCATTGGCGATCAGGATCTGCCAAGCGAAAGCTTCACCGAAGGCTTCTACTCGCTGAAGTACTCCTACGATTCGCTGGACAACGTTTACTTCCCTCACGAAGGCAAGGACATCAGCCTGACGCTGATGCAATTCGAACCAAGCCTGGGGTCGGACACTCGGTACCGGCAGTGGGAATTCAAACTCGACAAAGCCATGAGCAGTGGGCCGGACACACTGATTCTTGGTGGGCGCTACGGTCGTACGCTGGACGATGCCAATGTGGTCACTTCAAGCTTTCTGCTCGGCGGTGCCCGGCAATTGTCCGGTTTTCGCGAGGATGCGGTCTCAGGGCAGAATGTCAGCCTGATGCGCGCAGTGTATTACCGCAGGCTGACGCCGCGTTCCTACCTGCCGCTGGATTTCCCGCTGTACGCCGGTGCTTCGCTGGAACGCGGTCGGGCATGGAACAACGACAATGAGTTCGACAGCGGCTACATCAATGCGGCGAGCGTATTCATTGGCTTCGATACGCCGTTGGGGCCATTGAATTTCAGCTATGGGTTGAATGATGCGAATGAGCAGGCGGTGTACCTGAACCTTGGGCAGACTTTCTGATTCATTATCGACTGACCATTTGCTATCGCGAGCAGGCTCACTCCTACATTTGGAATACATTTCAACTGTAGGAGTGAGCCTGCTCGCGATGGCGATATCCGGTCCGCCACAAATCATCAGAAATCAACGAATCCCCGCCAACAACGTCCGCGCCGTTTGCTTCAACGGCTCATCAGCCTCTTTGAGCAATTCATTGAGCAATGCAATCGCACTGTCGATATCACCGTCGTCGATGCACGTCTGGGCCTGTTCGAGCTTCACAGAGCCGGTGGGCTCCGCCGGTTCGGACAATTGCAGATCCAGAGGTTGCAACACCAACGATGATTCCGAATCAGCGAACTCATTGAGAAAGTCGTTATCCAGCGGCTGTGCGTCAGGCTCGGGAATCCATTCAAGCTCCGACTCTTCACTGGCCACTGGTGCAGGCAATTCGAACTCCTGCGGCAAGACCTGCAGGCTTGAACCGGGACCCGGCTCGCCCGACGCCGGCTGCGCTGAAGATGGCCGACTGTCCTCCAGATCCCAGCTGGAAGCCATCGACAACTCCCCCAGATTCAACTCGAAATTATCTTCCGGGGTCGGTTGCACCGGGGCAATCGGCGCTGCCGCGACAACGGGCGCCAACGGCACAGCGCTGACCAGTTTCGGATGACGGGCACGGGTGTCGTGCAGTTGCTGTTCATCGACACCTTGTGCGCGCAGATGATTTTCCTGCTGATCGTAGGCGCTGTTATCACCCTGACGGCCCAACACTTCGAGCAATTGCAACCCAAGGTCGCGGCGCTCGGGCTCCTTGTGCGAGGCATCACGCAACAGGCCAACCGCTTCACCAAGTCGCCCATACGCCAGGTAAATACCAACCGCTTCCAGCACATCCCCGGCGGCGGGTTCTTCGCGGTGGTCGGCTGCGTTGTGAGCCCGGACGTGGGCTGCCGGTACCGGTTCGTCTACGTCCGCTGCATCGGGTTGCGCTGACAATGGCAGCGGTTCGCCCGCGTGCAACTGTTGTTGCCGGCGACGCAGGAACAAGGCCGCCAAGGCTCCCAGCAATAACAGCAAGCCGCCGAGCAACGGCCAGTTCAGACCGTCGTCCGTGGTTTCGACAGGGGCAACAACGGGAGAGGCCGTTGGTGGCGGTGCTACGACAGGCGCTGGCGGAGGTTTCTGCAGCTCGGCGAGGCGGGTTTGCAGCTCGCCGATCTGCTTCTTGCCTTCGGCGATCTGCGTCTCTTGAATCAACAGTCGGGCTTTCTGCTCGTCGAGGGTCGCTTGCAGTTGCTGATTGAGCAGCACACTGGCAGCCAATTGTTCGGCCAATGCATCGTTGGCGGGCGGGGTGGCAGCCGCGGGTGCACTTTCGCGCTTGCCCTGAGCGGCTTGCGGTGGCGCAATCGCCGGCTCGACCGTGGGAAATTCAGAAGATTGCGGGCGTGGGTCAGGCTCATCGGTGGCCGGCACAATACCGGGCGAGCCCGGTGGGTCGATCAGTACAGTGTATTCGCGCAGCAAGTGGCCGTTAGGCTGACTGAGCTGCACCAGGAAATTCAGATAAGGTTCGTTGACCGGTTTACTCGAAGTCACCCGGATCATCTGCCGATTACCGTGCAGGATCGGTGTGAACTTGAGGTCGTTGAGGAAGAACACCCGCTCGACCCCAGCCTGGCCGAATTCATCGGCCGTGGCCAGGCTCACGGAAAGATCGTTTTGTGTCAGCCCGCCGACATCCACCAAAGCGATGTCGGCCTTGAGCGGCTGATTAAGGGCTGAATGAACGGTGATATCACCCAGCCCCAACGCCATCGACCAGGTCGAATAGCTGAATACGCCAGCGACCAGCAGCCATTTGGCGCCAACGCGCAGTACCACGTACCGACTTGCGAGCATGAGCATCCCTTAAATAAGCAAAACCGACTTCTATGCGTTCGCACATCCGGTACGAACACGATATTGCCCAGTAGTTCTTATAGTCTGCTCAGCGCGATCTCTCAAAAAAACGGCAGCGGGTTGTGCCTCAAGATTTTTCCAGATTACCCAGAATGTGCCCGTGAACCCGCATGCACACCTTTAAATCCGCCTCGTCGACGCCCTCGAACAACTCGTGACGCAGTTGCGTGGCAATCGTTTCGATTTGTTCGATCAACGGCAAGGCCGGCGCGCAGAGAACGATCTTTTTCGCCCGACGGTCTTCCATTACGGACTGGCGTTGCACCAGGCCCTGGCTTTCCAGGCTATCAAGCAAGCGTGCGAGGGTCGGACCTTCGACACCGACGCTCTGCGCCAGCTCTCGTTGAGTCGGCGCCTCTTCGAAACGCGCCAGATGCAGCAGCACTAGCCAGCGCGCTTGGGACAACCCCAGGCCGGCCAGCCGGCGATCCAGTTCGGCACGCCAGCCACGGGACATCTGGGCCAGTTGCATGCCAAAGCGGTGTTGATCGGTTAACGGCATAAAACACTCACGGTTAGACTGAAAAATAAAGAATTTCTAATTATTAGCCAGCTAAGCATGAGCTGCAGTTATAGGCAAGTGGCGGTCTGTACTGAATCGTTACATCTCGAGGCCCCCTCACCGTAGCCCTCTCCCAGGGGGAGAGGGGACTGAATGGGGGATATTTGGGAATTACGCCGACGTGACAGCTCAGCGCTGAATCCATAATCGACTCGGGCTTTCAGGTCGATGCAGGACGCAAGACACCTCGGTCGGCCCCCTCTCCCTTTGGGAGAGGGCTGGGCGGGCGGCGTTCCGATGAGGGTACGGCCAAATTACATCTCGAATTCCGACTGCAATGCAGCCCGCACGCAATACAGCACGCCTTCCGGCACACGTCCGGCAAACAGCTCCGCCACTTCGGCGACCGACGGCAACTCGCCTTCGCCATCGAGGAACGCGTCCTGCACTTCGCCCATCAGCTCTTCAGGCAAGTCCAGCGCCTGCTCGAGCGACAACTGCTGCTTGCCAATCGCTTCGGCGAGCATCGTATAGACGTTCTTTTCCGAGCACTGCAGCTGACCGGCAATTTGTAGTGGCGTCATGCCGGCGCGGGCCAGTGTGATCAGTTCGTGGCGCACGTCGGCCACCGCTTTCGGCGCCTCGACTGCGCCGCCAAGCACTTCGAGGAAGGCCTCGCCGTAGCGCTCCAGCTTGCGTGCACCGACGCCGCTGACCGTGGCCATTTCCGCCAGCGAAGTCGGCTGGCTGCGGAGCATTTCCAGCAGCGTCGAGTCGGGGAAGATGACGTACGGCGGCACGCCGTGTTCTTCGGCGAGTTTGCGCCGCAGCGCGCGCAGCGCTTCCCACTGCTCGCGCTCTTCACCACGCACCAGTTGGCTGGCCGGACTCTTGCTGTTGCTCTTGGCGGCGACTTGCGGCTTGAGATCGCGGCGCAGCTCCAGGCTCACTTCGCCCTTGAGCAATGGCCGGCAACTATCGTTCAGACGCAGACCGCCGTAACCTTCGTGATCGACATCAGCCAACCCTCGCGCCACCAACTGGCGGAACAACGAGCGCCATTCGCTCTCGCTCAGCGCTTTGCCGACGCCCCACACCGACAGGTGCTGATGGCCGAAACTGCGGATTTTTTCGTTGTCCTTGCCCAACAGCACATCGACCAGATGGCCGACGCCATACCGCTGGCCGGTACGGAAAATCGCCGACAATGCCTGACGTGCAGGCTCGGTGGCATCCCAGGTCTGTACGCCATCGACACAGTTGTCGCAATGGCCACACGGCTCGGGCATATCTTCATCGAAGTACGCCAGTAGCGTCTGACGACGGCAGCGGGTTTCTTCGCAGAGCGAGAGCATCGCGTCGAGCTTGTGCTGCTCCAGACGCTTGTGCCGCTCGTCGCCTTCAGAGTTCTGCAGCATCTGCTTGAGCATCACCACGTCTTGCAGACCGTAGGCCATCCACGCATCCGCCGGCAGGCCGTCACGGCCGCCGCGCCCGGTTTCCTGATAATACGCTTCGAGGGATTTTGGCAAATCGAGGTGCGCGACGAAGCGCACGTTGGGCTTGTCGATGCCCATACCGAACGCCACGGTGGCCACCATGATCAGGCCTTCCTCGTTGAGGAAGCGCTTCTGGTTGAAGGCACGCAGTTCGTTGGGCAGACCGGCGTGATACGGCAGCGCCGGGAACCCCTGCTCACTGAGGAACGTCGCCACTTCCTCGACCTTCTTGCGCGACAGGCAATAAACGATACCGGCATCGCTGCGCCGCTCGGCGAGGAACGCCAGCAATTGCTTGCGCGGCTGCTCCTTGGGCACGATGCGGTAAAAGATGTTCGGGCGGTCGAAGCTCGACAGAAAGCGCTCGGCGTTCTGCAGGTGCAGGCGCGTGACGATTTCTTCGCGGGTACGCTTGTCGGCAGTGGCGGTCAGGGCAATGCGCGGCACATCCGGGAACAGCTCGGCCAACTGGCCCAGTTGCAGGTATTCCGGACGGAAATCGTGGCCCCATTGCGATACGCAATGCGCCTCGTCGATGGCGAACAAGGCAATGTTCAAGCCCTGCAGGAACGACAGCATGCGCGGCTGCACCAGGCGCTCGGGCGCCAGATACAACATCTTCACTTCGCCACGCTTGATCCGCGCGGCCAGGTCGCGCTGCTGCTCGGCACTCAGCGTGGAGTTCAACGCCGCTGCCGCCACGCCCAGCTCTTCGAGGGTGGCGACCTGGTCGTCCATCAACGCAATGAGCGGCGACACCACCACCGCCAAGCCTTCGCGCAGGAGCGCCGGGACCTGAAAGCACAACGACTTGCCGCCACCGGTAGGCATCAAAACCAGCGCATCCCCGCCGCTGGCCACGCGCTCAATGATTGCACCCTGACGGCCACGGAAACTGTCGTAGCCGAAGATGTCCTTGAGGACGCGTTGAGCCTGTTCGAGCATAAAAACTCCAAAAATCACAAAAACATCCCTGCAAGGCTGGTTCATGACGGGCAAGGCTGCACCGCAGAATCGTAAGAACGCATTGCATGACAGCCGCAATACGGGCAGGGAGCGCAAAACGCGGCAGTATACCCGAGCCCTCCCCTGCACAGGGCGACACCCGTCGATACAATCCACAATGCGCCCCCGTCCCCCTGTAGGAGCTGCCGCAGGCTGCGATCTTTTGATCTTTTAAAAACCACATCAAAAGATCGCAGCCTGCGGCAGCTCCTACAGCGATGTGGGTGAATCAGGGCAAATCTGCCGTTCGGCTGGCTTGAGCGCGCAAGAAGGCCTAGAATTCACGCATTGTTTATTCCCCAAGGTAGCCCCGTAATGTCCTTCGCTGAGCAACTGACCCGCCTGCAAGTCTTCCTCGATGCCGACGAGCTGCATGACGAGGCGCTGGATTACGTGGCCGCGCACGGTTATCTGACCGCGCTGTCGATCTGCGCCGAAGACGTACCGGAGCGCGAATGGATCGACGCCCTGTTCGCCGAGGAGCCGCATTACGCCGATGACGCCCAGCGCGCAGAAATCGAAGCCACGCTGATCGGCCTCAAGGCCCACATCGCCCGTCAACTGGCATCCGATGAAGAATTCGAACTGCCATGCGAACTGGATCTGGGCGAAGAGCCGGACGACTCCGAACTGCGCGGCTGGTGCATCGGTTTCATGGAAGGCGTGTTCCTGCGTGAAGAAGCCTGGTTCGAAACCGCTGAAGATGAAGTCAGCGAAATGCTCCTGCCGATCATGGTCGGTTCGGGCCTGTTCGACGAGCAGCCAGAGTTCGAAGACATTGCCAAGGACGCCAACCTGATGGACGACATGATCGTGCAGATCCCAGAAGCACTGACCGCGCTGTACCTGCTGTGCCAGGCGCCTGACGAAAAACCGGCGATCCTCAAGCCACGTCACCACTAAGATCCGGCCTATGGACAACCCCATAGGCAACCGCCCCCTGATGTTGCGCTACTTGCTGCTGGCCATCGGCTGGCTTAGCGTGGCATTGGGGGTGATCGGGATCTTCCTGCCCGTCCTGCCCACCACGCCCTTCCTCCTGCTCGCCGCAGCCTGCTTCGCGCGCAGCTCTCCGCGTTTCTATCAATGGCTGGTCGAACATCCACGACTGGGGCCATGGATCCGCGATTACCTCGACGGTAACGGCATTCCGCTCAAGGGCAAGGTCTACGCGATCGGGCTGATGTGGGCGAGCATTCTGTTTTCGTGTTACCTGGTGCCTCTGCCGTGGGCACGGGGGTTCATGTTGACGAGTGCAGTGTTGGTGACGATCTATATCCTTCGGCAGAAGACTTTGCGCAAATCCTGAGCCTCTTTGCCTTTGAACAACATTGTTTAAAAGACACCTTCAGACACGCCTTCCAGGCTACACATCCTTGCGCCTTTGCCTACAGCTACGCCAGAATCCGCCGGCTTGTGCGCCTTGGGGGGCGGGTTCTATTGTGGGTCGGTCGCTGACACATCAGCGATCGGGTCTCGCAGCCCGTCGATCTCTGGACGCACAACACCCGCTTTTCTTATGGCGGCTGTACGTGGGAGACCTTCGGGTCTGCCGGTCCTAGAGTCCCGGTCTGCGACCCGCGTATAGCTGTCACCCTCTTTCGTCTCGCAGCGAACGTTGGCAGCTCCAATGACTCTAGGAGCTTCACCATGATCAAACCCACACCCAACCCGCCCGAAACCGACCCCACCTCCCCCTACGCATCCCTCGACTCAACAAAACTCCACGAAGCCGCCGACCGCGCCCTCGATCACTACCTCTGCCCGCCCGGGTCAACCCCGCCGCCACGTAAAACCCGCTCGATGTACGCCGTAACCGCCGACACCAAAAACGAGGATCTGCTGGCCAATGCCTGTGAAACGCTGGCTTCGGCGAAGACCATCGCCCATGACGCCGCCGCCCTGTTGCCGGCGTCACAGCGCCGGACGCTGTTGGGGCTTGCGCAGTTGATCATGCTCGGGGAACTGGCGGTGAATCGGGTGCTGGATAATCTGCAGTTGCCGGGTTGATGCAGGCGTGATCAACCGCTGAGTTATTCGGCGTCAGATCTGGCGCTTTCGCGAGCAGGCTCGCTCCCACAGTTAACCGCACTCCAATGTGGGAGTGAGCCTGCTCGCGAAGGGGCCAGAATGAGTAACGCCCTACCATCAGACAGAAAAAACCCGCCGCCCCATCAACCGGGGCGGCGGGTTTTGTCGTTTCAGCCCTCGATCAAACCGTATCCACCTTCAACGAATGATCATTCAGCATCCCGCTGATGATCGTCGCCGTGTCGTGCCCGCTGGCGATCATCCCGCCCGCCCCCGGGGTCACGCCGTAGTGGCTGGCGAGGTTGACGCCGGCGAGGTCGATGGTCTGGTTCGGCGTGGCGCCGGCCATGGCGCTGACGTCGATGCTGGTCATCACCGAGGCGCCGCTGCCGGAGACGGTGAAGTGCAGGTAGTCGTCGAGCGACGCGGTGGTGCCGTTTTCGCCCTGCAGCAGTTGCGACAGGTCGAGCTTGTCGGTACCGGGGGTGAAGTCGGTGATCAGGTCGTGGCCGCTGTTGCCCTTGATCCACTGGAAGGTATCGGCCCCTGCGCCGCCGGTCATGGTGTTGTTGCCCATGCCGCCGATCAGCAGGTCGTCGCCACCGCCACCGTTGAGGATGTCGTTGCCGAGGCCACCGTTGATCACGTTGTTATTGTTGTCGCCGGTGAGGGTGTCATTGAAGTTCGAGCCGATCAGGTTCTCGATCCCGGTCAGGGTGTCGGTGCCGGCGCCGAGGGTGTTTTGCGCACCGAGCAGGCCGAGGTTGACCGTCACACCGGCGGTAGCGTGGGCGTAGCTGGCGGTGTCGATGCCAGTGCCGCCATCGAGCAGGTCATTGCCCGGGCCGCTGTAAAGCAAATCGTTGCCGGCGCCGCCGTGCAGCTCGTTGTTGCCGGAGCCTGCGCTGAGCACATCGTTGCCGTCGCCGGCGTTGATGATGTTGTCGCCGCTGCCGGCCACCAGCACGTCATCCCCCGCAGTGCCAGTGAGGGTGTGGCCGTCCTGATAGCTGATGCTGACGTTGGCCGTGTCGCTGCCGCCATGGTTGTCGTTGGCGGTGTAGCTGCCGTTGAAGTCCGGGGTGATGTCGTGGGCCCCGGCGTAGTTGAGGGTCATGGTCAGCTGATAGTTTTCCGCCGCGTTGGGGTTACCGCCACCGCTGGGATTGGCGATGTTGGTGATGTGGATCTGGTAGACCCCATCCGACATCGCGGTGAGGGTTTGCCCATCCGCCAGCGCGATGTAGGCGCCACCGTTGATCGAGTACTCCATGGTGACGTGACCGGCCGCCAGGTTGTGATCGAGGTTGAGGGTTTCGCCCTGGCGCAGGTTGACGGTGATGCGGTCTTCATCGTTGGCGTTGCTGTTGGTCACTGCGCCGAGATAGCCGCTGACCACCAGCAGGGCAGTCATGGTCGCAGCGTTGGCGCTGAACGAACTGCGCACGTTGGCCAGGTTCTGGTTGGCGGCGGTGTTGACGTTGGTGCCGGTGAAATTGATCGCGCCGGTGCCGGTGAAGTCCGCGGCTTTCGAGATCCAGCCGGTGTTGAAACTGGTCGGTGTGGCGTTGAGGGTATCGCCGTTGGGGTCGGTGTCGTTGGCCAGCAGCAGCTCGCCCGGCACGACGATGTTGCCCGAGAGCACGTTGGTGATGACGTGGTCATCCACCGCCACCGGCGGCGCATTAGGAATCACTTTTACGGTCAGCGTCGAGCTGGCGAGGTCGCCGTCGTTGTCGCTGACGGTGAAGCCGATGTTCTCGGTGATCAGCACCGCCGTGGTTTTCTGCGAGGTGTAGGTGTAGTCGCCGCTGTCGAGGTTGATCAGCAGTGTGCCGCCGTTATTGGTGGCGATGCTCAACGTGTTGTTGGCGGTGTTGAAAGTACCGTGATTGGTGCCGCCGCTTGGCGTCAACGAGCCTTGGCCGCTGAGGGCTTTGGGATCGTAGGTGTAGGTGGTGCCGTCGATCACGATGGATTTGATGAAACCACCATCAGCGCCGAAGGTGCCGCCCTCGCCCAGCAACGAACCGGTGACCGGCGCACCCTGTACGGTGCCGGACAGCACCGAGTTTAGCTGGTTGAGGTCGGTGACCACCACCGCGTTGGTGTTGGTGTGGCTGATACCGTCGTACGCCAGCGGGTCGAGGTTGGCGTTGCTCACGCCGCTGCCGAGGCCGATCGCGTAGTTCTTGATGTTGTTGGCATCAAGGAAGTTTTTCAGCGCGGCTTCATCAGCGGCGTTGATGTCACCTTCGTTGGGTTTGCCGTCCGAGAAGAAGTAGCCGACGTTCTGCGCCCCGGTGAGTTTGCCCGAGGTGTTGAACGCGGTTTGCATCACCGCCACGGCGGCGTCGTAGTTGGTGCCGCCACCCGCCGTCAGACCGGCGAGAATCGTCTTCGCGGTCGCCACATCAACCCACACCGAGGTTCGGTCAGTGGCGTTGCTGCTGAAGGTGACGAGCTGGACTTTGACATCGCCCAGATCATCGTACTTGTCGAGCAAGGCGCTGATCGCCTGCTTGGCCAGCGCCAGACGCGACAGGCCAGGCACACCAGAGGCGTCGGCCATACTGCCGGAGATGTCGAGAACGATGAGCAGGTTGGAATCGATCTCCACCGCCGCCACCGAACGATCCGACGCCACCGCTTTGGGTACGTCATCGACGATGTTCACCACGAGGGTGCTGGTGGTGCTGTTGCCCAGAGCGTCAGTGGCTTTGTAGGTGAAACTTTCGCTGAGGGTGTTGGCCCCGTCGTTGGCGCTCGGCGAGGTTTTCGGCGCCGAAGTCAACGTGTAAGTGTAGGTGCCGTCGGCGTTGAGCTGGATCTGCCCATAAGTGCCGGTGGCGCTGCCGACCAGGGTGTAGGTGATCGCGCCTGTGCCGCCAGTGACCGCACCGACCAGTGTGCCGGTCGCGGTTTCGCCAGTGTTGCTCGGGTCGCTGCCGGTGACCGTACCGGGGGCCAGATCCGCGCCGTCCTTGCTCAGGTCGAGGGCTTTTTCATACACCGTCACGTCCTGATCGACCGAGGCCAGCAGTTTGCTGTCGGCGACATTGATGGTGATGGTCGTGGTGCTTTCATCGCCGTCGCTGTCGCGGATGGTGTAAGTGAAGGTGTCGGTGGCGCCGGGTGGGCTCACCGAGTTCGGGTTGCTGTGATAGACGGCGTTGCCGGCCGCATCGAGGGTCAGGTAACCGAAGTTGCCATTGATGTTGCTGTTGAGGCCGCCGATGGCCGAAGTGCCGGTGTTGCTGCCGGCGCGCACGCCAACCACCGTGGCCGCGCCATCGGCACCGCTGATGTCATTGCCCAGCACGCTGACGTTGACCGTACCGCCCTCCGCCACCGAGCCGGTGTCGGGTTTGGCGGTCGGCAGATCGTCGATGATATTGACGTTGATCTGGCCGTTGGCAGTGCTGCCATCGGTGTCGGTGGCCACCACGTTGAAGTTCTCGGTGAGGCTGTTGGCACCGTTGGCGTTCGGGTGGGTTTCGTTGTCGACCAGGGTGTAGCTGTAGCTGACCACGCCGGTGGCCGGGTTGTAACCGGTGACGGTGAAAGTGCTGCCCAGCGGCGAAACCATCGATTGCGGGAAGCCTGCGGCCACGCCGTTGGTGACCACGGCAATGCCCCCAACGGTGAGGGTTTGCAGGCCATCGAGCGCGGTCACGGTGAAAGTACCGTTCTGGGTCAGCGCCGGGGTATTGGGGCTGGTGCCGTCGCCGAGGTTTTTCTCGTAGACGGTGAGTTCGCCGCCATTGACGTCGAGGCCGTTGAGCAGCACCGGATCGTCGTTGTTGTGGATGTTCAGCACCAGGTTGGCGGTGCTGGTATCGCCGTCGGCGTCGGTCAGGGTATAGGTGAACGTCTCGGTGCCGTTACCGCCGCCGTGCAGGTTTTTGAAGTCGGCATCGTTGGGGTTCAGCGTGTAGGTGTATGTGCCGTTGGCGTTGAGCACCAGCGTGCCGTAAGTACCGGTGAAGGTGCCGGCGGTGATCGGCCCGGCATTCGGTCCGGTTGCGACCACATCGGCGCCTTGCACGTCGTTGGTCAGCACGTTGCCGGTCAAGGTCAACTGGGTTTCCGAGGCGCTGTTGGCGTTGCTGTCGTTCACGGCTTTCGGCACATCATCGACGATGTTGACGACGATGGTGCTGGTGACGATGTTGCCCAGTGAATCGGTGGCCTGATAGGTGAAGGTTTCGGTCAGGCTGTTGGCGCCGTCGTCGGCATGCGGCGTGGTGCTCGCCGGCGAGGTCAGGGTGTAGGTGTACGTGCCGTTGGGGTTGAGGACGATCTGCCCGTAGTTGCCGCTGGCGCTGCCGACCAGCGCGTAACTGATCGCACCGACTGCGCCAGTGACCGAGCCGACCAACGTGCCCGACGCGGTTTCGCCGGTGCTGGTCGGGTCGCTGCCAGTGACCGTACCGGGCGCCAGATCCGCCCCGTCCTTGGTCAGGTCGAGGGCTTTCTCGTAGACCGTGACGTCGGTGTCGCTGGTCGCACACAGTTTGCTGTTGGCGACATCGATGGTGATGGTGGTGGTGCTTTCATCGCCATCGGCATCGCGCACGGTGTAGGTGAACACATCCACTGCGCCCGGCCCGTTCACGACGTTGGGATTGCTGTGGTAGACGGCGTTGCCGTTGGCGTCCAGGGTCAGGTAGCCGTAGGTGCCGTTGATGTTGCTGTTGAGGCCGCCGATAGCCGAGGTCGAGGTATCGGAGCCGGCGCGCACACCGACTACCGCACCGGTCACGGCCGGGCCATCGGCGCCGCCGATGTCATTGTTCAGCACATTACCGCTGACCGTGCCGCCCTCCGCCACCGACGCCGCGTCAGGGTGGGCGCTGGGCAGATCATCGACGATATTGACGTTGATCTGGCCGTTGGCAGTACTGCCATCGGTGTCCGTGGCAACGACGTTGAAGTTCTCGGTGATGCTGTTGGCGCCGTTGGCGTTCGGATGGGTTTCGTTGTCGACCAGCGTGTAGCTGTAACTGACCACGCCGGTAGCGGGGTTGTAACCGGTGATGGTCAACGTGCTGCCGAGCGGCGTGACGACCGACTGCGGGAAGCCTGCCGCCACGCCACCGGTGACCACGTTGATGCCGCCCACGGTCAGGGTCTGCAGACCGTCGAGGGCGGTGACGGTGAAGGTGCCGCTCTGGGTCAGCGCCGGGGTGTCTGGAGCGGTGCCGTCGCTGAGGTTTTTCTCGTAGACAGTGAGTTCGCCACCGTTGACGTTGAGGCCGTTAAGGATCACCGGATCGTCGTTGTTGTGGATCTGCAGGACCAGATTGGCGGTGCTGGTATCACCATCCGAATCGGTGAGGGTGTAGGTGAAAGTCTCGGTGCCGTTGCCGCCGCCGTGGAGGTTTTTGAAGTCGGTGTCGTTGGTGTTCAGCGTGTAGGTGTAGGTGCCATTGGCGTTGAGCACCAGGGTGCCGTAAGTGCCGGTGAATGTGCCGGCCGTGACTGGTCCGGTCGGTACGCGGTCAGCACCTTGCACATCGTTAGTCAGCACGTTGCCGGTCAGGGTCAGTTGGCTTTCTGACGCTGTTCCGTTGCTGTCATCGTTGGCCTTCGGCAGGTCGTCGACGATGTTGACGTCCAGCGTGCCATTGGCGGTGGTGCCGTTATCGTCAACGACCGTGACGGCAAACTGCTCAGGCAGATTGTTGGCGCCGTTGGCGGTTGGATGGGCTTCGTTGTCGACCAGGGTGTAGCTGTAACTGACCACGCCAGTGGCGGCGTTGAAACCGGTGATAGTCAGCGTACTGCCCAGCGGCGTGGTGACCGATTGCGGAAACCCTGCGGCCACGCCATTGGTGACGACGGCAATGCCGCCGACGGTCAGCGTTGTTACGCCATCGAGTGCGGTGATGGTGAACGTGCCGTTTTGCGTCAGTGCAGTGGAATCCGGCGTGCTGCCATCCGTGAGATTTTTCTCGTAGACGGTGAGTTCGCCGCCGTTGACGTCGAGGCCGTTGATGATCACCGGATCGTCGTTGTTGTGGATCTGCAGCACCAGATTCGCCGTGCTGGTATCGCCGTCCGAGTCGGTGAGGGTGTAGGCGAAGGTTTCCGTGCCGCTGCCGCCGCCGTGGAGGTTTTTGAAGTCGGTGTCGTTGGTGTTCAGCGTGTAGGTGTAGGTGCCATTGGCGTTGAGCACCAGGGTGCCGTAAGTGCCGGTGAATGTGCCGGCCGTGACTGGCCCGGTCGGTACGCGATCAGCACCTTGCACATCGTTAGTCAGCACGTTGCCGGTCAGGGTCAGTTGGCTTTCTGACGCTGTTCCGTTGCTGTCATCGTTGGCCTTCGGCAGGTCGTCGACGATGTTCACATCGAGCGTGCCGTTGGCAGTGCTGCCGTTGTCATCGACCACGGTAACGGCGAACTGCTCCGGCAGATTGTTCGCGCCGTTGGCCGTCGGGTGCGCTTCGTTGTCGACCAGCGTGTAGCTGTAGCTGACCACGCCGGTGGTGGCGTTGAAACCGGTGATGGTCAGCGTACTGCCCAGCGGCGTGGTGACCGATTGCGGAAACCCTGCGGCTACACCGTTGGTGACGACAGCGATGCCGCCGACGGTCAGCGTTGTTACGCCATCGAGTGCGGTGATGGTGAACGTGCCGTTTTGCGTCAGTGCAGTGGAATCCGGTGCGCTGCCGTCCGTGAGGTTTTTCTCGTAAACGGTGAGTTCGCCGCCATTCACGTCGAGGCCGTTGATGATCACCGGATCGTCGTTGTTGTGGATCTGCAGGACGAGGTTTGCCGTGCTGGTATCGCCATCGGCATCAGTGAGGGTGTAGGTGAATGTCTCGGTGCCGTTGCCGCCGCCGTGGAGGTTTTTGAATTCGGTGTCGGTCGGGTTCAGCGTGTAGGTGTACGTGCCGTTGGCATTGAGCACCAACGTGCCGTAAGTCCCGGTGAATGTACCGGCGGTGATCGGCCCGGCACTTTCGTTGGTCACCACGCGGTCGGCGCCTTGCACGTCATTGGTCAGCACGTTGCCGGTCAGTGTCAGTTGCGTTTCAGACGCCGTGCCATTGCTGTCATCAACGGCTTGGGGCACGTCGTCGGTGATGTTCACGTCGAGCGTGCCGTTGGCAGTGCTGCCGTTGTCATCGACCACGGTGACGGCAAACTGCTCAGGCAGGTTATTCGCGCCGTTGGCGGTTGGATGCGCTTCGTTGTCGACCAAGGTGTAGCTGTAGCTGACCACGCCCGTGGTGGCGTTGAAACCGGTGATGGTCAGCGTACTGCCCAGCGGCGTGATGACCGATTGTGGAAATCCAGCGGCCACGCCATTGGTGACCACGGCGATGCCACCGACGGTCAGCGTGGTGACGCCGTCCAGTGCGGTGATGGTGAAGGTGCCGTTTTGGGTCAGCGCGGTGGAATCCGGTGCGCTGCCGTCAGTGAGGTTTTTTTCGTAGACCGTCAGCTCGCCGCCCTCGACGTTCAAGCCGTTGATGATCACGGGGTCATCATTGTTGTGGATCTGCAGAACGAGGTTTGCCGTGCTGGTATCGCCATCGGCATCAGTGAGGGTGTAGGTGAAGGTCTCGGTGCCGTTGCCACCGCCGTGCAGGTTTTTGAAGTCGGCATCGTTGGTGTTCAGCGTGTAGGTGTACGTGCCGTTGGCGTTGAGCACCAGCGTGCCGTAAGTACCGGTGAAAGTGCCAGGCGTGATCGGCCCGGCATCGGGGCCGGTGGGCACGCGGTCGGCGCCTTGCACATCGTTGGTCAGGACGTTGCCGGTCAACGTCAGCAACGTCTCGGAAGCCGTGCCATTGTTGTCGTCGACCGCGCGCGGCACGTCGTCGGTGATGTTGACGTCAAGGGTGCCGGTGGCGGTGTCGCCATTGTTGTCGCCGGCAATCACGGTGAACTGTTCGCTGAGGCTGTTGGCGCCATCGCCGGCAGCGTGGGCTTCATTGCCGTTGAGGGTGTAGCTGTAGCTGACCGCGCCCGTCGCCGGGTTGTAGCCGGTGATGGTCAGGGTGTTGCCCAGTTGCGTGGTGATCGATTGTGGAAAACCGACCGGCACGCCGCCGACAATGACGTTGATGCCGCCAATGCTCAGGCTGCTCAAGCCATCCGGGGCTGATACCGTGAAACTGCCGCTCTGCGTCAGCGCTCCCGGGTTGGCCGCCGAACCGTCAGGCAGATTGGCTTCGTTGAGGTTCAGTTCACCGCCCGGCACGGCGAGGCCGTCGATGATCACTGGACTGTTGACCACCAGCGGTGGCGGCGGCGTGATCGGCGCGGCATTGTCGTCGCCGTTGTCGATCACCGCGTTATGACGCTCTTCAGGAAACTCGGGAATACCGCCGAACCCGGCAGTGGGGAAGCCGATGATCGGATCTACACGCCCGCCGACTTCAGTCAGCAGAACAAAGCTGTGGCCGCCACCTGCCTCTCCCGGTGCACCGCCGGGGGCATTGGGGCCGGCAGCCGTGGCTTCAGCGGTTTTGCTGGGGTCATCACCCGCGGCAATGGCTTTCTGGATTTGCTCGACGTCGGTCAGTTGCGCTTCGCTCGGGGTCACGGCCTCCGCAACGTTCACATGAGCGGCCTGATCCGCCAGCAACTGGCCGGTCATGGTCAGGCTGCTGTCGCGGCCCAAGGTCAGCTCCTGACCGTTCTGCAGTTTCACCGCCACCGCGCCTTCAGCGCCGGTGATCAGTTGATCGCCTGCAAATAAACGGTCGCCCTCAACCAACGGACGCTTGATGCCGTCGGCTGCCTGCGCGAATACCTGACCAATGACTTTTGTGACGGTACCGATGAGCGTTGCCATGTGAAATCCTCCGCTGCCGACCACCGTCAGCACTGGTTCGCGAAGCAGCCCATGGCTCAATCGGGTTGTCGGAGGCGACGCTCGCACCCTCGACAGTTCGTTTCGCAGGAGTTGTTTGAAGAGAAATCCTAGCGCTATCAAGCACTTGCGAATCCTGATTCAAACAGCCCGCCCACTAACGCTACGTAACGGTGGTGAATCACCCGAGTGACAAAAATCTGTCGCTCTTTCGCCGCTACGCGTCCCTCCCCTTCAGCAGTACTTCGCCGTATGTCGCAAAGTGAGTGGAACTTTCCTCAAGCCTTTCTGAGCTCCCTAAAGCGCATAAAACAAAGGCTTTCGTGCTGAACAATGTGCTGGTTTTGCTAAAGCGCATAAGTTTTTTTCGGCATAAGCCTTATGAAAAATTTTTCTTAGCTACGCTCTAGGATGTTCTTAGCTCTGTTGTTACAAGAGTGAAACGCTTAGACCTACAAATATCGTCAAATATTTGGCGACAGTAACACACCATCAGGACTCAGGGAGATGCACCCATGCGCGTTCTAACCCCCCTCTGCAGCGCGGTTTTGCTGGCCATGGCTTGCACTTCTCAAGCCCAGGCCATGAACCTTACCGAGGCTATTCAAAGCACCATCGCCACTCACCCGGAACTGGCTTCGCGCGTGGACGCCCGCCTGTCGGCAGATGAACAAGTCAAAGTCGCCAAGGGCGGATTCTATCCGTCCGTCGATTTGAACGCTGCGTATGGCCGTGGCTACAGCGACAACACCAACACCCGGGCCTTCGGAAATCACCACACCGAAATCCTCAATTACACCCAGTCCGAGCTGCGTCTGCGGCAGATGCTGTTCGACGGCTTCAACACTGCCAACGAAGTCGAGCGCACCAAAGGCGTGTCCAATTCGCGCGCGTACTACGCGCAAGGCACCGCACAGGACTTGGCCCTGCGCACCATCGAGGTCTACCTCGAAGTACTCAAGCGTCGCGAACTGGTGACCCTGGCCAGGAACAACCTGCAGGCGCATTTGCGGGTCAACGACCAGATCGGCCTGCGCACCGAGCGTGGCGTCGGCAGCACCGCCGACTCGGATCAATCGGTCGCCCGTAAGGCGCTGGCACAGAACAACCTCGATACCGCCGAAGTCGATCTGGCCGACGCCGAATCGAACTTCTACAGCGTGGTCGGGCGCATGCCCGATGAGCTGGAAACCCCGGCCTCGACCCGTGGCGAATTACCGACCAGCCTGCCGGAAGCCCAGCAGAGCATGGTCGAAAACAACCCGTACCTGAAATCCGCCCAGGCTGACGTGCAATCGGCCGAGAGCCAGTACGAAGTCGCCAAGTCGCCGTTCTATCCACGCTTCGATGCTGAAGCCGCCGTCGGCGCGAACAACAACGTGCAGGGCGATGAAGGCCACGACAACGAATGGCGTGTGGGTGTGGTGATGAACTACAACCTGTTCCGTGGCGGCAGTGACAAGGCACGACTGGCCTCCGATGCGCACCAGATCAACCAGGCGATGGACATCCGCAACAACGCCCTGCGTCAGTTGAACGAGAACATTCACCTGGCGTGGAACGCCATGCTCAACGCGAAGAAACAGACCCCGACCGCCCGCGAATATGCGGAAACCACCAAACGCGTACGCGCCGCGTATCAGGACCAGTTCGGCTTGGGCCAACGCACCCTGCTCGACTTGCTCGACAGTGAAAACGAGCTCTACAACGCCAACCGTCGCTACACCGAAATCCGCTACACCGAGGAATATTCGATGTACCGCGTGCTGGCGAACATGGGCCAGTTGCTGAGCAAACAACGGGTGGTGTTGCCGGCCGATGCGATTGCCGCGACTGAGGTCAAAAACGAAGCGCGGCTGCCTGAACTGAAATAAGTCCCCTGTTGATCGTTCCCACGCTCTGCGTGGGAATGCCTCAATGGACGCTCTGCGTCCGCTTTGGGACGCGGAGCGTCCCGGGCTGCATTCCCACGCGGAGCGTGGGAACGATCAATGTGTGGATTCCCGTGCCCGTTCAACAGAGGCGATCAATATGACCAGCATGGAACCCGGCCACTCCGGGATTGATCCGCGGCTGAGCTTCGATGATCCGTTACTCGACGGTCTGTTGATCCTCTGCAAACTGCATGGCGCCATCGTCAGTCGGGCCAGCCTGAGCGCCGGGCTGCCCTTGAACAAACAACGCCTGAGCCTGGATTTGCTGCCGCGCGCCGCTGCCCGGGCCGGGTTGCAGGCGCGCATCTTGCGCCGCGATCTGAAAGATATTTCACCGCTCAACCTGCCGATCCTGTTGCTGCTCAACGATGGCCGCACCGCCGTGTTGCGGCGTTTCGGCGATGACGGCAAAGCGCTGATCCTGCCCAGCGAAGCCGATGGCGGCGAGCAATGGATCAGCCGCGAAGAACTCACCGAGCACTATAGCGGCCAGGCCTTGTTCGCCCGTCCGCGCCACGAACTCGAAGACCTGCGCTCGCCGTTGGTGCCACGGGTGCATGCGTGGTTTCGCGACACGTTGAAACTGTCAAAATGGCTCTACAGCGATGCGATTCTCGCGAGTTTCCTGATCAACCTTTTAGGCCTGATGGTGCCGCTGTTCGTCATGCAGACCTATGACCGCGTGGTACCGAATCAGGCCACTTCGACCTTGTGGGTGCTGTCGATCGGGCTGCTGATCGGCACCGGTTTCGAACTGGTGTTGCGGGTGGTGCGTGCACACTTGCTCGACACTGCCGGCAAGAAAACCGATGTGATCCTTTCCGCGACTTTATTCGAACGCATCACCGGCATGTCGATGAAGGCGCGGCCGGCGACCATCGGCGGTTTTGCGCAGAGCATTCATGACTTTCAGGGCCTGCGCGAATTTCTCACGGCAGTGACGCTGACCAGCCTGATCGACCTGCCCTTCGTGGTACTGATGCTGGTGGTGATCGGCCTGCTCGGCGGTTGGCTGGTGGTGATTCCGCTACTCGCGTTTCCGATCACCATCGTCTTCGCGATGATCATTCAAGTGCGCCTGCGCGACACCGTGCAAAAGAGCCTGAGCCTCGGTGCCGAACGCCAAGCGGTGCTGATCGAAACCCTCGGTGGCCTGGAAACCCTCAAGGCTTGCAGCGCCGAAAGCGAGCGCCAGCACAAATGGGAAAGCACCCACGGCGCCCTCACCCGCCTCGACAGCCATGCGCGCAATCTGTCGGCACTGGCCACCAACGGCACGCTGTTCATTCAGCAGTTCTCGGGGATGGCGACCATTGTCGCCGGGGTCTACAGCATCATCGCCGGCAACCTCAGCGTCGGTGCGCTGGTCGCCAGTTACATGCTCGGCAGCCGTGTGCTCGCGCCGCTGGGGCAGATCGCCGGGCTGATCACGCGCTATCAGCAAGCGCAACTGACCATGAAAAGCACTGATGCGCTGATGGCCTTGCCGCAGGAACGTGACGGCAAACAGCGGCCATTGGAGCGCACGCAGTTGCAAGGCGCGCTGGACGTCAACGGCGTGACCTTCCATTACAACGGTCAAAATGCGCCGGCGCTGAGCAACGTCACCTTCAGCCTGAAACCCGGCGAGCGGGTCGGCATCATTGGCCGCAGCGGTTCGGGCAAAAGCACCTTGGCGCGATTGGTCATGGGCTTCTACGAACCCGAAGAAGGCCAACTGCTGCTCGACGGCCTCGACCTGCGCCAACTCGATGTCGCCGACCTGCGCCAGCAGATCGGTTATGTCGCCCACGACCTGCCGCTGCTGGCCGGCAGCCTGCGTGACAACCTGACCCTCGGCGCACGTTACATCAGCGATTCGCGGATGCTCGAAGTGGCCGAACTGACCGGCGTTACCGAACTCGCTCGCCAGCATCCGCAAGGTTTCGATCGGCCGGTGGGCGAGCGCGGACAATTGCTCTCCGGCGGCCAGCGCCAGGCCGTGTTGCTGGCGCGTTCGCTATTGCTTGATCCGCCGATCATGCTGCTCGACGAACCCACCAGCGCCATGGACAACAGCAGTGAAGACTTGCTGCGGCAGAAACTGCATGGCTGGGTGCAAGGCAAAACCTTACTGCTGGTGACCCACCGCACTTCGATGCTGAGTCTGGTGGACCGGTTGCTGGTGCTGGACAACGGCCGGGTCGTCGCCGACGGTCCGAAAGAAGCGGTCATCGATGCACTGCGCAAGGGCCGTGTCGGCTCGGCGGCGGTCTAGGAGTTGCCCCATGTCTGCTTCCTCCGATAGCAAAGAGCGCGGCTACTTCGACAGTTTCGGTAAAAGCGCCGAAGCGGAATTCATGCCGGAAACCGCCGGTGCTTCGCTGCAGGATTCGCCGCGCTGGTCGCGGATCACCGTGTGGCTGGCGGCGGCGCTGCTGATCAGCGCGGTGGTCTGGGCCAAGTTCGCCGTGCTCGAAGAAGTGACCATGGGCGAAGGCAAGGCGATTCCGTCGAGCAAGGTGCAGGTGATCCAGAACCTTGAGGGCGGGATCGTTACCGAAATCTTTGTGCGTGAAGGGCAAATGGTCAATAAGGGCGACACCCTGCTGCGTCTGGATGACACGCGCTTTCGCTCGAACAAGGGCGAGAGCGAGGCCGATCGCTATGCGCTGACCGCGCAGGTCGAACGGTTGTCGGCGGAGGCCGAGGGCCGGCCGTTCAAGCTCTCTGATGAGGTGATCGCCAAGGCACCGCAAGTCGCCGAAGACGAGCGTTCGCTGTATGAACAACGCCAGCGCCGGCTGGCCAGCGAGCAGCGTACGTTGAGCGAACAACTGCGGCAGAAGACTCAGGAACTCGCCGAATTTCGCTCCAAGCAGGGCCAGTTCAGTTCCAGTCTGGCGTTGCTGCAGCAAGAGATGAACATGTCCGAACCGCTGGTAAAAACCGGCGCGGTCTCGCCCGTGGAAATTCTGCGTCTGAAACGTAGCGCAGTGGAAATCCGTGGCTCGTTGAACGCGACAACCCTGGCCATTCCCCGCGCTGAATCAGCGATTGCCGAGATCCGCAGCAAGATCGACGAGTCGGAGCAAACCTTCCGCTCGGAAGCCGCGAAAGAGCTGAATGAGAAACGCACCGATCTGTCGAAAATCACCGCGACCAGCATCGCCATCGACGACCGAGTGACCCGCACCACGGTCATATCGCCAGTGCGCGGCGTGATCAAGCAAATGAAGGTCAACACCATCGGCGGCGTGGTTCAACCGGGCAGCGACATGGTTGAAATCGTGCCGCTGGAAGACAACCTGCTGATCGAAGCCAAAGTGCGCCCGCAGGATGTGGCGTTCCTGCATCCGGGCCAGAAAGCCATGGTCAAGTTCAGTGCCTATGACTACACGATTTACGGCGGGTTGAGCGCCAAGCTTGAGTTGATCGGCGCCGACACGATTACCGATGACAAGGGCAACAGCTTTTATCTGATTCAGGTGCGCACCGATAAAAACCATTTGGGCGGGGATGTGAAACCGTTGTTGATCATCCCGGGGATGGTGGCGACGGTGGACATTATTACCGGGGAGAAGAGTGTCTTGGATTATCTGTTGAAACCGGTGCTGAAAGCGCGGACCGAGGCGATGCGCGAACGGTAAATCTCGCCGTAACCTGCGTTGACTGAACAATTGCTATCGCGAGCAGGCTCACTCCTACATTTGGAATGTGTTCCCCCTGTAGGAGTGAGCCTGCTCGCGATAGCGCCAGTCCAAACGACAATTATCTTTCGGCATGATTACGCTGAAAGGTCTCCTCCCCCATCGCCGCAATCTGCCCCTCGATCAACGCCTCGAACGGTTTGAGCAACGGCTCGAATGACGCCGACGGTTCCAGCGTCTGCAAAGCCTGCACAATCGCCTCAATGGTCGACAACGCCCCCGGTCCCGGCGCCTTGCGCAAGCGATAGCGCGACACCCCGCCCTCGGCCAGCGTCACCCGTGGCAACGCCGCCAGCAGCGGATTGAGGTGCAGCATCTTGCGCGCCTTGCGCCAGGTGCCGTCCGGGACTACCAGCAACAGTGGTTCATCAGACTCGCCGTAAGCCTGCATCGGCTGCGCGTCATCAGCCGGAAACAACAACCACGCCTGATACCCCGGCCGGTTCAACAGCGTCGGCAAATCCTCGAACACCTCACCGACAATCAGCTCGGCATTGCTCAACCCCAACGCCGCCAGCCGCGCGGTATTCAGCGCATGATTAACTTCACTCGGATGCTGCAACAGCAGCACCCGCGTGCGGCTGTCGAGGCTCGGAATCAGCGGGCACAGGCAATGGGTTTGTGGACGCAGGCAGCGCGGGCATTGAGGTCTGGACATGTTGTTTACGCCTGATTCAACTGAGCTTTAAGCAGATCACGGAACGTCTGAATCAGCGGTTCGCGACTACGGCCCCGGCGCATGATCATTGAAAACGGTGCCTGATAACCGAACGTCGCCGGCAGCAGCACACGCAAATCGCCCTTATCGGCCCACGCCTGCGCGTAGTGCTCCGGCAAGTAACCGATGTAGGCGCCGGACAGCACCAGAATCAGTTGCGCTTCCATACTTTCCACGGTCGCTGCGCTGTGTTTGAAACCGTGCCGGGCCAATTCCGCCTGACTCCAGTAACCACGACCGACCATGCGTTGCTGAGTGATGACCTGCTCGGGAATCCGCCGCTCGTTGAACAACGGATGCCGGCTGCTGCAATACAACCAGTGCTGCTCGCGGTACAGCGGCATGTAGACCAGACCGCTCATGCGCGTGGAAAACGCGCCGATGGCCAGGTCGAGGCGGTTGTCCTGCACGCCGAGTTGCAATTCGTAGGGGCTCATCACCGACAAATGCAAATGCACCGCCGGGTGTTCCTGACTGTAGGCGCCGATGGCCTCGGCGAATGGCAGGGCCTTGTCGCTGACGGTGGAGTCGATCACGCCGAGGTTGAGCGTGCCGCGCAGTTCGCCCTTGAGCGCGGCGGCGTATTGCTCGAAACCTTCGAGTTCGGCGAGCAGACGCAGGGTTTCCTGATGGAACAGCTCACCCTTGCTGGTCAGGCTGAACCCGCCGCGCCCGCGATGGCACAGCACCAGGCCGAGCGCGGCTTCGAGCTGGCTCATGTAGGTGCTGATCGCCGACGTCGACAGATTCAACTCCTGCTGGGCGTTGGCAAAACCCTGATGGCGCACGACGCTGACGAAGATGCGCAACAGTTTCAGGTCGGGTAAAGCGTTGGCCATGTCTGCTCCGGGCTTTGCAACTGTGTGTCGGTGGGAAAAGCCCCTCACCCCAGCCCTCTCCCCGAGGGAGAGGGAGCCTACCGAGCTGTTATGAGGATTTACGCCGACCTGCAATATCGAGTCGAACTCAAAATTAAAAAGCAATGGAGATCAGCTCCCTCTCCCTCCGGGAGAGGGCTGGGGTGAGGGCAGCAATCCCCAGCCGATCACAATCTTGAACCCGCCGAAGTCTAATCCCAGCCTCGCCATTAGTTTAGAAAAATCTGAACTAAGTTTTTGCCCGTAGCGATTCTTTCCCCTCACTACATTTCGCATCATCGGCCCCACAGCGGCGTCCGAACCCGTGCTCCACGGCGCGCCGACATAAATAAAACAAAGACGATGAGGCCTTACCCGTGGACAAGATTCTTCACCAACCACTGGGCGGCAACGAAATGCCGCGCTTCGGCGGCATCGCCACCATGCTCCGACTCCCCCATGTACCGACCGCT
>Ga0160456_100151_pt1 | contig 57816 bp, 42 predicted proteins | sample HID1972K_E6MG_FD_108261 | JGI IMG/M metagenome (GOLD analysis project Ga0160456, IMG submission 108261) | Enriched pill bug-associated microbial communities from UW Madison campus, WI, USA - HID1972K_E6 MG | ecosystem: Host-associated > Arthropoda: Insects > Digestive system > Unclassified ... | reverse complement strand
TCGGCACCCTCAAGGCGTGGTTGGGCACCACGCCACTTCTAACAAAGACGTTGCCGAAGGTCAGAGCAGAGATCAGCCTGGCCGTGCTGGCCTACAACATGAAGCGGATGATCAAGATCATCGCTATGCCTGGCATGTTGAAGGCAATCGCGGCCTGAGAGTGGCGATGCCATCATCTGCAAGAATGCTGGCCAGACATCGACGGTGCGTCCGCGATCATCCGTCAGACGTTTTTACACAGCCTCGGTCGAAAGGGGTCATCACCGTCCGGCAAGAAATTGTTCATCAACATCCGTCGCATACACATAACACCCCTTCATCCCCCGGCTCATCAGGGTCTTGTACGTGTTGCGTATGATCCGATCCACCCGTTGACGGGTCGCTTCCGGATCCTGCTGCATCAGCGTCTTGTAGCCGCGGATCGAGCGGTCCATGCGTGAGCGGCGTTCGGGCACGGTGACCAGCTGGCCGTCGCGCGATTGCAGGTCCGGGCCGATGATCACGCCCACGTAGTCCAGTTCCAGGCCCTGGCAGGTGTGGATGCAGCCGACTTCCTCAATGGAGTTGGGCGCAGTGATCCACAGGCTGCCGTCCTGGTCCAGGTTCCAGCGGCGTTGGTAGCCGAATTCCGACATGACGATGTCGTAGGCGTCGGGCTGCCGCTTGCTCTTCCAGTCCCAGCAGTAGCCGGCCACGACGCGGGATTTGTTGTTGGCCTTGTTGCGCTCGGCGATCAGCGCATGCAGTTCGGTCGGTGAATCGACGATGCGGAAGTCGAAGCTGTCGCGGTCGAAGTCGGTATTGACAGTCGGGCAAATCCCCAGGTAATTGTCCAGCCAGGCCAGGTAGCCATCCGAGCCACCGCAGCGGAACTGCGAGGACAGCTCGAGCTGGGTCACCTCGGCACCCAACTGGCGCGCCCAGCCTTCCAATGCGCGCGAATGGCCGATATCGCTCAGGGTGACCACCTGGTCGTCGTCCACAAAGAAAACGGTGCATTGGGCGGCGGCGATCAGCTCCTTGATCTGGTTTTCGCCCAGGTTGCCGTACAGGCCGCTCTTGGCGTTGAGGCGGTGCGCCTCGTCCACGATCAAGGCATCGAAGGTATTGGGTGGGATATCGATGAAGGCCCCCGAGCCGCCAAACATGGCCGAAATCTCCGCCTTCCTGTAATGACCCTTGAGTTTCTGTTCGTAGACCGCGCGCGGGGCGGCATTCTTGGACACGTACTTGCTCAGCAGGCCCAGCCTGGACAGTTCGACGATCAGGTTGATGGCGACGACGGACTTGCCGGTGCCGGGTCCGCCACGCACGATGACGACCTGCTTGCGCCCGGACGTGGCAGCGCGAGTCTTGGCCAGTGCGGTTTCGTAGACGACCTTCTGCTCGTCGATCAGGACGAACTCGCGGTTGCCCTTGAGCATCTGCACCATGCTGTCGGCCAGCATCTTGGATGGGCGCACGCGGCCCTGTTCGATCTTGAACAGCAGCTCGGCGTTGTCGCCACGCTTGACGTGCTGCTTGATGAAGGTCTGCAGGCGCTGGCGTTCGGCGTGTCCACGCAAGAACAGCGGTGCCTTATCGGTATAGGGCACGTACTGCGGGTGGTCGATGATGCCGTCGCGCTGGTAGTTGTGCAGATAGGCACAGGGCCATAGTGCCACGCCGCCCTCATGTACGGCCTCGTTGAAGCCTTCCAGCAGGGCAGCATAGGACCAGGCCTGATACGAGGGATGAGCGCCTTCGCGCACGGAGGCGCCGCCGCGCTGCGCCCAGATCAAACCGTCCTTGTCGCTGAGCATGGCCTCTGACCATTGCTTCAGCTCCACGATGATGGCGCGGGGCTGATGATCATCGGATTTTCCGGACAACAAAAAGTCGATGCGTTTGCTGGAGTTGGGAATGCCGAATTCGACACCCACCCCCATGGTGTCTGGCATGTCGTCGTCCCGCAGGATTTCTGACATGCGCATGAGCGAATTGGCCCATGCCCGCAGCTCGGCGTGCGGAGCGTAGCGACCGGTCTGTTTGAGATAGGCCGCTGCGACGAGGTCTTCGATCGCGTGGCTTTCGGTGTCGGCGAGAAACTGCGACTTGATGGACTGGTAAACAATCACGCTTGGCCTTCCCCCGGCTTGGCCTATGTCCCTATAGGTCCGTGTACTTGTTGCTGTTGCCCTTGGCAAGTGCGACCGGGTACTTCTGGGCGTTGACAGCCATCTTCTGCCGGGCAGCGTGCAAAGGGTCAATCCCCAATGCATCGCTGAGCTGCAACAGGTACAGCAATACGTCGGCAATTTCGCTGCCGATCTCCTCGCGCTTGCCGTCGGACAGCTGGCGGCTCTGGTCCTCGGTCAACCACTGGAAGTGCTCCAGCAGTTCCGAAGCTTCTACCGTCAGCGCGGCCGCCAGGTTCTTGGGGCTATGGAACTGCGCCCAGTCGCGCTCCTGTGCGAACCGGCGCAGAGCGGCTTGCAGGGCCTGGATGTCTGGATTCATGGCAGCGGAGCAGGGCAATAGATGGCCCATGTTAGGCGAGGGCGTCGCATTTCCCGCCCCAGGTCACTGCGCGTTGCCGGTAAACAGCCCGACGCCGGTCGTCGACTGGGTTGCTTGCACGAGGCTCCGAGCCTCGTGATTCATTGATCTGGACCGATGGTCAGGGCAAGAAGCTACGGCTGGGGCGATTGGTCAGGTCCCGGATAATCTCAGTTTGGGCCATTGCCCGGTGTGCGGACAATGCGCTCAGACGACGGCGCCAGCCAAGCCGGCTGGCCTGCGGGGAGGAGAAGCACGCAATATGCTGGTGGCCCGCATCAACCGCGGCAAGCCAGCCGCCGCCAGCCTCGCCACCTCCCGATGGTCGCGCTGCTTCCGTATGAGGACGCACCACACTGCGAGGCGTCTTCAGGTTGGTTGCAAATCGCCCAGGCCAGGCATGTCTTCGGATGCCTTGGCCTGGTCTGCAGTCAAGCCGCTTTCACCCGGAGCGACGCTATTCACGGCGCACCATAGGACATGTTCTCAACCCTTATTGGAGGCTATTCCATGAAAATCGGATTCATTGGCAGCGGCAATATCGGCTCCATCGTGGCGCGCAAGGCGATCGCGGCCGGGCACGAGGTGATCCTGTCCAATTCGCGCGGGCCGGAGACCTTGTCCGACCTGATCGCCGAGCTCGGCCCCAAGGCCAGCGCCGCCAGCGCGCAGGACGCGGCCGAGCAAGGTGAGATCGTGGTGGTCACCATCCCATTGAAAAACCTGAAGGATGTGCCGGTCGCGCCGCTGGCCGGCAAGGTGGTCATCGATACCATGAACTACTACCCCGAGCGCGACGGCCAGATCGCCGCGCTGGACAGCGGCGACACCACCACCAGCGAGATGACCGCCGCGCATCTGCCGCAGTCCAGGGTGGTCAAGGCCTTCAACTCCATCCACGCCGCCGAGATTGGCAGCGCCGCCAAACCCAAGGGTGACCCCGCGCGTCGCGCCCTGCCCATCGTCGGCGATGACGTTTCCGCCAAGGCCGTGGTGGCCGAATTGATCGAGGCCTTCGGCTTTGATGTGGTGGACGCAGGTGACCTGCACGAAGGCTTCCGCTACGAGAACGGCACCCCCGCTTACGGGGCTCGCGTCAATGTGAGTGAACTCAAGGCGCTGCTGGCCAAGGCCTGATCGTGTGCGATGGGCGAGGGTGGCGGCGTGCGCCTTGGGGGTGAGCGTGCGTTGCCGGGAAGGAGTGACTGTCTCCTCAAAATCTCGGCGGCCTCCCTGTAGATGTGTAGAGCGGAGCTTGCTCCGCTGCTCTTCGTTGGGTTCGTGAGAAAGGCCCCAGCGGAGCAAGCTCCGCTCTACAAAGGACGTGATGCTTCGGTCGCAATGGTCTCGTTGCCTGGGTGGCCGAAAGCGGTGGCTCGCGCCGACCGGGCTGCAGTGACTGGTTCGACTGCCAAGATCACACGCCCGCCGCTACGATGCCGCCCATGAAGAAATCCACTCCCTTATGGCTCGGGGCGGCACTGGTGGTTGGAACGCTGGTGGTGCTGGCCTATCGCAGCAGGCGGTCGCCGGTGCCGTTGACGGCGGGTGTCGGGCCCGGTGCGGGGCGGAGGTGCTGTTCGATCCGTGCGGGACCATCGCGCCGCAGTCGAACACGCTGCCGGGCGCGAGCAGCTTCACCTATCGCAAGGCCAAGCGGCGCGACCTGCGGCTGCATGTGTTCGCGCCGGCCGGTGAGGCCTCGCCGCGGCCGGCGGCGCTGTTCTTCTTCGGCGGGGCCTGGCGGACGGGGACATCACCGCGTTCCAGGACCAGGCCCGTGCGTTTGCCGCGCGTGGCTATGTGGCGGTGCTGGCCGACTACCGGGTGAAGTGCCGCGACGGGTCCACGCCCCTGGATTCGCTGCGCGATGCGCAGGCCGCCCATGTGTGGTTGCGGGCCAATGCGGAGGAGCTGGATATCGACCCGCAGCGGATCGTGCTGTGTGGCGGTTCGGCCGGTGGGCATCTGGCGCTGACCGTTGCGATGAAGGCCTCGCCGGCGCACAAGCCGGCCGCGGTGATGCTGTTCAATCCGTCGGTGGATCTGGTGTCCAGGGCGCCGATGGCGCTGAAGCTGGTCGCGCGGCGCATCTCGCCCAGCGTGCTGCCGGTGCAGGCGCTGCCGCCGACGCTGATCTTCCACGGCCAGGACGACCGCACGGTGCGCATCGATACGGTACGCCGCTTCTTCCGACGCGCCGATGCCGCGGGGCGTGTGTGCCGGCTGGACGAATACGCCGGGCAGGACCATGGTTTCTACCACCTGCGGGAGATTGATCCGGCCATTGGGGTGTCGCCGTATGCCGATACCTTGGCCAGGGCGTTGGCGTTTTTGGAGGAGCAAGGGATTGGGCCGGCGGTGACCCTGTAGAGCGGAGCTTGCTCCGCTGCTCTCCGGTCAGATCTCCGGTAAAGCTCCAGCGGAGCAAGCTCCGCTCTACAGGGATGCCGGCCCGCGGGGAGGCGTTGCGACCTGACGTTCGCGCCGGGCACGCAGCGCGGTCGGGATAATGGCGGTGTGTCCTGCTGCGAGTGCTCCACGCCATGTCCCAACCTCACGATCACGGTGCCGCCGGCTTTGTCCGCGTGCGCGGCGCGCGCGAGCACAATCTCAAGGATGTGGACGTGGACATCCCGCGTGATGCGCTGGTGGTGTTCACCGGGGTGTCGGGCTCTGGCAAGTCGTCGCTGGCCTTCGGCACCCTGTTCGCCGAGGCGCAGCGGCGCTATCTGGATTCGATCTCGCCCTATGCGCGGCGGTTGATCGATCAGGCCGGCGTACCGGAAGTCGACTCCATCGAAGGCCTGCCGCCGGCGGTCGCCCTGCAGCAGCAGCGCGGCGCGCCGACCACGCGTTCGTCGGTGGGCAGCGTCACCACCATCTCCAACTCGCTGCGCATGCTGTATTCGCGGGCCGGCGATTACCCCAAGGGCCAGGCGATCATCTATGCCGATGGGTTCTCGCCCAATACGCCCGCCGGTGCGTGCCCCACCTGCCACGGCCTGGGGCGCATCTACGACGCCACCGAAGCCTCGATGGTGCCGGACCGCAGCCTGACCATCCGCGAGCGCGCGGTAGCGGCGTGGCCGGGTGCCTGGCACGGGCAGAACCAGCGCGACATCCTCACCACGCTGGGCATCGACGTGGATGTACCGTGGTCCAAACTGCCCAAGAAGACCCGCGACTGGATCCTGTTCACCGATGAGCAGCCGGTGGTGCCGGTGTATGCCGGATTCGACCTGGCCGAGGTCAAGGCCGCGCTCAGGCACAAGACCGAGCCCAGCTACATGGGCACCTTCACCAGTGCGCGGCGCCACGTGCTGCACAGCTTCGCCACCACCCAGAGTCCGCAGCAGAAGAAGCGCGCCGCGCAGTACCTGGTCAGCACGCTGTGCCCCACCTGCGACGGCAAGCGGCTGCGGCGCGAAGCGCTGTCGGTGACCTTCGCCGGGCTGGATATCGGCGAGCTTTCGCAGCGGCCACTGGCCGAGGTGGCCGCATTGCTGACGCCGGCCGCGCAGGGCAGGAGCCATCGCGGTGACGGGCATCCGGAACAGGCCATCGCCGCCCAGCGCATTGCCGAAGACCTGCTGGCGCGGATCGCGATCCTGCAGGACCTGGGGCTGGGCTATCTGACCCTGGAGCGCAGCACGCCGACGCTTTCGCCCGGCGAGCTGCAGCGCCTGCGCCTGGCCACGCAGATCCGTTCGCAGCTGTTCGGCGTGGTCTACGTGATGGACGAGCCGTCGGCCGGCCTGCATCCGGCCGACGCGCAGGCGCTGCTGCGGGCGATGGACCAGTTGAAGGCGGCCGGCAATTCGATCTTCGTGGTCGAACACGAGATCGACGTGATCCGCCATGCGGACTGGATCGTGGATGTCGGCCCGGCGGCGGGCGAGCAGGGCGGGCAGGTGCTCTACAGCGGGCCGCCGGCCGGGCTGGAACAGGTCAAGGCCTCGGCCACGCGGCGCTATCTGTTCGGCGGACAGGAAGCGGCGGTCAGCCGCGCGCGCGCGCCCAGCGCCTGGCTGCAGCTGCGCGGCATCACCCGCAACAACGTCGATGCGCTGGACGTGGACATCCCGCTGGGCGTGTTCACCACGGTCACCGGGGTCAGCGGTTCGGGCAAGTCCTCGCTGGTCAGCCAGGCGCTGGTGGAACTGCTGGCGCAGCACCTGGGCCAGGCGCGCGGTGAGGCTGAAAACGAGGTCGATCCGCTGGAGCGCGGCGCCGAGGTGCCCACCGGCGGCCATATCGCCTCGGGGCTGGAACACGTGCGCCGGCTGGTGCGCGTGGACCAGAAGGCCATCGGGCGCACGCCGCGCTCCAACCTGGCCACCTACACCGGCCTGTTCGACCACGTGCGCAAGCGTTTTGCCGACACGCCGGCGGCGAAGAAGCGCCGCTTCGATGCGGGGCGGTTCTCCTTCAATGTGGCTAAGGGCCGCTGCGAGACCTGCGAAGGCGAGGGCGCGGTGAGCGTGGAGCTGTTGTTCATGCCCAGCGTCTATGCGCCGTGCCCCACCTGCGGTGGTGCGCGCTACAACGCCAGGACGCTGGAGATCCAACTGCGCGGCCACAACATCGCCCAGGTACTGCGCATGACCGTGGCGCAGGCGGCGGAGTTCTTCGCCGAGGACGCCACCATCGCCCGGCCGCTGCAGGTGCTGATCGAAGTGGGGCTGGGCTACCTGCGCCTGGGCCAGCCAGCGACCGAGCTGTCCGGCGGCGAGGCGCAACGCATCAAGCTGGCCACCGAGCTGCAGCGCGCCCAGCGCCGCGACACCGTCTACGTGCTGGACGAACCCACCACCGGTTTGCATCCGTCCGACGTGGACACGCTGATGACCCAGCTGCACGGGCTGGTGGACGCCGGCAACTCGGTGGTGGTGGTGGAGCACGACATGCGCGTGGCCGCCAGCAGCGACTGGATCATCGACATGGGCCCAGGCGCCGGCGACCAGGGCGGCACGGTGGTCGCGGCCGGTACGCCGGCCAAGGTCGCCAGAGTCAAGGCGAGCCGGACGGCGCCGTTCCTGGCGCAGGTGTTGGACGGTGGCGCCTGAGCGGCGCAGGCGGCATGGTGCCGCCTCCTGTAGAGCGGAGCTTGCTCCGCTGCTTTCCGGCCAGATCCCAGGTAATGCTCCGACCGCGCGCAGGTCCCCTGTAGAGCGGAGCTTGCTCCGCTGCTCTTCGGCCAGATCTTCGGTAAAGCCCCAGCGGAGCAAGCTCCGCTCTACAAAAATCAAAATAATGCTCTGACCGTGCCCCCTGCAGAGCGGAGCAAGCCCCGCTGCTCTCCAGGCAGATCTCCGGTAAGGCCCCAGCGGAGCAAGCTCCGCTCTACAAAAATCGAAGGCGCATCGCTTCGGTAGCCGCGGCCGGGTATCCTCCGGGCCGACCTATTCGCCTGGGAGGGCACCTGTGAAGCACACCATTCTTTTGTCGGCACTGGGCACCCTGCTGGCCGCATCCCCGACCTACGCGGCCGAGGTGTCCACCGCGGCGTACACGCCGGCCGGCGGTGCGGTAACGGTCTACACCAGCGCCCAGGGCGCACCCAAGCAGATGGTCCGCAGCGAAGTCGCGCCGCTGCAGGCCAGGCACAAGCTGACCGAGGTCGAGAACTCGATCTTCGTCAACCCGACCAAGCGCTTCCAGACCGTGATGGGCGTGGGCGGGGCGATCACCGATTCGGCCGCCGAGACCTACGCCAAACTCAGCAAGGACAAGCAGGCCGAGTTCATGAAGGCCTACTACGACCCCAACGAGGGCATCGGCTACACCTGGGCGCGCACCACCATCCACAGCTCGGATTTCTCCAGCGCCAGCTACACCTACGTCAAGGAAGGCGACAAGGCGCTGAAGTCCTTCACCATCGACCACGACCGCAAGTACCGCATCCCGATGATCAAGCAGGCCATCGCCGCGGCGGGCGGCACGCTACCGATGTTCGCAAGTCCCTGGAGCGCGCCGGCCTTCATGAAGGACACCAGGACCATGCTCAAGGGCGGCCACCTGCTGCCGCAGTACGCCGACGCCTGGGCCACGTACTACACCAGGTTCATCGCCGCCTATGAGGCCGAAGGCATCCCGATCTGGGGCATCAGCGTGCAGAACGAGCCGATGGCCGTGCAGACCTGGGAGTCGATGCAGTTCTCGGCAGAAGAGGAGCGCGACTTCCTCAAGAACCACCTCGGACCGACCATGGAAAAGGCAGGCTACGGCGACAAGAAGATCATCGTGTGGGACCACAACCGCGACATGATGGTCCATCGCGCCAACACCATCTTCGACGATCCGGAAGCGTCCAAATACGCCTGGGGCATGGGCTTCCACTGGTACGAGACCTGGGCCGGCTTCGAGCCGATGACCGACAACCTGTCGGTGGTGTCCAACGCCTACCCGGACAAGCCGCTGCTGCTGACCGAGGCCTCGATCGAGAAGTTCGACTTCGCCCGCCTCCAGGACTGGGCCAATGGCGAACGCTACGGCACCTCGATGATCCACGACTTCAACGGCGGCGCGGTGGCCTGGACCGACTGGAACATCCTGCTGGACGAGAAGGGCGGCCCCAACCACGTGGGCAACTACTGCTTCGCCCCGCTGCAGGCCGACACCCGCACCGGCGAACTGCTCTACACCCCGCCGTACTGGTACATCGGCCACTTCTCCAAGTTCATCCGGCCGCAGGCCCAGCGCGTCAGCGCCGCCAGCAGCCGCAGCAACCTGAGCACCACGTCCTTCCTCAACAAGGACAACAAGCTGGCCACGGTGGTGATGAACGCCAGCGACAAGGCGATCACCTATAACTACTACGTCGGCGATGCCTCCACCCAGGTGGAAATCCCGGCGCATGCGATCCAGACGTTGGTGTATTAAGCCGGCAGGCTGCGCCTGACCAGCGTTATCGCCAAACGCCCCGCCCAGCGCGGGGCGTTTCTGTTTTCCGCCTTGGCTTTGGCTCCCTGTAGAGCGGAGCTTGCTCCGCTGGGGCTTTCTGGCGATCTGACCGAGAGCAGACGTAGGTCGGCCCCACGCGGCCGACGCGGGGGATTGCCGATGGGCTGTGCGTCGGGGGCGTGGCCCCGACCTACGGCTCTGGCGGTCTGACCGAAGAGCAGCGGAGCAAGCTCCGCTCTACAGGAGATTGCGAATTTTCTGACGTGTCATCGCGATATTGGCTGATGCTTCTGACGATCCGGATTGATCAAGCTTCGGGCATGGCAAGCCCCTCGTTGAATATCGGCCGGCACTCCTTGGCTGGCGTAATCTACATGGTGACCACGGTGACCGTTCTTCGACGGCCGGTGTTCACCATGGAAGCCGCTGCCCGGGCAATGGAGTCAACCTTGCGCGCAGCGGATGCTTCCGGTGATGTGGAATCGCTTGCCTGGGTCGTCATGCCCGACCATGTGCATTGGTTGTTCGAGTTGCGGGCCGACACCTTGAGCCGCGTGGTGCAGCGGCTGAAATCGCGCTCCGCGCGCGACATCAATGTGTTGTGCGGAACACGTGGCGCGCTGTGGCAGCCCGGGTTCTACGATCGGCAGGTGCGGCATCACGACGAACTGGTCGTCCAGACGCGCTACATCCTGGGAAATCCAATACGTCGCGGATTGGTTGAAAGCATCGACCGGTATCCACATGCCTGGTGCAGATACCGCACAGACCTGTAGAGCGGAGCTTGCTCCGCTGCCCTTCAGTCAGATCGTTGAAAAGGCCCCAGCGGAGCAAGCTCCGCTCTACAAGGGGGCGCTGACAGACGAGCGCATCGGCGATCATCGCATGCATGCAAGGCGTGCAGGCTCTCTCCACCACGCAGTGGTAGAAAGGACCTCCGGCGGCGTGCTGCTGCCTGGCGCACGGAATGTTTGCATGGCCCTGATCGATACCCGGCGGCACCAGATGTTTCCGTCCCTGGATGCGGCGCAGATGGCCACGGCGCGGCGCTTTGCCAGCGGGCCGGAGCAGGTGTTCGAGGCGGGCGAGGTGGTGTTTTCGGTGGGCGACCATCCGGCGCCGGTGTGGCTGGTGCTGGCCGGCAGCATTGTGACGTCGCGGCACGACGGGCTCGGGCACGAGGAACCGATCACCGAGCACGGCGTGGGCGGCTTCACCGGCGAGGTCAGCCAGCTGGCCGGGCGCAGTTCGCTGGCCGGCGGCGTGGCCGGGGCGAAGGGCTGCACCGCGGTACCGCTGGACGCGGTGCACCTGCGCGCGCTGATGATCGGTGCGGCGGAACTGGGCGAAGTGGTGATGCGGGCGCTGATCCTGCGCCGGGTGGGCCTGATCGAAGGCGATGCGGCCGGCTCGGTGCTGGTCGGACAGCCGGGCGAAACCGAGCTGGTGCGGCTGCAGGGCTTCCTGACCCGCAATGGCTATCCCAACACGCTGCTGGATGCGACCCAGGACGAGGAAGGCCAGGCGCTGGTCGAACGGCTGGGGGTCCATGCCGGCGAACTGCCGCTGATGATCTGCCCCAGCGGCACGGTGCTCAAACGCCCGAGCGACAGGTTGGCCGCCTCCTGCCTGGGCATGACGCCGGACTTGGATCCGGACATCGTGTACGACGTGGCGGTGGTCGGTGCCGGGCCGGCGGGCCTGGCGGCGGCGGTCTATGCGGCGTCGGAAGGGCTGTCGGTGCTGGTGCTGGAACAACGCGCGATCGGCGGCCAGGCCGGGACCTCGTCGCGCATCGAGAACTACCTGGGCTTCCCCACCGGCATCTCCGGCCAGGCGCTGGCCGGCCGGGCCTACAACCAGGCGCTCAAGTTCGGCGTGGAGCTGGCCCTGCCGCTGGATGTGCAGACCCTGCAGTGCGCGGCCACGGCCGACGATCCGCATGCGCCGCTGCGGCTGGTCCTGGACAGCGGCGCGGTCGCCCGGGCGCGCACGGTGGTGGTGGCTTCCGGCGCGCGCTATCGCCGGCCCGAGGTCGAACATCTGGCGCGGTTCGAAGGCAACGGCGTGTCCTACTGGGCCTCGCCGATCGAGGCGCGCATGTGCGCTGGCGAGGAGATCGCGTTGCTGGGCGGGGGCAACTCGGCCGGGCAGGCGGTGGTCTACCTGGCGCCGAAGGTGAAGACGCTGCATCTGGTGATCCGCGGGCAGAGCCTGGAAACCTCGATGTCGCAGTACCTGATCGAGCGCATCCAGGAATTGCCCAACGTGGTGCTGCATACCGGGACCGAGCTGCTGTCGCTGGAAGCGGACGCGCAGGGCGCGCTGGCCGGCGCGACCTACCGCGACCGCGCCAGCGGCGCCACGCACGCGTGCAAGTTGCGGCATCTGTTCCTGTTCATCGGTGCCGATCCCAACACCGGCTGGCTGACCGGCTGCGTGACTCTGGATTCGGCCGGTTTCGTCGTCACTGGCGCCAATGGCGCGGCCCAGATGGAAACCGATCGCCCCGGCGTGTTTGCCATCGGCGATGTCCGCGCCGGTTCGGTCAAGCGCGTGGCAGCTGCGGTCGGCGAGGGCGCCGCGGTGGTCGCCCAGCTCCACCAGTACCTGGCCGCCCTGGACGCGGCGCCCGCCAACGCCCGCTGAGGTCACCGGCATGAGTACACGCTGCACGCACGTTGAAGAAATCGCCGAGGTCACGCCCAGCGCGCGTGGCTGCGAGGAGTGCCTGGCCAGCGGCAGCCCCTGGGTGCACCTGCGCCTGTGCCGCACCTGCGGACACGTGGGCTGCTGCGACGACTCGCCCAACCGCCATGCCACCGCGCACTTCCACGCCACCGGCCATCCCATCATCGAAGGCTACGATCCGCCCGAAGGCTGGGGCTGGTGCTTCGTGGACCAGGTGGTCGTCGACCTGCCGGACCAGACCCCGCAGCTGGGGCCGATTCCGCGCTACGTCTGAAGGCGCGGCCCGACCGACCGTCGTCCCTTTGGCCGATGCCGGGTTCCATGTGTGTCCGCTACCATGCGTCTATACGGGCGCAAGGGGGGGGATGCATGTCCAGCACGAGTCTGCTGCCAGCTTCGCCTTTGCGTTTGCGGATCGTACGTGGCGCGCTTTGGATCTCTGCGATTGCATGGGGCGTCCTGCTGGGCGCCAAGCTGTTCGACCTGGTGGTGCTGGCCGGTGCATGGAGCGCCGCGCCACCGGCATCGCTGCGCCTGTTGCCGTACGGCGCCGCGTATCCGGTCAATACCGGTGATTTCTTCATTCCGCCGTCGGCGTTGCTGCTGGTCGCGACATGGACGGCCGTCATCGCCGGCTGGCGCACGCCCATGCGCTACCGCCGCTGGCTGCTGGTGTCGGCGCTGATGATCCTGACCGTGCTGGTATTCACGGTGCTGGCGTTCTGGCCGCGCAACGCCGCGCTCTGGGCGGTCGCCACCGGTGCGCCGGGCAGCCTCCAGAGCCAGGCGCAGATCGAGGCGCTGGTGCAGGGCTGGCGCCGCGACGACTGGCTGCGCGTGGTCACGGCGGCGCTGGGTTTCGTTTCGGCATTGCGCGCGCTCAGCCTGCCGTTTCCCGGAGAGCAGATCGCGGCGGGGCCGGTCCCGGTCGTTCGCCGGGTTTTCCATGCGGTATGCGTTGTGGCCCTGCTGGGATTCGTCGCCTATTTCGTGTCCGAGCTCCTGTAGCCGTCTCATGAGATGAGATGGGCCTGCGGCAAGCTGACGGCAATGAGGCCGATCCCATGACCCGACGCGGCGGCAGTGCCGATCTTCCCCTGCATGGCGGACGCGTGCCGGCCTGGCTGGGCCAGCGCATGACCCGGCTGGGCGCGGTGATGTGCCAGGCCATCGTCCACACCTACGGCCGCGACGAATTGCTGCGGCGGCTGGCCCATCCGTTCTGGTTCCAGTCCTTCGGCGCGGTCATGGGCATGGACTGGCATTCCTCGGGCATCACCACCAGCGTGATCGGCGCGCTCAAGCGCGGGCTGGCGCCGCTATCGGGCGAACTGGGCCTGCACGTCTGCGGCGGCCGCGGCCGGCATTCGCGGGCCACGCCCGACGAACTGCTGGCCGTGGGCGATCGCACCGGCGTGGACGGCGCGGCATTGGCGCGCGCCAGCCGGCTGGTGGCCAAGGTGGACAGCGCGGCGGTGCAGGACGGCTTCGACCTGTACCTGCACGGCTTCATCGTCAGCGACGACGGCCAGTGGGTCGTGGTCCAGCAGGGCATGAACACCGCCAGCCGGCAGGCGCGCCGCTATCACTGGCTCTCCGAAGGCCTGAAGGATTTCGTCGATGCGCCGCATGCGGCCATCGAAGGGCCGCGCCAGGGCAACATCGTGAACCTGGCCGATCGGCGCGCGGCCGGTTCGCGCGCGGCGCAGGTGGCATTGCTGCAGACCCTGAGCCCGCAGGACATCGCACGCGAATATGGGCGATTGGCGGTCCCGTCGGCGGCGATGGCCAGGCGGGTCGCGCGTGCGCAGGCCGATGCGGCGCTGCCTGTCACTGGCGATCTGTTCGCGGCGCCGGCCGCTGTCCCGCACGCGCCGGATCGCGCCGCGCAGCCGCATCTGTCGCTGCCGGACCACCACGACGTGCGCGCCGGGGACATCGTGCTGCGCCGGCTGCACGGCAGCCTGGCGGCCGCGGCAGAGCAGGGGCCGAAGGACTTCACCGAGCTGCTGCAGGTGCCGGGCGTGGGCGCGCGCACGGTGCGATCGCTAGCGATGGTGGCCGAGGTGCTGCACGGCACGCCATGCCGCTTCAGCGACCCGGCCAGGTTTTCGCTGGCCCACGGCGGCAAGGACCGGCATCCGTTTCCGGTGCCGACCACCGTGCTGGACCACACCATCGGCGTGCTCAAGACCGCGATGCAGCAGGCCAGGCTGGGCAACGAGGAAAAGCTGGAGGCGATCCGCCGCCTGGACGCGCAGGCGCGGCAGCTGGAAGCACACGCGAGCGGCCCATCGCTGTCGGCGTACCTGGACCAGGAGCGCCGCCAGTCGCATCGCTACGGCGGGCGCAGCGTGTTCGGCTGGGAGCCTGCGCCGGGCGCAGTGGCCGAGGTTCCATCCCGGGCAGCACCGCGCCGTTGGGTGTCATGAGCGTTGCCGCGGAGGAGGGCGTCCGCATCGACGGGCGCTGCTTCACCTATGTCTTTCCGTGCGCCTGGGAAGATTTCTGCAAGATCGGCTTTTCGCGCGATCCGCTGGGCCGGATCGGTGCGCTGCATCCGCGCTGGTACGACTTCTTCGACCTGCATGCCGGCGTGCTGGTGGAGGCCGAAAGCGTCCGCGATGCCCGTGACCTGGAACTGCAACTGCGCGGGCCGCTGCGTGCCCATCGCGCGCCTGTTCCACTGACCATCCGCACCGCGGCCGGCGGCCAGACCGAATGGTTCCGCGGTGTGTCCGCGCTCCTGGCCAGGCACGTGACCACCCTGGCCGAAGGCGGCTATCGGGTGCTGCCGCTGCATGGATGGCTGCGTGCGGCGGCGCTGTCGCGGATCGACCGGCTGCACGACTGGGCCGACATCCAGCTGACCCCAGACGAATCCGAAGGCCTGGTCGGCGCCACGCCTGCCCAGCAGCGGCTGCGCGACGTGCTGGATGGGTACCACGCCCTGGACATCGACCTGGCCGATCACCTGCCACCGGCGATCGCGCGCTGGTACGGCGTGGCTTAGCACGCGAGGTGTGCCGGTCAGCGGGCCGATCCGGGCGTCAGGCCCGGCCGGCTCACGCCGGGGCAAGGGCATCTGGGCGAAAATCGTGATTCCTGCTGTTGCCGCACCGGTCCATTGAAACCCGAACGCCTGCTTCCGCTCATCGTCGCCACGGCCTTGTTCATCGAGAACATGGACTCCACCGCGATCGCGACCTCGCTGCCCGCCATTGCCGCCGACCTGGCGGTGGAGCCGGTGGAACTGAAACTGGCGCTGACCACCTACCTGCTGGCACTGGCGGTGTTCATCCCGATCAGCGGCTGGGTGGCCGACAGGTTCGGCGCCCGGCCCACCTTCATGAGCGCGATCGGCGTGTTCCTGCTGGGATCGCTGGGCTGCGCGGCCTCGACCTCGCTGGAAGGGCTGGTGGCGGCGCGCTTCATCCAGGGCATGGGCGGGGCGATGATGGTCCCGGTCGGCCGCCTGGTCCTGCTGCGCAGCGTGTCCAAGGCCGAACTGGTGCGCGCGCTGAGCTGGCTGACGATCCCCGCGTTGCTTGGGCCGATCCTGGGCCCGCTGCTGGGCGGCATGATCACCACCTACAGCCATTGGCGCTTCATCTTCCTGATCAACCTGCCGATGGGCGCGCTGGGCATCTGGCTGGCGTGGAAGCACATCCCGCTGCTCAAGGGCCAGGTCAAGCCGCTGGACTGGATGGGCTTTATGCTTTCGGGCGCGGGCCTGGCGCTGTCGATGTTCGGCCTGGCCACGCTGGGCCGGCACATGGTCGGTACCGGTCTGGCGTTGGGCTGCGTGGCCGCCGGCGTGGCGGTGCTGGTGGCCTACGTGATGCATGCGCGGCGGCATCCGCATCCGCTGATCGACCTGGATCTGCTGAAGCTGCCGACCTATCGCATCGGGGTGATGGGCGGCTCGCTGTTCCGCATCGGCATCGGTGCGATCCCGTTCCTGCTGCCGTTGATGCTGCAGCTGGGCTTCGGCCTGAATCCGCTGCAGTCCGGCGCGGTGACCTTTACTTCGGCCGCCGGTGCGATGTTCATGAAGACCTTGGCCGCGCGCATCCTCAAGCGCTTCGGTTTCCGCAAGGTGCTGGTGTTCAACGCCCTGGCCGCGTCGTTGATGCTGTGCGGCTATGGTCTGTTCCGGCCCGAGACGCCGTATGCGCTGATGGTGTCGGTGCTGCTGGTGGGTGGGTGTTTCCGCTCGCTGCAGTTCACCAGCCTCAACGCCATCATCTATTCGGAAGTCGACCAGGCGCGCATGGGCCAGGCCACCAGCCTGGCGGCGATGGTCCAGCAGGTCTCGCTGGCCCTGGGCGTCACCGTCGGCGGCTATGCGCTGAGCATGACCAGCCTGGCCACCGGTCAGGCCACCGGCGCGCCGATCAACTTCACCTTCGCCTTCCTCACCATCGGTCTGATCTCGGCCAGCTCGGTCTACACCATGCGCAAACTGGCGCCCGATGCCGGCGCCGAAATGGCCGGCCGGGCCCAGCCCGGTGGCGAGATCACCGACCCCAAACCGATGGCCCGGCCAGGGACGTAGTGCTGTGTGTTGTGTGTAGAGCGGAGCTTGCTCCGCTGCTCTTCGGACAGGCCGCCGGGAAAGCCTCAGCGGAGCAAGCTCCGCTCTACGGGAGCGAGCGGCACATCCGGCTGGTGCCTTGCTTCCTGTAGAGCCGAGCTTGCTCGGCTGCTCTTCGGACAGGTCATCGGAAGGCCCCAGCGGAGCAAGCTCCGCTCTACAGGATTGCTTTGATCAGCGGCTGTAGTCCGCTGCGGGCTCGTGTACCTGCATGCCGGGCTTGGGCTTGATATGCGCTCGCAGCCAATCGGCAAAGGCGGCTTCGCTCAATGAGCCGTGGGCCAGGCTGAGCATCGCGATGTATTTGTCATCGTCGCGTGCGTCCAATTCCACATCGTTCAAGGCCAGGAACACTCGGTAACAGACGTGCGCGGTGCGCTTGTTGCCATCCACAAACGGATGGTTGCGGGCCAGTCCGAAGGCGAGGCTGGCAGCGAGTGCCGCCAGATCCGGCGGTGGATCGCCGTACGAGAACAGCTGCTGCAGGCGGGCCAACGCGGAATCAAGCAGAGCGTCCTCGCGTACGCCGGTGCCACCGCCGTGCTCGGAAAGCTGACGGTCATGGATGGCCAACGCCAAGGCACGGGTGATCCAGACGACCATGCCGCGACCTATTGGGCGAGCTTGTGCAGGACGTGGCGATCCTCGCGCATCACCTGCTCGGCCACTTCCATCTGCCTGGCCAGCTCCGGATCGAACACGGTCAGCTTGATCCCGTCCGGCGTCTCCAGCGCGTACAGCTCATCGCCCTTGGCCAGGCGCAGCCGGGCCAGCAGGTCCTTGGGCAGGATGACGCCGGCGGAATTGCCGATCGTGGTGATCTTGAGTTTCATGGTGGAGGCCTGTCGGTTATAACGGGCGTTATACGGAAAGCCAGTTTAAGCCGCCTGGCTGCGTGATGCAAAGCGGCTTGCCGCGCGACCGGAAAGCCGCCGCACCGTATCTCGCGCTGTGCGACGGCATGGGTGTACAAATGTCCACCCATGCACACCTTGCCTCCCAAGCGCGCCGCCGTCCTGGCCTTCCTGCACGAGCAGGCCGCCCGTGGCCATTCGCCCAGCCTGGCCGAGATCGCCGCTGAATTCGGTTTCTCCTCGCGCAATGCCGCGCACAAGCACGTGCAGGCCCTGGCCGAAGCCGGCCTGATCGCGCTTCAACCCAACCAGAAGCGCGGCATCCGCCTGCCGGGTGCGGCCGGGCGCGAGGCCCTGTTGTCGCTGCCGGTGCTGGGCCGGGTGGCGGCGGGTGTCCCGATCGGGGCGGATATCGGCCTGGACCGGCAGCTGTGGCTGGACCGCGGGCTGTTCTCGCTCAAGCCCGATTACCTGCTGAAGGTGCAAGGCGATTCGATGATCGACGACGGCATCCTGGATGGCGACTTGGTCGGCGTGCACCGCAGCGGCGAGGCGCGCAACGGGCAGATCGTGGTGGCGCGGGTCGAGAGCGAGATCACGATCAAGCGGCTGGAACGCGGACCGCGGCAGATTCGCCTGCTGCCGCGCAATCCGGCGCATGCGCCGATCGTGGTACCGGCCGGTGCGGACTTCGCCATTGAAGGCCTGTACTGCGGCCTGGTGCGCCAGGGCTGACATGGGCGAAGGCTCCATCGGCCCACTGCATCCCCAGAGCGGCGCCGCCGTGCCGGTGCTGCAGCTGGATGCACTGCTGGCCGCACGCACGATCTGGCGCGCAGGGCAAGGCGCTTCCATCCGCCACGATGGCGAATCCACCGGCCACGCCGCGCTGGATGCGGTGTTGCCGCAGGGCGGCTGGCCGCGCCGTGCGCTGACCGAGCTGCTGCTGCCGGCCGATGGCGTGGGCGAGGTGACCCTGCTGCTGCCCACGCTGGCGCGCATGACCGCGGCCGGCGGGCGCGTGGTGCTGGTGGCACCGCCCTACATCCCCTATGCGCCGGCCTGGCAGTCTGGTGGGGTCGCGCTGGAATGGCTGGAGGTGGTCCAGGCCGAGCCGCGCGATGCGCTGTGGGCGTTCGAACAGTGCCTGCGCAGCGGTGCCTGCGCCGCGGTGCTGGGCTGGCCGCAGACCGCGGACGAGCGTGCCTTGCGACGGCTGCAAGTCGCTGCCGACAGCGGCGATTGCTGCGCCTTCGCCCTGCGCGACCGGCGCCATGCGGTGAACGCTTCGCCGGCCGCGCTGCGGCTGGAATACCGCAGCCAGGACAACGCCTGGCAGGTGCGCAAATGCCGCGGTGGGCAGGTGCCATCGCAACCGGTGCGGCTGGCGCATTGAGGGGTGGCCATGTCAGAGCCAGCACGCCTGCCGTGGAATCCGGCGCACCGTCCCGATCTTGACGCGCTCCCTGCGCGTGGGCCAAGCGGTGCTCCGCACAACATCGAACAGGAGGCCGCCTGATGCTCTGGGCCTGCATCCTGTTGCCGCATCTGGCGCTGGACGCGGTCCTGCGCAAGCTGCCCGAGGAAACACGCGCCGCGCCGCTGGCGCTGGTCGAAGGCCCGGCGCAGCTGCGCACGCTGCATTCGGTCAACGCCGCCGCCGCGCAGTCAGGCCTGAAAGCCGGGATGCGCCTGTCGGCCGCGCACGCCTTGATGACCCAGGTCCGCACGTTCGATTACGACCCGCAGGACGAAGCGCGACATCAGCGGTTCCTGGCGACCTGGGCGTACCGGCACAGTTCGCTGGTCAGCCAGCAGTGGTCGCACGCCATCGTGCTGGAGGCACGCGCCAGCTTCAAACTGTTCGGGCCCTGGTCGCAGTTCGCCCAGCGCCTGCGCCACGAACTGGATGCGCAGGGTTTCCGGCATCGGCTTGCACTGGCGCCCACGCCGCGCGCTGCGCGGGTACTGGCTGGATTGGAAGACGGCCTGGCGATCGCCCGCCTGGAACGTTTGCAGCAGGTGCTGGACACCGTGCCGGTCCGCCGCGCGGCCCTGCCCGACGATGGCGGCGAGCGCCTGCACCGCATGGGCCTGCGCACGCTGGCGGCGGTGCGCGCGCTGCCGCGCGATGCGGTGCGTCGCCGCTTCGGCGCAGGCCTGCTGGAGCACCTGGACAAGCTGTACGGCGTGGCCGATGACCCGCTGGCGTACTACGCGCCGCCGGACCATTTCGACATGCGCGTGGAGCTGGGTTACGAAGTGGAAACCCATACCGCGCTGCTGTTCCCGCTGCGGCGCCTGATCGGCGACCTGTGCACGTATCTGTCCATCCGCGATGGCGGCGTGCAGCGCTTCGCCCTGCGCCTGGAGCATGAGGGCGCACACACCGATGTCGAAGTCGGGCTGCTGGCGCCCGAGCGCGCGCAGGCGATGCTGTTCGAGCTGGCGCGCAACCGGCTTGAGCGCGTGTCCATTCCCAAGCCGGTGGTGGCCATGCGCCTGCTGGCGCGCGAACTGCCGCCGTTCGTGCCCGCGGCCAAGGACCTGTTCGAACAGCGCTCGCAGCAGGCCGTGGAATGGCCGCAGCTGCGCGAACGCCTGCGTGCGCGTCTGGGCGATGCGGCGGTGTACCGGGTCGAGCCGGCGGGCGACCCGCGTCCGGAACGCGCCTGGCGCCGTGCCATCGGCGATGCGCCGGCGCGTGGCGTGGAAGACGCGCCAGCGCGGCCGCCGCGTCCGGTCTGGCTGCTGCCGCAGCCGGTGCCGCTGCATGCCACCCCCAGGATCATTTCCGGTCCCGAACGCCTGGAAAGCGGCTGGTGGGACGACGACGATGCGCGCCGCGACTATTACGTGATCGAAACCTCGCGCGGCCAGCGCGCCTGGGCGTTCGTGCCGCCGGGCCGACATGACGGCTGGATGCTGCATGGGTGGTTCGCGTGAGCCGGGATGATGTCTTCGACGACATGGACCACGACAGTCCCGGCGGGCGCATGCCGCGTGCCTGGCGCGTGGCCGCGCGCCTGCAGAGCGCGGCCAACGATGACGTGCTGCATGGCGAAGGCGATGACGGCCTGCCGGCCTATGCAGAGCTGCACTGCCTGTCCGATTTCTCGTTCCTGCGCGGCGCGTCCGATGCGGCCAGCCTGTTCGCACGCGCCAGCCAATGCGGCTACCAAGCGCTGGCGATCACCGACGAATGCTCGCTGGCAGGCATCGTCCGTGGCCTGGAAGCCTCGCGTGCAACGGGCGTCAAGCTGATCGTCGGCAGCGAGTTTGTCCTGACAGACGGGACCAGGTTTGTCCTGCTGGTGGAAACGCGCGCCGGCTATACCCAGCTGTGCGCGTTGATCACCACGGCCCGGCGGGCCGCCAGCAAGGGCCACTACACGCTGAGCCGCGCGGATGTGGAGGCGCAGTTCGATGGTGAGGCGCCTGAATTGTTCGCGCTATGGCTGCCCGGTGCCGCGCCGGACGCCGAGCAGGGACAGTGGCTGCAGCGGGTGTTCGGCGCGCGTGCCTACCTGGCGGTGGAACTGCTGCGCGAACGCGACGATGCTGCGCGTCTGGCCGAGCTGTTGGCGCTGTCGCGACAGCTGGACATGACCCCGCTGGCCAGTGGCGATGTGCACATGGCCCATCGCCGCGACCGCGTGCTGCAGGACACGGTGACCGCCATCCGCCACACCGTGCCGCTGGCCGAAGCGGGCGCGTTGCTGTTCCGCAACGGCGAGCGCCACCTGCGCTCGCGCCGCGCACTGGGCAACATCTACCCGGCGGCGTTGCTGCAGGCGTCGGTGGAACTGGCGCGGCGTTGCAGTGGCTTCGATCTCAAGCGCGATGTGCGATACGACTATCCGGCCGAGCTGGTGCCTGCAGGACACACGGCGGCGAGTTACCTGCGCGAATTGACCGAAGCTGGCATTCGCGAGCGTTGGGACAAACGAGGGCTTGTCCTGTCGGCAAAGGTCCGTGGCGATATCGAGCAGGAACTGGCGCTGATCGAAGAGCTCAAGTTCGAGGCGTTCTTCCTGACGGTCCACGATGTGGTGCGCTTTGCCAGATCTCAGGAAATCCTGTGCCAGGGGCGCGGCTCCTCGGCCAATTCCGCGGTGTGTTACGCCTTGGGGATTACGGCGGTGGATCCGGGCGAGAGCCGACTGTTGATTTCGCGTTTTCTGTCCAAGGCGCGTAACGAACCGCCGGACATCGACGTAGACTTCGAACACGAACGGCGCGAGGAAGTCATCCAATACGTCTATCGCAAGTATGGTCGTCAACGCGCCGCATTGGCAGCGACGGTCATTTCCTATCGCGGCAAGAGCGCGGTGCGCGATGTGGCAAAAGCCTTCGGTCTGCCGCCCGACCAGATCACGTTGTTGGCTAACTGCTTCGGTTGGGGCAACGGCGAAACACCGATGCAGCAGCGCCTGGAAGAAGCAGGATTCGATACCGCCAATCCGCTGATCGTGAAGATCCTGGCGATCACTTCTCAATTGAAGGGAAAACCGCGGCACCTGTCTCAGCATGTCGGCGGCTTCGTCATCGCCGAACAATCGCTGGCGACCGTGGTGCCGGTCGAGAACGCAGCCATGGCCGATCGCACCATCATCCAGTGGGAAAAGGATGATCTGGAGACCATGGGGATGCTCAAGGTCGATTGCCTGGCATTGGGCATGTTGACCTGCATCCGCAAGACGCTTGATCTGGTGCGTCTGCACCGCGGACGGCAACACACGATCGCCGATATTCCAGGCGAAAATGAGGCCACTTACAAAATGATCCAGCTGGCCGATACGGTCGGCGTGTTCCAGATCGAATCGCGCGCGCAGATGGCGATGCTTCCGCGGCTCAAGCCTGAGACGTTTTACGATCTGGTGGTTGAGGTCGCCATCGTCCGACCTGGGCCAATCCAGGGAAACATGGTGCATCCCTACCTGCAACGCAGGAAGGACCGAAGAAACAATAAGGCCATCGTTTATCCATCCGATGGTGTTGAGGAGATTCTGGGGCCGACGCTCGGAGTGCCGCTGTTCCAAGAGCAGGTGATGGAGCTGGTGATCCACGCCGGTTACAAGCCGGACGAGGCCGACAGGCTACGCCGCTCGATGGCCGCCTGGAGACGCGGTGGCGACATGGAATCGCACCGCCAACGCATCCGCACGCTGATGGAGGGCAAGGGCTATTCCTCCGAATTCATCGACCAGATCTTCGAACAGATCAAGGGCTTCGGTTCCTACGGCTTCCCGCAGAGCCATGCGGCCTCGTTCGCCAAGCTGGTCTATGCCAGCTGCTGGTTGAAGCGCCACGAGCCGGCGGCCTTTGCCTGCGGCCTGCTCAACGCGCAGCCGATGGGCTTCTATTCGCCCAGCCAGATCGTGCAGGACGCACGTCGTGGCCGCGCCGACCGCAGGTCCATCAAGGTGCTGCCGGTGGATGTGACCTGCAGCGACTGGGACAACACGCTGGTGGGCGGCACGCCTTGGCGCAGTGAGGACGACGAGGGCGAGCAGCCCGACATCCGCCTGGGATTGCGACAGGTCGCGGGCCTGTCCGAGAAAGTGGCGCTGGCCATCATGGCCGCGCGTACGGCGCAGCCGTTCCGCGATGTCGCCGACCTGTGCCTGCGCGCGCAGCTGGACGAGAAGGCCCGCAGCGCGCTGGCCGAGGCCGGCGCATTGAAGGCGCTGGCCGGCAACCGCAATGCCGCGCGCTGGGCCGTGGCCGGCATCGAACGCCAGCGTCCATTGCTGCCCGGCAGCCCGGAGGAGGCGCAGGTGGACCTGCCGGCGCCGCGCCTCGGCGAGGAGATCCTGTCCGACTACCGCAGTGTCGGCCTCAGCCTGGAAGCACACCCGATGGCGCTGCTGCGTCCGCGCATGCGCGCCCAGCGGATCCTGGGCCTGCGCGATCTGCAGGGCCGGCGCCACGGCAGCGGCGTGCACGTGGCCGGGCTGGTGACCCAGCGTCAGCGCCCGGCCACCGCCAAGGGCACCATCTTCGTCACGTTGGAAGACGAGCACGGCATGGTCAACGTGATCGTGTGGCCACACGTGGCGCTGCGCCGCCGCCGCGCCTTGCTGGAATCACGGCTGCTGGCCGTGTGCGGGCGCTGGGAGCGGGTGGATGGCGTCGAACACCTGATCGCCGGCGACCTGCACGACCTCAGCGACTGGCTGGGCGGGCTGAATGTCAGCTCCAGGGACTTCCAGTGAGCACACTGTTCGACGACCTGTTCGCGCCCACGCCGCTGACCGTGGTCGACGATGCCGAAGGCGGCATGCGCTACTGGCCCGGCGCGATCGACCAGGCGCGCGCTAGGCGGTGGTTCGATGCCTTGGTCGATGGCGTGGACTGGACCCACCAGCGCCGCCCGATGTACGACCGCATCGTCGATGTGCCGCGTCTGCAGGCGCACTATCGGCTGGATTCATTGCCGCCGGCGTTGCCGCTCGCCGAGATGCTGGCCTGTGTGCAAGCCAGGGTGCCGGCGCCATATACCGGCGTGGGCCTCAACCTGTATCGCGATGGGCGCGACAGCGTGGCCATGCACAACGACAAGCTGCACACCCTGCAGCCCGGGCAGCCCATTGCACTCGTGTCCTTGGGCAGCACGCGCCGCATGCATATCCGTGCCAAGCAGGGCAACCGCAAGACGCTGACGCTGGAACTGCAGCCCGGCAGCCTGCTGGTAATGAGCCACGCCTCGCAGATCACCCACGAACATGGCATTCCCAAGACGGCGCGTCCGGCGGCGCCGCGGATGAGTGTGGTATTCCGCGCACGCCCGGACTGAGACCGCGGTTGGAGTTCGGTGGCGCAGTGCAACAAGGTGCTTGTCGTGACGCGGCTGCTCCAGTACACCGGCGTCAGGCCATCCGCTCAGGATGGCTCAGGAACAGGGGCTCCACATGCAGTGCGTCATCCCAACCAGCCGCCGGCATCGCGCCGGTGCCAGCGGCGTGCAGGCGATCGATCCCGAGCGGCTGGCGGCTGCCTTCGGCCTGCGCGGTTTCCAGGTGCAGGTGCTGGCACTGTCCGATGACGCGCGGGCCAACCAGCCTGATGCCATTCTGACGCTGCGCCAGGGGCGCGAGCAGGTGCTGGTCCACGCCTATGCGTGCATGCAGGGTGCGATGCCGCAGGGCGCCGTGCGGCAGCTGGCGCTGGATGCGTTCCAGGCGGGCGCCGATCGCGCCATGCTGATCGCCGCGGCGGGTTTCACCGTGGCGGCCTACCAGGCGGCATTGCATCACGATGCATTGGAACTGGTTGATGAGCAGGGCCTGGGCATGCTGCTGGATGCATCCTCCACGCACAACAGGCCTTCCGTGTCGCCACCCTCGTCCCCGCGTGAAGCCACGCGTCCGGCGTGGCCGCTGCGTGCCGCCATCGGCGTAAGCGGCACGGCGCTCGCTCTGGTCATGGTGTTTGCCTCGATGCCGTCGCTGCAGGGCCAGGTGCTTGGGCTGCTGCATCCGGCCAGGCCGACGGGCGTGGCCTTCGCGCAGGCCTCGGCCGAGCCGTGGCGAGCGCCCTCGCAGTCGCGTTCGGGCGAGCTTGACCTGCCTGCACTGGAGTCGCGCGTCGTGTCGCACCAGGCGACGTTCGCTACCGCGGGCGCGCTGCCGGCCAACTTCAACCAGGCGTTGTCCGTGCCGCGTCTCTGATCCAGTCCTTCACATGGCGCTGGCGCGGCGATGACGACGACCAGGGCAGGCTGGCGCATCCCTGACCGAGCGCCGTGCCATGCCCAGCCTGCCGAACGAACCGATTCCTTCCTCCGACATGGATCCGCGCACCGCCGAGCCGATGCCGGACCAGTCGCCGGCCCAGCACGACGGACACGAACAGGAGGATTCCGTGCGGAATGATCCACCGACGCCGGCGCATCCGCACGGCAAGTAACCGCCTTGCGCGTGGCAAGAAGAAGGGCTGGTCCTGCGACCAGCCCTTCGTGTTTTCCAGTGCGAGGACGACGCGGTCAGTTGGACGACATCGAATACGGCAGCTTGCCCAGGTCGGTCGCCCACTGCTTGTTGGGCTGGGCCTGCATGGTGAAGCGCAGTTCGCTGCCGGCCAGGATCTCCTGGTGGGTGAGGTAGGCGCGGTCCAGCGGCTTGCCGTCCAGGGTCACGCTGCCGACGTAGGTGTGCTTGTCGTCCAGCTTGTCGGCCACCATGGTGAAGCGCTTGCCGCCGGGCAGGTTGAGCGTGGCCTGGGGCAGGAACGGCCGGCCGATCACGTACTGGTTGCTGCCCGGGGTCACCGGATAGAAGCCCAGCGTGCTGAACACGTACCAGGCCGACATCTGGCCCAGGTCGTCGTTGCCGGCCAGGCCATCGGGCGTGGCCTTGTACTGGGTGTCCATGATCTGCTTCAGGCGCTGCTGGGTGCGCCAGGGCTGGCCGGCATAGGCGTACAGGTAGGACACGTGGTGGCCCGGCTCGTTGCCGTGCGCGTACCAGCCGATCAGGCCGGTGATGTCTTCCATGTGCTCGAAGATCTTCGGGTCGACCTTCGCGTCGAAGGCCTCGTCCAGCTTGCCCAGCAGCTTGTCGGCGCTGCCGTGGACCTTGATCAGGCCGGCCACGTCCTGCGGCACGTACCACGAGTACTGCCAGGCGTTGCCTTCGGTGTAGTCGCTGCCGTAGCCGCTGGCGGTGGGGTCGAAGGGTTCGCGGAAGGCACCATCGCGCTTGCGCGCGCGCATGAAGCCGGTCGAAGGGTCGAAGGCGTGCTGCCAGTTGCCGGCGCGCTTGTCGAACTCGCTGGCGATGTCCGTCTTGCCCATGTCCCTGGCGACCTGGGCGATGGTCCAGTCGTCGAAGGCATATTCCAGCGTCTTGCTGGCCGCCTCGCCTTCCTCGTCGATCGGCACGTAGCCAAGCTCGCGGTACTGGGCGATGCCGTCGTACGGACCGTAGTCGGCGCTGGCGACCATCGCGTCCAGCGCCTCGCCGGTGTCGTAGCCGCGGATGCCCTTCATGTAGGCGTCGGCGATCACCGGCACGGCGTGGTAGCCGATCATGCACCAGGTCTCCAGGCCGTTGAACGCCCACACCGGCAGGATCCCGTACGGGCTTTCGCGGCGCGAGGCCAGCAGCGAATTGACGATGTCGTTGGTGTGCTGCGCCGGCTGCACCAGGGTCAGCAGCGGATGCAGGGCGCGGTAGGTGTCCCACAGCGAGAAGGTCGAATAGTGGGTCCAGCCCTTGGCCTGGTGCACCGCGTTGTCCGGACCGCGGTAGCGGCCATCCACGTCCATGAACAAGGTCGGCCCCAGGAAGGTGTGGTACAGCGCGGTGTAGAACTGGGTGCGCTGGGTCTTGCTGCCCTTGGCTTCGACCGCGGCCAGTGCGGTCGCCCACGTCTCCCTGGCCGCGGTGCGCGCGCCATCGAAATCCCACGCCGGCGCTTCGGCGTCCATGTTGGCGATGGCGTTGTCCTCGCTCACCGGCGAGATCGACATCTTCACCAGCAGCGGGCCGCCTTCATCGCCGAAGTCGAATGCGCCCACCAACTGGCGGCCTTCGATCTGCGCGCGCTGGGTCGGGTCCTTGTCGGCCGGCGTGGCGAAGCCCTTGTAGATCACGTCCTTCTCGGTGTCGTTGAGCGACTGGCCCTTGAGCGGCTTGGAGAAGCGCATGGCGAAATACAGCTGGCGGCCTGGCGCCCAGCCGCGGGTCTCGCGGAACCCGGTGACCGTGCCGTCCGGGCGCACCCGCACGCGCGACCACAGCACCTTGCCCGGGTAGTCGTACATGCTGGTGCGCATGTCCAGAATCACATGGCCCGGCTTGCCCGCAGGAAAGGTGTAGCGGTGCAGGCCCACGCGCGCGGTGCTGGTCAGTTCGGCGCGCACGCCCGAATCGGCCAGGGTCACCGCGTAGTAGCCGGGCTTGGCGGTTTCGGTGGCGTGGTCGAAGTGGGAGGTATAGCCGCTGCCGGGCTTGTCGATCTCGCCGCGCTCCAGCTTGACCTCGCCGGTGGTCGGCATCACCAGGAAATCGCCCAGGTCCGAGTGGCCCGAGCCGGAAAAATGCGTGTGCGAGAAGCCGACGATCGTGCTGTCGTCATGGCGATAGCCCGCCGCCCAGCCATAGCCATCCTTGCGTGACTTGATCTGGGTGTCCGGCGAGAGCTGGACCATGCCGAACGGCACCGTTGCGCCGGGGAAGGTATGGCCTTCGCCCGCAGTGCCGATGAAGGGATCGACCGCATCGAAGGCCTGCTGCTGCGCGGCGGTCAGGCCGTCCGCGGCCAGCGCCATGGTCGGGGTCACGGCCAGGCAGCCGAGCAGACCTAAAACGTTCAAAATTTTCCGGCCGGCGCTGCCGGATGTTTGCTGATGCCGCATGCCCGTGGTCCCCGGTTGTGATGGAGGACACGGACCGTAGCACGCAGCGGCGCGCTTTCCGCCAGCCGACCCATGGAGCTGTGACGCTTGTCGCCACCTAAAAGTTTTAAACCTGGTTCAGCATATGGCGGACGCACAGGCATCCATTGCAGACACGTCCAGATGGCCAGGGCGCGCCTGTGCGACGACATATCCATGCTTGGCGGCCGGAGACCGTCGCGGTTATCAGATGAGGCGTCCTGCTTCAGTGGTTCTGGAGGCGGTGACTTGACGGCCGGCTTGATGCGCCGGCATTCAATTTCAACATCGGCAGCACTGCCCGTGCCTGAGGCAGGGCATCAGTACCGACAGCGACAAGAAGGTTGGCACGTGGAGCGATGCAGCATCGGCCGCTCAAGGATGCGCGCCTGCGAACGATGCGCCAGACCGGCGGACGCGCCTTGCCAATATGTCCTGGTTGGGGGTGTGCTACATGCAGCGAAAAAGCTGCAAAGAGTGGTGGTCCTAGGCACGCGTTGCAGCCATGCCGCGGACGACGAGGCACTCCTTGCCGGCATGATGAGTGAGGCTGCGCTGTAGGTCCGTGTTAATAGCCGATGCGTGTGGCAACGCGCAGATGAGACGGCGTGTTCACTTGCAGGTTGCTATATCCAGTGCGTTCGGACCACACACGGAGACACGCGCCATGCCCGAAGCCAAGACCCGCAAAGCCGCCGCCAAGGACAAGCGCGAAGGCAAGTCAGCCAACACCCAGGCTGGCGAATACGTCCACGAAGAAATCGAACATGTGCGAGGAGGCAAGCACGGGGTCAAAAACACCAAGCAGGCCATCGCCATCGGATTGTCCAAGGCCCGACGCGATGGGGTGGCTTCCAAGCCCTCCAAGAGCGCTTCCAAATCTGTCAAGAAAAAGGCGGCGCAGGACAGCAAGGCCGCAAAGAAAGCCACCAAGAAAACTTCGTCGACCCGATCTGCCGGTGCCAAGAAAGCATTGAAGACCGAAAGCAAGAACACCACCGCGAAAAAGACCGTCGGCAAGAAAGCGCTATCAAGCCAGGCCAAGAAGGCCGCCAGTAAACGCACCGCCAGCAGTCGTTCGGCGGCCGCCAAGAAGGCCGCGAAGACCAAAGGGCCGACCGTGCGCAAAGCCGCTGCGAAGAAGGCCGCGCGCAGCCGGAAAAAGGCATCATGAGCGGCTCGCAGCCGCGGGAACATTCCATGACCAACACACCTGACCGCATCGCAGACAAGGACCAGGCGCCGGTCCCGCCGCACAACGTCATCGAGCAGGAGCGCATGCCGCAGGGGCAGCAGCCAAACCGCGGCGAGCAACCGGGCAAGCGCACCAACGACGAACGCAACGACCCCGAGTCGCAACCGGCGTCCAAGGACGGCATGCCACACCCGCCGCGCGGCAATGCGTGACGAGCGGCAGATTTTCGTCCGCACGTCCACTGTTTATCCACGTTGCGCTGAAGCAGCGTGCAAGGAGTTTTTCATGCGTCGTTATGTGTTTGGTACAGCCTGCGTTCTGCTGATCTGCGGCTCTTTCGGTACCGCGAGCGTCGCCGCCGCGCCGGCGGAGCAGCCACCCGCAGCTTCAGCCGCACGTCCGGCCGATGGCGAGAGCCTTGCGCTGGTCCACGTCATCAACCTGCACGAGATCGAACTGGCAAAGCTGGTCATGACCAGGCCCCTGAGCCAGCCCACTCGGGCCCTGGCAACCATGCTGCAGCGCGAACATACCCAGAACGAAGGTGAGCAGGCCGCACTTGGCGTTCGCAGCCAACAGACACCGGCCGTGGCGACGCTGCAAAAGCAGACCCAGGCCGAGACGAACAAGCTCAGAAATCTGCCACCACAGGCCTTCGAAGCCGCCTACATCGATGCGATGGTCAAAGGCCATACCGATGCGATGGAACTGCTGGACGCACGCGCGCCAGTGGCCTACTCAGCCGAGGTGCGCCAATATCTGATCCAGACGCGTACGGCCGTGGCAAGTCATCTGAGCGAGGCCAGCAAGTTGCAAACCGGTGCAGTGGGAAAGTAAGCGCCGCGTCTTTTTTCACATTCCGGTTGGTCTTGCGCCGTTAACCTTCTCCGCGTCTTTCCAGGGGCGTGGGACATGCAGGGCAACCAGCGGAACCGTATGGCGAGTGCGGCGGATACCGTCGTTCCAGGTCCTGAGCTCGCAGCGCTGCGTCCCAATGGAACGCTATACCAGGCCCAGGCCGTGCCACCTGCCCAGCGCAGGGCACCGCCCGAACCTGAAGCACGCACCTTGCTGGGCGTCGATCCCGCCTCACCGGACAGTTGGTGGCACGCCGTGCTATCCGACGACCTGCCTGGCGCGCTGGCGGAATATCTGCAATTCCTCACCACCGGCGAACCGCTGGACAGCGAATACCGCATCCGCCTGCCCGATGGCAGCGAGCGATGGCTGCGTGATCGCGCACGCATGATCGCGCGCGATGCGCGAGGCCGGCCAACCAAGTTCATCGGGGTGATCGACGATGTCACCAGCCGCAACTCGCTGCGCCGTCGCGCCCAGGAAGCGGCGGACAAGTACCGGTTGCTGTTCGATTCGATCGATGCCGGCTTCTGCGTCATCGAGGTGCTGTACGACGCAGCCGGCGCGCCCGACGATTACCGCTTTCTGGAAGTGAACGCCGCTTTCGAAAGCGCCACTGGCATCCGCGATGCCGTCGGCCGCAGAGTCCGGGAATTCGCCGGGACCCACGAGGCCTACTGGTTTGAAATCTATGGTCGGATCGCGCGCACCGGCGTGCCTGAGCGCTTCGAGAACAATGCCGCAGAACTGGGCTTCTACTACGACGTGTATGCCTTTCCGGTGGGCGATCCGGCGCTGCATCAGGTCGGCGTGCTCTTCACCGACATCACCGAGCGCAGGCGTGCGGAAATCGCGCTGCGCGAGGAAAGCCGACGCAAGACCGAATTCATCGCCATGCTCGCGCACGAGCTGCGCAATCCATTGGCGACCGTCACCAGTGGCCTGCAGGCCATGAAACTGGGCAGCCATGGCGTGGCGATGCATCCGGCTACGCCGATGATGGAACGGCAGATCGGCCAGATGCGCCGTTTGCTGGACGACCTGCTGGACATCAATCGCATCAGCCTGGGCAAGGTCGTGCTGCGTCGCGAGCGTTGTGACCTGGTACAGCTGGTGCGGCAGGTGACCGAGGCCTTCCAGCCGCATTACGACCAGCAGGGGCTCATCTTGAAATGCGCGTTGCCCGCGCAGGCGTTGTGGGTCAACGCCGATCCCGCGCGCCTGATGCAGGTGTTCGGCAACTTGCTCAGCAATGCCGCCAAGTTCAGCAACGCCGGCGGGCAGGTGCTGTTGTCGCTGACGCACGACCCAGGACAGGCGTCGATCCGCGTGCGCGATCACGGGGTGGGCATCGAGGCATCACAGCTGGAAAACATCTTCGAGCTTTTCGCCCAGGTCGATAGCGATCGGCATGCCTCCTCGGGCGGCCTGGGCGTTGGCATCGCGCTGGCACGCGAGCTGGTGGGCATGCATGAGGGCCGGATCATGGCGCAGAGCGAAGGCCTGGGTCAGGGCAGCATGTTTACGGTGAATCTGCCGCTGGATGCCCAGACACCGGCGCCATTGCCAGAAGCGGCGCCCGAAAACAGCGCCGTGGCCGCCAGGGAAGGGCTGCACATCCTGCTGATCGACGACAACCACGACGCGGCTGACTCGATCACCATGGTGCTGGAGCTGCTTGGCCATCGCATCACCACCTGCTACAGCGGTCAGGAAGGACTGGATGCGTTGGCACGCGATCGACCCGACGTGGTGTTCACCGATATCGGCATGCCAATGATGGATGGACACGAAGTGTGCCGGCGGATGCGGGCGATGCCCGGTGGCGCGCAGCTGAAGATCGTGGCGCTGACCGGCTGGGGCGGACCGGAAGACCGGGAGCAGACTGCCGAAACCGGATTCGATCATCACCTGGTCAAGCCGATCACCACGGCCAAGTTGCGCGAGGCGCTGGCAATGGTCACCAGGGGTCTTGCAACCGGCTGATGCTGTCCAGGCGTGAACGCCAAGGCCGCCGAATTCGGCGGCCTTGTGCTTGCCGGGCGCGGACTGTCGGTCAGGCCAGCATGCGCAGCTTGGGCTCGCGCGCCCATTGCCGGGTCTTGGCCGCCGTGATGAAGCCCTTGCTGTCGGCCGCATCGACGATGCCCGCATCCTTGCCCACGTTGCCGGCCTTCAGCAGCGGCTGCGCGCCGGCATCGCTGGCGATAGCCTTCAGGTGCGCCCAGGCATTGCTGACGAAATCGATGGCTGCCGATTCCTTGGCCAGGCTCTTTCCGGCCTCCGCCGACAGGACCACCGCAACCGCATCGAACACGAACGACGGCGTCCCTGCCAGCTGTCCGTCTGCGGCCAGCTTCTTGCCGTCCGAGAGTTTCACGCCCAGTTTGGGAGCCACGATCTTGCAGGTCGCGCCGGCGTCCACGACGGCCTTTTGCAGCGCCTTGACCGTAGCGGCATCGGAGCCCTCGTGGACCAGGATGCCAACGGTACGGCCCTTCAAGGTGTCCTTCATCTTGCCGATGATCTGCAGGGCGGGGGAAGGCGGCATGTCCTGCGCGTCGACCGCGGCCGGTGGCGCAGGTGGGAGCTGATCCATGCCCAGCCCGTCGGCCACGCGTTGGGCCAGGTCGGCATCGACGTGGCGCAGGTGGCCGACCACTGCCTCGCGTACATGAGGTGTTTCGACCTTGGACAGCTCGAATACCAGGGCCGAGGCGATGTGCGCCTGCTCCGGCGCGGTCTGGCTGCGGAAGAACTGCCGCGCCTGGCTGTAGTGATCGGCGAAGCTTTCCGCGCGGATGCGGCCCTTGACGCCGTCGTCAGGTGTGGCGTGGCTGCGAAAGCCGGCGGGTGTTTCGCGCGGGCTGTCAGCCTGCAGCGACGAAGGCTCATAGGCGACCCGGCCCTTGGGCACCTGGGTCTGCATGTGGCCGTCGCGCTGGTTGTTGGCGAACGGGCACTTGGGCGCGTTGACCGGGATCTGGTGGAAGTTCGGCCCGCCCAGGCGGATCAGCTGGGTATCCAGGTACGAGAACAACCGCCCCTGCAGCAGCGGATCGTTGCTGAAGTCGATGCCGGGCACGATGTTGGCCGGGCAGTAGGCGACCTGCTCGGTCTCGGCGAAGAAATTGTCCGGCCAGCGGTCCAGCACCATCTTGCCGATGATCTGCAGTGGCACCAGTTCCTCCGGGATCAGCTTGGTCGAGTCGAGATGGTCGAACGGGAATTTCTCCGCGTCGGCCTCGGTGAACAGCTGCACGCCGAACTCCCATTCGGGAAAGTCGCCATTCTGGATCGACTCGAACAGGTCCCGGCGGTGGAAGTCCGGGTCGGCGCCGGCGATCTTGACCGCCTCGTCCCAGACCGTGGACTGCAGACCCAGTTTGGGCCGCCAATGGAACTTCACGAACGTGCTTTCACCCTGCTCATTGATCAGGCGGAAGCTGTGGATGCCGAAGCCCTCGATCATGCGCAGCGAGCGCGGAATGGTGCGGTCGCTCATTGCCCACATGATCATGTGGATGGACTCGGGCGTGAGCGAGATGAAATCCCAGAAGGTGTCATGCGCAGTGGCCGCCTGCGGGAAACCGCGGTCCGGCTCCATCTTCACCGCATGGATCAGGTCCGGGAACTTGATCGCGTCCTGGATGAAGAACACCGGGATGTTGTTGCTCACCAGGTCCCAGTTGCCCTCCTTGGTATAGAACTTGACCGCGAAGCCGCGCACGTCGCGCGGGGTATCGATCGAGCCGGCGCCGCCGGCCACGGTGGAGAACCGGGTGAACAGCGGGGTCTTCTCGCCGACCTCGGTCAGCAGCTTGGCAGTGGTGTACTTGGCCAGCGACTTGGTCAGCTCGAAGTAGCCGTGCACCGCGCTGCCGCGCGCATGCACGATGCGCTCGGGAATACGCTCATGGTCGAAATGGGTGATCTTCTCGCGCAGGACGAAATCTTCCAGCAGCGTCGGACCGCGCGTGCTGGAGCGCAGCGAGTTCTGGTTGTCGCTGACCGGAATGCCCTGGTTGGTGGTAAGCGGCGGATGTGAGCCGCCGGCAAGCTGGTGGAGTTCATCACCCTGGCCGCGGGTGTCCGCGGCGGTGGCAGGTGCGGCGGTGGGGGCATTGGCAGGTGGCTTGCGGGCGGCCATGGGCGAGGGCTCCAGGTGGCGGGCGAAAAGGAACCCCCATACTTACGATCTCGATGTCAATGCGCTGTGCCTGCCGGGCCGCAACTTCTTCACGCAATCATCTGCCTGGCGTGCGTGCGCGCCCATGTCTTCATCGCGATGAGTCCTGGCGCCGGGTCGCCCCCGCATCGTCGAATGTCGATCGGAGCCGGCGATCAGCCGAAGCTGGGGAGCAGTCCGTCCAGCCTGGTGTCGGAGTCGCGGTCGGTATCGTCAGGCATGGCCTGACGCTGAAACCCGTCGCGTACGGTGGCCGCGTCATTTGGCCGGCCCAGCAGGTAGCCTTGCAGCGAGGTGCAGCCCAGCGAGGTCAGCAGCGCCTGCTGTTCATTGGTTTCCACGCCCTCGGCGATCACCTGCAGGCCCAGGTTGCGGCCCAGCGCGACGATGGCCGAGACGATGGCGGCATCCTCGCTGCCGGTGGTGAGGTCGCTGACGAAACCGCGATCGATCTTCAGTTCGCTGGCCGGCAGTCTCTTCAGATACATCAGGCTGGAATAGCCGGTCCCGAAGTCGTCAATGGAAATGCTGACCCCCAGCTCGGACAGCCGGCGCAGGATCTCCAGGCTCGTTTCCGGATCGTGCATGGCCGTCGACTCGGTGATCTCCAGCACCAGCGAGGACGGCGGCAGGTCATGGCGCGCCAGCGCATCGCGCACGTCCTGGTAGAGCAGTTCCGAGCGGAACTGGGTCGGCGACAGGTTCACCGCCACGCTGTCCAGGCTGTAACCGTCAGCACGCCATTGGCCCAGCTGGCGGCAGGACTCGTCCAGCACCCAGCGGCCCAGTTCGACGATTAGCCCGGAGCGCTCGGCCAGCGGGATGAAATCGTCGGGCATGATCAACCCGCGCTCGGGGTGGCGCCAGCGCACCAGCGCTTCCACGCCCATGACCGGACCATCCGGCGCGCGCAGCTTGGGCTGGTAGTCCAGGTACAGCTCGTGACGCTGGATGGCCCGACGCAGGTCCTGGACCAGCGCAATGCGCTCGTGGGCGCCTCGATTCATGTCCGGCTCGAACAGCTGGTAGCCGTTGCGCCCGCGTTCCTTGACCGCGTACATGGCGGCGTCGGCATTGGCCAGCAGATCCTGCGCGCGGCGACCGTCCTCGGGATAGATGGCCACGCCGATGCTGGCCGAAACCGCGACCTCGGTCCGCTCCACCTCCAGTGGCACACGCGCCAGGCGCATCAGCTTGTCGGCGATGGCGGCCGCGTCTTCCGGCGCATCGATGGCGGCCAGGACCACGAACTCATCGCCACCCAGGCGGGCCACGGTGTCCTCCGGGCGCAGGCTTTCCAGCAGGCTGGAGGACAGCTGTAGCAGCAGGCGGTCGCCGACCTGGTGCCCGTAGGCGTCGTTGATGCCCTTGAAGCCGTCCAGGTCGATGAACATCACCGCGAAGCAGCGCCTGGCGCGGCGCGCATTTTCGATGGCCTGGTTGAGCCGGTCTTCCAGCAGCACCCGGTTGGGCAGGCGGGTCAGGCCGTCATGCAGCGCCAGGTGGGCCAGCTCGTTGTTGGCCTTGGCCAGCGAGGCGGCCAGCACGGCGGTGCGCTCCTGCAGGCGTCGGTCGAGCACCGAGGTCACCAGGGCAATGCCCAGGATGGCGAAGGTCGATGTGCCGACCAGGCTGGCCAGCCACTGGCTGGAGACACCCGCCACGGCGGCAGCGCAGATGCTGCCTTCGGCAAAACGCGCCGCGGCCATGCCGGTGTAGTGCATGCCGGCGATTGCCAGGCCCATCACGCCCGCCGCGGCCAGGCGCAGGCGCAGCAGGTGCTCGCGGCCCTCCCCGCGCAGCACAAAGGAAATCCAGAGCGCGGCCACCGAAGCCGCGATGGCGATCAGCACCGACAGCGCGAACCACAGCGGGTCGTAATCGATGCCTGGCTGGATCCGCAGCGCGGCCATGCCCACGTAATGCATCGCCGCGATGCCGCAGCCCAGAACCACGCCGCCGCCCAGCAGCTGGGTCAACGACAGGGTTGGCCGGGTCACCATCCATAGCGCATAGCCCGAAGCGGCCACCGCGATCAGCAGCGACCAGCCGGTGATCAGCAGGTCATAACCCTGGGAGATGGGCAGTTTGAAGGCCAGCATGCCGATGAAATGCATCGACCAGACCCCGAATCCCATCGCGCAGGCGCCGCCGCCCAGCCACCAGCGGGCGGTGCGGCCGCTGCTGGCGGTGATGCGGCCGGTCGTGCTGAGCGCGACGTAGGAGGCGATGGCGGCCACCACGAACGAGATCAGCACCAGCAAGAGGTTGTAGGTTCCGGACATGTCGAGGAATGCGCGGCGCTGATGGCGGCGCAGTGGGGGACTGGGTGGAGGGTTAGCAAATTGCATGCCAGTCTTTATGCGGCATGCGTCACGCTATTTTTAAGGCCGCCCCGCAGGAAGCGGCAGGCAGGCGCGCCTTTATGCCGCGCCGCGCCCGGGTCGGTTCCGGCGCCCCGACACTGCATGGGTGACGCAGGACGTCAGCGGAAGACATCGGAAGTCGTCGCGCCAGCGCAAACGGCAAAGGGAGCCGATGGTGTCGCTTGGGAGCACGTGCCCTGCGAGGACGGATGTCCAAGCTGCCGGAAAGCACCGCTCCGTATGTCTGCCGTCGCCCCTGTCGCCGTCGATGCGACAGCTGGCGCCGCGACCAGCCGGCGGTCACCTGCGCCGCGTTCCAACCGGAGAAGGCCCGGATCCAGGCGGCAGCAATCCGCTCCGCCAGAACGGGCTGCTGGGACCATCTGCAGACCGCCATGCCGTACAGGCCGGCGGCGACATCGGCCGTGGCCTCACCGCGCGTGCGGGTGTCCGTTTCTGATCTGGGCCGCATCGCGTCCCAATAAAAAAGCGCCGCCGAAGCGACGCTTTTCCATTGGCAGACGACGACTCGTCAGGCCTCGACGTCATCCTTGTATGCATCCACCGGAATGCAGGCGCACATGATGTTCTTGTCGCCGTAGACGTTGTCCACGCGCGCCACCGGCGGCCAGTACTTGGCCTGCTTGAGCGAGGCCAGCGGGAAGGCGGCCAGCTCGCGCGGGTAGGCATGGGTCCACTCGCTGCCCGAGACCTGCACGGCGGTGTGCGGGGCGTGCTTGAGCGGATTGTCCTCGCGATCCAGGCGGCCGTCCTCGACCGCGCGGATTTCCTCGCGGATCTGGATCATCGCGTCGATGAAGCGGTCCAGTTCGTGCTGGGATTCGCTCTCGGTCGGCTCGACCATCAGCGTGCCGGCGACCGGGAAGCTCAGGGTCGGGGCGTGGAATCCGAAGTCGATCAGGCGCTTGGCCACGTCCTCGGCGCTGATGCCGGTGGCCTTTTCCAGCGGGCGCACGTCCAGGATGCACTCGTGCGCCACCAGCCCGTTGCGGCCGGTGTAGAGCGTCTTGTAGTGCGGGGCCAGCCGCTTGGCGATGTAGTTGGCGTTGAGCAGCGCCACCTGGGTGGCTTTGCGCAGGCCGCCAGTGCCCATCATGGTGATGTACATCCAGCTGATCGGCAGGATCGAGGCAGAACCGAAGCTCGCCGCGCTGACCATGCCGACTTCGCCTTCACCGCCCAGGGTCTTGGGGAGGAATGGAGCGAGATGCGACTTGACCGCGCACGGGCCCACGCCCGGGCCGCCGCCGCCGTGCGGGATGCAGAAGGTCTTGTGCAGGTTGAGGTGGGACACGTCCGAGCCCCACTTGCCGGGCTTGGCCACGCCGACCAGGGCGTTCATGTTGGCGCCGTCGGTGTAGACCTGGCCGCCGTGCGCGTGCACGGCTTCGCAGATGGCGACCACGTCTTCCTCGAACACGCCGTGGGTGGACGGGTAGGTGATCATCAGCGCGGCCAGGCGGTCCGAATACTTCTCGGCCTGCACGCGGATGTCTTCGACGTCGACGTTGCCGTTGGCGTCGCACTTGGTCACCACCACCTTCATGCCGCACATCTGGGCCGAGGCCGGATTGGTGCCGTGCGCGGATTCGGGAATCAGGCAGATGTCGCGATGGCCTTCGCCACGCGAGCGGTGATAGGCGCGGATCGCCAGCAGGCCGGCGTATTCGCCCTGCGCGCCGGAGTTGGGCTGCAGGCTGACCGCGTCGTAGCCGGTGCACTCGACCAGCATGGCTTCCAGTTCGTCGATCAGCTGCTGGTAGCCGGTGGACTGCGCGGCCGGCGCCAGCGGGTGGACCGCGCCGAACTCCGGCCAGGTCACCGGGATCATCTCGGCGGTGGCGTTGAGCTTCATGGTGCAGCTGCCCAGCGGGATCATGGTGCGATCCATCGCCAGGTCCTTGTCGGCCAGGGCGCGCATGTAGCGCAGCAGCTCGTGCTCGCTGTGGTGGGTGTTGAACACCGGATGCTGAAGGAACGCGCTGGTGCGCTTGAGGTCTTCGGGCAGCGCATCGGTGGTGGCCACATCGAGTGCATCGATATCGGCGGTGGCGCCGAACAGCTGCGCCAGCGCAACGACGTCGGCACGCGTGGTGGTTTCGTCCAGGCTGATGCCCAGCGCTTCGCTGTCGATCACGCGCAGGTTGATGCCGGCGGCCACGGCCTTGGCGTGGATCGCATCGGCATCGACGTTCTTGACGTGCAGGGTGTCGAAGAAGTGCTCGCCGACGGCGACGCCGGCAGCGCGCAGCGCGGCGGCCAGGATCGTGGTCAGGCGATGGGTGCGGCGGGCGATGCGGGTCAGGCCATCGGGACCGTGGTAGACGGCGTACATCGAGGCCATCACCGCCAGCAGCACCTGCGCGGTGCAGATGTTGGAGGTCGCCTTCTCGCGGCGGATGTGCTGCTCGCGGGTCTGCAGGGTCAGGCGGTAGGCCGGGTTGCCCTGGGTGTCGATCGAGACGCCGATCAGGCGGCCCGGCATCGAGCGCTTGTAGGCGTCGCGGCAGGCCATGAACGCCGCATGCGGGCCGCCGAAACCGAACGGCACGCCGAAGCGCTGCGAGTTGCCGACCACGATGTCGGCGCCCCATTCGCCGGGTGCGGCGATCAGGGTCAGCGCCAGCAGGTCGGTGGCCACCGCGACCAGGCCATGGCGCGCGTGCACGGCCTCGGCCAGCGCCTTGTAGTCGCCGATCTGACCGAAGGTGTCCGGGTACTGCAGCAGCACGCCGAAGCACTCGGCTTCCATCGCCTGCTGCGGGGTGCCCAGTTCCAGCACGATGCCCAGCGGCTCGGCGCGGGTGCGCAGCAGTTCCAGGGTCTGCGGATGGACCGCGTCATGGACGAAGAACACGTCCGACTTGGACTTGGCCGAGCGCTTGGCCAGGGTCATCGCCTCGGCCGCGGCGGTGGCTTCGTCCAGCAGCGAGGCGTTGGCGATCTCCATGCCGGTCAGGTCGGCGCACAGGGTCTGGAAGTTGATCAACGCTTCCATGCGGCCTTGCGAGATTTCCGCCTGGTAGGGCGTGTAGGCCGTGTACCAGGCCGGGTTCTCCAGGATGTTGCGCAGGATCACCTTCGGGGTGTGGGTGCCGTAGTAGCCCTGGCCGATGAAGCTCTTGAACACCTGGTTCTTCAGCGCGATCTGGCGGATCTTGGCCAGCGCTTCCTCTTCGGTGATCGCTTCGGGCAGCGCCAGCGGCGCGGGCGACTTGATCTTGCCGGGAACGATGGCATCGGTCATCGACTCCAGGGTCGGGTGGCCGACCACGTCGAGCATCTGCGCGATCTCGGCGTCGTTGGGGCCGATGTGGCGTTCGACGAACGCGCCGTGGTGTTCGAGGTCGCGCAACGAGGGGGTGTTCTGGGACATGGCAGGCATCCGAAGGGTGGGGCACGCGTGGTGGCGGAAACCTCAAGAAATATGCTCGTCATCCCCGCGAAGGCGGGGATCCAGCGTCTTTCGCGTCATGCGCGAAGCCACTGGGTTCCCGCCTGCGCGGGAACGATGGATGGATCCGGAGGAATCCTCTCGCGCCCCTCTGTCCTTCTGCCTGAGAGTTTAGAAGCGCGATGCACTGCGCCTCGTGCCCCTTCGGCGCCGGTGCCAACCCGATGGGCCGACCGGTCTCTCCAGAGTGTGTGTTGCCTGCGGTGGTATCGGGCCTGAGCGATTACGGGCGTTGCGCCTTCGGCAGCGGCCACGGTCCGTGAAGACCTGGGCCACTTCTCCCACCTGAACTGCCCGCCGATTATACGGGCCTGCCGCGCACGCGTACGCCCGGGCGTGCTTGCTGCGGCGATACGGTCACTGAATGGCGGGTTCAGTTCCTGGGCGGTGACCGCCGAGAAGCCAGCGCCTATCATGCGCACCTTCCTTCTTCATCGTCGGGCTGCGCCTTGCTTGCGCGGCCCGCGTCGTGCCGTCGCCGGACTTCGGCCACGGCAGCGCCTTTCCAGGATGTCCCATGCCGCTGCCCGCCACCTCGACCCGTCGTCTCGCCCTGTTGCTGGCGGGGCTGGCGATGTTCGGCCCGTTCTCGATCGACACCATCTTCCCGGCTTTCCCGCAGCTGGCCCAGCGCCTGGGCGTGGAGCAGATGGCGGTGCAGCAGACGGTCAGCGTGTACCTGCTGGCCTATGCGGTGATGAGCCTGGCCCATGGCGCGCTGTCCGATGCGTTCGGCCGAAAGCGGGTGATCCTGGGCGGGCTGGTGGTGTTCGTCGGCGCCTCGGTCGGCTGCGCGCTGTCGCGCGATCTGGGTACGCTGCTGGCGTTCCGCGCGCTGCAGGGCTTCTCGGCCGGCGCCGGCATGATCGTGGGCCGGGCGGTGATCCGCGATCTGTACGACGGACACCTGGCGCAGAAGCTGATGAGCCAGGTCTCGATGATCTTCGGCATCGCCCCGGCGATCGCGCCGATCATCGGTGGCTGGATCCTGGGCGTCGGCGCGGGCTGGCCGGTGATCTTCTGGTTCCTGGTCGCCTTCGGCCTGGTCCTGCTGCTGGCCACCGCGGTGTGGCTGCCGGAGACCCACCCGGCATCCGCGCGCACGCCGCTGTCGGTGACGGGCCTGTGGCAGGGCTACAAATCGATCGCGCTGGATCGACGCTTCCAGCGCCTGGCTGCAGCTGGCGCCTGCATGTTCGGCGGCATCTTTCTGTACATCGCTTCGGCGCCGGTGTTCGTCATGGAACTGCTGGGCAAGACCGAGCAGGACTTCGCCTGGCTGTTCGTCCCCACCATCGGCGGCATGACCCTGGGCTCGTGGCTGTCCGGGCGCATGGCCGGCAGGCTCAAGCCGGCCGCGCAGGTTCGCGTGGGCTTCATCTGCTGCGCGGTGGCCAGCGTGGCCAGCATCGCCTACGCGACGCTGTCCGACACGTTCGCCGTGCCGTGGGCGGTGCTGCCGATCTTCGTGGCCGGTACCGGCATGGGCCTGGTGTTTCCGATCCTGGCGCTGGCGGTGCTGGACCTGTATCCGCGTCAGCGCGGCCTGGCCTCGTCCCTGCAGGCATTCGTGCAGCTGACCGTCAATGCCATCGTCGCCGGCGTGCTCTCGCCGCTGGTGGCGCACGATCCGCTCAAGCTGTCGCTGGGCGCCACCGCGTTCTTCGTCGCCGGCTGGATCTGCTGGAAGCTTGACCGCCGCGCCGGCCGCCGCCTGCCGCGTCAGGACGCGATCACCCCGCGCCTGGAGCCGGCCGACGGCGCCTGACCCAACCGGCCATTCGATCAGGCGCGCGAAGCAAGGCACCAGGCGATGCGCCAAAAAAAGCGTCGCCTTGCAGCGACGCTCTTGGTACATCCGGATTCGGTTTCCGGTCAGAACTTGTAGTTCACGCCAAACAGGTAGGTCCGGCCCCATTCGATGGTTTCGAGCGGCCGGTCCTTGGTTTCGGCATAGGTGTGGTACTTGGAGTTGGTCAGGTTGGTCGCCTGCAGCAGCAGGCTCAATCCCTTCAGGGCGCTATGGTCGCCGAAGGTGTAGCTGACCTGCGCATCGGTGATGTCTTCGCCTTCCACATAACGCAGGGTGCGCACGCCGGAGAAGTTGCCGATCTCGCCGATGAAGTCCGAACGCTTGCGCTCGCTGACGCGCGCCTCGAAGCCATTGCGCTCGTAGTATGCGGTGAGGTTGTACACGCGCTTGGACAGGCCAGGCAGGGTGATCTCGCCCGACCCCACGCTGGAGGCGCTCTCCGGATCCATGATCTTGATGTTGCTGTCGTTGAATCCGGCGCTGGCCACGATGCCGAAGCCTTCCAGCGAATCGGTGAACAGGTCCAGCGGGATGGAGGCGGTGAACTCGGCGCCGCGCAAGATGCCGCCGCTTCCGTTGAATGGTGCGCTGTAGTTGCCCGTGTTCTGGATCGGAATGGTGACCGTGTCGCCGTTGGCCGCCAGCCAGGCGGCGACCTGGTCGGTGAAGTCGTAGCCGTCGCGGGTCTGGGTATAGATGTAGCTCTTGAGCTGCTTGTAGAAGAACGAAGCGGCCACGTAGGCCTTGGTGCCGAAGTACTTTTCGTAGGAAATGTCCAGCGCGTTGGCACGCCACGGATCCAGGGTCGGGTTGCCGCCGCTGGCGCCGGGTTTGCCGGTGCTGGTATCCACGCCGAACTCCAGCGAGGCGCGCAGCTGGTCCACGCGCGGGCGCGCGACCTGGCGGGCCACGGCGAAGCGCAGTGTCTGGTCGGCCGGGAACATGAAGGCCAGGTTGAGGCTGGGCAGGAAGTCGGTATAGGTCTTGCCGGCCTGGATCGGAATGACCTGGCTGCCCGGCGCCTGGGAGTCGTCCCAGTAGTTGGAGGCCGAGGACTGGTCCACGTGCTGGGCCTGGATGCCGATGTTGCCGCGCACCGGGACCGAGCCGATCTCGGTGTCGATGTTGGCGCGCAGGAAGGTGGTGGTGATCTTCTCGTCCACCGACCACTGCTTGGGGATCAGGTAGGACTCGGTGGTGGTCGGGTTGAACAGCATGTAGCGGGCCACAGCGCCGGGCACGTTCCAGCTGGGGATATAGCCGGCGCCAGCAAATCCCAGATTGACCAGACCGTTCTGCAGGTCCGAGGCAATGGCCGTGTCGCCCTGTTCGCCGAGGAGGATGTTGCCCTCTGGTTGGGACTTGCTCTTCTCGCGGTCGGCATAGTTGATGCCTACGTCGAAATCGGAGAGCCAGGTGAAGCCATCGGGGACAGGAATGGTGGCGACCAGCCGATAGCCCTTCAATTCGTCATCCACGTGCGGGGTCTTGCCGTAGCCAGAGCCATAGATGGTGTTGGTGATATACAGCGCGTTGTAGTCGGAGTAGTCCCTGCCCGGGGTGAATTGCGGAAACGAGCCGCCCGAATAGTTGAGCGTGACCGAATCCAGCTGCGGTGCGGGCAGCAGCTGCAGATTGTTCTCCAGATTGGTCTCGTCGCGCTCGGCCTTGGACCAGCTGACGTCGGCGGTCAGCTTGACCCCGCCGACCTGCACTTCGTTGTTCCAGCCGAAGGCCTTGATGCGGTCCTCGCGGTCGTTGTACATGCCGCGGACCAGCGGGTACACGTTGTGGGCCACGCCGCCGGTGAAGGTGCCGTTCTCGTTTACAGCGGCATCGGTGACGTCGAGCCGGTCGTAGCCGCCGTTGAAATCGCCCAGGTGGATCTCCAGCTGGTTGGCCGTGTCGTATTCCCTGGCCTTGGTATAGAACATGTCCAGCGTGCTGGTCCAGGCGTTGTTGGGGCGGAACTGCACGGTGGCCATCACGCCATCACGCTTGGCGTTGCCGGTGCGGCGCAGCGCCTTGATGCCGTCGGCATAGAACGTCCCGGCCTCCACGCCCGGGCGCCAGCCATCGCCCACGGCCTGCCACGGTTCGTACAGGCCAACCTGGTTTTCCTGCTTGGGCATGTCCGAATGCGCGTAGCCGATGGCCACGCCGATGGTGCGGTCGGCGAACTGGTCGACGTAGCTGGCGTTGAAACGGTTGCCGTAGGGGTCGATGCCTCCGGCCTTGCCCAGCGAGTTCTTCTGGTAGCGGCCACCGACGGAAATCACCCGGTCCTGGTAGCTGAGCGGACGCACGGTCTGCATGTCGATCGTGCCTGACAGCCCTTGTCCGACCAGGCCCGAATCCGGGGTCTTGTAGACGGTGACGCCACTGATCAGTTCGGAGGGATACTGGTCGAACTCGACGCTGCGGTTGTCGCCGGTACTGACCATTTCCCGGCCATTGAGCAGGGTGGTGGCGAAGTCTGGGGAGAGGCCGCGCACGCTGATCACCTGGGCACGACCACCGACTCGCTGCGCGGCGAGGCCGGGCAGGCGGGCCAGAGATTCGGCGATGCTGACATCCGGCAGCTTGCCGATGTCCTCGGCCGAGATCGCCTCGACGATGGACGTCGAATCCTTCTTGACCGAGATTGCTTCCTCGATGCCACGGCGGATCCCGGTGACGGTGATCCGTTCAAGCTCGGTGGTATCGCCGTTGTTGGTGGTCGCAGGTTCGCCGGCCGTGTCGGTCGGCGTGGTCTGCGCGTTGGCTTGGGCGATGGCCAGCGTCATCGCCGACGCCAGGGCCACGCACAGCAGGTTGCGCTTGGGAGTCAACATTTTCCCCTCCAGTCAATGTTGGTACTGCATGAGTGATGGACCGGCTTCCCCAGGTTGCCGGCGCTTCGCGAAGGCGGAAAACAAGGCCTTTTCGAATGGACGCAGATGGTAGTGCCGGGCTGCCCGGATGCATCGCGCTGCATACGTATTCATGGCGTAGTGGTGAAAAATCCCTCGTTCTGGATCGTCGCCATGCGGATCAACAGGGCGTGCGGAAAGTGCGGACGTCCCGCAGGAAGCGGTTACATCGGCGATGTCGCGCTTCGTGTTGCAGCGCACGACGACGTTTGCGCTTGACCCGATGCTTCGTCGATGCGGTTAGCCGTGTCTGGCTGACGAATCGTGCTGCTTGCAGTGCTTCATGGACTGGACGAACGCCGTCGCATGGATCGGCGTCCACGCATGACCTTCGACGTGCTGCACGACGTCGTTGCTGGCCGATGCGACACCACGCCAGGGCAAGCGAAGTCCTGCGCAACGCCGGGTGATCCGCAGGCTCATGCCAATGTCGCAAACCAGCTGCCGCGGCCTGGCAGCGAGACAACGCCGGCCTGTAGCGAGGCTTCGCGCAGGCCGTGGCCTGCAAGTGGCGTGGCGTCGAAGCCTTCCGGCAATGACCATTGCACTTGCGCGACGGACAGGTTGAACACCACCAGCACGCACTGGCCTTCGCCTTCGCGGATGAAGGCCAGGATCGGCTCGGGCGTGTCGATAAAACGGATGCCGCCGCGCATCAGCGCCGGATGCCGGCGGCGCCAGGCCAGGAACCGGCGCACTTGCTGCAGCACCGAGTCCGGGTCGGTTTCCTGCACCGCCACGCTGCGCGCGCGGTGTTCGGCCGGCACCGGTAGCCAGGGCTGGCCGGTGCTGAAGCCGCCGGCGTCCGCATCACGCCAAGGCAGCGGCGTGCGGCAGCCATCGCGGCCCTTGAAGTTGGGCCAGAAGGTCTTGCCGTACGGATCCTGCAGCAGTTCGAACGGCACCTCGGCTTCACTCAGGCCCAGCTCCTCGCCCTGGTACAGGCACACCGAGCCGCGCAGCGAGCACACCAGCGCCACCAGCTGCGCGGCGAAGGCGTCGTCGCCGGCACCGCCCCAGCGCGAGACCGCGCGCGGCACGTCGTGGTTGGAAATCGCCCAGCACGGCCAGCCGTCCACCATCGCCGCTTCCAGGTGCGAGACGGTGCCGCGGATGTAGGCCGCGCTGAAATCGTCGACCAGCAGCTCGAAGCTGTAGCCCATGTGCAGGCGCGTGTGGCCGGTGTACTCGGCGGTGGTGGCCAGCGAATCCTCCGAGGAGATCTCGCCCAGCGCCGCCACGTCCGGATAGCAGTCCATCAGCGCGCGCAGCCGCTCCAGGAACGGCAGCATCTCCGGCCGGGTGTTGTTGTAGTAGTGGTACTGGTAGGCGTACGGGTTGTCCGGGCTGAAGCCGCGGCCGACGCGCTTGTGCTTGGGCTTGGGTGGGTTGTCGCGCAGCTGCGCATCGTGGAAACAGAAGTTGATCGCGTCCAGGCGCATGCCGTCCACGCCGCGGTCCAGCCAGAACCGCACGTTGTCCAGCGTGGCCTGCTGCACCGCCGGGTTGTGGAAGTTCAAGTCGGGCTGCGCGCCGAGGAAGTTGTGCAGGTAGTACTGCTCGCGCCGCGGCTCCCAGCGCCAGGCCACGCCGCCGAACAGCGACATCCAGTTGTTGGGTGGGGTGCCGTCTTCCTGCGGATCGGCCCATACGTACCAGTCGGCCTTTGGGTTGTCGCGGCTCTGCCGGCTTTCCTGGAACCAGGCGTGCTGGTCCGAGCAGTGGCTCAGCACCTGGTCGATCATCACCTTGATGCCCAGGCGGTGCGCCTTGGCCAGCAGCGCGTCGAAATCGGCCAGCGTGCCGAACAGCGGATCGACGTCGCGGTAGTCGGCGATGTCGTAGCCGAAGTCGGCCATCGGCGACTTGAAGAACGGCGAGATCCAGATCGCATCCACGCCAAGCGAGGCGATGTAGTCCAGCCCTTCGACGATGCCGGGCAGATCGCCCACGCCATCGCCATTGGTGTCCCTGAAGCTGCGCGGATAGACCTGGTAGATCACCGCGCCGCGCCACCAGTTGTTCATTGCCTTCCCCAAAGAGATCCGAGCCGCTCGCACGTCCAGCGTGCCCCGGCGTAAGCGGGCGCCACTATTCCATGCAGGCCGGCGGACGTCTTGGGCCAAAGTCATGCAATGGCATGAATACGTATGCAGGCGACAAGCATGCCTGCATGCGCGCAGGCGCGTTTTGTCTCCATCTGGCAATGCATAGAGGATGAGAGAAACCGCCTGAAACAAGGAATTTTCTGATGCTTTGTCCCGTTTTATGACCGATGCAGAAGCGCGTCGGATGCTCACCTGCTTTGTTTGCAGTGCAGCATGGAAACCGCGGCGCCAGCGGTCACCATGTCGGCGTCCGACCCGCGGGCGCCATTGCAGGCGTCATGCGCGCCGTCGCAAGGGGATTCTTCCAGCGCCATGATCCGTACCCGCACCCTGTCGTTCTGGCAGATCTGGAACATGTGCTTCGGCTTTCTGGGCATCCAGTTCGGCTTTGCCCTGCAGAACGCCAACGTCAGCCGCATCTTCCACACCCTGGGCGCGGCGGTGGACGACATCCCGGTGCTGTGGATGGCCGCGCCGCTGACCGGGCTGGTCGTGCAGCCGATCGTCGGCTATCTGTCGGATCGCACCTGGACCCGGCTGGGCCGGCGCCGGCCGTATTTCCTGGTGGGCGCGGTGCTGGCCACGCTGGCGCTGATCGCGATGCCGCATTCGCCGGCGCTGTGGATCGCGGCCGGCCTGCTGTGGGTGCTGGATGCGTCGATCAACATTTCGATGGAACCGTTTCGCGCCTTCGTCGGCGACCTGCTGCCCGCGCGCCAGCGCGCGTCGGGCTATGCGATGCAGAGCTTCTTCATCGGCATCGGCTCGGTCGTGGCCAGCCTGCTGCCCTGGCTGCTGGCTCGGTACGGCGTGGCCAACACCGCAGGCCCGGGCGAAGTGCCGGACACCGTGCGCTATGCCTTCTATTTCGGCGGCGTGGTGCTACTGCTGACCATCCTGTGGACCGTGTTCACCACGCGCGAGGATCCGCCGGGCCAGCTGGCGGGTGAAGTCGAAGCCGAGCTGCTGCCGGTCCAATCCAGCGTGCCGGCGTCCGCTGCATTGCGGGTATGGATCGGCGTGGCGGCGCTGGTGCTGGGCCTGGCCGGCTGCGCGCTGGTCGCCGCCTTCGCCCTGGACAAGCAGCTCTACGTGCTCGGCGGTGGCGCGGCGGTGTGCGGCGTGCTGCTGCTGGGCCGGCGCTACGCGCGCGGTGGCATGTATGCGGCCATTGTCGATGACCTGATCGGCATGCCAGCGGCCATGCGCCGGCTGGCGGTGGTGCAGTTCTTCTCGTGGTTCGCGCTGTTCGCGATGTGGATCTACACCACCGATGCGGTGACCAGCACCCATTTCGGCACCAGCGATACTACCTCGGCCGCGTACAACGAAGGCGCCAACTGGGTCGGCGTGCTGTTCGCCGCCTACAACGGCTTTGCCGCGGTGGCGGCGATCGTGATCCCGTGGATGGTCCGCGCGATCGGGCTGCGCTGGAGCCATCTGCTGAACCTGTGCCTGGGGGGAGCGGGGTTCATTTCGTTCCTGGTGTTTCGCGATCCGCACTGGCTGCTGCTGTCGATGGCCGGGGTGGGCTTCGCCTGGGCCTCGATCCTGTCGCTGCCCTACGCGCTGCTGTCCGACAGCGTTCCGGCGGCCAAGATGGGCCTGTACATGGGCATCTTCAATTTCTTCATCGTCATCCCGCAGCTGGTGGCCGCCTCGATCCTGGGGTTGCTGGTCAAGACCGTGCTGGGCGGCGCGCCGATCAACGCGCTGGCCGTCGGTGGCCTGAGCCTGGTCGTGGCCGGCCTGTGCACGCTGCGCGTCCGCGAACCCCATCTGGAAGCTACCGCATGATCCGTTGCCCATCGCTGCCGCTGCTGGCCCTGGCGACCGTCCTGACGCTGCCCGCGCGCGCGCAGGCGCCTTCAGGCGAGGAGCTGTATGGCACGCTGGAACCGTTCGCCAGCCAGTCGATCTACTTCGTGGTGACCGACCGCTTCGTCAACGGCGACCCGTCCAACGACCATCGCGACCAGGGCGGCAGGCACCGCACCTTCGATATCCCGGTGCCGGGCGCGCCGGCGGGGCAGAGCGACAACATCGGCTATCTGGGCGGCGACTTCAAAGGCATCGTCGACAACGCCGGCTACATCCATGACATGGGCTTCAGCGCGGTCTGGGTCACGCCGATCGTCGACAACCCGGATGAGGCCTTCACCGGCGGCAAGCCGGTGACCTGGGGCAGCGCCGGAACCGACCAGGGCAAGACCGGCTACCACGGCTACTGGGGCGTGAACTTCTACAGGCTGGACGAGCACCTGCCGAGCAAGGGACTGGATTTTGCCGGCTTCACCCGGGCGATGAAGGGCCAGCAGCTGGACGTGGTGCTTGATATCGTCGCCAACCATGGCTCGCCCGCGTATTCGATGCCCAAAGCGCAGCCGCAGTTCGGCCAGTTGTTCGACCAGGACGGGCACAAGGTGGCCGACCACCAGAACCTGGATCCGGCCAAGCTCGATCCCCAGCACAACCCGATGCACGCCTTCTACAACACCGGCGGCGGCCTGGCCGAGCTCTCTGACCTGGCCCAGGACAATCCGGCGGTGCTGGACTATCTGGTCGGCGCCTACGAACAGTGGATCGGGCAGGGCGCGGCGGCATTCCGCGTGGACACCATCGGCTGGATGCCGCACCGCTTCTGGAAGCAGTTCGCCGACCGCATCCGCGCCCGGCATCCGGGCTTCTTCATGTTCGGCGAGGCCTTCGACTACGACGCGGCCACCATTGCCGGGCACACGCTGCCGCGCAATGGAAGCTATAGCGTGCTGGATTTCCCCTTGCGTGGAAAACTGTCCAAGGTCTTCGGCAAGGAAGGCGGCGGCTATGAGGATCTCCAGCAGGCGCTGTACCTGGAGGACGGCCCGTATGCCAACCCCTACGACCTGGTCACCTTCTACGACAACCACGACATGGCGCGGCTGGATGCGACCGACAACGGCTTCATCGACGCGAACAACTGGCTGTTCACCGCGCGCGGGATTCCGGCGGTCTATTACGGCTCTGAAACCGGCTTCATGCGCGGTGCGGCCGAACATGCAGGCAACCGCAACTATTACGGCCAGCCGCGCATCGATGCCGCCAGCGACAGCGCGATCTACCGCAACCTCAAGCGCATCGCCAACCTGCGCCGCGATTCGATCGCGCTGCAGCGGGGCCTGCAGCTCAACCTGACACTGAAGGGCGATACCGCGGCGTTCTATCGGGTCTACGAACACCAGGGCAAGGCGCAGACGGCGCTGGTGCTGCTCAACAAGTCCGACGCAGCTGCGACCGTGGCGCTGGATGAACTGCTGCAGCCCGGCGCATGGCGCGACGGACTGGTGGGTACTTCGGTCCAGATCGGCCAGACCGCGACACTGGACGTGCCCGCGCACGGGGTGCGAGTGCTGTTCTACGACCAGCCCTTGGTCAATCCGGCGCTGCGGGCGCGGCTGGCCGAGGACATGAGGCATCGCTTGCGCGACTGAGCGCACTGGCGGGCAGAAACACGCTTTATGTAGAGCGGAGCTTGCTCCGCTGCTCTTCGGACAGATCGCCTTCATGTAGAGCACAGCTTGCTCCGCTGCCCTTCGGTCGGCCCCCGGGAAAGCCCAGCGGAGCAAGCTCCGCTCTACATGGGAACCTGTGGGAAAGGCAGCGGAGCAAGCTCCGCTCTACAAAACCTGCAGGCAGCGGCTGGATCCGCGCAGCGCCAGTTTCACCGGGATCGTCTGGCTCTCCACCGGCTGGCCGTGGATCAGCTGCAGCAGTGCATCCACCAGCAGCATGCCGGCCTGGCGGGTGTCCTGTTGCACGGTCGACAGGCCCGGCGCGACGAAGCCGGCCAGCGGGATGTCGTCGAAACCGGCCACGGCCACATCCTCGGGGATGCGTCGGTCCGCCTCCAGCAGCGCCTTCATCGCGCCGATGGCGATCAGATCGCTGGCCCCGAACAGCGCATCGAAGGCCACGCCACGGTCCAGCAGGGCGCGGGCGGCTTCATAGCCGGACTGCTCGCTGGTCTGCGCATCGATCTGCAACGACGCATCGGCAGTGATGCCGGCTTCGTCCAAGGCCGCCACCACGCCGCGGTGCCGTTCCTGGAACTCGGGATAATGCGCCGAGGCGTGGCCGACGAAGGCGATGCGCGTGCGGCCCTGGGCGATCAAGTGCGCGGCGATGTCGTGCCCGCCCTGGAAGTTGTCGCAACCGATCGAGACGCCCGGCTGTCCCGGCAGCACCGCACCCCAGCGCACGAACCGTGTGCCCTGCTGCTGCAGGCGTTCCAGGCGGATGCGCGACTGCAGGTAATCGCCATAGCCCAGCAGGATCAGGCCGTCGGCCTTCTTGCTGTCCTCGTAATCGGCCTGCCAGTCCTCGGAGAGCTGCTGGAAGGAAATCAGCAGGTCGTAGCCGTGCAGCGCGCAGGCGCGGGTGATCGAACCGAGCATCGACAGGAAGAACGGATTGATCGCCGATTCGTCCGGCGTGGGATCTTCGAAGAACAGCAGCGCCAGCGTCCCGGTGAGCTGGGTGCGCAGGTTGGACGCATTCTTGTCGACCTTGTAGTGCAGCTCTTCGGCGATGGCCAGGATGCGCCGGCGCGTTTCCTCGTTGACCATCGGACTGCCGCGCAGGGCGCGCGACACGGTGGGCTGGGAGACGCCGGCCCGGTGCGCGATATCCAGCGACGTGGCCTTGCCTTTGATCGGTTGGTGCACGGAGATCACGCGGTGTGTTGCGGTGCGTCGATCATGCCATGCAGGACAACAACGGCGTGCTGCGCCGCAGTAATGTCTGGGGCTAGACCGCCATGCCGGCGGCGTACCCGGAAGCCCACGCCCACTGGAAGTTGTAGCCGCCCAGCCAGCCGGTCACGTCCAGCACTTCGCCGATGAAGTGCAGGCCCGGGGCACGCTTGGATTCGAACGTGGACTGCGAAACCTCGCGGGTGTCCACGCCGCCCAGGGTCACCTCCGCGGTGCGGTAGCCCTCGGTGCCGCTGGCCACCAACGGCCAGGCGCGCAGCACCTCGGCCACCTGGCGCAGCTGCGGTTCGTTGAACTGCTTCATCGGCCTGTTCGGCAGCCACAGCTCGCACAGGCGCTGGGCGAAGCGGCGCGGCAGCAGGTCCGACAGCACCGTCTTCAGTTCCGCGGCAGGGCGCGCTGCGCGCTGCGTCTGCAGCACCGCCAACGCGTCCTGACCGGGCAGCAGGTCGAGGGTCAGCGCCTGCCCAGGCTGCCAGTACGAGGAAATCTGCAGGATCGCTGGGCCGCTGATCCCGCGGTGGGTGATCAGCATCGCGTTCTCGAATGCGGTCTTGCCGCATTGCGCACGCACCGGCAGAGCCACACCGGCCAGATCGGCCAGCTGCTCCTGCGGCCGGCCGCTCAGGGTAAGCGGCACCAGCCCGGCGCGTGTGGCCAGAACCTGGTGGCCGAACTGCCGCGCCAGCGCATAGCCAAAGCCCGACGCGCCCATCGACGGGATCGACAATCCGCCGCTGGCGATCACCAGCGACGGCGCGACGAAGATGCCCTGCGCGGTATGCACCGCATAGCCGCCTGCGCATGCCGCCACGCGCTCCACCGCGCAGCTGGTGGCGATGCGCGCGCCGGCCTGGGCGCATTCGTCCAGCAGCATCGCCACGATCTGCTTGGACGAGTCGTCGCAGAACAGCTGGCCCAGTTCCTTCTCGTGGTAGGCGATGCGGTGCTTTTCCACCAGCGCGATGAAGTGCGCCGGGGTGTAGCGGGCCAGCGCCGAGCGGCAGAAATGCGGGTTGCTGGACAGGTAGTTGGCCGGGGTGGCGCCGGTATTGGTGAAATTGCAGCGCCCGCCGCCGGACATCAGGATCTTCTTGCCGACCCGGTTGGCGTGTTCGATCACCAGCACCGAGCGTCCGCGCGCGGCGGCGGTGGCCGCGCACATCAATCCCGCCGCGCCGCCACCGATGACCAGCACGTCGTGTGTGAACACGACGGACATCAGGCCTGCGGCGCGTGCCGGATCGTCGGGACCAGGACCAGCTGCAGCGCATCGCCCATCAGCTGGGTTTCGCCATCCTGGGTCAGCACGTCCAGGCGCATGGTGCGCTGGACAGTGTCAGCCAGCTGCTTGACCTGCTCGTGCGGCAGGTCGATCACGGTGAGCTGCTTCATGCGTTTGAGCGAGGCAGCGTTCTTGGACCACCACACATCGCCCGGATTGCCGCTGTAGTTGACCACCACGACCTCGCGCGAACGTCCAGCCGCCTTGCGCAGCCGGGTCTCGTCCGGCTGGCCCAGGTCGATCCATTGCTCGATCTGGCCGGTGTAGTCGCGGCGCCACAGGTCGGGCTCGTCCTCGTTGCTCAGGCCGCGGCCGAACTCCAGGCGCTCGTCGGCATGCAGGATGAAAGCCAGCAGCCGTGCGGCAAGACGCTCGTCGGTTTCCGAAGGATGCTGGGCCAGGGTCAGGCTGTGACTTGCGTAATGGTTGCGGTCGATGTCGCTGATCTGCAGCTCGACTTTGCGAATCGTGGCGGAAAGAGCCATGCGGGTGCCGATGAAAAACAGGCACCATGATAATGGCTAGCTTCCTGCGATTCCCGGACGATGCAACTCCCGATGGCACAGACTGAGGTTTGCGCGCCGATTCCCAGCCGTCTGCAGCTGGCGCCCGGTCCATGGAAAACCTTGCTGGAAGGCCTGTGCGTGCGATTTCCGTCGATTCCGGTGGCGCAGTGGCAGGATCGATTCGCGCGTGGGCGTGTTCAGGATCGGTGCGGGATGGCGCTCGCGCCGGACGATGCCTGGCGGGTGGGGCAGGAGATCGTGTATTTCCGCGAAGTGGCCGACGAGCCGGTGATTCCGTTCACCGAGTCGGTGGTCTATCAGGACGCGCACATCCTGGTCGCCGACAAGCCGCATTTCCTGCCGGTGGTCCCGGCGGGGCGCTTCGTCCGCCAGACCCTGCTGGCCCGCCTGCGGGCACGGACCGGCAATGACGATCTGGTGCCGCTGCACCGCATCGACCGGGCGACCGCCGGCCTGGTGCTGTTTTCGCTCAATCCCGCCAGTCGCGCCGCCTACCAGGCACTGTTCCGCGAGCGGCGCATCGACAAGCGCTATCAGGCGCTGGCGCCGCCGTTGCCGGACGCGGTGTTTCCGTTGGAGCGGCGCTCGTGCCTGGCGCGCGGTATCCCGTTCTTCGTGATGGCAGAAGTGGACGGGCCGGCCAACAGCCTGACCCGGATTCGGGTGTTGGAGCGAGGTTCCACCGACTGGCGCTACGGACTGGAGCCGGTGACCGGCCGCAAACACCAGCTGCGGGTGCACATGGCGGCACTCGGTGCGCCGATCCGCAACGACCCCTTGTATCCGGTGCCCGAAGCGGTGCAGGCGGCCGAGGATTTCGCGCAGCCACTACAGTTGTTGGCCAGCCGCCTGAGCTTCGTCGATCCGATTTGTGGTGCATTGCGCCATTTCACGAGCGGCCTGTCGCTGGCGTAATTGCCGCTTTCGTGAGCCTCCGGTGAGATCTAAGCCATTGAATATTATGAAATTCCAACGGGTCGCGCGGCCGCTTGGATCGATCGCTCAGGGTTTTCGCGTCTTGGCCGATGAACGGGCTTGCAATTGTGTTGGCTTTTTCGCAGCAATCTGCGTATGGTGCGCCCACTGTGCTTGCCAGGCTCACCGTAAATCGTGAGACCTGATGCGGTAGATCGTTAGATCGGCTACATCGTTTGCGTTTTTCCTACGCCTGCAAACCCAGTCTCAGTCGCGGTTTTTCGTGACTGCGATTACCCATCAATGTTTTTCAGGAGTAGTAAAAATGTCCGATCGTCAGAGCGGTACCGTCAAGTGGTTCAACGATGCCAAGGGCTTCGGCTTCATCACCCCGCAGAGCGGCCCGGACCTGTTCGTGCATTTCCGCGCGATCCAGGGCACCGGCTTCAAGTCGCTGAAGGAAGGCCAGGCTGTCACCTTCGTGGCCGTCCAGGGCCAGAAGGGCATGCAGGCTGACCAGGTGCAGCCGGTCTAATCGACCGCTTCATCGCGTCATACGCATCGAAAAGACGCCGGGCTTGTCCCGGCGTTTTTTTTATGCCTGCGATTCAGGGCGACCGCGATGGAATGCTGCGTGCACCCGTTCCGCTGCCCTGCAGCCGCAGGCGCGTACGCTGGCATCCATGCATTTGAACTTCGACAACCGACTGCTGCGCGAACTGCCGGGCGACCCTGTGACCGGGCCGCAGGTCCGCCAGGTCCAGGGGGCGCTTTGGTCGCAGGTCTCACCGACCGCGGTGAAGGCGCCGCGCGTGCTGGCTTGGTCGTCCGAGGTGGCCGACCTGCTGGGACTGACCGCGCAGGACGTGGCCGATCCGCAATTTGCGCAGGTGTTCGGCGGCAACGCCGTGCTGGCAGGGATGGCGCCGTACGCGACCAACTACGGCGGCCACCAGTTCGGCAACTGGGCCGGACAGCTGGGCGATGGCCGGGCGATCTCGCTGGGTGAAGTGCTGACCGCCGACGGCGCGCGCCAGGAACTGCAGCTCAAGGGCGCGGGACCGACGCCGTACTCGCGCTTTGCCGATGGCCGGGCGGTGCTGCGTTCGTCGGTCCGGGAATTCCTGTGCAGCGAGGCGATGGCCCACTTAGGCGTGCCGACCACGCGGGCGCTGAGTTTGGTCGGCACGGGCGAGGACGTGGTCCGTGACATGTTCTACGACGGCCACGCGGCGCCCGAACCCGGCGCGGTGGTCTGCCGGGTGGCGCCGTCGTTCCTGCGGTTCGGACATTACGAACTGCCGGCCTCGCGTGGCGATACCGCGCTGTTGCGGCAGCTGGTGGACTTCACGATTTCGCGCGATTTCCCGCATCTGGACGGCCCGTCCAGCGAAGCGCGCGATGCCGCGTGGTTCGCCGAGGTCTGCACGCGCACGGCCACGCTGATGGCGCACTGGATGCGTGTGGGCTTCGTGCATGGCGTGATGAACACCGACAACCTGTCGATCACTGGCCTGACCATCGATTACGGCCCATACGGCTGGATCGACGACTTCGACCTGGACTGGACGCCCAACACCACCGACGCGCAGGGCCGTCGTTATCGTTTTGGCTGGCAGCCGCAGGTGGCGTTCTGGAACCTGAGCCGGTTGGCAGGGGCGCTGTCGTCGCTGTTCACCGATGCGGCGTCGTTGCAGGACGCGTTGCAGGGCTATGCCGATGCCTATGCCGCGGCTGACAAGGCCAACACGGCCGCCAAGCTCGGGCTGGCCACCTGCCAACCGGAAGATCTGGTCCTGATGGACGACTTGAAGACGTTGCTGCAGGCCGCCGAGGTCGACATGACCCTGTTCTTCCGCGGCCTGGGCGAACAGCCGCCAGGCGTCGCCGCGCTGGAGCCGCTGCGCGAGGCGTTCTACGACGATGCCAAGTACCAGGCGCATGCCGCTGATTTCCGCCAATGGCTCGAGCGCTATGCCCGGCGCTGTGCGCAGGACGGCGACGAGGCCGCGCGCCGGTTGCGGATGCGAGCGGCCAATCCGCGTTATGTGCTGCGCAACTACCTGGCCCAGCAGGCCATCGACCGCGCGCATGACGGCGACCTGGGTGGCGTGCATGAACTGCTGGAGGTGCTGCGCCATCCCTATGACGACCAGCCGGGCCGGGAGGCGTTCGCGCAGAAGCGGCCTGACTGGGCACGTTCGAAAGCCGGTTGTTCGATGCTCTCGTGCAGCTCGTGACGACCGCTGCGACAGCGTGGGCTGGCAGATCCGGCCGGGTGCAGTAGGATCGGGCTTCATCCAAGAGCGTGAGAGCGTTGATGTCCGGCGAAACCGAGTGGGCGGGCCTGATCCGCGATGTGCCTGATTTCCCCAAGCCGGGAATCCTGTTCAAGGACATCACCCCGATGCTGGCCAATGCCGCGGCATTTGCGGCCGCGACCGGCGCCTTGGCTGATCCCTGGCGCGAGGCCGGCGTGCAGGCGGTGCTGGGCATCGAATCGCGTGGTTTCATCCTGGGCGCGGCGTTGGCGCGGGCCCTGAAATGCGGCTTCGTGCCGGTGCGCAAGCCAGGCAAGCTGCCGGCCACCGTGCTCAGCGTCGAATACGGGCTGGAATACGGCAGCGACACCCTGCAGATGCATGCCGATGCGCTGCCGGCCGGTGCGCGCGTGCTGCTGGTCGACGACGTGCTGGCGTCCGGCGGCACCCTGCATGCGGCGCTGTCATTGGCCCGGCAGCAGGGCTGCGACGTGCTGGGCGCGGCGGTATTGATCGAACTGCAGTCGCTAGGCGGCCGTGGCCGCTGGCAGGCGGACCTGCCGCTGACGGCGACGCTGCGGTTTCCGTGACCGCTCCGCAGCCCGGCTTCAGGTAGAGCGGAGCTTGCTCCGCTGCTCTCCGGTCAGATCTTGGGGCGCGGACCTGTAGAGCGGAGCTTGCTCCGCTGCTCTTCGGTCAGATCATGGGAAAGCCCCAGCGGAGCAAGCTCCGCTCTACAGTGCTTTGGGAAAGCCCTAGCGGAGCAAGCTCCGCTCTACAGTGCTTTGGGAAAGCCCCAGCGGAGCAAGCTCCGCTCTACAGTGCTTTGGGAAAGCCCCAGCGGAGCAAGCTCCGCTCTACATCGATCTTGAGGACTGTCAGATCTTGCGCACGCGGAAGCTGCGGCCCTTGATCTTGCCGGCCGACAGCCGCGCCACGGCCTTGTCGGCCTGCTCGTGCTTGATCGACACATAGCTTCGTACCGGGCCGATGATGATCCGGCCGATCGCGCTTCCGGGCAGGCCGGCGTCGCCGGTGAGCGCGCCGAGGATGTCGCCGGGGCGCAGCTTGTCCTTCTTGCCGCCATCGACCCGCAGTGCCGCAAACGGAGCGCGCGGCGGCTGGCTCGGCCTGCCGGTGGCCAGCGGCGTCTTCATCCATTCAAGCGGTTTGCCGGCCAGTTCTTCCAGGGCG
>Ga0160456_100146_pt1 | contig 60768 bp, 47 predicted proteins | sample HID1972K_E6MG_FD_108261 | JGI IMG/M metagenome (GOLD analysis project Ga0160456, IMG submission 108261) | Enriched pill bug-associated microbial communities from UW Madison campus, WI, USA - HID1972K_E6 MG | ecosystem: Host-associated > Arthropoda: Insects > Digestive system > Unclassified ... | reverse complement strand
GGAAGCGCTGCTGCTGGCGCGCGAGATCGGCTATCCGCTGGTGGTGCGCCCGAGCTACGTGCTGGGCGGCCGGGCGATGGAAATCGTCTACGGCGAATCCGACCTGGCCCGCTACGTGCGTGACGCGGTCAAGGTCTCCAACGACTCGCCGGTGCTGCTGGACCGCTTTCTGGACAACGCGGTGGAAGTGGACGTGGACATCATCGCCGACAAGGATGGCAACGTCCTGATCGGCGGGGTGATGGAGCACATCGAGGAAGCCGGCGTGCACTCGGGCGACTCGTCCTGCTCGCTGCCGCCCTACTCGCTGTCTGCGCAAACCCAGGCCGAGCTGCGTCGCCAGGTGGTCGAGCTGGCCAAGGCGCTGAACGTGGTCGGCCTGATGAACACCCAGTTCGCGATCCAGGCCGGCGACAACGGGCAGGACATCGTCTACCTGCTGGAAGTGAACCCGCGTGCCTCGCGCACGGTGCCGTTCGTGTCCAAGGCCACCGGCATGGCGCTGGCCAAGATCGCCGCCCGCTGCATGGCCGGCAAGACCCTGGCCGAGCAGGGCGCGATCAAGGAAATCGTGCCGGACTACTACTCGGTCAAGGAAGCGATCTTCCCGTTTGCCAAGTTCCAGGGCGTCGATCCGATCCTGGGGCCGGAAATGCGTTCGACCGGCGAAGTGATGGGCGTGGGCCGCAGCTTCGGCGCGGCCATGGCGCGCGCGCAGGAAGCCGGCGGCATCAAGGCGCCGCGGCCGGGCAAGGCCTTCGTCTCGGTGCGCGACCCGGACAAGCAGCGCGTGCTGCCGGTCGCCCAGGCGCTGCTGGACCGCGGCTTCACCCTGGTGGCCACGGTCGGCACGGCCAAGTGGCTGCGCGACCACGGCATGCCATGCGAACTGGTCAACAAGGTCACCGAAGGCCGTCCGCATATCGTTGACCTGATCAAGAACGGCGAGATCGTGTATATCGTCAACACCACCGAAGGTCGCCGCGCGATCTCCGATTCGTTCTCCATCCGTCGTGAGGCGCTGCAGCAGCGCGTCACCTATTCCACCACCATCGCTGGCGCGCGCGCGCTGGTGAACTCGCTGGAGTTCCGCGGTACCGGCCCGGTCCTGGCACTGCAGGAACTGCACAAGGAGTTGCAAGCATGAGAGCCCCCATCACCAAGCAGGGCGCGCAGCGCCTGCGTGACGAGCTGGACCACCTCAAGTCGGTCAAGCGTCCGGAAGTGATCGCCGCCATCGCCGAAGCGCGTGCGCACGGCGATCTGAAGGAAAACGCCGAGTACCACGCTGCCCGCGAGCAGCAGGGTTTCATCGAAGGCCGCATCAATCAGCTCGAGGCCGAGCTGTCCACCGCCGAAGTGATCGACGTGGCGTCGCTGAACGCCGGTTCGCGCGTCGTGTTCGGCGCGACCGTGACCCTGGCCGACGTCGATACCGACGAAGAGAAGAAGTACCAGATCGTCGGCGACCTGGAGGCGGACATCAAGCAGTCGTTGATCGCCATTTCCTCGCCGATCGCGCGTGCGCTGATCGGCAAGAACGAGGGTGACAGCGTCACCATCCAGGCGCCCGCCGGCGAGCACGAGTACGAGATCATCAGCGTCTCCTACGGCACCTAGAGTCCATTACTGCGATGGCATCGGCCACGCTGCTGCTGCCGGCACGCGCCCAGCTTGCCGGCACGCTTTCCGTCGAGGCCGGCCGCGCGCTGGCCCGCGCGGATCGTGTGTCCGCCGAGCCGGGCGAACGCGCGCAGCTGCGCCGCCACTTCCAGCTGGTTCCCGATCACTGGCCGGTGGCCGCGCTGACCCGCCAGCTCGACGCCCGCGATGCCGCCGGCGCGCGCTGGCTGCGCGCCGATCCGGCGTTCCTGGCGCCGGACATGACCGGCGCGCGCCTGCTGGCGCACGGCCCGGCCTTGGGTTTGACCGCCGAGGACACCGCCGCGCTGCTGCCGTCGCTGCGGCCGCTGTTCGGCGACGCTGGCTTGCTCCTGGATGCGCCCGAACCTTCGCGTTGGTACCTGCGCCTGTCCACCGACGCGCCGCTGCCGGAATTTGCCTCGCCCGATGACGTGGTCGGCGACGACCTGTTCGGCCATCTGCCGCACGGCGATGCGGGGCGTCGCTGGCGGGCGCTGTTCACCGAAGTCCAGGTGACCCTGCACCAGCATCCCTGGAACGCGCGGCGCGTGGCCGAGGGCAAGCCGGCGGTCAACGCGCTCTGGTTCTGGGGCGAAGGCCGGCTGCCGGAATTCGTGCGCACCCCGTACCGCCAGGTGCGCAGCCGCGACGAGATCGTGCGTGCGCTGTCGGGACTGGCCGGCGTGCCGGATCAGGCCCAGGGTGAAGTTGACGCCTTGGTCGATCTGCGTCACCTGCGCTCGCTGGCGATGTTCTGCGACGACGCGCTGGCGCCGCTGCTGGCCGAGCTGCGCCGCGGTGAGCTGGCGCGGGTGGTCCTGGATTTCCAGGATGGTGCGCGCTTTGCCCTGGAAGCGTCGCAGCGCTGGCGCTTCTGGCGCAGGGCCATGACCTGCTTGGACGCATGACGCGTTCGCCACGCATCACCCGCCGGGCCATCGCCGAAGGTGGAAGCTGGCCAGGCGCGCTGCCACCCTTGTTGCAGCGCGTCTATGCCGCACGCGGCGCGCTCGATGATGCCCAGGCCCGGCCGCGCCTGGCCCAGCTGCACGCGCCGGAGCTGCTGTCCGGCATGGATGCAGCGGTCGCGCTGCTGGCCGAAGCCATCGCCAATGATCGCCACATCGTGGTGGTCGGCGATTTCGACTGCGACGGCGCCACCGCCTGCGCCACCGCGGTGCGCGGACTGGTGATGCTGGGCGCGCGCCACGTCAGTCCGGCCGTGCCCAATCGCGTGACCCACGGCTATGGCCTGTCGCCGTCGCTGGTGTCCGAACTGGCCGAACTCAAGCCGGACCTGCTGGTCACCGTCGACCACGGCATCGCCTGCCACGCCGGCATCGCCCAGGCGCGCGCGCTGGGCTGGCAGGTGCTGGTCACCGACCACCATCTGCCCGGTCCGGTGCTACCGCCGGCGCACGCCATCGTCAATCCGAACCTGGCTGGCGATGGCTTCCCGAGCAAGTCGCTGGCCGGCGTCGGCGTGATGTTCTACGTGCTCCTGGCATTGCGCAGGTGGCTGCGCGCGAACGGCAGGCTGCCTGCGCCCGAGCCCGACCTGTCGACGCTGCTGGATCTGGTCGCGGTCGGCACCGTGGCCGACCTGGTGCCGCTGGATGCCAACAACCGCGCACTGGTGTCGGCGGGTTTGCGCCGGCTGCGTGCGGGGAAGGGCTGCGCGGGCCTGCGCGCGTTGATCGAGGTGTGCGGCCGCCGTGCCGAGACGCTCAGCGCGGCCGACATCGGCTTTGGGATCGCGCCGCGCCTCAATGCCGCCGGCCGCCTGGAAGACATGGCCCTGGGGATCGCCTGCCTGCTGTGCGACGAGGACACCCCGGCGCGCGAGATGGCCGGCGTGCTGCACGCGATCAACGCCGAGCGCCGCGGCGTGCAGCAGCAGATGACCGATGCCGCCGAGTTGGCGCTGTCCAAGGTCGCCGCGCTGGATGGCGAGGTGCCGCTGGCGGTGTGCCTGTTCGATGGCGACTGGCATCCAGGCGTGGTCGGGCTGGTCGCCTCGAAGATGAAGGACCGCGTGCATCGCCCGGTGATCGCATTCGCGCCGGCCGAGCCGGGCAGCAGCGCGCTGCGCGGTTCCGCCCGCTCGATTCCCGGCTTCCATATCCGCGATGCGCTTGCGGCGGTCGATGCCCGGCATCCTGGCTTGATGCAGAAGTTCGGCGGCCATGCGATGGCCGCGGGACTGAGCATGGAACTGGCCAACCTGTCGGCCTTCGAGGCCGCATTCCGCGCCCATGCCGCCAGCGCGCTTGACGCGGCGCTGCTGCAGGCCGAGCTGCTCAGCGATGGCGAACTGCTGCCGCACGAGTTCGACCGCTTCCACGCCGAGGCGCTGCGAGACGGCGGGCCGTGGGGGCAGGGCTTCGCCGAACCTCTGTTCGATGGCATCTTCGAAGTCATCGACTGGCGCGCGGTCGGCGAGCGTCACCTGAAACTGGTACTGAGCTGTCCGCAGCGCGCCGCGCCGCTCAACGCCATCCACTTCAACGGCCTCAAGTCCGAACCGCCTGCCGGCCAACTGCACATCGCCTACCGCCTGGCGCCGGACGACTACCGCGGCGGCGATGCGATCCAATTGATCGTCGAACACTGCCTGCCGGCCTGAACCTTCAGGCGGCCGCGGCGATGTCCGCCGTAGAACGGTTCAGCCCAAGCGACCTGCAAAGCACCGCGGCGCCGGCCATCACAGCGCACGTGCCGAGGGCGGCCAGTGGAATGGACATCGCGTGGCGGTGCGGCCAGGCGGCCTCCTCAGCCCACGCATCGAGGCCGCGCTTGGCCAGCGCATACACCGCGAACGCGACGATCACCCGCGCAATACGCCGCCAGGGCGCGCGGACGGCCTCGGGCCAGCCGATCGATCGCAGGATGCACGCCGTTACCGACAATCCAAGCAACTGACCGACGATGACGCGATCCATCGGTGTCCAGAGCAACGCGGTGGCAGCCAGTAGCGTGGCAAGGCCGACCAGCAGGCTCGGAGGCGCGCCAGAGCGCGCGGGCCGCCAGCGCGGCACGGCGCCCGCCAGCACATCGGCCAGGAAATGCCGTCCCAGATACATGCGCGAGAGCGCCATCAGGAACGGCCACGCGCACAGCGCGAACCACATCCAGCGGCGGCGCGGACGCCACAGGACAAAGGTCACGCACAGCGCCGCCGCCGCTGCGACGTGTCCGCTCAGGAATCCATAATCCGGTTCGGGCGCCGCACGCTGCGCCGCGATGGCCGCGCGGTCGGGCAGGGTGAAAAAGGTGGCCGCGCCGCCGCGCTCGGCCTGCCAGCGCTCGTTCGTGCGCCCCTTGTCCAGCACGCGCGCATCCACCTGTACCGGCCGCGGCAGCTGCAGGCCGTCCTTGACCGCATGCGTGCACACGCCGGACAGCAGCAGCGCCAGCATCACGCCTAGCATCGGCCGCAGCTTCCAGCCGAAGCCCAGGCCGATTACCACTGCGGCATACAGCCAGTCATAGCCGAAGAAGGTGATGCCTTGCATCAGCGCCGTCAGCCATGGCGAGGCGAAGACTGCAGCCACAGGTTGGGTTCCACTTCGAACATGGTCCTGCGCCTCTTGTTCAGCCGGCCGGCATGAGGCGGGGGCGGCGGTCCCAGCATCGAGCGCGGCCGGCTTGAGCCCGAACAGCGGTCGCAGCCAAGGGATGCGGCGGACCAGCAGTTCGTGCAGCAGCAGGCAGCCGGCCACGGTTCCGGTGATCAGCAGCAGCGGTTCGGCGATCGGCCCAAGCCGCAGCCGGAGCAGTCCGTAGGCCAGCGCGACGATCAGCGTCTGGTGCAGGATGTACCAGGAGAACACGGCCTCGCTGCAGTAGGGCAGCCAGCGGAAGGGACGATCCAGCAGCGTGCGCGCCCAGCCGAAGATCGTCAGCAGCGCTGTCCAGGTGTAGGTGGCGCGGGCGACGCGTTCGACCGTGTACCAAGGGACATGCACGATCCATTCGGGCAATGGACCTGAGAGCGGATGGCGACCGAGCCAGCGCAGCGACAGTTCGACCGAGATCGCCAGCATGGCCACGGCCAGGCTGCGCCAGCGCAGGCGTGCAAGGTTGGCCCAGAAGCCTGTTTCCTTAGCGACCAGGTAGCCGATCAGGAACAGCGGCAGCGATTCGGCATGCACGGTCCAGTCGCCGAACAGCGCATGCGTCTCCGGATAGCGTGGTGCCAGCCACAGATTGACCGCCGCCAGCCAGAGCACCGGTCCGGTGGCCAGCAGCCAGCCGGCCAGGCGTTGGCGCGCCGGTGCCTGGAACCACGCCCCGGTTCGTCCCAGGATGGGCGCGAGCGCCAGCAGCAGTATGGTGTATGGCCATAGGTAGGCCAGGTACCAGAGATGGTTCCAGGTCGGCGTGGTCAGGCATTGACCACCGCGACACAGTCCTGCGGTGAGATACAGCTTGTAGAAATGCGCGAAGCCGCCGGTGTAGTGATACTGCGCGATGATCTGGAAATAGGTCTGCGGCGTGACCACGACGAACATCCCGAATAGCAGCGGCAATAGCAGGCGCCAAGAGCGGGCGGCGGCAAACCGCGTGCGCCGGCCGTCGACCCGGGCCAAGCCAATGGCAATACCGGAGATCATGAACAGCAGCGGCATCCGCCAGCGGTTCATGGCGATCATCGGCCATTGCAGCCATTCGGCCGTGTAGGTGCTCTTGATGTGGAAGTCCCACTCGGCCACGTAGACCATGGCGCAGTGATAGAGGATGAGCAGGGCGAAGGCGATGACCCGAAGGGCATCGATGTCGTGGCGGCGGGGCATTACAGGATCCGGCAGTGAAGGCGCTGCCAGCGTGCTGGGTCGGCGGGCCGCAGGCGACGCTCAAGTGATTGATTGGCTTTCATTTGTGACGAACCGCGAGCTGGCAGGGACCGGTCGCGCAGGCGTTGTTTGCCGGGGGGCGCTGTGCGCGCAGGGAATGGTGCGAATCATTAGGTCAGGTCCAGGCCAAAAGACCGGCAAGCCCATTGCCGTTGGATGCGGTCGTGTTCGGTACGTCGGCCATGACCGCGGACACATGCCGTTGGCCGGTCGCGCTGGCTACCATCTGCGCATGTCCAATGCCTCGCTTCCAGAAGCCAGCGTGTCGACCGCGCCGCGTCAACGCCGCAGCGTGCGCCAACTCCTGTTCTGGCTGCTGGCCTTCTTCGTTTCGGCTATCGGCAACGCGCTGACCAGCCTGATGGACGCCAGGCGACACGGCGAGGATCTGCAGCTGTGGGAACCGATGACCTGGGAGCTGACCAGCATCGGCGTGACGCTGGCGATCTTGCCGCTGCTGCTGTGGGCGTGCGAGCGCTGGCAGCTGCATGCCGATACCTGGCGCCGGCGCCTGCCGCTGTACGTACTGGGCAGCGTGGCCTGGTCGCTGGTGCACGTCAGCGGCATGCTCTGGCTGCGCGAATGGGTCTACTGGTTGCGCGGTTTCCATTACCACGACGATGCATCCTTGCTGGCGCGCTATGTCTATGAGTACCTCAAGGACGTGCGCACCTTCTTCCTGATCGTCACGGTGAGCCATTTCGTGGACTGGTTCGATCGTCGTCGCAAGGGCGAGGCGCATTTGCTGGATGCACCCGACGACGGCCCTCCAGTGGAGCCAATCGAGCGCCCCGAGCGCTTCCTGGTCCGCAAGCTGGGGCGCGAATTCCTGATCGCCACGGCCGAGGTGGAATGGGTCCAGGCCTCGGGCAACTACGTCAACCTGCGCGTGCGCGGCCACGACTATCCGCTGCGCAGCACCCTGGCCAGCCTGGAAGCACGGTTGGATCCGCAGCGCTTCGTGCGCGTGCACCGCAGCTATCTGGTGAATCTGTCGCAGATTACGTCGATCGAACCGCTGGACAGCGGCGATGCGCGCGTCCATCTGCGCGACGGCACGGCCGTGCCGTGCAGCCGCAGCTATCGCACCGCATTGCGCGAAGCGGCCTGATTCAGTGCCGGGCAATGGCCCGGGCGCGCCATTGCACCGGTGTGCGGTTGGTCAGTACGCACAGGTGTCCGGCCGCTTCGGCCTGGTCGGGATGATCCAGCGCCGAGGCCGGTGCCTGGTCCTGGCCGGCATGGCCCCACAGCCCGGTCCAGGCATCGCGCCCGCCATGCTTGGAGGCGTACAGGGCGCGGTCGGCCAGGCTCAGCGCCCATTGGAAATCGCCGCGGCGTTCGCCCTGAGCGTCCGGATAGAACGGCCAGCAGGCAAAGCCGATCGAGGCGGTCAGTCGATGTGTGCCCCCGCCGGGCAAGGCCACGGGCCGGTCGGCGATGCAGGCGCGCATGTCCTCTGCGATCTGCGTGACCCGCGCCAATTCCACATTGGCCCGCGCCACCAGGAATTCCTCGCCGCCCCAGCGCGCGACGATGTCGCCAGGCTCGCCTTCGGTGCGCAGGCGGCGGGCGATTTCGACCAGCAGCGCGTCGCCGGCCTCGTGGCCGTGCAGATCGTTGATGTCCTTGAAGTGGTCGATATCCACCAGGAAGGCGACATGCCGCCGTTCGCCGCCAGCCTCGACCGGCAACGCGGCCATGCGCCTGTTGGCGGCGCGCCGGTTGAGCATGCCGGTCATCGCGTCGGTGCTGCTGAGCAGCTCAAGCTGGGCACGCACTCGGCGCTGGTACACGTAGAAGCCGGCGCTGAGCAGGGCCAGGGCACAGAAGCCGGCGATGGCCAGGTTGCGCAGGGTGCGCGCGCTTTCCAGCTGCAGTGCCTGGACGCGCTGGTCGGCGCGCATCGCCGCCAGTTCGCGGGCGCGGTCGGTATCGTCCAGGCGGTCCTGCAAGGCGGCCAGGCCGGCTAGGTTTTGCGAGCGCAGTTCGTCGACCTGCTGGCGGTTCAACGATTCGCTCGTCTCCAGCGCCTGACGGTATTGGCCCATTGCCCGCTGCGCGGCCAGCTGCGCCTGCAGGGCGTCGCGCTGTTCGGTGCGGAAGCCGCCGCTGCGCGCCAGGGCCAACGCTGTGCTGGCCTGGTGCAGTGCGGCGGCGGGATCGCCATCGGCCAGCGCCAGCGCCGCCACCCGCACCAGGGTGGTCGAGGCGCCGGAAGGATCCTGCGCGTCCTGCTGCTGGCGGGCGATGTCCAGCAGGCGCGGACGGGCCTGTTTGACGTGTCCGCGCCGCGCCTGGAGCGCGATCCGTTCGGCCTGGGCCCGGGCGATCACGATCCGGGTATCGCTGCTGCGTGCGATCTGCTCGGCTTGGTTCAGCAGCGACGGCACGGCTGCGTCCCGGCCGGCGCGGATGGCGTTGAGCGCGCGGTTATAGGCCAGCAGCGGATTGGTCTTGCCGGCGCGATCGGCGATGGCCTGGGCCCGGGCGAAGTAGTCTTCGGCGCGGTCGTAGGCACCCAGTTCCTCGCTGTAGATGATCGCCACGTTGATCAGCGTGCTGATCTGGGCCGCGGCCGAATCCCCTGCCAGCGCGGCGTCGTAGGCCAGGTTGTAATAGTCCAGCGCCCGGTGCAGCCGACCGGCCACGTGCAGGGCGACAGCCACGTTGGAGTATGCGCGCAGGGTGAACTCCGGCGGCTGTGGATGGGCCTTCAGCTCGGCCACGGTGCGGTCGACCGTGGCGATGGCGGCATCGGCATTGCCCGAAAGCGCCTGCGCCTGGCCCATGCAGCTGAGCAGCTTGATGTGCTGTGCCGGATCGCGTTCGGCCTGGGGCAAGGCGTGCTGGGCAATGCGCGCCGCCTCGCTGGGCTGGTTGCGGCGCAGTTCGAAACAGCGGCCGATCTCGCCGTCCACCGTGGTATCGGCCGGCATCGCCGACCGCGCGGGCACGGCCATACCCACGAGCAATACCAGCAGCGCGGTTCCCAAAAGAAGACTGCGGACGATCATTGGCACGACACCGGTCCCCTGTTACCGGAACCGCCCATTGTAGCGGGCGATGTGGCCGGGACGGCAGCCGGGCAGGGCAGACTTGCTAGAATTGCCGTCTTGCCTCAATACCGCAGCTTGCCATGATCGAACTCAATCCCGTGCGCCACCGCATCGCCGAACTCACCGGGCGGCTGGGCTCACTCCGGGGGTTTCTTTGACTACGACGCCAAGCGTGAGCGTCTGGAAGAAGTCGAGCGCGAGCTCGAAAACCCCGATGTCTGGAACGACTCCGAACGCGCCCAGGCCCTGGGCCGCGAGCGTTCGCAACTCGACAAGACCGTCAACGGCATCCGCGACCTGACCGAAGGGCTGGTCGGCGCCGGCGAGCTGCTGGAGCTGGCCGAGATGGAAGACGACGAGGACACCGCGCAGGCGGTGGTCGCCGATGTCGAACGCATCGCCGTGGCCGTGGACAAGCTGGAATTCCAGCGCATGTTCTCCGGCGAGATGGACAACACCAACGCGTTCGTCGACATCCAGGCCGGCGCCGGCGGCACCGAGGCCCAGGACTGGGCCGAGATCCTGCTGCGCATGTACCTGCGCTGGGCCGAGTCGCGTGGCTGGAAGACCGAGCTGATGGAAGTCTCCGGCGGCGAAGTGGCAGGCATCAAGTCGGCCACCGTGCGCGTGGAAGGCGAATACGCCTACGGTTGGCTCAAGACCGAGATCGGCGTGCACCGGCTGGTGCGCAAGTCGCCGTTCGATTCGGACAACCGCCGCCATACCAGCTTCACCTCGGTGTTCGTGTCCCCGGAAGTGGACGACAACATCCAGATCGACATCAACCCGGCCGACCTGCGCACCGACGTGTACCGCTCGTCCGGCGCCGGCGGCCAGCACGTCAACAAGACCGAATCGGCGGTGCGCATCACCCACATCCCGACCAACACCGTGGTGGCCTGCCAGACCGGCCGCAGCCAGCACCAGAACCGCGACAACGCGATGAAGATGCTGGCCGCCAAGCTCTACGAGCTGGAGATCCAGAAGCGCAACGCCGAGAAGAACGCCCTGGAAGCCACCAAGTCCGACATCGGCTGGGGCAGCCAGATCCGCAACTACGTGCTGGACCAGTCCCGCATCAAGGACCTGCGCACCGGCATCGAGCGTTCGGATACGCAGAAGGTGCTGGACGGCGACCTGGACGAGTTCGTCGAGGCCAGCCTCAAATCCGGACTGGAAGCCGGCGCCAAACGCATCGACGCATAATCGACCTGTCCGAAGCGACCTGTAGAGCGGAGCTTGCTCCGCCGGGGCTTCCCGTGATCTTCCCGAGAGCAGCCGAGTCCCCAAAAAGGGATTGCCAAAAGCTCGGCTCTACAAGTCGCTCCTGCAGAACCTCCTCCTAGTGATCGAACTGACTCCACCGCCATGACCGACCAGCCCACCGCGCCGCAGCCTCCTCTCGACGAGAACAGCCTCATCGCCGAGCGCCGTGGAAAACTCAACGCGCTGCGCGAGCAGGGCATCGCCTACCCGAACGATTTCCGTCGCGACACCGTGGCCGGCGACCTGCAGGCCGAATTTGCCGATGCGGAGACCTTTACCGGCGAAGTGCTCGAAGGCCTGAACCGGCACGTCAAGCTCGCCGGACGCCTGATGGCCAAGCGGGTGATGGGCAAGGCCAGCTTCGCCCAGATCCAGGACGAATCCGGCCGCATCCAGCTGTTCCTGCAGGGCAATGTGCTGGGCGAGCGCTACGACGCATTCAAGGGCTGGGACGTCGGCGACATCGTCGGCGTGGAAGGCAGCTTGACCCGCACCCGCACCGGCGAACTGTCGGTCAAGGCCAGCGCCCTGCGCCTGCTGACCAAGTCGCTGCGTCCGCTGCCGGACAAGTGGCACGGCCTGAGCGATGTGGAGCAGCGCTATCGCCAGCGCTACGTGGACCTGATCGTCACCCCCGAAGCGCGCGAGGTCTTCATCAAGCGTTCCAAGATCATCCGCGCGATCCGCTCGTGGCTGGATGCGCGCCGGTTCCTGGAAGTGGAAACGCCGATGATGCATTACATCCCAGGCGGCGCCACGGCCAAGCCATTTGTCACCCACCACAACGCGCTGGACCTGCAGCTATATCTGCGCGTGGCGCCGGAGCTGTACCTCAAGCGCCTGGTCGTGGGCGGCCTGGAACGCGTGTACGAGATCAACCGCAACTTCCGCAACGAAGGCGTGTCCACTCGCCACAATCCGGAATTCACCATGCTCGAGCTGTACGAGGCCTACGCCACGTACCACGAGGTGATGGACCTGACCGAGAACGTGATCCGCGATACCGCACAGTCCGTGTTGGGTACGACCCAGGCCCGTTGGGATGGCGCCGACATCGACCTGGCTCCGGCGTTCCGCCGCTGGCGCATGGACGAAGCGGTGCGCCACTACAACCCGGAGATCACGCCGGAAGACTGCACCGATCGCGAGGCGCTCCTGCGCCACTGCGAGCGCCTGAAGATCCGGGTCAAGCCGTCCTACGGCTGGGGCAAGCTGCTGCTGGAGATCTTCGAAGCCACGGTCGAGCACACCCTGGTCCAGCCGACCTTCATCACCGATCACCCGGTGGAAGTCTCGCCGCTGGCCCGCGCCAGCGACACCGAGGCCGGCTACACCGACCGCTTCGAGCTGTTCATCAATGGCAAGGAGATCGCCAACGGCTTCTCCGAGCTCAATGATCCGGAAGACCAGGCCGCGCGCTTCCGCGCCCAGGTCGAGGCCAAGGAGGGCGGCGACGACGAAGCCATGCATTTCGACGCCGACTACATCCGCGCCCTGGAGTACGGCATGGCCCCGACCGGCGGCCTGGGGATCGGCATCGACCGCTTGGTGATGCTGCTGACCGGGGTCGATTCGATCCGCGACGTGCTGCTGTTCCCCTACATGCGCCCCGAAACGCAGGGTTGAAAAGTGACGCGCGAGGGCAGCAGATGCCGCCCGCGCGCGACCCACATGTCGTGACCAGGTCGCTGCGCGTGGGCGCCTGGTCCAGCCGTAATTGGCCGGATCGGGCCGGTTTTGTGCGACCGGCGTTGCCAATAGGCCACAATCGGGCCCTAAGGAATGGCCGGAGCAATAGTGAGCATTGGTGGCATGGTTCGTGCTTGATACTCATCCATTCCGTGGATGCAGTGGCAGTTCGGGCCGCCATCCCGGTATTCCGGCGTTTCCCCTATAGTCCCATGCAGCCTCGCATTCCCCCGAGAGGTGCGTTACATGCTCACCCCAAACCGCGTCTTCACCGCGGTCGCCTCGCCCACGGACCAGCAGCATTGGCCCAACGGTGCGGGTAGCGAATTGAACATCGTCATCGTCGACGATCAGGCCTCTGCGCGCACCATGCTGCGCCACGTGATCGAGGACATCGCCACCGAACTGGCGGTCCACGACTTCGGCGATCCGCAGGTGGCCCTGGACTGGTGCAGCAACAACCGCACCGACCTGCTGCTGCTCGATTACCGCATGCCGGGCATGGACGGGCTGGAGTTCGCCCGCCGCTTCCGCCGTCTGCCCATGCACCGCGATATCCCGGTGATCCTGATCACCGTGGTCGGCGACGAGCCGATCCGCCAGGCCGCGCTGGAAGCCGGGGTCATCGACTTCCTGGTCAAGCCGGTGCGGCCGCGCGAGCTGCGTGCCCGCTGCCGCAACCTGCTACAGCTGCGCCAGCAGTCGGAAAACGTCAAGCAACGCGCGCTGTCGCTGGAGCAGCGCCTGCTGTCGAGCATGCACGAGGTGGAAGAGCGCGAGCGCGAGACGCTGTCGCGCCTGGCCCGTGCCATCGAATATCGCGACAGCGGCACCAGCGCCTTCCTCGAGCGCATGTCGCGCATCGCCGCGCTGGTAGCCGAGCAGCTGGGCATGAGCGAGGAAGACGTGCGTGCCATCGAACTGGCCGCGCCGCTGCACGACATGGGCAAGATCGCCATCCCCGACGCGGTGCTGATGAAGCCCGGACCGCTGGATGAGGACGAGCTGGCGATCATGCGCCGCCATCCCAAGATCGGCCACGAACTGCTCAGCGGCAGCCAGAACCGGTTGATCCAGGCCGGCGCGATCATCGCCCTGCGCCACCACGAGCGCTACGACGGCAGCGGTTATCCCGATGGCCTGCGCGGCGAGCAGATCCCGATCGAGGCCCGCATCGTGGCGGTTGCCGACGTGTTCGACGCCCTGATTTCCGCCCGCCCCTACAAACCGGCCTGGACCCGCGACGCGGCCCTGGCCTACATGTACGCCCAGCGCGGACGCCTGTTCGATCCGGCCTGCGTGGACGCGCTGTTTCGCGGCCGCGAGCGCCTGGACATCATCTGCGAGCGCTATTCAACCCTTCCAGTACGTCCCGGAATGGAGTGATGACCATGGCTGCACTGCTGCGAACGCTGATGGACAGGCTGGCCGTGCGCCGTGACAACGAACAGGGACAGGCGGCGGTACGTATCGCGCTGATCAGCCTGATCCTGATGTACGTGTTGCTTCCGCCAGTGCGTGCCGGCCTTCCGGAAGAACAATACTGGCGCGTGCTGGCCATTGTCCTGACTGGCCTGACCCTTGCGTGCGGCTTGATCGTGTGGATGCTCGCCCGTCCCGAGCGGTCGGACGCCCGCCGCATCGCCGGCATGCTGGCCGACTATGGCCTGATGGCCGCCGGCATGATCCAGATGGGCGAGCCCCTCAGCTGGGTCTATGTCGTGGTGATGTGGGTCACGGTCGGCAACGGCCTGCGTTACGGCCACAATTACCTGTATCTGGCCGTTGTGATGGCGATGGTGAGCTTCACCACGACGGTGCTGATGACCGACTACTGGCTGGCCAACTTCAAGCTGGGCATCGGCCTGGTCGTTGGCCTGGCGGCGGTGCCGCTCTATTTCTCCGGACTGCTGCGCAAGCTGACCCTTGCCAGCACCGACGCGCGCCGAGCCAGTGAAGCGAAAAGCCGTTTCCTGGCCAACATGAGTCACGAGTTCCGAACTCCGCTCAATGGCTTGTCGGGCATGACCGAGGTGCTGGCGACCACGCGTCTTGATGGCGAACAACGCGAGTGCCTCAATACCATCCAGGCGTCGGCCCGAAGCTTGCTGGCGTTGGTGGAGGAGGTCCTGGACATCTCGGCGATCGAAGCCGGCAAACTGCGCCTGGACGAACACGAGTTTTCACCGCGCGAACTGGTCCAGCACGTTGGCTTCATCATGCTGCCGCAGGCCAAGGTCAAGCACCTGGACTACACGGTCAGTTTTGCCGACGACGTGCCTCAGGTGTTGCGTGGCGATGCCCGCCATCTGCGCCAGGTCCTGATCAACCTGGTTGGCAACGCGGTCAAGTTCACCGAGCGCGGCAGCGTGCGCATCCAGGTGTCGACGATGGCGGCGGGAGAGGATCCGCTGCGGCTCCGATTCACCGTCATCGACACCGGTATCGGCATTCCTGCGCGCCTGCAGGGAAAGCTGTTCGAAGCATTCGAGCAGGCAGATGTCAGCTTGAGTCGCCGCTATGGCGGGACAGGCCTGGGCGCCGCCATCGCCAAGGGCCTTGTCGAAGCCATGGGCGGGACGATCGGCTTCGAAAGCGAAGTCGGATTGGGCAGCACGTTCTGGGTGGAGGTGCCCTTCAAGGCGGCAGATACCGAAACGACTGCGCCGGTCCAGGTCCTGGAGGACATGCAAGACACCCAGGCCGATCCACAGCGCATCGACGGCCCGGTCAAGAACGTCATCGCCTTCTCTGATCCGTTCCTGCGCCACCGGGCCCGCGTGCGCAGCATGCACATTCTGGTGGCGGACGACCACGAGGCCAATCGGATGGTGCTCCAGCGTCTTTTGCAGAAGGCCGGGCATCGCGTCAGTTGCGTCAACGGTGGCGAAGAAGTGCTGGACGCCATGGCGGCGTCCGACTATGACGCCGTCATTATCGATCTGCACATGCCCGGCATGAGCGGGCTGGACCTGCTGAAGGAACTGCGTGTGATGCAGGCCGGAGGTGCGCCCCTGACCCCGGTCATGGTTCTGAGCGCCGACGTGACGCCCGAGTCGATCAGCCGTTGCGAGCAGGCGGGCGCCTATGCATTCCTGGCCAAGCCGGTGGCCGCCGCCAAGCTGCTGAACTATCTCAACGAAATTGCAGTCAACGGCAGCTTGCGCAATCCATCGAAGCTGACATTGGCGCGCAGCAACGACAACCCGCAGGGCGGGCATCAGTACGACGTGCTGGATCCTCACGTGCTGGACGAGCTCGCGCAGCTGGGCATGGGCGAAGGCTTCGAACAGGAGTTCATCCAGCAATGCCTGTCCGATGCCGACTCCTGCCTGGCCGCACTCACCCTGGCAGGCGAGCAGCATCAATGGGAGCGCGTACGCGAGCACGCCCATGCACTCAAGGGCGTTGCAAGCAATTTGGGATTGGCGCGCCTGGCCGAGGATGGCGGACAGTTCATGCGCATGGCCGATTGGCAGGTCAAGGCAGAGTGGCGCCAGCGCATGCACCAGCTCCATACGCACCTGGACATGGGGCGTGGGGCGCTGACTGCACGGGCGCAGAAACGCAAGGCGCGCGACGGCGGCGCCGAACGCTAGGCGTCGGCAACCGCATCGTGGTACCCGCGGCCCAGCCGCAGGTTCAGATCTGACCTGGCGCTATCCGGATCGGGATCCGTTCCCGCCGCGTTGGCAAGTCAGGCAACGACGTCGAGCGTGGCGCGACGCGTCTGCGCCTTGACCAGCCGATCCATGGTGCGCAACGACTTGTCGCCCAGCGCCAGCGCGGTTTCCACCCAGACCTTGGTGATTTCCAGCAGTTCGTCATATCCCACGGCCTGGGCCAGGTTACGCGCCTGGTTCATGGCCAGATACGAATGCGGGATGCGGCGCTGCTGGCGGATCAGTTCTTCGGTGGCCGCGACGCCTTGGCCCTTGGGCACCAGCACATCCACCACGCCGAGCTTGTACATTTCTTCGCTGCTATAGACGCGGCCTTCCAGAATGATCTTCTCGGCGACCTGCGGGGCGACGCGACGGCACAGGAACGAATAGGCGCCCATACCCGGGAACAGGCCAAACAGCACCTCTGGCAGGCCCATGCCGCAACCTTCCTCGGCCACGATCGTATGGCACGCCAGGGCCATCTCAAGGCCACCGCCAAGCGCGTCGCCCTGGATCAGGGCAATGCTGCGGACGTCACCGCCGAAGCCGGTATGCAGATGGTGCACGCCCTCGACGCAACGCTGCGCGTAAGCCAGCAGGCGGTCGCGGTTGCCTTCGCGGATGAGCTTGGTGAACAGGTTCAGATCGCCGCCCAGGTTATAGGCGCCAGCATCCGATGCCAGCACGAAGTGACGCAGTTCCCCGCTGCGACGCTGGGACGGCGAACGCGTCATCGAGCTCATGAAAGACCACATTTCATCGAGCATTTCGGGGCGGCAGCAGGGGCGGATGCCCTCGGCGGCATCGGCGTGCATATACAGCCAGTGGCTGCTGTCGTCGTGGCTCAGTTCGGTACGGATCGTGGAGTAGGTGCGGGCTGGCTGCAGCTTTTCGATGGGGTTCATGGCGACATTCCTTGAGGGCTGTGGGAAGGGAAGCGCCACGTCGGGGGCCGCGGCGTAGCCGATCCTACACCTGAACCAAGTGTTAAATGCTGCAGAAAACTGCTTGAACTCAATGACTTATGCCGTTCAGCGGCAAGGCCATTTTTTATGTGACAAAAGTCACTAAAGTGACCGCGCGCACTCGTCGGCTGGATGCCTCCCGGGCACACTCAGCCAGTTGTGAGGAAGGCAGCCGCGCGGATTTCCAGCGCGTTGCCTGTCTCAGTGCGCGCTCTTTTCCTGCTGGCGCAGTTCCTTGCGCAGAATCTTGCCGACGTTGGTCTTGGGCAGTTCAGAGCGGAATTCGACGTGGCGCGGCTGCTTGTAGCCGGTCAGGTTCTCGCGGCAGAACGTTTTGACCTGTTCGGCCGTGAGCTCGGGGTTCTTGCGCACGATGAAGATCTTCACCGCCTCGCCCGAGCGCTCGTCGGGCACGCCGATCGCCGCCACTTCCAGCACGCCGGGCATGCCGGCCACGACGTCCTCGACTTCGTTGGGATACACGTTGAAGCCGGAGACCAGGATCATGTCCTTCTTGCGGTCGACGATGTAGAAGAAGCCGTTCGCGTCCATCCGCGCCATGTCACCGGTGTGCAGCCAGCCTTCGGCATCCATGACCTTGGCCGTTTCATCGGGGCGGTTCCAGTAGCCTTTCATGACCTGCGGGCCCTTGATGCACAGCTCGCCGACCACGTCGCTGCCGCCGGCCACGATGTTGCCGTCGTCATCCTTCAGGCAGCAGTCGGTCGAAGGCACGGGCAGGCCGATCGAGCCGTTGTAGCTGGTCAGGTCGATCGGGTTGATGCAGGCGGCGGGAGACGTCTCAGTCAGGCCGTAGGCCTCCACCAGGGTCACGCCGGTGACCTGCTGCCAGCGTTCGGCCACGGCGCGCTGCACGGCCATGCCACCGCCCAGGGTCAGGTGCAGGTGGCTGAAATCGACCTTGTCAAAGCCCGGCGTGTTGAGCAGACCGTTGAACAGCGTGTTGACCCCGGTGATCGCAGTGAAGGGCGCCTTGGACAGTTCCTTGACGAACCCCTTCATGTCGCGCGGATTGGTGATCAGATGGTTGAGGCCGCCGAACTTCATGAAGACCAGGCAGTTCGCCGTCAGCGCGAAGATGTGGTACAGCGGCAGCGCGGTGATGATGTACTCCTGGCCCGGCCGGGTCTTGACGCCGACCCAGGTGGAGGCCTGCTGCATGTTGGCCACCAGGTTGCGGTGGGTCAGCATCGCGCCCTTGGCCACGCCCGTGGTACCGCCGGTGTACTGCAGGAAGGCGATGTCGCCCGGCTGGATGTCCAGCTTCGGCAGTGGCTTGTTCTTGCCCAGGGCCAGTGCGTCACCAAAGCGCACCGCGCCATGGATCTCGTAATCCGGCACCATTTTCTTGATATAGCGCAGCACGAAATTGACCACCGCGCCTTTGGGAAAGCCGAGCATGTCGCCCAGGCCGGTGGTGATGACATGGCGCACGCCGCTGTCTTCCAGCGCCTTCTGCGCGGTGTCGCCGAAGTTGTCGACGACGATCAATGCGGCAGCGCCGGCGTCGTGCAGCTGGTGATGCAGTTCGCGCTCGGTGTAGAGCGGATTGACGTTCACCACGGTCAGGCCGGCGCGCAGGATGCCGAAGATCGAGATCGGATACTGCAGGCAGTTGGGCATCATCACCGCGACGCGGTCGCCGCGCTTGAGCTTGAGCTCATGCAGCAGATAGCTGGCCATCTGCTGACTCAGGCGGTCGATGTCGGCGTAGGTCAGGACCTTGCCGAAATTGGAGAATGCCGGCCGTTCGCGGAAATTGGCGATGGCCGTTTCCAGTACGGAGACGACCGAGCGGTATTCCTCGACATCGATCTCGTGCGGGATGCCGTCGGGATAGCTGGCAAACCAGGGCCGGTCTTGCGTCATCTTGTTCGCCCCTCCCAGGGTGCTAAGGTCGGGCGCCGCCGGGCGATCCGGCATTCCCCTGAATAATGTGGCGATGAGCATACCGGCAGGCGGCGGAAACCGGAATCTCTCAATACCTGGCCGCATGGTGTGGCTGGCCGTGTTCGCGCTGGCCCTGCTGTCCGGCTGCAGCCGGCCCGATCCGGAAGCACGACTGCGCGCCCAGGTGTCAGCCCTGCAGGCAGCCGTGCAGGCCCGACAGACCGGCAAGGTCATGGACCGGGTCGCCGATGACTTCGCCGGCAACGACGGCATCGACCGGCGGGCCCTGCACAACCTGCTGCGTGCCCAGTTCCTGGCCAACGCCGATGTGGGTGCGACCGTGGGCCCGCTGGACGTCGCAATCCGGGGCGATCACGCGACGGTGCGATTCACCGCAATGCTGACCGGTGGCAGCGGTCGCTGGATTCCCGAGCGGGCCGGCGGTTACCAGGTCACCACTGGCTGGCGCCTGGAAGGTGGCGACTGGAAGCTCTATACGGCGCAGTGGTCGCGTTGAACTAACAAAAAAAAGGCCCCGCAGCATGCGGAGCCTTGCTTGCCACGAGCGGATGACAATCATGTCAGCCGGCTTTTTTCCGCCGCCAGCTGGCGCAGCACGTCATGCAACAGGCTGACATGGTGGGTGAGAGGCGCGTTTGCGAACCACGGGTTCGCGCGCCTTCGAACGCCCTCGCGCTGTGCGCGAGGGCTGGCTTCCGCCCCAGTCAGGCTGCTTTTTTCGCTGCCAATTGGCGCAGCACGTAATGCAGCAGGCCGCCGTGGCGGAAGTACTCGACTTCCTTCGGCGTGAGCAGCAGGACCCGCGCCTCGAACTTCACCTGGCTGCCGTCGGCTCTTCTGGCCAGGACCTGGGCGGTCTTGGAATCGCCGTCCTCCAGGCCCACGATGTCGACCATCTCTGAGCCATCCAGGCCCAGCGACTGCGCATTCTGTCCATTCTTGAACTGCAGCGGCAATACGCCCATGCCGACCAAGTTGGAGCGGTGGATGCGCTCGAAGCTTTCGGCGATGACCGCCTTGATCCCCAGCAGGTTGGTGCCCTTGGCCGCCCAGTCGCGCGAGGAGCCGGTGCCGTATTCCTTGCCGGCCAGCACTACCAGCGGCACGCCATCGGCCTTGTACTTCACCGCCGCGTCGTAGATGGCCAGTTTCTCCGGCTCGCCGCCGTGCTTGGGGTAATAGAGCGCGTTGCCGCCTTCCTCGCCGCCGAACACCAGGTTCTTGATCCGGATATTGGCGAAAGTGCCGCGCACCATCACGTCGTCGTTGCCGCGGCGCGAGCCGTAGCTGTTGAAGTCCGCCGGCTGCACGCCGCGTTCCTGCAGGAAGCGGCCGGCAGGCGAGTCCTTCTTGATGTTGCCGGCCGGGGAGATATGGTCGGTGGTGATCGAGTCGCCGAACACGCCCATGATCCGCGCGCCCTGCACATCGTCGATGGTGCCCGAGGTCGCCGACATCCCTTCGAAGTAGGGCGGGTTCTTGATGTAGGTCGAAGTGCCGTCCCATTCGTACAGGTCGCCATCGGGTGAGGCAATGCTGTTCCAGCGGCTGTCGCCCTTGAACACGTCGGCGTAATTCTTCTTGAACATCTCCGGGCCGATGGTCCTGGCGATGAAGTCGCCGATTTCCTTGTTGCTCGGCCAGATGTCGCGCAGATAGACCGGCTGGCCGTCGCTGCCGGTGCCCAGCGGCGCGGTGGTCAGGTCGATATCGGTGGTGCCGGCGATGGCGTAGGCGACCACCAGGGGCGGGGAGGCCAGGTAGTTCATCTTCACTTCCGGGTGCACGCGGCCTTCGAAGTTGCGATTGCCCGACAGCACCGAGGACACCACCAGGTCACCCTCGGCGATCGCGGCGGATACGTCATCCGGCAATGGGCCGGAGTTGCCAATGCAGGTGGTGCAGCCGTAGCCGACCAGGTAGAAGCCCAGCTTCTCCAGGTCGTCCATCACCCCAGCCTTCTTCAGGTAGTCGGTGACCACCAGCGAACCTGGGCCCAGCGAGGTCTTCACCCACGGCGCGGCCTTCAGTCCCTTGGCGACGGCGTTGCGCGCCAGCAGGCCGGCGCCCAGCATCACCGCCGGATTGGAGGTGTTGGTGCAGGAGGTGATCGCGGCGATGACCACCGCGCCGTCCTTGAGCCGCCAGCCGGCACCGCTGTCGTCGGTCGACTCGCGGTGCGAGGCCTTGGCGCCGACCGCGGTCCCGCCGCCGCCTTCGTTGGCCAGGCGGTCTTCCTGTTTGGCATCGCTCTTGAGTTTGCGCTCGCGCATCTCGACGAACGGAAGCAGGCTGTCGCGGTAGTTCTGCTGCATGTCGCTCAGCAGCACCCGGTCCTGAGGACGCTTGGGGCCGGCCAGCGACGGCTTCACCTCGCCCATGTCCAGGTGCAGGGTGGCGCTGTATTCGGCATGCGCACTGTCGGCGTCGTGCCACAGGCCCTGGGCCTTGGCATAGGCCTCGACCAGGGCGATGTGGTCCTCGCTGCGGCCGGACAGGCGCAGGTAGTTCAGCGATTCCTGGTCAACCGGAAAGATGCCGCAGGTGGCGCCGTATTCCGGGGCCATGTTGCCGATGGTGGCGCGGTCGGCCAGTGGCAGGTGCTGCAGGCCGGGTCCATAGAACTCGACGAACTTGCCGACCACGCCGAACTTGCGCAGCATCTGGGTGACGGTCAGGACCAGGTCGGTGGCGGTGGCGCCTTCGGGCAGCTTGCCGGTCAGCTCGAAGCCGACCACTTGCGGGATCAGCATGGACGAAGGCTGTCCCAGCATCGCGGCCTCGGCCTCGATCCCGCCCACGCCCCAGCCCAGCACGCCGATGCCATTGATCATGGTGGTGTGCGAATCGGTGCCGAATACGGTGTCGGGGTAGGCGAAGGTGGTGCCATCCTGCTCGCGGGTCATCACCACGCGGGCCAGGTGTTCCAGGTTGACCTGGTGGACGATGCCGGTGCTGGGCGGGACGACCTTGAAGTCGTCGAAGGCCTTCTGGCCCCAGCGCAGGAAACCGTAGCGCTCCTGGTTGCGCTGGAATTCGATCTTGCCGTTGAGATCCAGCGCATCGGCCTTGCCAAACACGTCCACCTGCACCGAGTGGTCGATCACCAGTTCGGACGGGATCTGCGGATTGATCTGGGCGGCGTCGCCGCCGAGCTTGACTACCGCATCGCGCATCGCCGCCAGGTCGACCACGCAGGGCACGCCGGTGAAGTCCTGCAGCACCACGCGCGCCGGCATGAACGCGATCTCGGTGTCCGGCTCGGCCTTCGGGTCCCACTTGGCGACCGCTTCGATGTGTTCGGGGGTGACGCTGACCCCGTCCTCGCCGCGCAGCAGGTTCTCCAGCAGGATCTTCATGGAGTAGGGCAGGCGGGTGATGTCGAAACGCTGTCCCAAGGTGGGCAGGCTGAAATAGGTGTAAGAAGTTCCGGCCACGTCCAGCTGGCTGCGGGTCTTGAAGGAATCGCTCATGTCAGGCTCCTGTTCGATGTGACTTGCACCGCAAGCTCTAGAGCCCGGCGCTGGCTGTTCGATGACCGCCTATCCCGTTCAGTATCGGTGCTTCTGCGTGACAAGGGGGTGTCCAGGCAGTCAGTGCGACAGGAGTGAGCGGTCAGGTCCAGGTATCAGTATGGACCGGCAAGTATGTATAATCTGTGCATACTTCAAGAGGGCGCTCCCATGGAAGCCACTGTCGCCGAACGCGGTCAGATCACTTTACCCAAGGCCGTCCGCGACGCGCTGGGCCTGACCAAGGGCACCCTGCTGAAGGTTGAGCTGGACGGCAGCCGGATCGTGTTGCGCAAGAGCGTGGACGATGCGATTTCCAAGGCCCGCGGGCGCTTTGCGCTGGATGGCTTCGAATCGCCGGACGCTGCGGTGCGTGCCACGCGCGAGCCGGCCAAGCCCTGACACCGAGCGCCTGACGTGATCGCGATCGATTCGACCGTGCTGGTGGAACTGCTGGCCAACGGCCCGCAGGCCGACGCCGCCGAGGCCTGCCTGCGCCAATGCCTGGCCAACGGCAGGGTGGTTGTCTGCGACGTGGCCTTGGCCGAAGTGTGTGGCGCGCTGCGCAACGGCGCCGAGGCGTTGGGCGTGCTGGAGGAAATGGGCATCCATTTCAGCGCGCTGGAATCCAAGTCCGCGTTGCGCGCCGGCGAGATGCAGCGCCGTTATCGCCAGCGTGGTGGCGGCCCGCACACGCTGCCGGACTTCCTGGTGGGAGCCCACGCGTTGCTGCAGTGCGATGCGCTGATCACCCACAACCAGCCGTTCTACCGCGACTACTTCAAGGGCCTGCGGCTGATCGTGCCGCAGGCCTGAGCTCATCACTTACACGTACGTACGACACCGGAGTTGACCATGTTGGAAGCCTATCGCCACCACGTTGCCGAGCGCGCCGCGCTGGGCATCCCGCCGCTGCCGCTGACCGCGCAGCAAACCGCCGAGGTCATCGAGCTGCTGAAGAACCCGCCGGCGGGCGAGGCCGAGTTCCTGGTCGACCTGATCACCCAGCGCGTGCCGGCAGGCGTGGATGACGCCGCCAAGGTCAAGGCCTCGTATCTGGCGGCCGTGGCGTTCGGTACCGAAAAGACCGACCTGATCAGCCGCGCGCGCGCCACCGAGTTGCTGGGCACCATGCTGGGCGGCTACAACGTGCATCCGCTGGTCGAACTGCTGGATGACGCCAGCGTCGGTGCCATCGCCGCCGAAGGCCTCAAGCACACGCTGCTGGTATTCGACGCCTTCCACGACGTCAAGGAAAAGGCCGACGCCGGCAATGCCAACGCCAAGGCCGTGCTACGCAGCTGGGCCGAGGCCGAGTGGTTCACCAGCAAGCCGGAAGTGCCGCAGTCGATGACCCTGACGGTGTTCAAGGTGCCGGGCGAGACCAATACCGACGACCTGTCGCCGGCGCCGGACGCGACCACGCGCCCGGACATCCCGATGCACGCGCTGGCGATGCTGAAGAACAAGCGCGAAGGTGCGCCGTTCACCCCGGAAGAGGACGGCAAGCGCGGTCCGATCCAGCAGATCCTGGACCTGAAGGACAAGGGGCATCTGGTCGCCTATGTGGGTGACGTGGTCGGTACCGGTTCCTCGCGCAAGTCGGCGACCAACAGCGTGCTGTGGTGGACCGGGCAGGACATCCCGTTCATCCCGAACAAGCGCTTCGGCGGCGTCTGCCTGGGTTCCAAGATCGCGCCGATCTTCTACAACACCATGGAAGATGCAGGCGCGCTGCCGATCGAGCTGGACGTGTCGCAGATGGAGCAGGGCGATGTGATCGAGCTGCGTCCGTACGAGGGCAAGGCGCTCAAGGACGGCAAGGTGATCGCCGAGTTCCAGGTCAAGTCCGAGGTGCTGTTCGACGAAGTGCGCGCCGGTGGCCGCATCCCGCTGATCGTCGGCCGCGGCCTGACCGCCAAGGCGCGCGAGGCACTGGGCCTGCCGGTGACAGACCTGTTCCGCCTGCCGCAGCAGCCGGCCGACACCGGCAAGGGCTTTTCGCTGGCGCAGAAGATGGTCGGCCGCGCGATCGGCCTGCCGGAAGGTCAGGGCGTGCGTCCGGGCACCTACTGCGAGCCGAAGATGACTTCGGTCGGCTCGCAGGACACCACCGGCCCGATGACCCGCGACGAGCTCAAGGACCTGGCCTGCCTGGGCTTCTCGGCCGACCTGGTGATGCAGTCGTTCTGCCATACCGCGGCCTACCCGAAGCCGGTCGACGTCAAGACCCACCACACCCTGCCCGAATTCATCTCCACCCGCGGCGGCATCTCGCTGCGCCCGGGCGACGGGGTGATCCACAGCTGGCTCAACCGCATGCTGCTGCCCGATACGGTCGGCACCGGCGGTGACTCGCATACCCGTTTCCCGGTCGGCATCTCGTTCCCGGCAGGCAGCGGCCTGGTCGCCTTCGCCGCGGCCACCGGGGTAATGCCGCTGGACATGCCCGAGAGCGTGCTGGTGCGCTTCAAGGGCCAGATGCAGCCGGGTGTGACCCTGCGCGACTTGGTCAACGCGATCCCGCTGTACGCGATCAAGGCCGGTCTGCTGACCGTGGCCAAGCAGGGCAAGAAGAACATCTTCTCCGGGCGCATCCTGGAGATCGAAGGCCTGCCGGACCTCAAGGTCGAACAGGCGTTCGAGCTGTCCGACGCCTCGGCCGAGCGCTCGGCCGCCGGCTGCACCGTGCACCTCAACAAGGAGCCGATCATCGAGTACATCAACAGCAACATCACGCTGTTGAAGTGGATGATCGCGGAAGGGTACAAGGATCCGCGCAGCCTGCAGCGCCGCATCGAGAAGATGGAAGCCTGGCTGGCCGATCCGCAGCTGCTCAAAGGTGATGACGATGCCGAGTACGCCGCGGTCATCGAGATCGACCTGGCCGACGTGCATGAGCCGATCCTGGCCTGCCCGAACGACCCGGACGACGTGAAGACCCTGTCCGAAGTGGCCGGTGCGACCATCGATGAAGTCTTCATCGGCTCGTGCATGACCAACATCGGCCACTTCCGTGCCGCGTCCAAGCTGCTGGAAGGCAAGCGCGACATCCCGACCAAGCTGTGGGTCGCCCCGCCGACCAAGATGGATGCCGCCGAGCTGACCAAGGAAGGCCATTACGGCACCTTCGGCGCGGCCGGCGCGCGCATGGAGATGCCGGGCTGCTCGCTGTGCATGGGCAACCAGGCGCAGGTGAAGGAAGGCGCGACGGTGTTCTCCACTTCCACCCGCAACTTCCCCAACCGCCTGGGCCGCAACTCCAACGTGTACCTGGGCTCGGCCGAGCTGGCCGCGATCTGCTCGCGCCTGGGCCGGATCCCGACCAAGGCCGAGTACATGGAAGGCGTGGGCGTGCTCGATGCCAGCAGCGCGGAGATCTACCGCTACATGAACTTCGACCAGATCGAGGACTACCAGGTCGGCGAAAAGACTGCGGCCTGATCCTGCAAGGTCAAGCAGAAACAAGAAGCCCGGCAGCGATGCCGGGCTTTTTGTTGACTCAAGCCGGAAGCAGCCAGGCCGGCCGCCCCGGGACATTCAGCTTTCGCGCCCGGCGATCCACATCTCGAATTCCGCTGGCGGCAGCGGACGCGAGAACAGGAAGCCCTGCAGCACCTCGCAGCCCAGGTCGGCCAGGAGTTTTCGTTGCGCCTCGGTTTCCACGCCTTCGGCGACCACGCGCTTGCCCAGGCTCTCGCCGATGCGCAGGATCGAATTGGTCAGGGTGCGCGCGGACTCGCTGCGTTCCAGGTCGTGTACGAAACTCATGTCCAGCTTGAGCTCATCGATCGGCAGCCGATGGAGATGGCTCAGGCTCGAATAACCAGTGCCGAAATCGTCCAAGGACAGCGACAGGCCGGCCTTGCTGATGGCCTCCAGGTTCTCCAGCACGATCGGATTGGCCGTCAGCATCACGCTTTCGGTCATTTCAAGGACCAATTCGCGCGGGGAAAGCCGATGGGTCTGCAGCAGCAGCTGCAAGTGTTCCACCAGGCCGGGATCTTCGAAATTGCTCGGCGACAGGTTGACCGAGATCCAGGGCACGCCGATGCCGCGTGCGCGCCAATCGGCCATTTGTTTGCAGGCGTTGGCCAGCACCCAGCGCGTCAGCTCGGTCATCAGGCCGCATTCCTCCGCCAGTGGAATGAAGCGCGTGGGCGCGACCGCGCCAAGCTCCAGGTGATCCCAGCGCAACAGCGCTTCCACCCCGAGCAGGGCATGCGGAGGCTCGCTGCCAAGCTGGGGCTGAAAATGAAGATGGAGCTGGTTGTGATGAATCGCCTCGCTCAGCGCGGTTTCCAGCGCCAGGCGCTCCTGCGCCAGCTGGTTCATGTCCGCGCTGAAAAAGCGGAACGTCCCGCCGCCTTCGGCCTTGGCGCGGTGCGCCGCCAGATCGGCATGGCGCAGCAGGGTGCCGATGTCGCGGCCGTCATGCGGAAACATGGCCAACCCGATGCTGGCGCTGGGATGGAAGGTCATGTGCCCGACGACCGAGGGCGCCGAGACCGTCGTCAGCAGGCGTTCGACAACCACGGCGGCATGTTCGGTGGAGCAGTTCGGCAGCGCGACCATCAATTCGGCGCCGGACTGGTGGCCCAGCAGATCGCCATCGCCCAGCGCGCCAGCCAGACGCTGGGCGATATCTCGCAACAGGCCATCGCCGGCGGCGTGGCCCTGGGTCTCGTTGATCCGCTTGAACCGGTCGACGTCGATGAACACGATGGCGGCCGGCACGCCAGAACTTTGGGCATCGTCCAGCAGCTGCTCCGCGCGCGCGCTGAACATGGTGCGATTGGGCAGGCCGGTGAGCGAGTCGTAGAAAGCGAGCTGATGCATCTGCCTGCGGGTTTGCTCACGCTCCAGCGCAAGCGAACACAGGTGCAGGCAGATCTCCGCCAGTTTGGTGTGCCAGGGGTCGGGCCGGCGCTGCTCGCGATAATAGAAGGCGAACACGCCAAGCACGCTTCCGCCGCTTGATTTGATGGGGCTGGACCAGAACGCGTTCAGCCCATGGATCTGCGGGATGAAGCGGAAGTCTTCGAACGTCTGATCAGTGCCGGTGTCATCGACGACGAACGTCCGTCCATGCCATGCCGCTGCTCCGTACGGGCCGACATTGGGTCCAATCGCAAGTCCTTCGATCTGCTCGCAGTAGCTGTGGGGCAGGCTGGGCGAGGCGAGGTGCCTGAGGCAGTTGTCGCCGTCCAGGGCGACCACCGACGCGCGCAGCGAGGGCGCGATGCGCTCCAGTTCCTGGCAGATGGCGGTCATCACGTCGAACAGCGGGCGCTCGCGGACCAGGGCGTCAAGCACCCGGTCATGAAGCACCTCATGCATCTTGGCGTGGGTGATATCGGTCAGCACGGCAACCAGATGGCCAGGGCCATGGCATTCGATACCGACGGGATTGACGGTGATCGAAACCCAGAGCGGACTGCCATCCTTGCGATAAAGCAGCAGCTGGGTCCTGACGTCCTGCCTCGCCTTGGAGCGGGCCAGCAGCTGCTCCAGTTCGTCCTGATCGGTCTGGGCCCGCGCCAGGACGTCGGCCAGCCGCTTTCCTGCCAGCTCATGCTCGGTGTAGCCGAACATCCTGGCCAGGCCTTCGTTGGCATGCAGCAGGCACAAGTCCAGGTCGGTGACCAGGATCGCGCTGCTGGCGCTGTCCACTGCGCGCGCGAGGATTTCGGCGCGCGGCGTGCTGGCCAGATCCTGGGTTTCCATCCCGATTTGCGCGACCAATGCCTGGGCCGAACACGATCCGACGGGCGCCGATGCTGAGGCCTGGCCCGGTTCAACAGCGGAAGAAGGAGGAGGCTGCATGACTACCTGCCTTGCATGGAAAGGGCGATCAGGCGTTCGGCAATGCGTTCCAATGGCAACATCTCCTGCGCCGCTCCCAATTTGTATGCAGCGCCGGGCATGCCCCAGACCACGCTCGTCGCCTCGTCCTGAATCAGCGTGGCGGCGCCTGCGGCCTTCATCTCCAGCAGTCCCCTGGCGCCGTCGTCGCCCATGCCGGTAAGGATGGCCCCTACCGCATTGGCGCCGGCATTCTGCGCGACCGAGCGGAACAGCACGTCGACCGCGGGCTTATGGCGATTGACCGGCACGCCGTCGTCGATTCTGCAGCGCCAGCGGGCGCCGTCGCGGATGACGCGCAGGTGCTGCCCGCCCCTGGGAAGATAAGCGTGACCGGGCAGGATCGCTTCGCCATCGCTCGCTTCGCGGACCGACATCGCCGAGTGGCGATCCAGGCGCTCGGCAAATGCGCTGCTGAAGCTGGCGGGCAGGTGCTGGGTCAGCACCACGGCCGGGGCGTCGGCCGGCATGCCCTCCAGGACGACACGCAGGGCCTCGGTTCCACCGGCAGAGGCACCGATGGCGATCAACCGGTCGGTCGTGCGGAAGCGCAGCGAAGAGGGCTGCCTGGACGTGGATGCAGGCGCCGTCTGCCGGGTCGCGGGGCGGCTGATGGCCCTGACCCTGGCCTTGGCCGCGATCTTGATCTTGGCGATGATTTCCTCAGCGTAGCCCTCCAGGCCTCGGGCGACATCGAGCTTGGGCTTGGCGACAAAATCGACCGCGCCCAGCGCGAGCGCTTGCAAGGTGGTGTCAGCGCCGCGCTCGGTGAGCGATGAAATCATCACCACCGGCGTCGGGCGCAGCCGCATGAGGTTCTCCAGGAATGCCAGTCCGTCCATGCGCGGCATCTCGACGTCCAGGGTGATCACGTCGGGGTTGAGCTGCTTGATCTTGTCCCGGGCAAACAGCGGATCGGCCGCCGAACCGACGACTTCGATGCCGCGGTCCCTGGAAAGGATCTCGGTGAGGATCTGGCGCACGACCGCCGAGTCGTCGACGATCAGGACGCGAACGGGAGGCGTGATGCTCATTCGAACAGCTCCACCCCACCGGTGACCGGCGCCCTGGACAGGCGCGCGCGTACGGCCGATTCGGTCGCCACCACTTCGGCCTGATGAGCGTGCGGGAGCTTCTGCACGACCACGCGCCCGGTGAGCGGGAAGAACCAGATCTTGCGCGGGTGGATGCCGCACAGGTCCTCGGCAAGGATCGGGATATGTTCGGCCAGCAGGTACTGGCGCACGAACTCCGCATTGCGTGTGCCCACCGGGTTGCTGGTGAAGCCCTTGAGCACGTTGGCTCCGCCGAAGACCTTGGCTTCCAGGCGCTTGCGATGCGCGCCGCGCTTGAGCAGGTCGTTGATCAGCAGTTCCATGGCGTAGCTGCCATAGCGCGCTGGCGCGCCATCGCCGACCTGGCCCTCGGGCAGCAGGAAATGGTTCATCCCGCCGATCTTCAGGATCGGGTCTCGCACGCATGCCGCCACACATGAACCGAGGATGGTGGTCAGGGCCGTATCGTCGTCGACGACCAGGTACTGGGTCGGAAGCAGCTTGGCGGCCATGGTCTGGAAACGCATGTCGCGATAGCGCATCACATCGTCGATCTTTGCCGCGATCCTGCTCATCCGCGCATCCCCGTCTTGCGCACGCGGCGGTAAAGCGTGCGCCCGCAAGGCTGGATCAGGTCGGCCGCATGCAGGTAATTTTCCGAATGGCCGGTGTAGAGCAGTCCGTCGTCGTCCAGATGCGTGACCAGCCGCGACAGGATGGAACGCTGGGTGGGCTTGTCGAAGTAGATCATCACATTGCGGCAGAACACCGAAACGTACGGCCCGCCGACGTCGTAGCGCGTGGCCAGGAGATTGAGCGGCCGGAATTCGATCAGCTGACGCAGCTGCGGAACGACGCGGCATTTGCCTTCGTTGGCGCCAGTTCCGCGCTGGAAGTACTTGCGCTTCATGGCGACGTCCAGCGAAGCAATGCGTTCGATCGGATAGATGCCGCGCGAGGCGGTCTCCAGCACCTGGGTGTCCACGTCGGTGGCCAGGATCCTGATCGGGGGCGTCAGCGTGCCGAAGGCCTCGCAGGCGGTAATTGCAATGGAGTAGGGCTCCTCACCGGTCGACGCGGCGCAGGACCAGAGTTTCAATGGTCCATCGTAGCGCCGCCGCTGGAGCTCCTCGCGGAGCTTCTCGAAGTGATGCGGCTCGCGGAAAAACGCCGTCAGGTTGGTGGTCAGGGCATTGGTGAAGGCCTGCCATTCTTCCTCGCTGTTGGCGGCCTCCAGCTCGTCCAGATAGTCCTTGAACGAACGCAGCCCCAGGCTGCGCAGGCGGCGCGAGAGCCTTCCATAGACCATGTCGCGCTTGGCGGGAGCCAGGGCAATACCGACGCGCTGGTGGATCAGATCGCACACCCGCCGGAAGTCACGATCGGAGAACTCGAACTCGCGCGACTCTGCCGGGGCGGGGGAGATTGCAGCCATGAAAGACACATCGGAAGCCGGATATCCAGATGTATCGGCCGACCGGGAGCGGGTCTTGAGCACTATCTGCAGCAAACGCGCGACCCGGAAGAAACAACGCCCCGGTCTTTCGACCGGGGCGTCGTGATCGCGGGCAAGGCCGCAGGCTAGAACTCCTGCCAGTCGCTGTCGGCGAGTACCGGCTGATCAGATGCGCCGAGCGGCGGCTTGGCGGGGGCCTTTGCGCGTCGGCCCTCCATGATCGCAGGCTTGCCGATCATGGCCCGGGCAGCCGGTGCGGGAGAGGCCTTCTTTTGCTCGATGTGGTCTTCGATCCTGAAAACCGACACCGCCTGGGCCAGATGCCCTGCCTGCTCCTCCATCGCCCGTGCCGCGGCGGTGGCCTCTTCGACCAGGGCAGCGTTCTGCTGGGTTGTCTCGTCCATCTGCGTGATGGTGAGATTGACCTGCTCGATGCCCGAAGACTGCTCCTGCGAGGCTGCGGAAATCTCACCCATGATGTCGGTCACACGCTGCACGCTGGCCACGATTTCGGCCATGGTCCGGCCCGCCTTGTCCACCAGCGCGGTGCCGTTGGCGACCTTGGACACCGAGTCGTCGATCAGGCCCTTGATCTCCTTGGCCGCGCCGGCCGAACGCTGCGCCAGCGTACGGACCTCGCTTGCCACCACCGCGAATCCGCGGCCCTGTTCGCCGGCACGCGCAGCCTCGACCGCCGCGTTCAACGCAAGGATGTTGGTCTGGAACGCGATGCCGTCAATGACCGAGATGATCTCGGCGATCTTCTTCGAGGAGACCTCGATGCCCGACATGGTCGTGACCACCTGGCTGACCACCTCGCCGCCCTTGGCCGCGACATCGGCAGCGCCGACCGCGAGCTGATTGGCCTGACGGGCGTGCTCGGCATTCTGCCTGACCGTGGAGGTCAGCTCTTCCATCGAAGCGGCAGTTTCCTCCAGGTTGGCGGCCTGCTGCTCGGTCCGCTGGGACAGATCGCTGTTGCCGGATGCAATTTCGCCGGCCGCGTTGTTGATCGCGACGGTGGAGTCCTTGATCCTGCCGACGATGTCGGCCAGCTGGCTGGTGGTGGCATTGGCGTTGTCGCGCATCTGGGCGAATACGCCCTGGAAGTCGCCATGCATGCGCACTGTCAGGTCGCCCTGCGACAGCGAGGCCAGCAGCACCGAGATCTGCTCGATGCTGTCGGCATTTGCATCCAGCAGGCCATTGAGCTGCTGCGCCAGTTGCAGGAAGAAGCCATGCTTGCCAGCCGTTTCGACGCGGCTGCTCAGATCGCCTGCGGCAGCTGCACGGACGATGCGTGCGACCTCGTCTTCGACCTGGACTTCCAGGGTGCGGTCGCGCCACTCGCAGACATCGCCGTTCCAGTGACCCTGTTCGTCGCGGATCGAGGTGATCGTCTGGCCGAAGACGGCCTGCCCGAAGTGTTCCTCGGTGTCGGCCACGCCGTCCTTTTCAAGCTGCGCGATCGTCTTTTCAAGCGAGATCTTCGAGTAACCAAGGTAGGACACATGCTTGCCGACCAGCTGCGTGCCGTCGAACTCCGGCGACACCTGGCGCAGGTTTTCTTCGTGCTGTGCGAGCGTTCTTTTGAACGAGGCGTTGGCGTAGATGACGTTGCGGTCGGTATCGGTGATGAAGGTCGCGGTGGAGGAGTTGTCCAGCGCGGTGCGGATCCTCAGGTTCTCGCTGGCGATGATCTGGTCGCGCTCGATGCGCTCGCGCAGATGCTTCTGCATGCGCTGCAGGGCCAGCATCAGTTCGCCGATCTCGTCGCGTCGGTTGATCGCGATGTGGCCGGCCAGATCGCCGGAAGCAACTGCATTTGCCACCTTGACCGCGCTTCCCATGGCGGCGGACAGCGAGCGGGCGATGAGCCAGGCCAGCACCAGGCCGCCCAGAATGCCCAGGCACAGGACCACGGTGACCAGGGTCGAAGAGGTGGTATAGGCGGTTCTGGCGCCTTCGTTGGACGCAATCGCGCTTCGGTCGTTCTCGGCGATCAGTTCTTCGATGTCTTTCATCAGAAGATCGTGTTCCTTCTGATTGTCGCCGATGAAGGTATCGATCGCATCGTCGAGCAGGTCCAGGCCGACCATTTCCGAGACCGATGCATAAGAGGCCTGCGCTTTTTTCCAGTCCTGGGTGATCCGGTCGAAGATCGCGCGCTCGCGACCGTTGGAGATGTTGGCCGGATAATCCTTGATGAGCTTGGCCAGCTCGCTTTCGATCTGCTGCTTGCGCACCTTGGCGTCGGCTTTGACGGCGTCGCTGCTGCGGATCAGCTCCTGGTAGCTGGCGTTGCGGTATTCACCGATCAGGCTGCGCATCTGGCCGCCCGCGCGCACGCTGGGGAGCGTCCGGGTCGAGACCTGGCCGGCCACGTCGTGGATCGACTTCATGCCGATATGTGAAGTGATCCCCTGGGCCAGCATGAGTACCAGCACCGCACCGAAGGCGAGCATCAGCTTGGGCGTGAGTTTCAGATCTTTGAGCCACTGCATCGATCGTTCCTTTTTTTAAAAGGCGCCGACGTGCCGGCGCAAATAAAACCGAATCCCGCATCACTGATTTGCTGCGGGATCGACTGGCCAGTCCTGCTTACTTGATCGTTGCCAGCTTCAGCTCGGCCGGGGAGCTGACCTCGATCTCGGCGCGCTGGCTTTCGCGCTGGATCGTGCCGATGACGCAGATGTCCTTGCCTTCCAGCGTTTCGGGCGCAAAGCCGAACTTGGTGCGATTGGTCCCGGCGATGCGTGCCGAGAACTTGTGTCGGGGGAACATGCCGCCCATGTACAGGAAGGTCGGCTCGCCCTCGGTGTTCTGCGCGTACTTGGCCTTTTCGACCTTGCCGCAGACCATTCCGTCCTTGCCGATGAAGCGCGTGGCCGATTCGGCCGGGATCATTTCCTGGGACTGGGCGAAGGTAGCGGCCGGGAGGCCGGCAAGCAGCGCCAGCGAGACCAGCGGGAACAGGTATTTCATGGGGTTTCTCCGTAGTGATTCGGTGCGCGCATCGCCGGATCGGTGTGATCCAGCGTGCGTCCTGACCTCGCTATCGGCGTTGACGGCCCGATCTTGAAGAGATAAAGCGTGATCAGATTCGCGGTTAATGGATGCAGAAAAGCCGCTATCGGGAATTTCCTGACAGCGGCCGGGAAATCAGGCTGCTTCTTCGTGCACCGGCTGTACCAGATCGGCGCTGTCGAGCAGCGTCTCGATGTCCAGCAGGATCAACATGCGGTCGTCCTGGGTGCCAATGCCGCTGATGAAGCGCGTGTCCACGGCCGCGCCAAACTCCGGCGTCGGTCGAATCTGCTCTTCACTCAAGGGGATCACATCCGAGACGCTGTCGACCACGATCCCGACCACGCGGTTTTCCACGTTGAGCACGATCATGACGGTGAAGGCATCGTAGCGGGCGTCCTTCAGGCGTAGCTTCAACCGCAGGTCGATCACCGGCACGATCGTGCCGCGCAGGTTGATCACGCCCTTGATGTAGTCCGGCGCGTCAGGAACGCGGGTGACCGAGTCATAGCCGCGGATTTCCTGGACCTTCAGGATGTCCACGCCGTAGTGCTCTTCACCCAACGCAAAGCTGAGGAATTCTCCGCCCTTGCCGGCGGCTGGGTTCTTGTCGTTCATGGCTCGCTCCACACGCTAATGATGAATTTCGGACCGCTGTTGGAACCGGTGGGTCAGACACAACATCGGCCGGCCGGCCGCAGACTTGAGCGGCCGCCGGAAGCGGCGCTGGAGCGTGTTATGGACTTGAGGTGAGTGCGAAGCGATCTGGGGGGTATCGAGACAAGGCCTGCGCTGCAGCCCAGGCTGGTGGCCTGGGCAAAGCGCGCAACGCAGGCTCGGTGGCCAACGCATCTCATCTCAAAGTCCATAACACGCTCTAGAGGGCACCGCTCTTGCGGGCGCTGCGCTGCCTGTCCACCCGGAAGATGTAGCGCTGTATCGCCTCGTCGGCCCCGCGCGGAAGCTCGGTGAACTGGAGGCCGACCCGCGTATGCTCCAGTCCCGTGGGCAGGACCTGTTTGAACTGGCTGCAGACCAGGAGCGACAGTGTGATCGGGGGCTGATCGGGAAGGACCAAGCGACAGCTCCGGTAGGTCCTGCGCAGCGCCAGATCCGGCATCCCGGGAGGCAGCACGATCGCCATCCCGCCCGCACTGATGTCGGCCACCCGTACCTCGAACTCGTGTTGCTCGCCATCGTCACCGGTCATGCACAGGATGCAGACTGGGGAATCGGTGATGGGCGTCTCCAGCCGGTAGAATTCGCGGCGCTGAACGTGATAGAGCGTCTCGGGCAGCGGAGCGCGGAAGGCGACATGACCCTGCCAGTCCAGGCGTTCCAGTTGCGCCACGCGGAAGCGGATCCTGACCTGGCTCAGCTGTGCGAAACAGAGCAGGTGACTGGCCTGTTCGGCCGCGCGGTTGATCGCCTCGTGATGGCTTCCGTCCAGAAGGATCCAGTCCTCGTCTTCGTCGGCCTCAAGCAGCGCGGTGGGAAATGACTGGTCTCGCCCGGCCAGATGCGCGGTGATGACCGAGCGCTGCTCACTCAGTGCCTGCAACAGCCGCCGGATCTGCCGCGGGTTGCGCACCAGGTACTTGTCATCGGCCTCTGCCGGGTCTTGGGCAGGGCTGGACGACAGGTCAGGGGCAGCGCCTTGGGACATGGGATTTCGCTATTGATGACGAGATAAAGGCGGTGAGACGCCTTCGCCTCGTTAGCGGCACCTGTTCGATCTTTTTGAGGGGCACCGGCCGCAGATGCTCAGAACTCCTGCCAGCGCTGTTGCTTGCCCGAGCCACCGGCCCGGGCCAGCGCTGGATCCGGCGGCGCAGGTCCGGATCCTGCGCGTCTGCGACCTGCCTCGATCAGCCTGCTGACCACAACCGGTGCACTGGTGTGGGTGTGGTGGATACGGAACAACGCGACGGTCTCGGTCAGCTGGGCCGCCTGGTCTTCCATGGAGCGGGCGGCAGCGGTGGCTTCCTCTACCAGCGCGGCGTTCTGCTGGGTGGCCTGGTCCATCTGGGTGATGGTGAGGTTGACCTGCTCGATACCGGAGGATTGCTCCTGGGAGGCCGCCGAGATTTCGCCCATGATGTCGGTCACGCGCCGCACGCCAGCGACGATCTCGCTCATGGTCCGGCCCGCCTTGTTGACCAGCTCCGAACCATCGGCGACCTTGGACACCGAGTCGTCGATCAAGCCCTTGATCTCCTTGGCGGCACTCGCCGAGCGCTGTGCCAGCGCCCGGACTTCCGACGCCACCACCGCAAAGCCGCGACCCTGTTCACCGGCGCGCGCCGCTTCGACCGCCGCATTGAGGGCCAGGATGTTGGTCTGGAACGCGATGCCATCGATGACGGAAATGATGTCGGCGATCTTTTTGGACGAAACCTCGATGTCGGTCATGGTCGTGACGACCTTGCCCACCATCTCCCCGCCAAGAGAAGCCACGTCCGCAGCGCCCAAGGCCAGCTGATTGGCCTGGCGCGCGCTTTCGGCGTTCTGCCTGACCGTGGAGGTCAGCTCTTCCATCGATGCGGCGGTCTCTTCCAGGTTGGCAGCCTGTTGCTCGGTGCGCGTGGAAAGATCGCTGTTGCCGGCGGCAATCTCGCCGGAGGCGGTATTGATGCTGCCGGCGGCCTGCTGGATGCGCCCGACGATCTCGGTCAATCGCTCAACCGTGGTATTGGCATCGTCGCGCATCATCGCGAAGACACCGTTGAAAGTACCGTCCATCCGACCGGTCAGGTCGCCATCGGCGATCGAGCGCAGCAGCGCCGACAGCTTGCCCAGACTGCCTTCGCTGACCTCCATCATCTCGTTCAGGCTGCCGACCATGATCGCGAAGTCGTGGTCGAAACGTGTGGCTTCACCGCGCACGGAGAAATCGCCTGCCGCGGCGGCCTGCGACAGCCGCTTGATCTCGGTGTTGATGGCCAGAAGACTGTCGCGCACCTCGTTGATGGCCTGGCTGACGACGGATTTTTCGTTGGGAAGCTCTTCCATCTTTTCCGAAAGATCACCGCTTGCGTAGCGCTTGGCGATCTGGACCACGTTCATTTTTACCGCAATGTGGTTGGCGACCAACGCGTTGGCACCGCGCGCCATGGCGCCGTATTCGCCCTCAAACCGGCTTTCGTCGATGCGATAGCTGATCCAGCCTTCGTTGTGCTGGCGGGCCATCTCGTTCTGGGCCTCCACGACATCCCGGACGGCCTGGCGCATGGCCAGCATGTCTGCGATCAACGTGCCGATCTCATCGCGCGAAGGTGCGTGCACGGTCGTGTCCAGCTGCCCCTTGGCAACGGCGCGTGACAGTGCCGATGCCTCCCGCAACTGCGCTGAGATGCCCCGTGCGATGAGCCAGCCGACCACGATTGACAGCACGATCGCGGTGCCCAGCACCAGCAGGATCAAGGATCGGGTCTGCTTGAGCTCATCCCTTGTGGCGTTCATTTCGCCATTGAGCTGGCCGAGGGAGTGCTCGGTCAGCGCGACGATCTGGTTGAACAGGTCGCGACGCAATGGCCTGGATTCCTCGTCGGAGATCAACCTGGCCTTGGCGATATCGCCAAGGCGGATCGCATCGCCCATCCGCGTATTGGCCTCCAGGTACTGGGCCAGTTTGGCGCTGGCATCGCGATACATTGCGATCTCGGCCGGATCACGCAGGGACTTGTCGATGATTGCCTGGGTTTTGGCGACATCGCCGCGGACCTTCTGCATTCGCTGGAAATAGTCCGCGACAGCGTCCGGTTCGTCCGCACGGGCGAGCTGTGCCAGCTCGAAGGTGCGGAATTCGCCCAGCTCCGCCCGGACTTCTGAAAGCGCCTGGGTCGCCGGCACCCACTCGCCCTCGATGCGATCGAACTCCACGATCGATTGCCCGGTCCGGCTGAAAGTGAAAGCCCCAAGCGCCAGGATCAGCAACGAGAGCAGACTGAACGCGACGGCCAGCTTGTGGCCGATCTTGAGGTGGGTGAACCAGTTCATTCCATAGCTCCTAGCAAGCTGCGGGGACATCAGAAGACCGGACGGCGTGGGGCGGAGGAGCCGGCAATGTCTTTATCGGCCTGCCTGCCGGAGTTCTTGATCCAAATTCCGCTAATGCGGCGTACGAAATGGTTGGTTCCCAGCGCAAGCAGTGACGTTGATGCCGAGATGCCCCTGTGCTGGGCGTTGGTGCGCTGGATGCAAAGCCCAAGTGCCGGCGAGGGTGAAACGTGGCGACCGGCCGGCACAGCTCTCAAAGAAAAGCCCCGACCATGCCGGGGCTTCGAGAGCGGCCGAGGCCGCTGCCGGTGTTCAAGCAGCGGGGCAGGGCAACAGAATGTCGATCGCAGGTCCGGGATCGAACCGGCGGATCTAGGCGACCCTGGCCAGTGTGTGCGGCAGCGCGTGCGCGGCGCCCTGACTGGCCACTACTTGCAAGGCCGCGCCGGTTCGGAAGATCGCCACGGTCTCGCTAAGCGCATTGGCCTGCTCTTCCATGGACCGTGCCGCTGCCGTGGCTTCTTCGACCAACGCGGCATTTTGCTGGGTGGCCTCGTCCATCTGGGTAACCGTGAGGTTGACTTGCTCGATGCCCGAGGACTGCTCCTGCGATGCCGCTGAAATCTCAGCCATGATGTCGGTGACCCGTTGGACCGAAGCGACAATCTCATCCATGGTCTGGCCGGCCGTCTTGACCAGCGAGGCACCTTGACCCACCTTGCCGACCGACTCGTCGATCAGCTGTTTGATCTCCTTGGCGGCGCCGGCCGAGCGCTGTGCGAGGGTCCGCACTTCGCTGGCAACCACGGCAAATCCTCGGCCCTGTTCGCCGGCCCGCGCGGCCTCCACTGCGGCATTGAGCGCGAGGATATTGGTCTGGAAGGAAATTCCATCGATGACCGAAATGATGTCGGCGATTTTTTTGGACGAGGTTTCGATCTCGCTCATGGTGTCGACGACCTGGCCGACGACCATGCCTCCCTTTGAAGCCACTTCGGCAGCGCCGACCGCCAGCTGATTGGCCTGGCGCGCGTGCTCGGCGTTTTGCTTCACAGTGGACGTCAGTTCCTCCATGGAAGCGGCAGTCTCTTCCAGATTGGCGGCCTGTTGTTCGGTACGAACCGATAGATCGCTGTTTCCTGTCGCGATCTCGCTTGCCGCCGTGTTGATGGAGGTTGCGGAAGACTTGATGCGATCGACGATATGGGCCAACTGCTCAGCGGTGGTATTGGCGTTGTCGCGCATCTGCGCAAAGACGCCATGGAACTCGCCATGCATGCGCGCGGTAAGGTCGCCGGCCGCCAGCGCCTGCAACAGGGTGGATAGCGACTGCAGACTGCCGTCGGCTGTTCCCATCAGCTGATTGAGGCTTTCAACCATCTCCCGGAAATCGTATTGGAAGTTCTCCGCATCACCACGTGCACTGAAATCGCCCCGCGCAGCGGCTCGCGCCAGGTGCTTGATCTGAAGGTTCATCGCAGAAAGATTGGTTTTGACCTCGCCCATCGTCCGGGTGAACGCCGCCTTTTCGCCCGGAAGCTGATCCATGTCGGGACTTAGGTCGCCGATCGCGTAATGGCCCATGATCTGGGTCAACTTCAGCTGCAGGGCGATGTGCGAGTCGATCAGCGCATTGGTGTCCTGCGCCATCCGGCCATAGTCTCCTGGCAGTGCCTGGGCATCCATGCGGAAGCTGATCTGGCCTTCGTCATGGCGTTTGGCCATGTCGGTCTGGGCGGCAAGCAAATTGTGCAATTGCTGCTGCATCTTGTGCATGGCGTTGAGCAGTCGGCCCGTCTCGTCATTGGCGTGGGTTTGAACATTGTTGTCCAGTTTCCCGTTGGCGATCGCCTCGGCCGCCCGCGTGGCGCGGCCCAGGGGCTGGGTCAGGCTGCGGGTGATCAGCCAGGCCAGCAAGCTGCTGATCACGACCACCGCCACGCCACCGGACACCAGCAAGGTGCGCCCAAAATTCATGGCCGAGACCGCAGCGTCATACGCCTGGGCTGACTGCTGCTCCTGTAGCGCCACGTTGTCACGGATTTTCTGCTGCCAGGCCAGCGTCGCCGGCCGCGCAGTTTCGCTCAGCAACGTCTGTGCCTCGGTGTTGTGGTTGGCTGAGGCCAGGGCGATGACGTGATCATTCAAAGGCTTGGCGATACTGCGTTGCTCTTCGATCTGCTGACGTAGTGCCTTGCCTGCAGGGCTTGCGGAATAGGTGTTCAGCTCCTGATAAAGCGCGTCGTACTGGAGGCGACTGCGCTTGATGATTTCAAGCGCCTCCTTATTCAGGGCTTCGCTGTTGGCCATGGACAGGGTTCCCAGCGCCACAAGGATGTCCGCATTGGCGTTCAGCATGCCGTTGTTGATTCGCATCTTCGCCACGTTGACCTTGACGATGTTGTCAAGTTCTTTGCGTGCAGTCGACATGGAGATGAGTCCAGTCGCCACAAGTGCCCCTGACAGAAAAATGAGCGTGGCGAATGCAGCGCCCAGCCGGCGTCCGACGTTGAAGCGCTGAAGAAGTTCGTTCATGACATGTCCAAGTGAAGGGGCGAAGGGACGGCTACTAACGCAGCTGGTTATGCCCTTGCAGGCGAACTCGGCTCCGCTTGAGAAATAGCGGCAGCATTTCCGTCGACTGAATGTCCTGACTGACAGGGCACCGTTACAAGAAGGACATGGATCGCCCAAATTTCTGGGCGCAGCCGCCCTGACGAGCTCAGACTGAGCCTGCGCTTGTTGCTGAACAGGATTTGGCAGCTGATGTGCCGGATGCGGCGACACGGCCTTGTCTTTTGTGGGAAGTTTCTTTCGATCTGGATGAGCGGAATGAGCAAAAAAGGAAGCCCGCTATGGAACTTCCCTCATGGCCGGCTGGCCCTATCCGTCAAAACGCCTGCCAGCCCCAGCTCAGCTGCTGCAGGTTCGGCCTGCCGGGCGGGGCTGGCGCTGATCTGCAGTCGCGCATGCTGTGCGAGGCCGGCCCGTTTAAGTCGGTCCAGCCCAGGTCAAGCGTCATGCCACAGGCATGACCAATGTGCAGCTGCGGTCAGGCGGCGTGTGCGACCCTGAGCGATCTCACCAGGCCGCCGATGTCGACGATCAATGCCACGCGGCCATCGCCCAGGATGGTGGCGCCGGAGATGCCGGCGATACGGCGATAGTTGTTCTCGATGTTCTTGACCACGACCTGCTGCTGGCCAACGAGCTCGTCCACTTCCAGGGCGATCTTCTGGCCATCGGCTTCGACGACAACCACCAGCAGCTCGCGCTGTTCGGTACGCCCATAACCGTAGGAGTCGCTGAGCGAGACGATCGGCAGGTATTCGCCGCGCACGCGCAGCACCCGGCCTTCGCCGCCCATGGTGCGGACGTCCTCGGGCTTAGGTTGCAGGGCCTCAAGCACATAGGCCAGGGGGAGAATCAAGGTCTCGCCGGCAACCGATACGGTCATGCCATCGAGGATGGCCAGCGTCAGCGGCAGCCTGATCAGCACGCGGGTGCCTTGACCGGCGTTGCTTTCCAGCTGGACTTCGCCGCCCAGGCCCTGGATGTTGCGACGGACCACGTCCATGCCCACGCCGCGGCCGGACAGGTCGGTGACCGCATCGGCGGTGGAGAAGCCCGGTGCGAAGATCAGGTCCCAGACCTGGGCATCGGTCGGATTGTCGGGGACCGCGATTCCGCGCTCCTGGGCTTTTTCAAGGATCTTGTTGCGGTTGAGTCCGCGGCCGTCGTCGCTGACCTCGATCACGATGTGGCCGCCCTGGTGCGACGCGGCCAAGGTGATGGTGCCGGTCTCGTCCTTGCCGGCGGCCCGTCGCGCCTCTGGCATTTCCAGGCCATGGTCGATCGAGTTGCGGACCAGATGCACCAGCGGATCGGCGATCTTCTCGATCAGCCCCTTGTCCAGTTCGGTGCTTTCACCGATGGTGCGCAGGCGGACCTGCTTGCCAAGTCGCGTGGACAGGTCGCGCACCAGGCGGGGGAAGCGGCGGAACACCGCATCGACCGGCAGCATCCGCACGCCGATGACCGCTTCCTGCAGGTCGCGGGTATTGCGTTCGAGCAGGTCCAGGCCTGCCAGGAGCTGTTCGGCGTGGGCTGGATCAAGTCCACCGGAGACCTGCTTGAGCATGGCCTGGGTGATGACCAGTTCGCCGACCAGGTTGATCAGCGCATCGACCTTGTCGACGCTGACGCGGATTGAAGTTTCCGCTTCCTGCACCGCGGTCGCATTGCCGGCCGGCGCGTTTGCCGCCACGGCGGCGGCAGGCGCGGCGCTGGTCGTCACCGGCGACGGGGCCAGCACAGGCGCCGGCTCGGTCGCCAGGCTCGGCGGCGGGACCGCACGGATGTCCAGCTCGCAGTCGTCGATGACCCAGGCAAAGGTGTCTTCGATGGCGCTGCGCGGAATCTTGCCGATCAGGCCCAGGTCCCAGGCCAGATAGGCCTCGAGCGGGTCCAGGTCGTTGAAGCCGGGCAGGCGGCCGCTGCGGCAGGCCACCTGCAGCGGGCCCAGGTGTTCCAGCTCGCGGATGATGCGCAGCGGGTCGTTGCCGCTCATGAACAGCGACGGCGCTGGCGTGAAACCGATCTGCCACGCCTCGGGCGCAGCGGCCTGCGTCGCGGAGGAGGCGCTGGCGGGCGGGGCCGCGCTGCCGTCCAACGCCTGCTGCAGGCGATCGTGCACGGCCTTGACCGCGACCGGGTCGGCTGGCGTGCCGTGTTCGGCCTCGCGCAGCAGTGCACGCAGCACGTCCACCGAGCCCAGGATCGCGTCGATGGCGTACGCTTCGACCTCGCGCTTTCCGGAGCGCAACTCGTCGAGCAGGGTTTCCAGCACGTGGGTCAGGCCGGCTACGGCGTCGAAGCCGAATGTCGCGGCGCCGCCCTTGATGGAGTGCGCGGCGCGAAAGACCGAATTGATGACTTCCGGATCGCGGTTGCCTTCCTCAAGGGAAAGCAAACCGGCTTCCATCGCGTCCAGCCCCTCGCGGCTTTCCTCGAAGAAGGTGGCGTGGAAGCGCTGCAGGTCCATGCTCATGTGGCCGAATCCGGGTCAGTGAAAGGAGATGGCGGATCAGCCCAGGACTTTCTGGACGGTGGCCACGAGCTGCTCGGGATTGAATGGCTTGACCAGCCAGCCGGTGGCACCGGCGGCCTTGCCTTCGGATTTCTTGTCGGCGGCCGACTCGGTGGTCAGCATCAGCATCGGCGTGAACTTGTATTCGGCCAGCTGGCGCAGCTCGCGGATCAGTGAAATGCCGTCCATGTTGGGCATGTTCACGTCGGTCACCACTGCGTTGAAGCGTTGACCTTTTGCGCGCCCCAGGGCGACGGCGCCGTCTTCGGCTTCTTCAACGGAAAAGCCGGCGGAAGTGAGGGCAAAGGAGACCATCTGGCGCATCGACGCCGAATCATCCACCACCAAGATACGTGCGCTCATGCCGCGTTCTCCACAGATTTCAGGTTGTCAGGGGTTGCAGGAAGGCCCAGCGATTCGCTGACCCCGAGCAGGCGCGCCGCGTCACGGAAGGTGTCATTGCAGGCGCCGAAGACGGTGGCCTTGCCGTCACGTCGACGCGCGTCGAAAAACGCACACAGTACCTGGACCGACGCGGTATGGATGCGGCGGACTTCGCCGGCATCCAGACGCAGCTCGCCATCCGAAGTCAGGAAGGGCGTCAGCTGCTGCTTCAGGTCGGCGCTGTTCTCGATACCGAGATCGGCGCCAAGTTGGACTGTGCTCATCATTGCTCCGCACCAAAGGGCTCTATCGCAGATAGCGGCCAGTGCTTCAAAACCTTTAGCGTCGACCTGGGACACGCCCCAGGCAGCGTCGGCGCCAGCGCAAAGCGGCGCGAAAGTCGTCAATGCAGCAGGCGCTGGGCGTCCAGCAGGATCATCGGCTGCTCGCCCATGCGCGCCACACCGCGAAACAGATCGTTGGAGATGCGACAGATCCGCGCGTTGTCGGGGGGTTCGATCTGCTGATCGGTGAGGCTGGCCACATCCTCGACCGCCGAGACGCGCAGGCCAAGCGTCTCGCCATGTTCCTCGAGCACGACGATGCGGGTCAGGGTGTCCATGTCGATCGGTGCGGCGCCCAGGTGCAGACCCAGGTCGATGACCGGCACCACTTGGCCGCGCAGATTCATGATGCCCAGCATCGAACGCGGGGTGCCGCGTAATGCCAGCAGGGGCACGGGCAGGACGACTTCCTGGACCTTCAGCAGCTCCAGCGCATAGGCCTGCTCGCCACAGCGCAGGCGCAGCCAGCGTGTACTGCGGTCACGGGCGCGGCGGTTGTGCAGCGTCGGCTCCTGGGTGCTGGGTGGCATGAACGACTGCAGGTTGAGCGGGATCGCCAGGTGCGGCTGGGCCTGGGAAAGCTCGGCTTCAGCGCGCCGTTCAGGCGGGATCGCCATGGGCGCCCGCTTGGCGGCCACGCGCGCGGCCGCGTCATCGGCTTCGGCCAGACTGCGTGGGCTCGATGGCGCTTGTTGGGACATGACGCCGGCCAGTGCTGGATCGGCATCGGCTTCGGCCAGCACGGCGGCGGCCAGTTCTTCCGGCGTCGGGCCTTGTCGCGGCAATTCGGCAGCCTGCCGGGACATGATGCCGGCCAGTGCCGGATCGGCATCGGCTTCGGCCAGCACGGCGGCGGCCAGTTCTTCCGGCGTCGGGCCTTGTCGCGGCGATTCGGCGGCCTGCCGGGACATGATGCCGGCCAATGCCGGATCGGCATCGGCTTCGGCCAGTACGGCGGCGGCCAGTTCTTCCGGCGTCGGGCCTTGTCGTGGCGATTCGGCAGCCTGCCGAGACATGATGCCGGCCAGTGCCGGATCGGCATTGGCTTCGGCCAGCACGGCGGCGGCCAGTTCTTCCGGCGTCGGGCCTTGCCGCGGCGATTCGGCAGCTTGCCGGGACATGATGCCGGCCAGCGCCGGATCGGCGTCGGCTTCGGCCAGTACGGCGGCGGCCAGTTCTTCCGGCGTCGGGCCTTGCCCCGGCGATTCGGCAGCCTGCCGGGACATGATGCCGGCCAGCGCCGGATCAGCATCGGCTTCGGCCAGTACGGCGGCGGCCAATGACTCGGACGTCGCGCGTGTGGCTACCGGCGCGGGCGCTGTGGGCGCCTGATCGGACTTCGTCGAAGGTCCGGAAGCAACGACATCCTGCAGCAGGCCTTCCAGATAGTCATCGATGATACCGACGGTACTCATGCGGCCTGTTCCATGGGGAGCACATCGCTGGCGATCAGCCAGTCCAGCGCGCGGCCATATGCGGCCAGACCGCGGCTGGGCGCAGCGCCGCCGGGCGCGATGTCGAGGGTCAGGGCCTTGACGTTGCAGATCCTGGTGTCCACCGGGATGGCATCGTCCCAGACGCGCTCGCCATAGGTTTCCCGCATCTGGCGCAAGGTGTCGTTGCCGATCCGGGTGCGCTTGTCGAACAGGGTGGGCAGGATCGCGGCCGACAGGGGACGCCGCCGCGAACGCTCCACCATGTCCACGGTGCGCACCATGCTGGCCAGGCCATGGAGCGCAAGCGGCTCGGCCTGGGTCGGGATGATGACCCGGTCGGCCGCGGCCAGCGCATTGATCATCAGCAGGCCCAGCGTCGGCGGACAGTCGAGCAGGATGTAATCGTGCTGGCCCTCGTGCCGGGTCATGGCCTGCTGCAACGCCAGGCCGAGGCCCGGCTGGTTGGCGCTGCGTCGTTCCAGCGTGGCCAGCGCGGTCTGGGCACAGACATAGCCAAGACGCTCGATGCCGCTGTCGCGCACCAGCGAGGACAGCTCGGCCGGAGGCGTGGCGAACAGATCCAGCACGCCGCTCGGCGGCGGTTCGGCAGGCACGTCGAAGGCACGCGTCAACGAGGCATGCGGATCCAGGTCGATCATCAGGACGCGGTGACCCAGCATGGCCAGGTTGCGGCCCAATGCGAGCGTCGTCGTGGTTTTACCCACCCCGCCTTTCTGGTTGGCAATTGCCCAGATGCGCATCAGTTCACTCCTTCAATGGTGGCAGGTACGGCAGGTGCGCTGCCGGAACCACCGGCGACCGCTGCTGCGGGGGGAGGGGGGATCGGCGCGGCGGCGGTGAGCGCACCTTGTGGCGCGGCCTCCTCGGCGGAGCCGGCCCCACCGTCGGCCAGGATGACCAGCAGCACGCGCCGGTTGGCGTTCCGGCCCGCCTCGGTGCCATTGTCAGCGCGGGGGCGGAATTCGCCATAGCCGATCATCGAAAGGCGCGATGGCTGCAGGCCCTGGTCGGCGAACAGATGCACGACGCTGGCCGCGCGTGCCGCCGACAGTTCCCAGTTGGACGGGAACTGATGGGTCGCGATCGGCTTGTTGTCGGTATAGCCTTCAACGCGCACCCCGTTGGGCGCGTCGCGCAATACGCTGGCCAGCGCATCCAGGGTGCTGCGCGCGCCTTTTTCAAGCGTGGCCGAACCTGCGCCAAACAGAATGTCGCTGTTGATCTCCACCTCGATCCACAGCTCCGAACGGCGCACGGTGATCAGCTTCTTGTCGATCAATGGCGAAAGCGTGCGACTGAGCTGCCGCTCGACCGCGTCCATCTGCCGCTGCGCGCGCGCCATCTGGCTCTGATCGCGCAGCGAGACCGGCACGCGCAGAAGCGATGACGACGACAGGCGATTCGGGTCGGGCAGGGCCAGGGCCGGGCTGGACTTGATCGGGGTCGGGCGTTCCCCACCCTGGCCCTGGGTCGGGCGATCGCCCACCTGCACCGGATTCATCGTGCGCGGCGTCCCGCCAAATGCGGTACTCATCGCATCGGCCATCACCCGGTACTTGGCTTCGTTGACCGTGGACAACGCATACATCACCACGAAGAAGGCAAGCAGCAGCGTCATCAGATCGGCGTAGGGGATGGCCCATGCCTCGTGATTGGCGTGATCTTCGTAGGGACGCTTGCGGGCCATGACTGCAGGTCTAGTGCAAGAATCCGGCCAACTTGGATTCGATGTTGCGGGGATTCTCCCCCTGCGCGATCGCAATCAGGCCTTCGATGATCATTTCGCGCTCGCCGCTGCTCCGGCGGATCACGCTCTTGAGCTTGCTGGCCATGGGCAGGAACAGCAGGTTGGCCGAGGCGATGCCGTAGATGGTGGCGGTGAAAGCGGCGGCAATGCCGTGGCCCAGCTTGCTTGGATCGGCCAGGTTTTTCATGACCGCGATCAGGCCCAGCACCGCGCCGATGATGCCCAGGGTGGGAGCGTAGATCCCCATGCCCTCAAACACCTTGGCCGCGGCCAGGTCGCGATGTTCCTGACCGCTCAGGTCGATTTCGAGCATGTGCCGGATCGATTCCGGTTCCACGCCATCCACCAGCATCTGCAGGCCCTTGCGGACGAACGGATCGGACTGGCCCTGCACCTGGTTTTCGAGTCCAAGCAGACCATTGCGGCGCGCGATGTTGCTCCATTCGACGATCTGCTGCAGCAACGCCTTGCGGTTGCTTGCAGGCGGCTGGATCAGCCAGCGGGCGATCTGGAACGCGCGGCGGAAAACCGCCGGCGGCGTATGCACCAGGATGGCCGCGACCGTGCCGACGATGACGATCACAAATGCAGCCGGTGACCACAGCGCCGAAATACCGGCACCCTTGAGGATGCTCCCGCCCACAAGCGACGCGATCGCAAGCAGCAGGCCAGTCAGACTCAATTTGTCCATGCAGGGGGTATCGGCACCAATTCAGGAGACTTGACGGAGAGGCCGGGACTGGGGACACGGAAAGTCAAAGGCCGAAGCGGTCTCGAGTCCCCAGTCCCGGCTGTCAGTTCTTGAGCCCATCCACATCCAGGATCAGCGCCAGGCGTCCGTCGCCGATCAACGTCGCACCGGCGTAACCGGGCAGGCCGCGCAGTGCGCGCGGGAGCGGTTTGATGACCACCTCCTCGCGGCCGTGCACCTGGTCCACGACCAGTCCCATGCGTGACTCGCCGGCCTGGAGCACCACCACGGTCAGCAGCGCAAGCTCGGGCGCCTCGATCTCCAGCCATTGACGCAGGTCCACCAGCGGCAGCGTATGGGATTGGCGATCCAGGACCGCGCGCCCGTCGAACCAGCCCAGCGAGCGTCGCGGTGCGTGCAGCACTTCGACCACACGTGCCAGCGGCAGCGCGTAGACCGCCTGGCCGGCCTGCACCAGCAGCGTGGGCAGGATGGCCAGGGTCAGGGGCACGCGGATCAGGAAGCGGCTGCCGCGGCCGAGTTCGGAATGGATCTGGATCTGTCCGCTGAGTTCGCGGATCCGCGACTGGACCACGTCCATGCCAACGCCACGGCCCGAGATATCAGTGACTTCGGCCTTGGTGGAGAAGCCTGGCAGGAAGACCAGGTGCAGGCACTCGTCCGAGCTCAGGCGGGCGGCGGCCTCCGGATCGATCAGGCCCTTCTCGAGCGCCTTGGCGCGCAGGCGTTCCGGATCGATGCCGGCGCCGTCGTCCTGCACCTCGATGCTGACGTAGTCGCCCTCCTGCTGTGCCGAAAGGCGGACATGGCCGCTACGCGGCTTGCCGGAGGCTTCGCGCAGGCCGGGCGCTTCGATGCCGTGGTCGATAGAATTGCGCACCAGATGCACCAGGGGATCCGCCAGCGCTTCGACCAGGTTGCGGTCCAGTTCGGTCTCGGCGCCGACCAGCTCCAGTTCCACTTCTTTCTGCAGGGTGCGGGCGACATCGCGGGCGACCTTCGGAAAGCGCGAGAACACCTTGCCAACCGGCTGCATGCGGGTGCGCATCACGGCCGACTGCAGGCGGGCGGTGGCCACGTCCAGTCCGCTGACGGCGCGGTCGAGCTCTTCGTCACGCAAACGCAGGCGCAGCGTCTTGAGCCTGTTGCGTGCCAGGACAAGTTCGCCGATCAGGTTGACGATCGCATCCAGGCGTTTGGTATCTACCCGGACCGTCTGCTCGGGCTCTGGCGCCTTTCCTGAAGTCGCCGGTTTGGCCGGTGCGGCCGGGCGGGGCGGCGCAGCCACAGGCGCCAAAGCGGCAGGCGCGCCGGTGCCGTGCAGCTGGTCGAGCAATGCCTCGAATTCGTCGTCGTCAATCAGATCGCCGTTGCCGGGGGCGACCGTAGGCAAGGCGCTCGGGCTGGCGACGGGTGTGGAGACATAGGTTTCTTCGCCAGTGGCGGCGAACTGGGCGATCAGCTGCGATGGCGCAGGCGCCGGCTCACCGCCGCTGCCGAACGCGTCGAGCATCGATTGCAGATGGTCCAGCGATTGCTGCGCGGCATCGAAATGGCGGGGCTGCAGCGTCGCCTGACCTGCGCGGGCCATGCCCAGCGTTTCTTCTGCCGCGTGGCACAGCTCGACCATGGCGTGAATGGCCAGAAAGCCGGCGCCGCCCTTGAGCGTATGGAAGCCACGGAATACGGCGTTGAGCTGCTCACTATCTTCGGGCGCCTGCTCGAGCGACACCAGCTGTTCGCCGAGCCGGTCGAGGATTTCCTGGGCCTCGATGATGAAGTCAGCGGCAATGTCGTCGGGCACGGCGCTCACGACGCTTACAGCCCCAGGCCGGACAGCAGGTCGTCGGCGTCGTCCTGCGACACCCCATGCCGATCCAGGCCCACCAGCGCGGGGCCAGCCAGCGTGCCATCGGTCTTGTGCTCTTCCTTGGGCGGCAAACCCAACGCCAGGAAGCCCTCGTGCACGCGGCGCACGATGCCGGCCACGCGGCGGATGATCTGGCCGGTCAGATCCTGGAAACTCTGCGCCAGCGCCATTTCGGTCAGGTTGCTGCGGATCCGGTCGAGGATTTCGTCCTGTTCGCCGGTCAGGCCGCCGGCGCGCAGCTGTTCGGCCAGCGCGCGGCATTCCTCGGCCAGGTCGAGCGTGCGGTGGCTGGCCTGTTCGGTCATGGCCACGACATGGTCCAGCCGCGAGCAGGCGTCGTCGAGCTCGCCGGCTTCAGAGGGCACCGTCGGCAGTTCGCCCAGCGCCTGTCCCAGGTCGCGGGCCAGCCGGCTCAGGCCCTGCATCATTGGCCGGGTCCGCCAGGCGGCGAGCGTGTCGATTTCCCTGCGCCAGCCGGCTTCGTCGCCGTTTTCCAGTGCGTCCAGTGCGCCTTGCAGGCGTTCGATCAGGGCGCCGCGCTCGACGGTGGTTTCCATCAGGCCGCCGCTCCCAGGCGTTCGAAGATCTTGCCGAGCTTCTCTTCCAGCGTCTGCGCGGTGAACGGCTTGATGATGTAGCCGTTCACGCCCGCCTGGGCCGCCTCGATGATCTGCTCGCGCTTGGCTTCGGCGGTCACCATCAACACCGGCAGATGCTTGAGCTTGTCGTCGGCGCGGATGCTGCGCAGCAGGTCGATGCCGGTCATGCCGGGCATGTTCCAGTCGGTGATCACGAACTCGAACGACGACGCACGCAACGCCGCCAGGGCGCTGTTGCCGTCTTCGGCCTCTGCCGTGTTGGTGAAGCCCAGATCCCCGAGCAGGTTCTTGACGATGCGACGCATCGTCGAGAAGTCATCCACGATCAGGATGCGCATGTTCTTGTTCAATTCGTGCTCCTAGAAAAACAAATCGGGACCCGGGAACGAGGACCGGGGACCCGGGAAAGACAAAGCGGAAGCCGGGGCGGCGCGGCCGGCACTCTGGTCCCGGTTCCCCGGCCCCCGTTCCCGGCCACCGCCATCATTCGTCCTCCGCCAGGCCAGAGTCGGCCATCTCGAACGCCTTCAGGCGTCCTCGCAACCGCACCGTGGCCTGGCCGTGGATCTGGCAGACGCGCGACTCGCTGACACCGAGCACCGCGCCGATTTCCTTGAGGTTCAATTCCTGCTCGTAATACAGCGACAGGACCAGCTGTTCGCGTTCGGGCAGCTGGCCGATCGCCTTGCCCAGTTCGCGGCCGAATTCGTGGCGCTCCAGCATCTGCTGCGGATTGGGGCCGCCCTTGGCAACGGTGTCCAGCTCGCCCTGGTCCTCGATCCGCGATTCCAGGCTCAGCACGTGCCCGCGCGATGCATCTTCCATCAGCCGCATGTAATCGGGAAGCGGCATGTCCATGGCCGCGGCCACTTCGTTGGCGGCCGCGGCGCGGCCGGTGCTCTGCTCGATCCTGCGAATCGCGGCCGCCGCATCGCGGGCGCGGCGGTGCACCGAACGCGGCACCCAGTCACCGCGTCGGATTTCATCGATCATCGCGCCGCGGATGCGGATCGAGGCATAGGTCTCGAACGACGCGCCCTGGTCGGCGTCGTAGCCGCGCGAGGCTTCGAGCAGGCCGATCATGCCCGCCTGGATCAGGTCGTCGATTTCCACGCTGGCCGGCAGGCGCGCGGCCAGGTGGTGGGCGATACGGCGGACCAGGTCGGCGTGCTGGGTGATGTAGTCGTTGTCGCTGTTGCGCTGGACGGCGCGATACTGGGCCGCGGCATTCATGCGGCCACCCCACGCTGGATCATCCGCTCGACGAAGAACTCGACGTTGCCGCGCGGCGCGGTCGGCGCCTGCCAGCGCGAGGTGCGGCGCGCGATCTCGGCAATGGCCTGTGCCGAAGGGCTGGACGGATAGGCCTTGACCACCGCCTGCTGGCGCTGGACGGCCAGGCGCAGCCAGTCGTCCTGGGGCACGCAGCCCAGGTAGTTCAACGACACATCGCCCAGGAACTTCTCGCAGACCCGGCTCAGCTTGTCGTACAGCAGCCGTCCCTCGTTGGGGTCGCGGACCATGTTGGCCACGATCTGCACCCGGTCCACGCCGCGCTCGCGCGAGAGCACCTTGATCAGCGCGTAGGCGTCGGTGAGCGAGGCCGGTTCGTCGCAGACCACCACCACCGCGTCCTGCGCCGCCTGGCAGAAGGTCAGCACGCTGTCGGTGATGCCCGCGGCGGTATCGATCACCATCACGTCCAGGTCGCGTTCCAGCTCGGAGAACACGTTGATCAGGCCGACGTGCTGGGCGGCCGGGAGCTCGGCCATGTGGCGCCGACCGGATGCTGCCGGGACCACCATCAACCCGTTGGGCATGTCGATCAGCACCTCTTCCAGGCTGCAGCGCCCGGCCACCAGGTCGGCCAGGGTGTATTTCGGCGTCAGTCCCAGCAGCACGTCGACATTGGCCAGGGCCAGGTCGGCATCCAGCAACAGGGTGCGCTTGCCCATGTCGGCCAGCGCCATCGACAGATTGACCGAGAGGCTGGTCTTGCCGACGCCGCCCTTGCCGCCGGTCACGGCGATCGTCCGCACCGGGCCCAGTGGCTCACTGCGCGTGGCCGACAGGGGGAAGGCGTTGGTCAGCTTGGCGTAGTCACGCGACTGCATGGGTCTGCTCCGGAGTACAGGGCTTATCGGCATCTCGCCGCAAATCTTCAAGGCGCAATACGAGGCTGGGGGCATTGGCGCGGTGCAGGTCATCCGGGACGCGCTGGCCGTCGGTCACCCAGGTGATGGGCAGGCGGTGGTCCACCACCACCGACAGGACACTGCCGAACCGGCCGGTTTCGTCCAGCTTGGTCAGGATCACGCCCTGCGGCTCGGCGCCGGCAAACCGGCGGACGACCTCGTCCAGATCGGAAAAATGCGCGTTGGCGGGCAGTACCAGCAGCGAGCGGACGGTCCGCGAGGCGCGCAGCCAGTGCAGCTGGGCGGCCAGGGCGCGATCGCGCTGGCCCATGCCGGCGGTGTCGATCAGGACCAGCTTGTAATCGCTCAGCCGCTGCAGCAGGTCCTGCAGGCCCGCATCGCTGTCGGCCTCGTGCACGGCGATGCCGAGCCGCCGGCCGTAGCTGTGCAGCTGTTCCCGGCCGCCCACGCGGATGGTGTCGGTGGTCACCAGCGCGATGTCGCGGGCGGCGTTGCGTTCGAGGAAGCGCGAGGCCAGCTTGGCGATCGTGGTGGTCTTGCCGGCACCGGTGGGGCCGACCAGGGCGATGATCCCGCCTTCCTCCAGCGGATCGGTCGGGGCGATCGGCAGCCGCTGCGACAGCAGCCCCAGCATCAGCCCGCGGCCGCGGTGGAGTTCGACGTCGGCGGGGATCTTCATCACCACCTCGCGGGTCAGCCCGGCGTCGAAGCCGTAATCGTCCATCAGCTCCAGGGCCTGGGCGCGGACCGGCGAACCGCGCAGGCGCTCGTCGGTCAGGCGGTTCATTTCGCGCTCGATCATCTGGCGCATCAGCGCCAGCTCGTCGCGCAGCTGGCTCAGCTGTTCGTCGCTTTGCGGCGCGGGAAAGGCCGGCACCGCGGCGAGCGCTGGCTGCGCGGCGGCCGGCGCGGCCTGGTCGGCCGGCTGCAACGGCGACGGGGCGGCCGTCGGCACGCTGGCAGACAGGGCCGGCTCGTGGCGGGTCTGGCTCAGCGAGGACGCGGGCGGCGCGGCTGCTGCAACGGCGGCGGGAACGGGAGCTTCGGCGGCGGCCTGCTGCACGGCCGGCGCAGCTTCGGCGACCGGAGCATTGAGGAACACCTGATCCGGAATCATGAACTCGGCGAACGGATTGGCGGCCGGGCGCGCCGGTGGCTTGGCGGCCGCGGACAGCACTGCCGCAGGTGCCGCCGCCGCTGGCGCAGCCGCCGCACGGCGTTCGCTGATGGCTGCCATCATCGCCATGGCCGAATTGGCGGGCGCTTCTGCCTGCCGGCGCGGTGCGGGATTGGCTGCCGAATACGTCGCCTGCTGCGGTGCCGGCTCGTGTGGACGGGCCGAATCCAGGGCGCGCTGCACCAGCGCTTCGTCGTAGTTGTTCGCCGCGACGATCTCGATGCCTTCCTCGGTCCGGCGGTTGGACAGGATCACCGCGTCCGGGCCGTGCTCATCACGGACCATGCGCAGCGCGGTCCGCATGTCGGACGCTACGAAACGTTTGATTTTCATCGTGGGAGACCGGAAATCGTGGATCGTGTGTGGGTCGGTGCAGGACGTACGTCGGTGGTCCGGAAGAAGTCCGGCAGACTGTGTCTGGTGGTCTTTGCCGATGTCATGGTTTGTTTCTCCACTGGACAGCGCCGTCCGGGCAACTGTCGATTCCAATCACGAATGACCGCCGATCAACTGATCGTTCCTACCAACTTCAACCGCTTGTCTTCCGGCACTTCGCTGTAGGACAGCACTGACAGCGAGGGGACGCTGTGCCGGACCAGCCGGGCCAGCGCGGCGCGGACCTGGGCCGGCACCAGCACCACCGCCGGCTCGTTCCGGGCTTCCTGCTTGTGGACGCAGTCGGCCAGGCTCTGGTGCAGGCGCTCGGCCAGCCCGGGTTCCAGCGCGGCGCCGTTGCCCTGGGTGGAGTCTTGCAAGACACGTTCCAATTGCGGAGCCAGGGTGAACACCGGCAGCTCCGGCGACATTCCGGCGATTTCCTGGACGATGAAACGTCCCAGCGCGTTGCGGACCGCGGCGGTGAGCGTGCCGGGTTCCTGACTCTGCGGCGCATGTTCGACCAGCGCCTCGACGATCTTGCGCAGCTGGCGCACCGGGATCTTCTCGATCAGCAGGTTCTGCAGCACGCGCACCACCACCGACAGCGGCAGCGCCTTGGGGGTGAGGTCCTCGACCAGCTTCGGTGCGCTCTTGCCCAGGGTGGCCAGCAGCTGCTGCACCTCCTCGTGGCCGAGCAGCTCCGGGGCGTGTTCGCGGATCAGGTGGGACAGGTGGGTGGCGATCACCGTGGCCGGATCGACCACGGTGTAGCCCATGGTTTCGGCCTGGGCACGCTGATGCGACTGGATCCAGACTGCATCCAGGCCGAAGGCCGGATCCTTGCCGGCGATGCCGTCGATCTTGCCCAGCGCGCCGCCCGGGTCCAGCGCCAGCTCGCGGTCGGGATGGATGTCGGCGGTGGCGACCGGCACGCCATGGACCAGCAGCCGATAGGCATTGGCCGGCAGCTCCAGGTTGTCGCGGATATGCACCGGCGGAATCAGGAAGCCGATGTCCTGGGTCAGCTTGCGCCGCACGCCCTTGATGCGGGCCATCAGCTCGCCGCCCTGGGCCTTGTCCACCAGCGGGATCAGCCGGTAGCCGACCTCCAGGCTGAGCGGGTCGATCGGGCGCAGCTCGTCCCAGCCAAGCTCGGCGGTGGCCTGGGCCGCTGCCACGGCCGCCGGCTGCGCCGGATCGTGCTTGCTCTGTTCCAGCACCAGGCTGCGCTTCCACATCTTCCAGCCCAGCAGGCCCAGGATCAGCGCCAGCGTCAAGAAAGCGACGTTGGGCATGCCCGGCACCAGGCCGACCAGGCCCAGGATGCCGGCCGCCACCGCCAGCGCCTTGTGCTGGCCAAAGACCTGGCCCACCATCGCCCCGCCCATGTCCTGCGAGCGCGAGGCGCGGGTCACCAGCATCGCCACGGCCGAGGACACCAGCAGCGCGGGCAGCTGGGCGACCAGGCCATCACCGATCGACAGCAGGGTGTAGGTCGAGGCGGCCTGCGCGAACGGCATGCCGTGCTGGAGCATGCCCACGGCCATGCCGCCGATCATGTTGATGAACAGGATTAGGATGCCGGCGATGGCATCGCCGCGGATGAACTTGCTGGCGCCGTCCATCGAGCCGTAGAAGTCGGCTTCTTCGCGGACTTCCTCGCGCCTGGCCTTGGCTTCCTCGCGGGTGAGCAGGCCGGCGTTGAGGTCGGCGTCGATCGCCATCTGCTTGCCGGGCATGGCATCCAGGATGAAGCGCGCGGTGACTTCCGACACGCGCCCGGCGCCCTTGGTGATGACCACGAAGTTGATGATGGTCAGGATCGCGAAGACCACGATGCCCACGGCGTAGTTGCCGCCGATCACGAATTCGCCGAACGCCTCGATCACCTTGCCCGCGGCCCCGTGGCCGTCCTGGCCGTTGAGCAGGATCACGCGGGTGGAGGCCACGTTCAGCGCCAGGCGCAGCATCGTGGTCATCAGCAGCACGATCGGGAAAATGCTGAATTCCAGCGGGCGCTGCACGTACACCACGGCCAGCAGCACCATCAGCGAAATGGCGATGTTGAAGGTGAACAGGGCATCCAGCACCGGCGCGGCCAGCGGCACCACCACCATGGCCAGCATCGCCATCACGATCAGCGGGGCGCCCAGCCCGTGCTTGATCATGTCCATGACCTTGCGCGGGTTCATCTGCGTGACCGGCCGGCTCATGCGCGGGTGCCCTTGGCGAATTCCTCGACCTCAAGCGCGGGCTGGGGCGGCATCGGCCCGGTGCGCCAGGCGCGCAGCTGGTAGACGTAGGAGAGGATCTGGGCCACGGCCGAATACAGTCTCACGGGAATTTCCTTGCCGAGTTCGCCTTCCCTATACAAGGCGCGTGCCAATGGCGGCGCGGACACCACCGCCACGCGGTGCTGCTCGCCGATCTGACGGATGCTGAAAGCCAGTTCGTCCACGCCCTTGGCCACCACGGTGGGCGCGCGCATGCGGCCGCTTTCGTACTTCAGCGCCACCGCGTAGTGGGTGGGATTGACCACGATCACGTCGGCACTGGGGACCGCTTCCATCATCCGCCGCTGGGACAGCTGCATCTGCATCTGGCGGATGCGGCCCTTGATCTCGGGGCTGCCTTCGCTTTCCTTCATTTCCCGCTTGACCTCCTCGCGGGTCATCTTCAGCTTCCGGATGTAGTTCCATTTCTGGTAGGGCGCGTCGATCGCCGCCAGCAGGGCCAGCGCGCCGGCGGTATACAGAAGCAGCCGCAGGGTGAACCCGAAACCGTGGCCGATTGCCTGTTCCAGCGGCAGGCGGAGCAGGCCGCGCAGGCTGTCGACCTTGCCCCAGAGGCACATGGCCACCGCGCCGCCGACAAACACCATGCGCAGCATCGACTTGAGCAGTTCGGCCAGGCTCTCCGGGCCATACAGGCGGGTCAGGCCGCTCATCGGGTTGAGCCGGCTCAGCTTGGGCACCAGCGACGGGCCCGAGAAACGCAGCCCGCCCATCAGCAGCGGTGCGATGAGGCCGGCCGCCAGGCAGATCCCGATCAGCGGGAGCACGGTCCACAGCAGGCCCAGCAGCAGGTGACCGACATGGCCGAACAGGGCGTTGGGATTGTCGCGCAGGCTCATGTCCGGGCTCAGCGCCGCCTTCATCCAGGCGACCGCGCCGGCGGCCAGTGAACCGGACATCCCCATCAACGCGAAGATGCCCACGCTGAAGACCGCCGCGGTGCTCAGCTCGCGCGAACGCGGGATGTTGCCCTGCTCACGCGCCTGGCGGAGGCGTTTCTCGGTCGGTTGCTGTGTGCGCTCGCCGGCGTCTTCGTTTTCGGACATGACAGGAAGGCGGGGAAGGGATACCCGTCCTGTTGCAAGCGCTGTTCCATCCCATGGCTAGGAGCACTGCCTCCTCGACGCATTCGGCCCCCTCTCCCCCACCTGCGGGGGAGAGGGCTGGGGTGAAGGGGCTTTTTGCTTGAAGCTCCAGCAAACCGCGGCTGGCTTCGGAACGACAATGTGTCATCGTCAGCATCGCCGTCCCCCAATCCCCCTCACCCCGACCCTCTCCCCCGCAAGCGGGGGAGAGGGGGCAAAAAACCCAGGCCAGCGGACTACGGGACCGTGACCTGGCGGGCGGCGTCGAAGGCCGCGTCAAACAACCGCTGTACCGGCGGCCCTATCTCGCCGACCAGGACCGACAGCAACACCAGGCCCAGCAGCACCGCAACCGGCAGGCCCAGCTGGATCGGGTTGAGCGCCGGGGCGGCCTTGGCCAATGCGCCAAAGGCCAGGTTGACCGCCAGCATCGACACCATCATGGGCAGGGCCAAGGTCACCGCGCCACGCATCATGGACATGAAGAACTGCGGTGCCACCGACGCCACGGCCTGCGCATCGGGCAGCGCGGTGCCGATGGGCAACGCCTTGTAGCTGTCCACCAGCAGCGCCACCACCGCCAGATGTCCGTTGGCGGTAAAGAACAGCAGGCCGAATGCCAGGTAGAACCACTGACCCATCACGCCGGAGGTCACGCCCCGCAAGGGATCGGCCATCTGCGCGAAGCCCAGGCCGGTGCTCTGCGAGACCAGTTCGCCGGCCACCGCGCCGGCTTCGAAGATCAGCCGCAGCATGAAGCCCATGCTGGCCCCGACCGCCAGTTCGCGTGCCACGCTCAGCACGACCGCGGCGTCAAAGCCATTCCAGTCCGGCACCGGCGGGAGCAGCGGCGCCAGCGCCATGCCCAGCGTGCCGGCCAGGATGACCCGGATTCTCGCCGGCACGGCCCGGGTGCCCACCAGCGGCATCACCATCAGCAGCGCACCGATGCGCAGCATCGTCCACAGGATCGCGCCGACCATCGCGAAGGCCTGCTGGCCGTCGATGACCATCTGGGTCGCTGAATCCATTGCGGCGCTATCCGATCAGATGCGGAATACGCTGGAACAGCATAATGGTGTACTCGACCAGGTGCGCAAGCAGCATGCTGCCGGTCGCAAACAGCATCGCGGTCAGCGCGGTGACCTTGGCGACGAAGGCGATGGTGGGCTCGTTGAGCTGGGTCGCGGCCTGGAAGATGCCGATCACCACGCCCACCAGCAGCATCGCCAGCAGCAGCGGGCCGGCGATCCAGAGGACGGTGACCAGGCCGCCGCGCAGTTCGGTCAGGGCCAATTCCGGGCTCATCGCCTCAGACCCCGTTGAAGCTGGCGGCCAGGGTGCCGACGGTCAGCACCCAGCCATCGACCAGCACGAACAGCAGGATCTTGAACGGCGCCGAGACCAGCATCGGCGACATCATCATCATGCCCATCGACATCAGCACGCTGGCCACCACCAGGTCGATGATCACGAACGGAATGAAGATCAAAAAGCCGATCTCGAACGCGGTCTTCAACTCGCTGGTCACGAACGAGGCCACCAGCACCGGGAACGGGATCGCATCGGGCCCGCTGTAGGTGCCGTTGCCCGCCATGCCGGCAAAGGTCATCAGATCGGCATCGCGGACCTGGGCCAGCATGAAGGCGCGCAGCGGCTGGGTGGTCAGCGTCCACGCGGTGGAAAAGTCGATTTGTCCATCCAGGTAGGGGCTCATGCCCTGGCTCCAGGCCTTGTCCCAGACCGGCATCATCACCAGCGCGGTCAGGAACAGGGCCAGTCCCATCAATACCTGGTTGGAGGGCGTCTGCCCGGTGCCCATGGCCTGTCGCAGCAGCCCCAGGACGATGGTGATCCGGGTGAAGGCGGTCAGGACCAGCAGCATCGACGGCAGCAGGGTGATGGCCGTCATCAGCAGCAGCGTCTGCAGCGGCAGGCTGACCGGCTGCGCGCCGACCTTGCCGACGTTGACGTCCGGCAGCGAGGGCAGGGTCGCGGCGGAGGACGCGGGTGCCTGCGATGACGGCGCCGCCGCAGCCTGGGCCCAGGCCAGGGCCGGCAGGCACAGCGGCACCAGCAACAGCAGCAGGCACAGGGCGCGGAAGCGGCGATTCCAGCGGTGCAACATGATCATTTGTCCTTGCGCAGCTTCTGCGACAGCAGCTGGGCGAAATCGGGGAGTTTCTTGAAGTTGGGCAATGACGGGCCGGCGGCCGGCGGCAGCGGTTCGGGCAGCGTGTGCAGGGTCCGCACGCCGCCTGGCGAGACGCCCAGCAGCAGCTGTTCGCCGTTGACCTCGACCACCACCACCCGCTCCTTGGCGCCGACCGACAGACTGGCCACCACGCGCAAGCCGTCGGCCGGGCGGAAGCCGCTGCCCGGCATGCGCTTGAGCACCCAGGCCAGGCCAAGGATCAGGCCCAGCACCAGCAATAGCGCCAACACCGCGCCGACCAGGCTGGGCGGCGAGGCCGTCGCGCTGCCCACACCAGAGGCGCGCGTGGCGGCCTGGGTGGCGGTGACGCTGGCAGCGGCCAGGATCAGGTTCACCGCAGTCTCCGGATGCGCTCGCTCGGGCTGACCACATCGGTCAGGCGGACACCGAAACGGTCGTTGATCGTGACCACTTCGCCATGTGCGATCAGGGTGCCGTTGACATAGACGTCCAGCGGTTCGCCGGCGCCGCGTTCCAGTTCCACCACCGAGCCCTGGTTGAGCTGCAGCAGGTTGCGGATCGGGATGCGTGCGCGGCCCACTTCCAGCGACAGGGTGACCGGCACGTCCAGGATCAGCTCGAGGCTGAGGTCGTTGCCATCCATCGACGGCTCGGGCTGCAGCGTGTCGAACTGGGTCGTGGCAGCGTCAGGGGTATCGGACTGACTCATGATGCATCTTCCTGGAGGGCGGGGCGGCGCGGCATTGCGCCCGGAGGTTGGGTGGATACGATCTTGATGGCGTTCTGGCCTTGGGAAATGCCGAACTCGCCGGTGAAGACCGGGATGTCCTCGACGCACAGCGGAACCTGGCTGGGCAGGTCGATCGGCAGGATGTCGCCGACCTTCAGGCGGGTCAGCTCGCGCAGGTTGATCTGCTTCTGCGCCAGGATGCTGGACAGGGTGACTTCGGCCGAATTGAGCTGCTCGCGCAGCATGACATTCCAGCTCTCGTCGCGATCCACCCGGTCGCTCTGGATGCCGGCATCGAGCAGTTCGCGGATCGGTTCGAGCATCGAATAGGGCAGGGTGACGTGGATCTCGCCGCCGCCGCCTTCCAGCTCCACATGGAACCGGCACACCACCACGTACTCGCGCGGAGTGACGATGTTGGCAAAGTGCGGGTTGATCTCCGAATTGATGTATTCGAAGTCCACGTCCATCACCGGCGCCCAGGCTTCCTTGAGGTCGGCGAAGGTCTGCTTGAGCATCAGCTGGATCACGCGCATCTCGGTGGCGGTGAACTCGCGGCCTTCGATGCGGGTATGGAAGC